>Ga0075426_10000950_pt1 | contig 20352 bp, 29 predicted proteins | sample SoiMethybrSBSTD5_FD_75304 | JGI IMG/M metagenome (GOLD analysis project Ga0075426, IMG submission 75304) | Bulk soil microbial communities from a Populus tree surrounding site in Tennessee, USA - Soil MetaG P. TD hybrid SBSTD5 | ecosystem: Environmental > Terrestrial > Soil > Tree plantation...
CGCGGTTGCCATTCCCGCGTACCAGGACTACCTGAACCGCTCGAAGATGTCGGAAGTGCTTGCCGCGATCTCCGCGTGCAAGACCTCGGTTGCCGAATACGCGGCCGCCAAGAACAAGCTGCCGGTGTCGATCGCCCAGTCCGGCTGCTCGAATACCGCGACGATGTACATGTCCAATCTCGACGTTGCCGCGGGTGGCGTGATCAAGGCGACGGTGGGCGCGATCGCCGACCAGGCGGGCAAGATCGTGACGATGACGCCGAACAAAGACACGGCCGGTACCGCGGCTGGTGACGGCGATGCGATCGTGGCGTGGAAGTGCACGTACGACGGCAACGTGAAGTTCGTGCCGGCGACCTGCCGCTAGTCACGCTGGGGAGGGGACGCGTTTTCGCCGGCGCGTCCGCTGGGGCCCGCTGCGTGCTAGGGTTGGTCATCCAGTTTCGGAGCCGGACATGACCAAGCATCGGACTCGCGCGCTTGCCGCGCTCGTCGGCCTCACCTTCGCGATCGCGCCGCTGTCTTCCGCCTTCGCCGGCTCACACCACTGGCGCGGGGGCCATGGGCACGGATGGGGCTGGCCGGTCTTCGGGCTGGCCGCCGCCGTCGTCGGCACCGCCGCGGCGATCGCAACCGCGCCGATCGCCATCGCTTCGTCGGTGGTGTCGGCTCCATACTATGCGCCGCCGCCGTATGCCTATGGTCCCGCGCCCGGATATGCGCCGCCGCCGGCGCGTTATTACCAGCCGCCGCCCGCCGGACCTTCGTACTACGTGCCTGAGCCGCAATCCGGCTACGCCGATCCGCAATCGGGCGAGGCGCAGCGCGAATATCCATACGCACCGCAGCAGAACGCTCCACAGCAACAGCAGTACGCGCCACAGGCGGAGCAGGGCTATGGCGACCCGCGCGCCTATCAGCCGCGCCAGTACCAGTACGCGCCGCAGCGTCAATATCGGTACGCGCCGCAGCCACAGCAAGGCTACGACGATCCGCGCGCCTACCAGCCGCGCACGTACCAATACGCGCCGCAGCCGGTCTATCCCAACAACCCGTACTACGACAGCGGCCGCTGAGGGCGCGCGGCGTCAGATCTTCCGCAGCTCCACCCGGCGGTTCTTCGCCTTGTTGTCGTCCGTGGTATTCGGCGCGATCGGCTTCGAGTCGCCGTAGCCTTTCGCCGAAAGCCGCTTCGCGTCCACCCCGTACTTCGTGGGCCGCTATTCTATTTCCCGAACCTGTCGAAAACGCGAGCCGCCGTTCGACTACCCCTCAGGAACCGGGATTCGACCCAGAGACGACAAGGAGATGGCGATGCGATTCATGGCGATCGTGAAAGCGACGAAGGATTCGGAAGCGGGCAGGATGCCCGAGCAGAAACTGCTGAAGGAAATGGGCGACTTCAACGAGGAGCTGCAGAAGGCGGGTGTGCTGCTCGCCGGCGACGGGCTGCACCCGAGCTCGAAGGGCGCGCGCGTGAAGTTCTCGCGCGACAACAAGCGCACGGTCGTCGACGGGCCGTTCGCCGAGACGAAGGAGCTGGTCGCGGGCTTCTGGATCCTGAACGTGAAATCGAAGCAGGAAGCGGTCGACTGGATGAAGCGCGCGCCGAGCCCGCATCCCGGGCAGGAGTGCGAGATCGAGTTGCGCCAGATTTTCGAGATGGAGGACTTCGGCGGCGAGATGACGGACGAGATGCGCGACCAGGAGAAGCGCGTGTTCCAAAAAGCAAAGCACAACAAATAGCTCTCTGCCATCATTGGCCCTTCGTCGATTCGGGAGTGGCGATGAAGGGCTTCACGATCCTTGCGGCAACCTGTCTTGCCACGTTGGCTTTCGCGCAGGCGCCGCGCGAATTCAACTTCGGTCCCTCGACCGAGAAAGCTGTCGACCCGAACCATGTGATCGCGAGCATCGAGGCGGACATCAAGGACCTCATCGCGCAGAACGACAAGAAGGCATTCGGGCTCTCCCAGGCGGGGAGCGACAAGGCGCGCAGCATGCTGAGCTCGATGCTCCGCGCCATGAACGGACTGCGCGCCAAGTACCGCCGCGCGAAGGAGCCGGTGGACGGCGGCGCGCTCTACAAGGAAATCGAGGACACGCTCGAGAAGAGCGGCGGCGGCGACAAGCTGCTGATGCTCGCGTTGAAGGGCAAGGGATCGGGCGCGCAGTCGCGCCGCTGCGACGGCTTCTGCTGGAAGGAATGCGGCCCGAACCACGTCGGCGACTGGGGCTGCTTCCTCACCTGCCAGCGCCACTGTTGATCGCGCCGGGCTCGAGCTCCTACGCGTTCGCCGATCCGCGCGGCGGCCGCACCATCACCATCCAGCTGCATCGTCCGGCGAAGTTCACGCCCGCCAGTCCCATCCTCATGGTCGCGCACGGGCGCCTTCGCAACGGCGATGAATATCGCGATTATTTCGTGCCGGAATCGGAGCGACGCGGATTCCTCGTCGTCGCGCCGCAATTCGACGAAGCGCAATATCCGCATCCGCATGCGTACAACTACGCGGAGATGATCGATGCCGACGGGCGCGCGCAGCCGCGCGATCGCTGGCTCTTTCCGGTGCTGCAGGCGCTGTTCGACGACGCGCGCAAGCGCGCCGGCTCGCGGCGCGATCGATTCTTTCTCTTCGGGCATTCCGCCGGCGCGCAGCTCGTGCACCGCATGGCGACCTTCGGCTGGATCGATTCCATCGAGCGCGCGATCGCGGCGAATGCCGGGGCCTACACGCTGCCCGTGCGCGACCAGTCGTTTCCGTGGGGCGCCGGCGGCCTGGTGACGGACGGCGAGCTGCGACGCCTGTTCTCACGTCCGCTCACCATTCATCTCGGCGAGAAGGACGTCGACCCGAACGACGAGCACCTGCCGCGCGAGCCGGAAGCGATGCGGCAGGGTCCGTATCGCTTCGTGCGCGGGATGAATTACTTCGAGACGGCGCAGCGCGAAGCGGCGCGCCTCGGCGTGCCGCTCGCGTGGAAGCTCGCCACCGCTCCGGGTGTCGCACACTCGGGCCACGACATGGCGCCCTTCGCGTGCGAGGTGCTGCAGCTCTAGCCCTGGGTCGGAGCGGGTAGCGCCTGGCTCGGATGCCAGTCGGACTGGATCGCGTTCACGACCTTGCCTTCGCCGGCTTGCGCCGTCACGATCTCGCCCGCCTTCTTCACCTGCTCGGGCGTCATCGTCGCGCCGGTGAGGATCACGTTCCCGGTGTCCTGCTCGGTCTGCACCGTGATCTTCGTGTTCTTGAGCGACGGCTCGGCATTGAGCGATTCGACGATGCTCTTCACGAGCTCTGCATCCGGACCATCGAGCTTCGCGGCCGACGCGGTGGGCTCCAGGACGAGTCCCGGCGGAGCGGTGGTGCTCGAAGGCGACGGGCTGGTGACCGCGGCGGATTGCGCGAGTGCGACGGTTGCGCCGAACGCGAGCGCGGCGGCGACGGCATGGGGAAGCGTTTTCATGGAATTCTCCTCGACCTCGACTCGCATTGGACCGCGCCGCGGCCCCGGTTTCGCCGCATACGGTCCGTTCGGCTCATACTTTTCCCATGCCGCACATCTTCGAACCGGCCGCGAGCGGCCGCGCCAAGTGCCGCGGATGCGGCCAGGCCCTCGCGAGGGGCGAGATCCGCTTCGGCGAGCGCATGGCCAATCCGTTTGCGGAAGGAACGGAGCTCACGCTCTGGTTTCATCCGGTATGCGCGGCATACAAGCGGCCGGAGTCGATGCTCGAGGCGCTCGGGCAGTCGAAGGATGTCGCGAACCGCGAGGAGCTGGAAGCGGCGGCGCGCGCGAGCCTCACGCAACGGCGTTTGCCGCGCATCGACGGCGCCGAACGCGCGAAAGGCCAGGCGACTTGCCGCCAATGCCGCGAGCCGATTCCGCGCGGCGAGTGGCGCATCCGCCTCGTGTTCTTCGAGGAGGGCCGCTTCAATCCCGGCGGCTTCATCCACGTGCATTGCAGTCCCGCCTACTTCGAAACCGGGGACGTCCTCGATCGCGTGCTGCACTTCAGCCGCGAGCTGGGCGCCGACGACCGCGAGACTTTGACCGAAGCATTGGCGCGGAATCGTCCGCGGTAGACATTCTTCGCGAATGCAGCTACAACCTCACCCGTCGCGCCGGGCGCACCGCGACGCTGTCGCCGATCGGCGACGGAAATTCCTCAACAACGCAACGGAGGTTGTATGAAGAAGTTGTCGATGCTGATCTCCGCCACGCTCCTCGGATGCGCCGCGCTCGTCGCGCGCGCCGACGACATGGCGGATCGCAGCGGCGTGTCGCCCGGAGACATGTCGGCCTTGAAGGATGGCGACGGCGGCGGCGACGACCGCGGCGGCCACAATCCGCTCGAGCGTCCCGATCGCGAGGACGAAAATGCGTTCCTGCAGTTCGCGACGATGCTCGGAGTCGAGGGCTCGTTCCTCGGCGCCGACACGATTCGCGGCGTCACCGGCGACGCGCTTCCGCGCACCGTCGGCATGGCGCGCGGCTTGCTCGGCGCCGACGGGCGCTTGCGCGTCAACGTGCGCGGCCTCGTGCTCGCCAACGACTCGGCGGTGCCGGCGGCAAGCCGCGGGACCAACGACTCTGCGTCGTTCCGCGGCCTCGTGAGCTGCCTCAGCGAGAAGAGCGGCGGCGGCGTCACGACGGTGAACGTCATGACGGCGCCGTTCCACGCGAGCGCGCGGGGCAACGCCGAGATCAACGGCTCGGTGACGTTGCCCGCGCAGTGCCTCGCGCCGATCGTGTTCGTCACCAACGCCGCCGGCGACAAGTGGCTCGCCGTCGTCGGCACGGAGACCACCGCGACGAACTGAGCATTGCGTGTCATCCCGTCCGCTGCCGCGAAGCGGTGGACGGGTCCCCGCATTCCTGCGTCGATCAGGCGGCCAGGGCGCGCCTTTCGACGAGCGGGACGGGAAGTAGTATCTGCCGGTCGTCAGCGCGCGATGCGCCGCACCGCCTGCGGCGGCTGGCCGTAGAGGCGGATGAACGCGCGGCGCATGCGCTCCGCGTTCGCGAATCCGACCTTGCGCGCGATCGTTTCGATCGAGTCCGTGGTTTCCGTGACGTGCGCGTGCGCCGCCTCGGTGCGCAATCGCTCGACCGCCTTCGCCGGCGTCTCGCCGGTCTCGCGCTGGAAGAGGCGGCTGAACTGCCGCGCGCCGATGTGCACCGACTCGGCCAGCCGCTCGACAGGCAGCGGCTCGCTCAGGTGCTCGCGCGCGAAATGCAGCGCACGCTTCAGCCGATCGGTGTCCGGTTCCATCTCGAGCATCGCCGAGAATTGCGATTGCCCGCCGATGCGCCGGTGATACACGACGAGCACGCGCGCCGCGCGTTGCGCCGCCTCGATGCCCAGGTCCTCCTCGATCAGCGCGAGCGCGAGATCGATGCCCGCGGTCACGCCGCCCGAGGTCCACAGGTCGCCGTCGCGCAGGTAGATCCGGTCGCACTCCATCTGAACGTCGGGGAAGGCGTGCTTGAACCGTGACGCGTATTCCCAATGCGTCGTCGCGCGGCGGCCGTCGAGCAGCCCCGCCTCGCCGAGAAGGAACGCGCCCGAGCACACGCTGCACACGCGGCGCGCGCGTTGCGCGATCGAGCGCACGAGCCTGGTCAGCGACGCACGCTTGCTCGCGGCGATCGCGCCGCGGCCGCCGATCGCGACGAACGTGTCGATCACGCGCGCGCGCCTCAGCGCGACGGTGTTCACCGAGATGCCGCTCGAGCTCACGATCGGCCCGCCCGTTTCGGAGAAGACGCTCAGCCGGTAAGGCGTCGGCTGGACCTCGTGGCGCGGCACGTCGAACGCGGCGAGCGGCCCCGCCAGGTCGAGGATGTTGAAGTCGGGAAAGACGAGGAAGCCGATGTGCATGTCTGGAAACGAGGGTTATTGGTCATTTACGACTTGAGCTTAGGCGCCGATGATGCATGGCGTCAAACATTTTTTCGTCTGTTTCAGCATATGGATTACGACTGGATCACCGATCAGATTCGCAAGGCGCGAGCCGAGCGCGACGCCGCGTTGGGCGAGGCGATGGTCGGGCTCGGCGAAACGATCGTGCGCGGTGTCGCGCGCGTGATTTCACTCTTTCGTTGGCGCTCGACGCCACGGCAAACCGAGAGGTTCATGTGACAGTGCATAGGGGCAGCTGCTTTTGCGGTTCGGTGCAGTTCACGGTGAGCGGCGAGCCGGCCGCGATGGGCTATTGCCATTGCGAGTCCTGCCGTACCTGGTCGGCCTCGCCCGTCAATGCTTTCACGCTGTGGCCGCCGGATGCGCTGAAGGTGACGCAGGGCGTGGAGCACATCGAGACGTTCAGCAAAACGCCGAACAGCTACCGCAAGTGGTGCCGCAAGTGCGGCGGGCACCTCTTCACGCACCACCCGGCGATGGGGCTCACCGACGTCTACGCGGCCGTGATTCCCACGTTGCAGTTCCGCCCCGCGGTGCACGTGAATTACCAGGAAGCGAAGCTGCGCATCAAGGACGGGTTGCCGAAGATGAAGGACGTGCCGAAGGAAATGGCGGGATCGGGGGTGACGCTTGCGGAGTGAGCTGATGATCGGGTTCATCGCCGCGGGGCTCGTCGCGGCGAGCTTCCAGTCGAAGTCCGTCGTGACCGTGCCGCAGGTCGTCGCGCCGCTGGCGCCGCCGAAGGGCGAGGCGCTGTTGCTGCGCGCGTTCGCCGAGGGCGCGCAGGTCTACGAATGCAGGAACGACGACACAGGACTGCGTTGGGCGTTCATTGGTCCCGAGGCAGAGCTCACGGATGACGGCGGCCACACGATCGGGAAGCACTACGCGGGGCCGACGTGGGAAGCGATCGACGGCAGCACCGTGAAGGCCGAGGTCGTGACATCGGTCGACGCCACCGATCCGAGCGCGATTCCGCACCTGCTGCTCAAGGCGAAGGAAAACGGCGGCAACGGCGTCTTCGCGAAGGTACGCAGCATCCAGCGCCTGCACACCAACGGCGGCCGCGCGCCGCGCGAGGCCTGCCTCGACCACGACGTCGGCCGCCGCGTGCGCATGCGCTATCTCGCCACCTACTACTTCTACGGAGATCCCCCCGCAGCGTATTGAAGGGGGGTAACCTCCGCTTCATGACCACCCGCAAGCTGCTGCAGGATGCCTGCGACCGTGCCGCGCGTTATCTCGAGGACGTGCAGGAGCGGCGCGTCGCGCCGTCGAAGAAAGCGGTCGCGGCGCTGGCGAAGCTCGACGTGCCGCTCGGCAAGGAAGGCATCGCGGCCGAGCAGGTGCTGCGCGAGCTCGACGAGATCGCCTCGCCCGCGACGATGGCGACGGCCGGCGGGCGTTTCTTCGGCTTCGTGAACGGCGGCGCATTGCCCGCGACCGTTGCCGCCGGATGGCTCGCGACCGCGTGGGACCAGAACACTTTCTTTCACAAGCCGACACCCGCGACCGCGGAGCTCGAGAGCATTTCGCTCAAGTGGCTGGTCGACATCCTCGGATTGCCCGCGGGCACGGGAGCGGGATTCGTCACCGGCGCGACGGTCGCGAACATGACGTGCCTCGCGGCCGCGCGCCACGCGGTGCTCGCGAAAGCGGGATGGGACGTCGAGGCGAACGGACTCTTCGGGGCTCCCGAAATTGCCGTCGTCATCGGCGAGGAGGCGCATCCGACGGTTTTCAAGTCGCTCGGCGTGCTCGGCCTCGGACGCGATCGCGTGATCCGCGTACCGGTCGATCGGCAAGGCCGCATGCGCGCGGACGCGTTGCCGCGCATCAAGGGTCCGGCGATCCTGGTCTTGCAGGCGGGCAACGTGAACAGCGGCGCGTTCGATCCGGCCGAAGACATCGTGCCGCGCGCGCGCAAAGCGGGCGCGTGGGTGCACGTCGATGGCGCGTTCGGCCTGTGGGCGCTCGCCTCGCCGCGGCTCGCGCATCTTGCGCGCGGGTTCACGCAGGCCGATTCGTGGGCGACGGATGCGCACAAGTGGCTCAACGTTCCGTACGACAGCGGCATCGCGTTCTGCCGCGAGCCCGAGCCGCTGCGGCGCGCGATGGGAATCAAGGCGGCGTATCTTCCGGCCGGCCCGTCGCGCGATCCGTGCGATTTCACGCCGGAGTCGTCGCGCCGCGCGCGCGGTGTCGAGGTGTGGGCGGCGCTGCGTCACCTCGGCCGCTCTGGCGTCGCCGACATGATCGAGCGCTGCTGCCGCCACGCCGCGCATTTCGCGAAAGGATTGCGCGCGGCGGGCTACGAAGTCCTCAACGACGTCGAGCTCAACCAGGTCGTCGTGTCGTTCGGACCGCCGGAGCTCACGACGCGCATCGTCGAGGGCATTCAGGACAACGGCACATGCTGGTGCGGCCCCACCGTGTGGCAGGGGCGGACCGCCATGCGCATCAGCGTGAGCTCGTGGGCGACGACCGACGAAGACGTCGAGCGCAGCCTCGGGGCGATGGTGTCCGTCGCGACTAGGCTTTCTGCAGCTTCCGATTTCTCCAGTACAACAGCGGCGCCACGGCGAACCCGCCGGGCATGAGCACTGCGAGGAGCACGTAAGGCGCAAATGCCAGGAATTTCGCCATGCGCGCATTTGGCCATGGCGAGATGAAGCGGGCGCCGTCCCGGCTGCCGGCGCGAATAGCCCGATCGAATCAGGCGCGAACGCCGGGACGATGCTACCCTGCGCATCGAAAGCCACATGAAGCGCGAAGAGAGCTACCGCGAGCAGGCGCTGAAGCTCTACCCGTGGATCTGCGGGCGGTGCGGACGCGAGTTCACGCACAAGAACGTCCGCGAGCTCACCGTGCACCATCGCGACGGCAACCACGACAACAATCCGCCCGACGGCAGCAACTGGGAGCTGCTCTGCGTGTACTGCCACGACAACGAGCACCAGAAGCTGCTGGAGAACGCGGCGAGAGACGGCGCATCGGCAGCCTCGTCGAGCCCGCCACCCGCGACGCACTCGCCGTTCGCGAATCTCAAGGCAATGCTGGAGAAGAAGAAGCCATGAGCCAGGCGCTGATCATCGTCGACATCCAGAACGACTACTTTCCGGGCGGCAGGATGGAGCTCGTCGGAGCCAAGGAGGCGGCTAGCGAAGCGGCACGGCTGCTGCGCGCTTTCCGCGAGCGCGGCGCTCCCGTCTTCCACATCCGGCACATCTCGACGCGGCCCGGCGCGACGTTCTTCCTGCCGAACACCGAAGGCATGAAGATCCACGAGAGCGTGGCGCCGCTCGCTTCCGAGACGGTGATCACGAAGCACTTTCCGAACGGGTTCCGCGAGACGCGGTTGCTCGACGTCCTGCGCGCGGCCAACATCCAGCGCCTCGCGATCGCGGGCATGATGACGCACATGTGCATCGACGCGACCACGCGCGCCGCGGCGGATCTGGGATTCGAATGCGAGCTGGCGCAAGACGCGTGCGCGACGCGCGACCTCACGTTCGGCGGCGCGAAGGTCGCGGCGAAAGACGTGCACACCGCTTTCCTCGCCTCGCTCAACGGCGCGTTCGCCAAGGTGCTCCCGGCGCGCGACATCATCTAGGAGATCTCATGGCAAAGGCTTACTGGATTTCTTTCTACCGCGCGATCCACAACCAGGAGAAGCTCGCCGCGTATGCGAAGCTCGCGGGCCCGGCGATCCAGGCGGCCGGCGGCAAGTTCCTCGCGCGCGGCAACGCGGCGGAAGCCTACGAAAGCGGTCTCAAGCTGCGCACCGTCGTGGTCGAATTCCCGAGCGTGTCGCACGCGGTCGCGTGCCACGATGGCGCTGCGTACCAGGAAGCGCTGCGCGTTCTCGGCAAGGGATCCGCCGATCGCGACTTTCGCATCGTCGAGGGCGTGGAGTAGCCTCGCGTCAGCGCGATAGCGCGTCGCGCACGATCGCTCGCAGCACGCCATTGCGATCCGCGCCGATCTCCCAGTACATCGCGCCCTTCAGCCGGTATCGCTCGACCAGTGCGAGCTTCTCGCGAATGGACGCTTCATCGTCGTAGGTGATGAAGCCTCCGCTCCTGCCGTTGTAGAGATAGGGCACGCGCGCCGGCGCGTTCCAATAGCGCGTGAAGCCGAGGCCCGCGACGGTGTAGCGGCCGTCGCGATCGCGCGCGAGGTAGCCGTTGTCGGTGAGATACGAGAAATCGAAGGTCTCGTCCGCGGATCCCGATGCGAGCCCCGCGCACGGCTGGTAGAGCCCGTCCTTAGCCGCGCCCGGCTGGCAGCCTGCCCAGCCCTTGCCGTAGAAAGGAATGCCGAGGACGATCTTGCGCGCCGGAATTCCATTGTCGAGCAGCCGCTTCACGCTCGCCTCGACGTTCGCGTCCGTCGGATCGGCAGGATCGCGGCGTAGCGGCGCATTGAGTCCGGCGACGCGCTCCCACGAGCCGTGATAGTCGTAGCTCATTAGGTTGATCCAGTCGAGGCTCGAGGAGAGGTCGCGAAGCCAGGCACCCTCTCCCCGACCCTCCCCCAAGGGGGAGGGAGAGCGATCGGCACCCAAGAGGAATTTCTCGTCGGCGCCCGCGGCGATCGTCGCGTAGTAGTGCGCGCCATCTTCGAACTCGGCGGCATCGAGCGCGCGCCGCAGCTCGCGCGCGAGAGTCACGAAGTTGCGCTTGTCGTCGGGCCGCTGGCAGGTCTCGCGCGGCGGGCAGCCGAAGCCGATGTCGCCCGGATATTCCCAGTCGATGTCGATGCCGTCCATGCGATGGCGCCGCAGGAAGGAGACCGTCGATTGCACGAACCGCGCGCGCATCGCGGGATCGGCCGCCATTTCCGAGAAGCGCGTCGAGCGCGTCCATCCGCCCACCGAGATCATCACGCGCAGCCCGCGATTCGCCTCCTTCATCGCGACCAGCCGATCGATCGCGGGCGATTCGCGCGCCGGATCGTCGAGCATGATCGCGCCGTCGCCCGCGAGGTACGCGAAGGCGTAGTTCACGACCGTCACGTCGCGCGGCGCGATCGCCGTCTCGGGCTTCCACCCCGCGTAATAGCCGATGATCTCCTGGTGCGCGCATCCGGCGAGGCATGCGGCGAGGACGGCGATCGCGATCCTGAAGGCGTGGGCCATACGGAACCGAATCCTACATCCCCGCCGAAAATAGCTTGGTACGATGCGCGATGGACCTCGTCGTGCTGAAGACCGCGGTTGGCGCGAAAGCCTGGCGCCGGCCGCTCGAGCAAGCGGCAAAGCAGGCGAAGACCTTCGCGCTCGAGTTCGAGGACGTCGAGCCGATCCATCGCGCCTTCGCGCCGATGGTGCGCGAGCAGAAGTTCGATGTGAGCGAGATGGCGATCGTCACGGCGATCATGGCGTTCGCGTACGAGAAACCGCTCGTCATCCTGCCCGTCACGCTCGCGGCGCGCTTTCAGCATCACACGCTGATCGGCCGCGCGAAGGATCGTCCCGCATCGCCCGGAGGCCTGCGCGGCCATCGCGTCGCCGTGCGCGCGTATTCGCAGACGACGGGGGCGTGGGTGAGGGGCATCCTGCAGAACGACTACGGCGTGCCGCCCGACGCGATGACATGGGTGACGCAGGAAGGCGCCCACGTCGCCGAATACAAGGATCCGGCGTGGGTCGAGCGAACCGATCCGAGGCACAAGCTCACCGACATGCTGAAGAGCGGCCAGGTCGACGCCGCGGTCTTCGGCATGGATCTTCCCGACGATCAGGAGTTCGCGCCGGTCATCGACAAGCCGCACGAGGCCGCGCAAGCGTGGTACGCCAGGCATCGCCTCGTGCCGGTCAATCACCTCATGGTCGTGCGACGCGATGTCGCGACGAACCACCCGAACGTGATGCGCGAGCTTTGGGGCGTGCTCGAGAGCGCGCGGCCGAAGCAGGCCGGCGCGATCGACATGTTTCCGATCGGCGTCGCCGCGATCCGCCCCGCGGTCGAGCTGCTGCTTCGCTACTGCGAGCAGCAATCGCTGCTGCCCCGGAAGATTCGCGCCGATGAAATTTTCGCCGAAGCGGCCTCTTTCGCCCGCCTGACCGCATGACGCCGGCACTGCAGGTCGACGGAATCGACGTCTTCGTCGAAGGCGGCGGCGCCGAGTCGATCGTCATGATCCACGGCTGGCCCGACACCTACCGACTGTGGGATGCGCAGGCCGCGTTCTTCAGGGAGCGCTATCGCTGCGTGCGCTTCACGCTTCCCGGCTTCGACATCGACAAGCCGCGCCGCGCGTACTCGCTCGCGGAGACGATCGCCACGCTCAGGAACATCGTCGAGCAGGCCTGCCCCGAGCGCAGGGCGATCTTCATGCTGCACGACTGGGGCTGCGCGTTCGGCTACCAGCTCGCGATGCGGCACCCGTCGCTCGTGTCGAAAATCGTCGGCGTGGATATCGGCAATGCCGGCACGAGGGAGCACATCCGGTCGTTGAGCGCCAAGGCGAAGGCCATGGTGATCGCCTACCAGCTCTGGCTCGCGGCTGCGTGGCGGATCGGCGGGCGCATCGGCGACCGCATGACGCTGTCGATGGCGCGAATCGCGCGCTGCCCGTCGGATCCGCGCTACATCGACTCGCGCATGGACTATCCGTACTACATCCGGTGGATGAAGGCGTACGGCTCCTACCGCGACATGGTGCGCTTCGAGCCGCCGGTGCCGATGCTCTTCGTCTACGGCAAGCGCAAGCCCTTCCTCTTCCACACGGCGGCGTGGGCCGAGGCGCTCGCGGCGAAACCGGGCAACCAGGTGCGCGCGTTCCCGACGGGCCACTGGGTCATGAGCCAGCAGCCGGAGCAGTTCAACCAGGTGGTGGACGACTGGTTGCACTCGCAAGTTGATCCAACTCAAGACCGGCCGCCGCCAGGGGTGTAGAAATAGCCTTACTCGCCCAGCCGGCGCACAAGCCGGCGGGGGGCAGGCGGATCGCACGGTCGCGCACACCGGATGCCTGTGACGAACGGAGGTGGCGCGCGATGAACATCCAGGAAACGCTTCCCATCGGCACGCACGCGGGAAACTTCTCGCAGCGTCTCGAAGAATTCCACGCCTCCCTCCGTGACGATCTGGCGCACATCGACCGGATCGCGGTGGCGGTGTACGCGGCGAGCACCAACACGCTGCGCACGTTCGCCCACAGCACATTCGGCGCGGCGCCCCTGTGGCACTACGAAGCGAGCCTCGATCGCGTGCCGAGCCTCATGGAGCTCGTCCGCTCGCGGCGCTCCCGGGTCCTCGAGGATCTCACGGTGCTCGCCGGCAGCCCCACGCGCCACTCGCGTTACCTGATGGAGCAGGGATTCCGCGCGAGCTACACCCAGCCGATCTTCGAGGACGACCAGTTCATGGGATTCGTCTTCGTGAACACGCGCCATCCGAAGGGTTTCGGCGCGGATGCCATCCCCTACCTTTCGCTCGTGGCGCGCGTCGTGTCGCTCATGCTGCGCTCCGAGGTCGACTCGGTGCGCATGCTCGTCCACTCGCTGGAGGCCACGCGGGAGATCACGTCGCTGAGGGACCGCGAGACGGGAGACCACCTGGCGCGCATGGGCGAGTTCAGCCGGGTCATGGGAGCCGCGTTGGCCGAGGAGCTGAGCCTCGACGACGAATACTGCGCGCTCCTCTCGCGGCTCGCGCCGCTGCACGACATCGGCAAGATCGCGATCCCCGACAGCGTCCTCGCGAAGCCCGGCCCGCTGTCGTTCGAGGAGATGGAGGTGATGAAGACGCACACCTCGCGTGGCGCGCTCATCGTGGACCGATTCTTCGCCACGAGCCGCTTCGACAGCATTGAACGGCCGCTCAGGATCCTGCGCAACATCGTGCTGCATCACCACGAAGCGTGGGACGGCACCGGCTATCCCGCGGGCCTCGCGAGCGACGCGATTCCGCTCGAGGCGCGCATCGTTCGCGTCGTCGACGTGTACGACGCGCTCACCCACAAGCGCCGCTACAAGGAGGCGTGGACGCACGCCGCGGCGGTCGACTTCCTGCGCACGCACTCGGGATCCCACTTCGCCCCGCGCTGCGTCGCCGCATTCCTGCGGAGCGAGGAGCGCATCCTGCAAGTCGCGGCGAGCATCGGCGAGGAACGGCAGTGACCGGTCAGCGCCGGCCCGCCTTCACGAAATCGATCGAGGCCTGGAAGAGCTCGAGGTCCTTCACGTAGTCGGCGGCATCCTCGCGATCGACCTGGATCCATTCGCGCGTGCTCGCCGTGCCGCCGGGTGAGAACGTCGTGACGTTGCCGCGCGAGAACTGGAGCTCCGTCGCGGTCGCCACGGGGAGCCGGATGCCGATGCCGTTGCCGCTGATGCACGCGAACATCTTGTCGGCGACGAAATAGGCGTCGAGGCCGTTGATCTTGCGCGCGCTCACTCCGGGCAGCGCAAGCAGCAGCGCGTCGATCTGCTGCTTGCGCTTGTCCGGCGGCGGCTTCATTGTCCGGCTAGCTACTTCAGCTGCACGATGTGGAGTTGGACGTCCGACTTGCCGGTGTTCTTGACCGAGTACGTGGTCTGCGATGGCGCGTTGAACTTCGTGTCACCGGTCTTGAAGTCGACCTTCTCGGTCTTGCCGTCGGCGTACATGCGCGTGAGGGTGCCTCCCTTGACGACGTAAACGACGCGCGAGGCCGAGCTCGGGACCGCATTGTTCTCGTCGCCGGGCTTGTACCGTATCTCCATGACCTTCACCTTGTCGTTTTCCATCACGGTCATGAGCTTCGCAACGCCCTTCGCGGCTTTCGCGGCCTTGTCCTGCGCCAATGCCGGCGCCGCGGTCATTCCGGCCAGGAATGCGCCGATCGCAAGCGCGGACAAAACACGAGCAGATGCATTCATCGCCACCCCCCTTTTTTGTCACTGTCGGAATTCGCCCCTCATGGAAGCGGCCTGCATTCTACGCTCGCAGCGCGACGCCGGCGGGCTCGCCTCAGTGCTTGCCGCCCGATGCAGCCATGCCCGACCTCGACCTGACGCGGACTGCGTCTCGCGCCACTTGGCGCGTGATGCTCGCGCCACCGGCGGCGGATGACTGCTTCTACAAGCGGGGCTTGCTTCCACCCCGTCCGTAGCGCAGACTGGCCCCAGACTTTCCGTGAAGGCCCACCTGATGAACTCCTCGGTTATCGAATTCCTGCAAGTGAACGGCGAAAAGATGGAGGCGGAGATCGCCAAGGCGCTGCAAGTGCCGATCGCGGTGATCCAGACCCAGCTCGCGCAGCTCTCGAGCACGGGAGAGGTGATCTGCTGCAAGGTGACGCGATTCGCCGGCGGAAAGAAGATCGAGGGCACCAGCTACCGGTTGTCCCGGGCGAAAAGCGGCAAGCCCGTGCCGCCTTTGACGCCTGCCAAGCACCGCTGAACGCTTCCCCCTGAGGGCGAAGCTTCAGCCGAAAGACCTCGAAGACATCGCCGGCCGCACGCTGGAGCACTACAACCAGCGCGCCGAGGATTTCCGGGACGGAACGCGCGACCACGACGTGAGCCAGAACGTCGCGGCACTGCTGCGCGCGATCCTGGGCTCACCACCTTTCACGATCCTCGACCTCGGCTGCGGGCCGGGGCGCGACCTCAAGACGTTCACCGACATGGGGCACGTCGCGATCGGGATCGAAGGCGCGTCCAGGCTCGCCGCGATGGCGCGCACGCATAGCGGATGCGAGGTGTGGGAGCAGGACTTCCTGCGCCTCGACCTGCCGCCGGAACGTTTCGACGGCATCTTCGCGAACGCGTCGCTCTTCCACGTCCCCAACCAGGAGCTGCCGCGCGTCCTCGGCGAGCTGCGCTCCGCGCTAAAGCCCGGCGGCGTCCTTTTCAGCTCCAATCCGCGCGGCGACAACGAGGAAGGCTGGAATCGCGGCCGCTATGGCGCCTACCACGACCTCGAGACCTGGCGCGGCTACCTGACGCAGGCGGGCTTCACCGAGATCGAGCATTACTACCGCCCGCCGGGCCTCCCGCGCGAGCAGCAGCCGTGGCTTGCGAGCGTGTGGCGCGCTACGAGCTGAAGAGTTCCGAATGGCTGCCGGCCCTCACGAAGATGATCTCCGTGTCCTCGTCGCGCAGCTGATAGATCAATAACAGATCGCCGCCCGCGTGACACTCGCGGAATCCTTCCCAGGGACCGTGAAGTGGATGATCCTGCCATTCGGGACCGAGGGGGCTGTCGTCGGCGATCAACAGCTGCATCGCCTCCTTCAACGACGCTAGGTTGATGCCGGCATGCTGCAGCCGCTTCCAGTCCTTCTTCAGTTCCTTTGTGAAGTCACTTTTTCGCGGAAGTCTTGCGCTTCTTCCTTTGAGGCTTCTCGAGCTCATCGAACAACTCCTTCGCTGAGCTGAAGCGCGCTCTTGGCGTTGCTCGAGCCTCTTCCATGGCGCGGAGACTCGCTTTGTTCGGCTGCCTGATCTCGAAGGGCATGCCGCGAGTGGCGACCACCTGGCGCAGGAAAATGCGGATCGCGTCGCTCAGGCTCAGACCGGCATCGTTGAGAACCTTGTTCGCGACGGCCTTCAGCTCGGGCTCCAGGCGGAGCCGCACATCAGCGGATTTGGTGTCGAGCGTGTTGGCTTGATTCACTGCTGTCTCCTGTGCAGGGGGAAACGATCATCGGCGTGTGCCGACAATGTAGCCACAATGTTACCACAATCCGACAGCGGTCTTGGGACCGCAGAATGCATTGTCATCATGCGACGGGGAAGGCTCATGGCGTGAGCTTCGGCCGCGGTCATTCCGGAGCTGGGCGTCACGCTGCTCGCGGACAAGGCCGAGTCGATTTCGCCCGAGATGCTCAAGAAGGTGCGCAAGGCGCTCACCTAGAGGCGCGGGCACTCTCAAACCCCGGTTTTGCGCGCGCTCGTACGCAATCCTGCGCATTCATCGTCTTCGCCTTACAAGCGTAGACTGCCTCTCCCAGCGCCACGTCAGGGAGAAACAAGATGAAACGCATCCTGCTCGCGTCCGTCGTCGCCGCGGCCTTTGCCGCCGGCACGCTCCAGGCTGAAACCTGCCTCTCGCCCTACATCAAGGGCCTGCGCGCACCCGAGAAGGTGATGTACCTGTGGACGCTGCCGGTGGGCGAGGGCGCGGACTACTTGAGCGTCATCGACGTGAACGTCGCCTCTCCCACGTACGGCAAGATCCTGAAGAAGGTCGAGGTCGGCTCGAAGGGCAACGAGGCGCACCACATGGGCTACACCGACGACCGCGCGAAGATCTGGGCGGCCTCCCTCAACAGCAACCGCTTCTTCATCTTCGACGTCGGCACCGATCCGATGAACCCGAAGCTCGTGCGCACGATCGACGACGTGGCGAAGGTCACGGGGCTCTCGGGCCCGCACACGCCTTACGCGATCCCGGGACGCATCCTCGTCAGCATGGCCTCGGGACCGGATGGCACGGGCTCCGGAGGCATCGCGGAATTCACCAACGACGGCGACTTCATCGCGAGCTACAAGACGGCCGACCATCCGTACGAGACGGTGATCAAGCCCGAGTTCAACCGCATGATCACCTCGAGCTGGATCTCGCAGAAGACCTTCATGAGCCCGATGTCGAAATGGGATCCGAAGGACTTCTCCGACACGATCGACATCTGGGACCTGAAGGAACGCAAGATCATCCAGACGCTCAAGGGCGATCCCGTGCCGCTCGCGGCGCGCTGGGCTCTCAAGGCGAACTCCACCTACGGCTACACGATCAGCAACGGCGGCGATGCGCTGTGGCAGTTCCGCATGGGCAAGGACGGCAAGTTCACGTATCGCAAGGCCGCCGACCTCGGCAAGGGATGCACGCCGGGCGACCTGCGGCAATCGCCGGACGACAAGTATCTGTACGTGAGCTGCCTCGGGCGCGGCGAGGTGCAGGCGTGGGACATCACGACGCCCGACAAGCCGCGGCTGCACGACACGGTGCAGGGCATGGTGCAGGCGAACATGATGCACGTGACCTACGACGGCCAGCGGTTGTATCTCACCAACTCCGCGATCAGCAGCATCGACTTCTCGCCGCGCTACGCGCTGCGCCTCATCTACATCGGCCCCGACGGCCGCATGAAGCTCGATCCCATCTTCGCGGTGGACTTCTCGCAAGCACCCGTGGGGCCGGCGCGTCCGCACGACATGCTGTTGAACTGAGCGGTGCGGGCCGTTGCGCTTGCGCTGACGCTCGCGCTTTGCTGCGCGGCGTCGGCGCATGAGAAGGATGCGACCACCCCGGCGAAGCCCGGGGCCCAATCTCCAATCGCCGCGCATCCGCGCCTCAACGTCATCGCGCCCGCGCCCGATTTCGCGCTGCGCGATCCTTCCGGCGCTCTCGTCCGCCTCTCGGATCTTCGCGGCCAGGTCGTCCTGGTCGCGTTCATCTACACGTCCTGCACGACCACCTGTCCGATCCTCAGCCAGCAAATGGCGACGCTGCAGAAGAGCGTGATGCGCGACAAGGCGCTGCGCGGCCGCGTGATGCTGCTCTCGGTGACGGTGGATCCTTCCCGCGACAGCGCGCCGGTGCTCGCGCGCTACGCCTCAGCGCTCGGCGCCGACCCCACTGCCTGGAAGTTCGTGCGCGATTCGAACGAAGCGACGGCTCAGGTACTCGCCGCCTATCACGAGTGGACGAAGCCGCTGCCCGACGGCGACCTCGACCATCCCGCTCGCGTCTACCTCATCGACGCCGACGGTCGCATCCGCGAAATCTACAGCCTCGCGTTCTTCGACCCCCGGCAGGCGCTCATCGACATCCGATCGCTCGCGAAATAGAGAGGCTAGAGCTCCACCACGGTGCGGAACCCGCCCGAACGCGGTGCCTTCTGCTTTGGCTGGCGTTCCAGCTATGACCGCCTATTCCTCGAATCCTGCTTCGCGTTGGTGGCGGATTGCGACAACGACGACGCGATCGGTCGCAGGCTGGTATTCGTACAGCGCCAGGTAACCCGAGCGTCCCCGGGAGATCACGAGCTCGCGCAGCGTGCCCGTCGCGATCCGCCCTATCAAGGGATGCGTCTCGAGGACTTCCAATCCGTCCAAGATCAGGGCTGCCGTTGCTCGGCCGGCTTCTGAATCATCCTCGATCAGGAAATCCCCGAGCCGTGCCAGGTCTTCCAGGGCGCGCGCGCTGTAATGCAGCGTCGCCACGATGCTAGCGCTGCCCGCGCGGGACCTTTATCGGCTTGGGCCGCCGCGGCTTCTTTCCCGCGACAGTGTCGAGCAGGTAGCGTTTCACATCCGTGTGGGTGTACGCGACGCCCGTACGCTTGAAGTGAGCGAGCGAAGCCTCTCCCGCCTTGAGGAACGCCTGCCGCTTCTCGTCGCGGGCGACCTTCTCCGCGATCGCTTCGACCATGTACCCGTGCGGCGTCTGAGCGACGCCGTGCGCGAGCTCGGCGATCTTTTCCTTGAGGGCGTCCGGGAGCTTGAGGGAGGTCGTGGTGCCGGCCATGTGCAAAGTCCGGGTGGGTGACACCAAGGTAACACCATGATGCCGCTGCGTCAATGTGCTGCTGCCATGGCGCAGGCCGGGGTAGCGCGCGTTCGACCCGTCCACGTCGTAGAGTAGCGGCATGAAGACCGTCTTGAGCGCGATCGCCGTGGTCGCCGCCGTCGGCATCGGGGGATTCTTCCTCGGCAAGCGGGAAGCGGGTGTCACGGAGCCGCAGGCCTTCACGCTGTCTTCGCGGATCACTCCCGAAATGCTGCTGGGATCGGCCCGTGCCGACATCACCGAGCTGGTCGAGGTGTGTCCGACGAGGGATTGGCTCATCTTCAAGGGCGTGGGACGGGCGCTGATCGTGGGCGCGAACACCTATCACTACGCCGTCGCCTGGGAGCCGCAGACCGACATCAAGGCGACGGCGGTGGCCGGTGCGCCGGGGACCTTCGACCTCGACGTCACGGTGAGGAAGCTGAAGGTCACGATGAACCCGCGCCCGACGATCCGGGCGTGGGTGCTGGACGACAGCCTCTTCGTCGACATGAAGACGGAGACCGCGGAGCTCAAGGACCTGATGCTCACGCGCATGTGGGTGAGCGCCGTCAACAAGCTGAGCCAGGGAGACAGCAAGGAGCGTTTCGTCGAAGCTGTCCGGACCCATCTCTATAACATCTACGCCGGCGAGCGCACGAAGATCCGCAACATCAACATCAGTATCGCGAACGGCGCCATTCCGCCGGCGGTGCCCAATCGCTGGGAGAATGAATGCAAGAGCCGATTTCGGGAGGTGACCGGGTCGGCAGGGAGCGGTAAAGGGAGATCAGGATAACGCGTTGAGCCGATCGCGCACGAAGCCGATGTGCTCGCGGAGCAGATAGACCTCGCCGGCGATCGACCCGGGCAATTTGCCGGTGATGACGCGCTCCTCGATCTGGTCGAGGCGCTTCAAGAGCTCCACGCGCTGCT
>Ga0075426_10000951_pt1 | contig 20348 bp, 16 predicted proteins | sample SoiMethybrSBSTD5_FD_75304 | JGI IMG/M metagenome (GOLD analysis project Ga0075426, IMG submission 75304) | Bulk soil microbial communities from a Populus tree surrounding site in Tennessee, USA - Soil MetaG P. TD hybrid SBSTD5 | ecosystem: Environmental > Terrestrial > Soil > Tree plantation...
TCATGGAAACCTCCTTAAACCAAGATCGCGCCGCATGGCTGCTGGGTCCCCAGGCGGGTTGCGCTGTTGCTCACAACGGAAACTCCCCCTGGCGGCTGGTTCTGCTGGGCGCACCGGGAGTGGGAAAGGGAACGCAAGCGCAGTTTCTGGCTCGCCGTTTAGGCGCTTGCCATCTCTCGACTGGAGATGTGTTCCGCGCGGCAAAGGAACGGGCTACCCGGGAGCAAACGTCGGCGATCGCCATGGCGCTCGAGTCGATGCGGCGTGGTGCGCTGGTCTCTGACTTGATCGTCTCCAATATCATTCACGAGCGCATCGGCTGCATTGGCTGTCGACGCGGGTTCATCCTTGACGGTTTTCCCCGTACTATTTCGCAGGCGAAGCTCCTAGAGCAGCTCTTGCATGAGAAAGAATTGTCGCTAAATGCAGTGGTCAATTTCGATCTGCCACTGGAGGAGATTCTCGCGCGCCTCAGTGGACGCAGGACCTGCGAGCGCTGCCGGGCAACATTTCATCTTGTCTCGAAGCTGCCTCGAGCGGAAGGCGTATGCGATGACTGCGGAGGACATCTGTACCAGCGGGAGGATGATCGCCTGGAATCAATCAAAGTTCGGCTGGACGCATATGAGCGCAGCACCGCGCCGTTGATTGCTTTCTATCGGAACCTCGATTTATTGGTTACGGTTTCCGCAACTGGAGCTCCGGAAGAAATTCACGCCCGCACAATGGATGCGCTGAGGGATCGGATGCAGCCCGAGTTGTACCTCTCATAGACGCAACCGCCGGAGACGCAACCTTCTCGCCTGAGAATGCTGTCTAAGGTTCAGGAGGGAACATGCCAGCAAGAAAGAAGAGTTCATCAAGATCACGTGGTCGCAAATACGGGAAGGCCGCGAGTAGGAGCGTAGAGAGCGCAATGCGCCGGAAGAATAGCGGATCCCTGCGCTCGGGGAAGGGCGGCAAGGGAGGCAAAGTAAAGAGCCGCAAGCAGGCGATTGCAATTGGACTTTCGGAGGCGCGCCAGAAAGGCGCGAAGGTGCCGCCGAAGAGGGCAGCTTAATTATTCCAAGGCCCGAAATTGTCCGTGTGGCTCGGACAATCTTGCACGTCTGAGTTCGGCTTCTGTGCGGTGCTTGGCGTCGGGCAAAAGTGTCCGACCCACACGGTTCGTGGTTTGCGCAATCTCTCTGATTACTGCCAGCGCATCTGCTAGCCCGCCGCCGCTGCCGCCTTTTGCCCTATCATCACTGCGTCCTGCATCTGTTTGAATAAATCGCCTATGGCAGACGGTGAATGGGACATGAACAGAGTATTGGTTTTGTCTTGCGAACCGATCTCCTTAATCGTATCCAGGTATTGCGTCACCAGCACCAGCATCATCACGTCTTTTGCCGTGGTGCCCTCTACGGCGGCGGAGAAGGCTTCGATCGACTGCTTCAATCCTTCGATAATCGCTTTCCGTTGATTGGCTATGCCCTGGCCTTGCAGGGCCTTGCTTTCCGCTTCGGCTTCCGCTTGTTTCACCTTCAGGATTTTCTCAGCTTCACCACGCGCGCTGGCAGCGACCTGCTCACGTTGCGCAGCATTGATCTCGTTCATGGCCGCTTTCACTTTTTCATCCGGCTGGATATCGGTGACCAGCGCCTGATCGATGGCGTAGCCGTAGGTCTGCATGACGTCGTCAAGGCCTTGTTTGATCGCAATGGCGATATCGGACTGCTGCAGGAAAGCATCATCAAGATTCATCTTCGGCACGTGGCCAAGAATAACGTTGAAGACGTAAGAGGAAATCTGCTGCTTGGGATTCGCGAGTTTGTAAAAGGCCTCGTACACCTTCGTGGGAATGACGTGATATTGCACTGACACCGGAATTTTTACGAAAACGTTGTCTTTAGTTTTGGTTTCGACATCGAGCGCCAGTTGCTGCACCCGCAGATCAATGCGGCCGGCAATCTGATCGAGCCATGGGAGTTTGAAATTTATCCCGGCGGTGGCCACGCACAAGAATCTGCCCATGCGTTGCACAACCACGGCTTCGGCCGTCTGAACTTGAAAGAAGCCGCTCAGAATCGTGCCTACGACGAACAGCCCCACGATCCCATAGATAACGAACGCCATCACTTGAGAAGAATCCACCCGAACCTCCCTGTGTTTGAGAACCCAATGCGAGCAGGATTGGCAGGATCATACCGTTTTCAGAAGCCAGAGCACAATTGTTTTGTGTAACGTATGTTACCGAGAAGTACAACGGGTGGAACTCCAGTCAGCATCTATTTCACGCCGCTTTCCTCGAAATGGGGCCAATTTCTCAGGAGAGTGATATGCGAAGAGTGCTGATAGGATTTCTCGCCCTCGCTGTGATCTCTATTCCGGCTTTCTCTCAGACGCCAGCCAACGAACATAATTGCCCTGCTACGACGGCCATTCCCCCCTATGTTGGCAGCGGCACAAGAGCCTTCAGCCCCAACCAGAATCTTTGCTTGCCTCAGCTGGCCCCGACACCGACTGGACTCAGTCCCGAAGGTTTTGTCGTCAGCGGCAGCGAGCCAGGAGATCGCGTGGATTCGCAAGGATCAATTTACGTTGTCTCAATTCGCGGCGTGCCCGGCGGCATTGATCTGTGGCGTTGGTATGCTCCTGACGATGGCAGCGTAAACAAAAACAAAACCATTCCGTTCCGCTATGAAGGCCAGCCTGATAACTGCGGCATCTTTTCCTTCGAGAATGGCGGGTGTGCGAATAACACCGGCAGCGCGACAAATCTCGGCTTAGCGCCCGGCGGGGGCGACGCTGATATCGCTCTCAATGCGCCTAATCCCGCGACGAATGTGCCCAATCTGGCTGCCACCAGTCTAAGTGTGGCTCCGGGAGTTACCGCCACCAACTCCAGCAATCGCGGAAACAGTTTCTTCACGCCACCGAATGTGGTTTCCCCGCTTATCCCCGCAGATGATCGCCAATGGCAGGATGCGATCGGGGCTTCTACGGTTTATCTGAGCTACCACGACGCCGCCACCTTCAATATCGACGTGCAGCGCTCGAATGATGGAGGACTGACTTACGGCAACGGCCTCGGCCAGGCCATTGACGCCGCCACCATGCCGGCCGTCACGACTGGGGTGGGCAGCGCAAACACCGCCGGCCAGATACATCTTGACCTCAGCCAATGTGCAAGCCGCGGAAATCTGTACGAGGTGTTCGTGGGGCCAGACAATGCCACGGAAAACGTGACCAGCGCACCACAACGGACGGCATACATTGGGGTTTCGACAGACGCGAAGCTCGGCGGACCGACGTTCACCTTTACCGATCACAAAATCTATACCAGTCCAGCCGGCTCACTGGGTGCAACTAACGGCCTCGACAATATTTTTCCAGCCATGGCAGTCGACAAATTAGGGTATCTTTACGCCGTCTGGTCAGACAATTCCAACATCTTCTTTTCCTCATCGAACGACCTGGGCGTCACTTGGCGGTCAACCCCGATTCGGGTTAACCAGAGCTCAACCATCGGCAAGGCTAACGTGTTCCCATGGATTGCTGCCGACGCCAACGGACACGTAGTCATCAGTTGGATCGGTGGCAACCTGGCCGGCAATTCAAACGACGCGACCGTGATGGAACAGAGTTGCTCAGACGGAACTGTCAGTTGCTGGGCACAATGGAACGTTTATGCAGCCGAGAGCGTAAACGCTAACGCTGCCAACGCAAGCTTTGCCCAGTACACCGCAAGCGATCACGTCATCCACTACGGGACGGTTTCCACCGGCGGATTGGGTGGGAGCGCCAACCGCAATCTTGGAGACTTCTTCCAACTGGCTCTCGACAATCAGCACCGCGCCAATATTTCATTTGCTGACGACCATCTCGCCAGTCCTCTGTGCACGACGCAGAGTCCTGGACACTGTGCAAATAATGATCCAGCAGCGTTCCGCGCCGCGACGCCGTTCTTTACTTATCAACTTAAAGCGAACCCGCAGATAGTTACTAGCGGGAAATGCGCGGGAAGTTAGAGAGAGAAGAAGGCCCGGTCGCCAGGCTGGGCCTTAATTTGTTGTCAGCCCAGGCGCAGACATTCACGCGCAATAGACCAATCTTCCTGAGCTCGGATGACAAGAACACGAACTCTAGAGTCGGGAGGCGAAATGTCGATGTCCGGTTTGGCTGATGCATTCGCAGAATCGTTTAATTCGATCCCCAGGAATGCAAGGCTGGCACAGGTCTTTAGACGAATATCAGGCGAGTTTTCCCCGATTCCTGCGCTGAACACTAAAACGTCAATTCCGCTGAGTGAAGCCGCCATTGAGCCGATTCCAGACGCCAGCCGATGAATGAAAATATCGAATGCGAGTTTGGCGCGTTCGTTGCCTTTCCGCATCGCATCGAGGATGTCGCGGACATCACTGGATAGCCCTGAAATTCCCAGCAATCCGGATTGGTGGTTGAGGATGTTGTCAAGTTCAGAGGGCTTTGCCTCTCCGGTGCGGATCAAATGAGTGAGGATTCCGGGATCAATCGACCCTGAGCGGGTGCCCATCATCAGGCCTTCCAATGGCGTGAAGCCCATCGTCGTGTCGATGCTCTTGCCACCGTCAATCGCGCACAGGGAACAGCCGTTGCCGAGATGACAGGTTACGATCTTCAGGTCAGAAAGATTGCGCTGGAGCATCCGTGCGGCGCGATGTGCACAATACTCGTGATTGATTCCGTGAAATCCGAAACGCCGAATGCCTTTTTTTTCATACCAGTCGTAAGGAACTGGGTAGATGAAAGCTTCGTCCGGCATCGTGCGATGAAAACCAGTGTCGAAGACAGCAATTTGGGGAATATCCGGGAGCAGCTTCTCGATTAGTTTGATTCCTTCAAGCCCGGCTTGATTATGAAGTGGGGCGATCGCAGCGACACTTTCAATATCCTGCCTTACCTGCGATGTGATGCGGACGGGCTTCGTGAGCTTGGAGCCACCATGAACAATTCGATGTCCAACAATCTGGATTTCGTCTGGTGATTTGAGCGCGGCTGTGGGGCCAGACCATGCATGATCGAGCATCGATTCGAGTGCGGCGCGATGGACACCGGTCTTGCCTTCGCGCCGAATTTCATTGCCCGATCGACTGCGGATGTGAAGCTCTTCTTTGTCGCCGTCCCATTGCAGCTTGCCCTCCCAAAGCGGCAGGACAGGGTCATCGGATGCGTCACGCCCCAGCTCGAACAGCGCACTCTTCTGACTGCTGGAGCCGGAATTAAGGACGAGGATCTTCATCAATCGAGATGGGATTTCCTTTGTGATCCTTAGTGTCCTTCGTGGTTTAAAGCCTTTCTACCACTAAGGTCACGAAGGTACACGAAGGAAAAACCAGAACTTACTAGATCGGCAGTATCAATATTCCCACTTCCAATTCAGAATTTCCGGCATGTCGATTCCATGCTCGTGGATGTACTGTTTGTGCTCGACGAGCTTATTGCGGAGGATTTGTTTAAAGTGCCCACCGACCCGCTGCAGCTTGGGCACGCGATCGACTGCGTCTCCGGCGAGGTGAAAGCGGTCGAGGTCGTTCATCACCGTCATATCGAACGGCGTGCTGGTTGTACCTTCTTCTTTGTAGCCTCGAACATGCAGGTTGTCGTGGTTGTGACGGCGATAGGTCAGCCGGTGAATCAGCCACGGGTATCCGTGATATGCAAAGATGACCGGCTTGTCGGTGGTGAACAGGGAATCGAAGTCAGCGTCAGTTAAGCCGTGCGGATGCTCGCCCGACGGTTGAATCGTCATCAGGTCGACCACGTTGATGACCCGAATCTTCAGCTCGGGAAAATGCTTTCGCAAAAGATCGACAGCAGCCAGTGTTTCGAGCGTAGGCACATCGCCGGCGCAGGCCATAACCAGATCAGGTTCTGCGCCATTATCGTTGCTGGCCCAATCCCAAATTCCGATTCCGTTGGTGCAATGTTCGATAGCGGATTCCATATCGAGCCACTGCAATTCGGGATGCTTGCCGGCGACGATGACGTTGACGTAGTTGCGGCTGCGCAGGCAATGATCGGCGACGGAGAGCAAACAGTTCGCGTCAGGAGGCAGATACACACGCACCACGTCGGCTTTTTTGTTCACCACGTGGTCGATGAAACCTGGGTCCTGGTGGGTGAAGCCGTTGTGATCCTGCCGCCACACGTGTGAGGTCAGCAGGTAATTCAGGGACGCAATCGGACGTCGCCACTCGATGTCGCGCGTCACTTTCAGCCACTTTGCGTGCTGGTTGAACATGGAATCAACAATGTGAATGAAGGCTTCGTAGCAGGAAAAAAGTCCGTGGCGGCCGGTAAGCAGATAGCCTTCCAGCCAGCCCTGGCACATGTGCTCGCTCAGCATTTCGAGGACGCGGCCGTCGCGGGAAAGATTTTCGTCGACCGGAAGAATCGGCTCCATCCAGTTCTTTGGCGTAGCTTCGTAGAGAGCTTCCAGACGGTTGGACGCGGTCTCATCCGGCCCGAAGACACGGAAGTTCCTGGCTTCGAGATTCAGCTTCATAACGTCGCGCAAGAAACCGCCCAGCACGCGCGTGGATTCGGCGAGGACATCCCCGGGCCTTTCCACTTCGACCGCGTACTTGCGAAAATCCGGCATCACCAAATCGCGTAGCAGTAGTCCGCCGTTTGCAAGCGGGTTCGCGCTCATTCGGTGCTCGCCTTTGGGCGGAAGCTCGGCCAGTTCCGGAATGAGCTTGCCGTGTTCATCGAACAATTCCTCGGGGCGATAGCTGCGCATCCAGTCTTCAAGGACTTTCAAATGCTGTGGTTTCTGTTGGATGTCCGACACCGGCACCTGATGGGAGCGCCACGTGCCTTCCACTTGTTTACCGTCGACGGTTTTTGGTCCGGTCCACCCCTTCGGACTTCGCAGCACAATCATTGGCCACTCGGGAACGGCAGAATCAGAGTTCTTCGCGGTACGAGACGCCCGCGCCTCACTTTGAATCCCGCGAATTTCTTCCGCAATGTGATCCAGTGAAGCCGCCATGAGCTGATGCATCTGCTCCGGCTCGTGGCCCTCGACGAAATATGGCTTCCAGCCATAGCCGGTGAATAGCCTCGTCAGCTCATCATCAGACATGCGGCCCATGATGGTAGGGTTCGCGATCTTGTAGCCGTTCAGATGAAGAATCGGCAGCACCGCGCCGTCACGCACCGGATTGAGAAATTTGTTGATGTGCCAACTGGTCGCGAGCGGCCCGGTTTCAGCCTCGCCATCGCCGACTACGCAGCAAAGCAGCAGATCAGGATTGTCGAACGCTGCGCCCGCCGCGTGCATCAACGAATATCCCAGCTCTCCGCCTTCGTGAATCGATCCGGGAGTTTCCGGCGCGTCGTGACTCGGAATTCCGCCGGGGAAGGAGAACTGCTTGAACAGCTTTTGCATGCCTGCTTCGTTCTGCTGAATATTCGGATACAGCTCGGTATATGTGCCTTCGAGATACGCATTCGCCACCATACCCGGCCCGCCGTGTCCAGGGCCGCAGATATAGATCACGTTCAAGTCATACTTCTTGATCAAGCGATTCAAGTGAGCGTAAATAAAATTCAGCCCCGGCGTGGTGCCAAAATGTCCCAGCAGCCGTGGCTTGACGTGCTCCATTTTGAGCGGCTCGCGCAGCAGGGGATTGGCGAACAAGTAAATTTGTCCGACAGAAAGATAATTAGCTGCCCGCCAGTACGCGTTAATCTTTGCGAGTTCGTCTTGCGAGAGGGGCGAGTGGGAAATGCCGGGAAGGGACTGCGAGAGGGTAGTCATGACAGCACCTCAAATGGCCGTGAAGTAATATGATGACTCACTCGGTCGGGTGGTGTCTTGTTCGTGCAAATAAAATATCGTTAAAAGAGAATAAGAAGTTCCACTTTCCCGAAGGGGGAAATCTCGCGAATGGAATTATCCTGTTAAAGACGAGTTGAGGCCGGTTCTTTTATGGCTTCTTGGGCTTTAGTCCGCACGAGTTTGCCGCATCCCTTAAATCCAGTCCAGATGGCGAGAATTCCGCGATCTCTGGGCCGTCGGGTGTCTGGAACTCGACTCGAAATAGGTGGGCGCCGATCAGCTCCCGCGTGGTGCCTTTGTCCATGGCAAGAAAGTGTCCACGGATCCAGTTCCAGCTGTGCTCGCTATGGCTGTCGTCCACCCTCACTCTGACCCGCATTTGTGGCTGTCCCCAGAACCCTGGCCAGTTTGGCCGTGAGAGCCTCGTGCCGGGATGGAAATCAGCCAAATCTAGTTTGCCGTCGGTGCAATGAAGGATGACCTTGGCCTGATAGTCACTGTTTGGCGCATTATCAGCCGGCAGCTCGAAGCGGGTTCGATGCTTTGCGGTCATGCGGTCCTCGGCCGTCTGTTTGGTCCAATTACCGCCTGCACTGGCTGTGTTCCCGCCATAACCCTGCGGCTCCTCCGAAGGATTCTGGCCCCAGGCAGCAGCTTGCGCCAGTCCCAATACCAGAAGCCCGACTACAACTCCTTGCAGCACTTGTCTGAATCTATTCCAGCCTTTGAACGTTCTCATGAGGATCAGCTCACTCTCCGCGATTAGAGACAATGCACCAATAGACTCTTCAACTTTAACCCGAAAGTGCAGGAAAGTTGCGCTTCTGCGCCTAGCTGGATAAAAGTCGTTAACCACCGATACTTCATAACTTTCTGGAACAAACCTGGCTTCGCTCCCGTACTCGATCGGGGAGGGTCATGTTTATATGATCGAAGCTGCGCCATCAGTTCAGTCAACGTTTATTCGTCGCCTGTTTTATCGTGACTCGGAGCTCCGGGCCGGTTGGCGCCTGATGATTTTCCTGGCCATGGTTATCGGCTTGACCAGCGCCGGCAACCTAGTCCTGAGCCACTTTCTGCCGGATGCGAACTCTGTTCCCAGGTTTGTCGTGCGCGAGATAATGGACTTTGTCATCTTCTTGATCGCCAGCGCGATCATGGGCAGGTTTGAGCGGCGCAGCATTGGCGACTATGGCTTGCCGCGGCGCGGTATGTTCGGAGTGCAATTCTGGCAGGGAATTGGGCTCGGCTTCGGCGCCATTACTGTTCTACTGCTCGGAATGCGCTCCTTCGGAGTGTTTCATTTTCAAGGAATTGCACTGCGCGGCGTTGATATTTGGAAATGGGCCTTAATCTACGCCTTTCTCTTCGTTCTGGTTGGCCTCCGAGAAGAGTTTCGCTCCCGTGGCTACGGATTGTTCACACTTTCCGCCGGCATCGGATTCTGGCCGGCAGCAATTGTCTCCTCAGCACTGTTTGGCTTCGGTCATCGTGGAAACTCGGGAGAGGACTGGATCGGTCTATTCAACGTTGGTTTGTTTGGCATGCTGGCTTGCTTACTGCTCCGTCGGACGGGTAACCTGTGGATGCCCATCGGTATCCATACCGCCTTCGACTGGGGCGAGACCTACTTTTACGGGGTTGCCGATAGCGGTCAAACCCTCCCCGGTCACCTTCTGAACTCGAGCTCTAACGGCACCGCTTGGCTCTCGGGCGGCTCTGTTGGGCCGGAAGGCAGCGTGCTTTGCACGGCGCTGCTGGTCATTCTGATTTTGGTTTGCGCCGCACTGTTCCCGCAGGTTAGATATCCTAATTTTCGTGCACGCGAGCGATTGAGTTCAGAAGCCGTGACCGTCGCTCCTTGTTGAAACAGCCACATGCAAGCGTGTATAAAGAATTCAGGCAGCAGCCGTCGGGCAGCTTCGTCAACAGCCGTTTGAATCCGGCAACTAAGCTTGTTTTCATGCGATTGGCGACGTAACTTCGACAGCTGCTTTCAGACCCTGAGCTCGACCAAACCTGCGGAAGTGGTGGAATTGGCAGACACACCATCTTGAGGGGGTGGCGCCGAAAGGCATGGGGGTTCAAGTCCCCCCTTCCGCACCATGAATCACTGACAACCGGGAACAGTTGACGACTGTCTAGTACAATAATCTCTTACTTCCTATGGCCATTCTCATCACCATCATTCACGTTTTCGTTTGTTTATTCCTCATCATTGTCGTGCTGCTGCAAAGCGGACAGAGCGGCGATATTGCCGCGGCCTTCGGAGGTATGGGCAGCCAGACCGCCTTCGGCCCACGGGGCGCAGCCACCATACTGACCAAGGCGACCACCTGGTGCGCGATCATTTTTATGCTGACTTCGATCACGCTCTCGGTCACCGCATCGCGGAAGACCAGCAACGGTTCAGTGCTGCAAAACTACAAGTCGCCGACTACCAACAACCAGCCGGCAACACCCGCGCAGCCAAAGAAGTAATCATCAGCAGGTTCTTGTGAGTCATTTGCTAAATGCTGACGGCAGCGCTCTTCTATGATCCACGAGATCCTTCCCGTCGGCCCGCTTCAGTGCAACTGCTCGATCATCGGTGATGAGGCCTCACTGGTAGCGATGGTGATCGATCCCGGAGACGACATCGCAGACGTCCTCGCGCTCATTCAGAAACACAATCTTCAGGTCAAACAGATCGTCGTCACCCATGCGCACATAGACCATGTAGGTGGGGCGATGAAACTGCGCGCCGCCACTGGCGCTCCCATTCTGCTCAATCAGAACGATTACACGCTGCTTAAAATGCTCGACGTGCAGGCGGCCTGGATTGGGGTGCCTCCGCCGGGAAACGTCGACATCGATCACAGCATTAGCGATTTGGACAAAGTGCAAGCGGGATCACTCGTCGCCCAGGTCATGCAGACCCCAGGCCACACCGAAGGCAGCATCTGCCTTTATTTTCCTGCGCAGAAAAAACTTATCGCCGGAGACACGCTTTTCGCCGGAAGCATTGGCCGTACCGATCTTCCCGGTGGCTCCTTCGAAAAAATCATTTCCTCAATCCACGAGAAGCTACTTACTCTGCCAGATGAGACCATCGTGGTGCCCGGACACGGCCCACTCACCAGTATTGGTGAAGAGCGCGAGTCTAATCCCTTCCTGCAGAAATCCTGAAGGCCAGGCGAGTTTCCGAACCTGCCGTTAGCAGCTCGGCCTGCGTTGCTACCTTTCCAGCTCACGTTTAAACTTATAGGACTAGGAGAACCCATGCTGGTAGTAATGCAGGCGCATGCCACGGCGGAAGATGTCCGCGCGGTCTGCGAGAAGATTGAATCGCTTGGATACAGAGCCCACCCGCTTCCCGGCGCAGAGCGCACTGCCATCGGCATCACTGGCAACAAAGGCGAGATTGAACCCGGCGCTCTCGAGGAGATGCCGGGTGTTCGCGAGCTCATCCGCGTCACCAAGCCTTACAAGCTGGTCAGTCGCGACATCAAGCAAGACAACACGGTCGTTTCCTTCCCCGGAACCGATGCCACCTTCGGAGGCCCTGGCCTCGCCATTGTGGCCGGACCCTGTGCCATCGAGAGCCGTGAGCAGGCATTCGCAGTTGCCGAGCGCGTGCATCGCTCGGGAGCGCAATTCTTTCGCGGAGGAGCTTACAAGCCGCGCACTTCGCCATATTCGTTTCAGGGTCTTGAAGAAGAGGCCCTGCGAATTATGGCTGAAATCCGTGAACAATTCGGCCTCAAGATCGTCACCGAAGCCATCGACAACGAATCGCTGGAGCTGGTTGACGAATACGCGGATGTCATTCAGATCGGCGCCCGCAACATGCAGAATTTTTCGTTGCTCAAGCATGCCGGGCGCGCGCGCAAGCCGGTCCTGCTAAAACGCGGTATGTCGGCCACGCTCGAAGAATTTCTCATGGCCGCCGAATATGTGATGAGCGAAGGGAACTATCAGGTGATCTTGTGTGAACGCGGGGTGCGCACTTTTGCTGACCACACCCGCAACACGCTCGACCTCAGCCTGATTCCTGCAGTGCAGCGACTGAGTCATTTGCCGATTCTCGTCGATCCCAGCCACGGCACTGGTAAGCGCAACAAAGTGACTCCGCTTTCGCGTGCTTCGGTCGCGGTGGGAGCAGACGGGCTCTTGATCGAAGTGCATTGCGATCCCGATAAAGCTCTGTCTGATGGGATGCAATCGCTCTATCCCGACCAGTTCGATGAACTGATGACGCAAGTCCGGCAGATTGCCGCGGTGGTGGGAAGGACGGTGCCAGCGATTGGCGAACACGCGGAAGTGGGTGCGACAAGTAAACCGGACACGGGTCTCAGAGCAGCAAGATGAGATGTTCGCGCATGCCGGCAGCAGTAGTCACTGCGATGCTGCTACTCGCGTCTGCGAGCGCCCAGGACAACAGTTCGCAAAATCCGACGCCACAAGCGTCGCTAGTACCGAGCAACGAAGAAGCCGAACAAGAGGTTCAGCTCGGAACTCCTGTTCACGCCCCTAATCCTCGCTTGCCAAAAAGCTTGCATCACAAGAAAGGTGCAGTTGTTCTCGGTGCGACCCTCCTGACTGACGGCACCTTCGCCGAGCTTTCCGCCCTCGCCGGCGACCGTAACTTTGAAGAGGTCGCGCTCGACGCCGTCCACCGGTGGCAGTACACGCCCGCCACGCGGAGCGGGGTCCCCACGGATGCGGACCTCTTCATCATCTTCTCTTATAGCGACGGCGACTTGCAGGCCACGTTGAGGCTTAATCCGCCATTCCCGACAAAACCTAAAGTGCCTCTTGAGGAGCTAAGTGCGCGAGGCGAGCTTTTCACTGTAGTTAACCCCAAAGTGATGAAGGTACCAAAAGCGATCTATAGCCCGGATCCCGACTACTCCGAAACCGCCCGCATCGCGAAATTCCAAGGGACTTGCGTCGTCAGCGTGATTCTGGGAAGAGACGGAAATGTGAAGGACGCTTGGATCGCAAGGAAGCTTGGCCTCGGCCTTGAACAGCAAGCTCTGCAAGCGGTGCGCCAATGGAAATTCGAGCCGGCGATGAAAGACGGAGAGCCGGTTCCGGTGTTTCTGAACGTCGAAGTGGCGTTCCACCTTTATTGAGCATGAAGAAACTTTGGCGATTCACAGCATTCATCGGCGCGGTCGCACTGCCTGTGCCAGACGGCGAATCCGGGCGAAGCTGCTTGGAACCCGTTCACGATAATCCAGCGCGCTCGGAATAACGGAAAGAGCTACTGCTCCGGGCGTCTGCTCGCCGTGGTCGCTACCCCTAGTTTTCTCAGCCGGTCCTTGGCCTGTACCGCCTCATTGGTGCGTGGATAGCGCTGGACCACGTGACGCAACGCCGTGATTCCCGCGTCTTTTTGCCCGGTTTCAAGCAACGCGAAACCTTTCTTCAATTCAGCCGACGCGGCCTTGGTGCCGTCGGGAAAAGTCTGCAGGACCTGGTCATATCCTCTGATCGCCTGCGGATAATTGGCCGCATGGTAATCGAGTTCCGCCAGGTAAAAATACGCATTTCCCGCTAAGTCTGTATTCGGATAATTTTTGATGTAATCGCCGAATTCCTGCCTGGCCAAGTCCGTGTTTCCGCCGTTGTAGTCGCGCAAGGCATTGTTGTAGAGAACATCCGGAGCCTGAACACTCAACTGCGTCTGCTGCGCTTGCACTTGTTGGCTGGCCTGAGCGGCCAATGACTGCTGCGTGGACTGCATGTCTTCGAGCTGCTTTGTGACCTTACCCAGCCGCGCCTTAAGCTCGTCCAGGCTGTCGTTCAACGCCTGCAATTGGCCGGAGAGCTGGTCCACATGATTATTGGTATCACTCTGCTGCTTCTGCAGGTTGACTTGTATGTTCGTAATGGCACCCGTCACCTTGTTGATGCTGTCGGTGTTCTGGTCCATCAGGTTCTTGATCACGCCCATGCGCTCGTCGAGCGATTGCTTCAGGTTCGTGATCTGGTCCTGCAACTGCTGCACCTGTGTCTGCAGTTCAACCAGTTCGCGGTTGACCGCCAATGCCGGTGTGCTCGCGATCAGGCCCGCGGCCACGACAAACAAGCAAACGCGTGTGCGAAGATTTTTCATGTTAAGTCCTATGTTGGCTCTCATTCTCGAATATCTAAGATGGCGAAAGGTGGCTTCTGGTAAGTGCAACAGAAGCATTGCTCTAGGTCAAGTTTACCGCAGGGCAGGTGGTTGGTGATCTTGATGCCTGGGCATATTCCCCGCGAGTGACCGGGAGAGCGCGACTTGATCTCCGCGCGGCAGTTTTACTTTATGTCCTTCATGGCCATCAACGATCCGTAATCTTTCCCCGACGACTCGACGGCGCGGCAAACGATTCCCTGGAAGGCGTCCCGCAACTCCGGAAACTTCGTGACCAACGCTTTCATCACGTTCATGTTTTCCTGGAAAGTCTCGCCGCTATTGGAGACGTTGGCCGCCTGATACTTCACCACCACATCCAGATCGTCTTGCACGACGAGCGGGAAAATTGTGGTCAGCTTGTATATCTTGCCGTTCGCGGCAGTCAAATCCACGGTGTTTCCGTTCAGTGGAAGGTCGGAGGGCTTCACACTCTGCGCCTCATCGTAAAGCTTGTCGGTGTTCTGCGTATACATAAACGGCACTGGCATGGCCAAGTCGCGGCCCTGCACAAAATATAGCCAGGCGTTGTGCATCTGGCTTTTCGCCTTGAACGCGCGAGCCCGCTCCAGGAACCAGTTGCTGTCGTGTCCTAAAATCTGTGCTGGGCGAAGGAAGAAGCCTCCGATTTTCCAATCCGTCCCCTGCTGTTGCAGAACGAATGCAAGCGTGTAAGCCGACTTCTGGGTGGGAACATCGGCAATCACAATTCCATAACTTCCCGGAGGCAGGTTCGGGATGCTGAACTCGGCGCTATTCTTGGTCTGACCGTTGGCGCCAAACACGCCGCACAGAAATTCGGCTTTGGGTAACGGGGCGGTTCCTTCCGCCTTTAGCAGAAAAGGGTCGCGCATGGTGGCGTGCGCGCCCGCAAGACCTGTCTGATTTTCTTTGATCGTCTCCTCAATACCTGCGAAGTTGCTGGCAACCGACGAAATGGAGTTTTGCTTTAGCGAAGCTGTGTCCCCTGCAACGACCGCCGAGAAATAGTGGTTCGCAGCGGCTTTCAATGCTGAGCGCGTGGCTGCATCCATATCGTCGGAAGTAAAGCAGGTTTGGGCGAAGGCGCCGACGCTGAACATTAGAACGCTGATTGCTAAGCCCCCGAACCCACAAAGACGAGACATTTTCATGCGTAATTTCCCCGCTCCAGCCTCACGGGAGGAACCAGAGTTTTAGATGCGAGTTCCTGCTCAATCGCTCTCAATCCGGCCCAGAATAGCAGGTTCGGCAGAAATCGACAGTCCATTACAAGCTGCGAATCTGCTTTGCCTTCTATCGCATAAGTGTAACTTGCGCCTGCTGTAAACCAACCAGTTCTGCATAGGTTTCATCCAAAATCGTTTAAAGAAGGACAATCAATGTTTCGCAGACTATGTGTACTTAGTTTCGCAGCCGCTTCGATTGCCGCACTCAGCGGCTGCCATGGACTGGTCCCCGGCTTTGATCAGGTGAGCGTCACAACCGCCGGTGGAGGCACAGGCGCGGTCACCAGCGCCCCTGCTGGCATCGATTGCTCCTCTACCGGAGGCACCTGTCAGGCTTCCTTCAACGGCACCCCTCAGGTCACATTGACTGCCGCGCCGGCCCCAGGATTCGGATTCGGTGGGTGGAGCGGTTGCGAATCTGCAAGCGGGTCCAGCTGCACGGTCTCGGGCGCGGCCAATGTTACGGCGACGTTTACCGCCAGCCTGCAAAGCGTCAATCACATCATCTTTCTCGCACAGGAGAACCGCTCGTTCGACAGCTACTTTGGCGCAATGCGCCAATACTGGCAACAAAACGGAATTCCCGACCAAGCCTTCGACGGTCTCCCGCAATTCAATCCTGCCGGCGACCCGAACGCAGGCCCCGCGCCTACAAATCCGGGATGCGATCCAGCATCGCCTTACCCGGTTCTTTTTTGCCAGATAAATCTTGCCAGCCCTGCCGTCCCCTCATTCCATTATCAAAGCATGTGTGTGGAGAACCCGAGCCCCTCCTGGGGAGAAAGTCATCGCGATTGGAATGTGCATGATCCTGTCTCTCCCGATGCTCCACTGAACGGATTTGTGGACACCGCAGCCAATGACGCAAGGCAGCACACCGATGGCCAGGGGTTAGCTGCCCCGTTCTTTGATACCAACGGCGTGCGAGCGATGGGATATTACGACGGCAATGACTTGAATTATTACTACGCTCTGGCTTCAAACTTCTCCACTTCCGACAGGTGGTTCTCTCCGGTGATGACGCGGACTCCGCCTAATCGTGAATACCTGATTGCAGGAACCTCGCACGGCTACGCTTATCAGAGGGGCGCCAATTCCTCCGACACCGCTCTGATTCCGTCGAAGACAATTTTTGAAGCACTGCAGAACCACAATCCGCCGATCTCCTGGAAGATTTACGTTGACCCGCAAGGAACCCCCTGCGAGGCCAACCCTACTGATGTCGCATGCCTGGTGAGCCGCAGCTATATTCACGACTTCCAATTCGGTGCCACCATCAAGAACAATCCCAGCGCCTATACGCAGAACATCGTTCCGATTTCGCAGTTTTACACCGACGCCATGAATGGCACTTTGCCCCAGGTCGCCCAGATCGAACCGGCATCGGACGCGGGCCTGGACGAACACCCGGAAGATAATGATCCTGCGCCCGGAGAGCCCGCCTGCTGCACCATACAAGCTGGCGCGAATTTCGTTTCAACACTCATCAATGCAGTGATGTGCGGCCAGAACAGTCCGCCTTCGAACCCTTGCACGCCGGGCCCCAGCTGGCAAGATTCCGTTTTTATTCTCACTTTTGACGAGTTCGGCGGTTTCTACGATCACGTGGTCCCGCAGCCCATGCCGAGTCCCGATGGCATCCCGCCTGTAGACCTTTTTCCCAATGACCCGTGTTTTGGAAATCCCAACGCTGGTCCGGCTTGTGATTTCAACCACACCGGCTACCGCGTGCCACTGGTGGTTGTTTCACCATTTGCCAAGAAGAACTTCGTCTCCACACAAGTGCGGGATTACACGGCCATCCTGAAGCTGATTGAAACCAGATTTAATCTTTCAGCACTGACAAAGCGCGATGCAGCCCAGGTGGGCATGGACGACCCCGCAACTGGCTTTTTCGATTTCATCAATGGTCCGTGGAAAATCCCACCCAGTAACCTGCCCACGCAGACTGTTCTGCCTCAGTCCGCGTGCTTCGTGAACCCGCCACCGACATCGCCCTAATTTTCTTGCTCGGTCCGGGATTTTGATTTGCCGGGGATGGCTGCTGGATTCTCATGGGTGCGTTCGCGGAAGCCGCCCTTCATTCCAGTTCCCAGGGTGATACTGGATTCTCCAAACTTGTCGCGAACGCGGTCGGCTGCCGATAAAGCATGCTGCCACTTCGCACGCGATTGATCTTCCAGCAAATCGCCTTGCACGGCCTGCTCGGTAAAGGAAGACGCTTGCACGCCCAGCAGCCTGATTTCCGCGCCTTTGCGCCAGTTTGCGTTGAACAGGCGATGAATTTCGCGGAAGATTTCATTGTCGAGTTGGGTTGGCGAGTCCAGGCTATGCGCGCGGGTAATGGTCGAGAAATCCTTGTAGCGCAGCTTGAGTTGCAGGGTGCGTGCGTGGAATTGCTGTTCGCGCAGCCTCCGTCCCACCATCTCCGATAACCGCATTAGCGTGGCTTCAATCTGCTCCAGGTTTGCGGTGTCCTCGTTATACGTGTGTTCGTGGCTGATAGATTTCGCATTTTCCGCTTCACCGATCACGCCGTCGAACCAGCTACCTGCGTCCTCACCTCGGGCCTTTCCTGCGAGTGCGAGGCCCCATTTACCGAGATGTTGTTCGAGAAAAGAATCGTCGAGTTTTGCAGCGTCACCCACCGTCAGGATCCCGAGCGTGCGCAGCTTCTGTTCCGTGACCTTGCCGACTCCTGGTATGTCGCGCACATCAAGCGGCGCCAGAAATCTCGCTTCCTGTCCCGGGATGACGTAAAGAATGCCGTGCGGTTTGGCTTTTCCCGAGCACACCTTTGCAACCAGCCGAGAGGTCCCGATTCCAATCGAGCAATTAAGCTGGGTTTCGGCCTTCATTTTCTGATGAAGTTTATGCGCGGCAAGCAGCGGCGGCCCGTGCAGGCGTTCGGTCCCGGTCATGTCGAGATAAGCTTCGTCGATCGAGACCATCTCAACCTGCGGGGAAAAAGATTGCAGGACGCCATGCACTCTCTCCGAGCAGGCGCGATACCGGTCAGGATGGCCGTCCACGAAGATGGCATGCGGGCAGAGCTTGGCGGCGGTACGCAGCGGCATGGCCGAATGCACGCCGAATTTCCGTGCTTCGTAAGAGGCGGCGGAGACTACTCCACGCTCATCGCGCTTGCCTCCAACCACGACCGGCTTGCCTTTGAGTGAGGGGTCGAAGAGTTCCTCAACCGAGACAAAGAACGCGTCCATGTCAACGTGGAAGACGGTTCTGTGCGGGATTTGGTGCATTTATTTGCGCGGCTCCATCGTCGTCCCGGCGGCCGATCACTTAAACCAGAATGGGTTGCGCGTGCATTTGCTTTACCCGTTCATATAAGCGAATGTACTCCCGCGCGGCAACCCGCCAGGAGAAATCTTTGCTCATGCCGTTGCGCATCAGTTTCTGCCAGGATGTGGGATCACGGTACACCTCAAACGCCTGATGCACTGCACGCAGCAGCGCATCCCCGGTGTACTCCTGGAACTTAAATCCGCTGCCTTTTTTCGTGCGCGGGTCCCATGGATCTACGGTGTCGTCCAGGCCGCCGGTGGCGCGCACAATCGGGACAGTTCCGTATTTCAAGCTGTATAGCTGGCTCAAGCCACTGGGTTCATAGTGCGACGGCATCAGGAACATGTCCGCGCCCGCTTCAACCTTGTGCGCAAGCGCGTTGTCGTAAGCGATCTTGACCGCAATTTTTTCAGGAAGTCGACGGACCAGGCGAATGAACATTTCTTCGTAGAGTCTGTCGCCGCGACCGAGCACGGTAAACAAAACATTCTCCAGCGAGAGCCGATCGATTATCTGGCCGATCAGATCAAAGCCCTTCTGCGCCGCGAACCGCGAAACCATGCCGATTACAGGCAAAGTTTCGTCCGCATCCTGGAGCCCGAAGCTCGCCAGCAGGTCGCGCTTGCATTGCTGTTTGCCGCTCAAGTCTTCCGAGTTGTAATGCGCGGCGATGTACTTGTCGGTCTCCGGATTCCACTCTTCGTAATCGACGCCGTTGAGAATTCCAACTACGTCCTGGGCCCGGTCCTTCAACACCCCCTCAAGGCCAAAGCCGAATTCGGTGGTTTGGATTTCCTGGCTATATTTTCGGCTCACGGTGGTGATCAAATCCGAATAGACAAGCGCCCCTTTGAGGAAGTTCACGTTGCCAAAAAATTCCATTTTGCTGATGGTGAACAAGTCCCACGGCAGCGTAAGCAGAGGCAAAATTTCCGGAGGAAACAGCCCTTGGTACCCGATGTTGTGAATCGTGAACACAGCTCCCACATTGTGGAATGCCGGGTCCTCGACATACTGAGTTCGTAACAGCACTGGAACCAGCGCCGATTGCCAATCGTGGCAATGAAAAATGTCCGGGACCCCCAGGACTTTTGATCCCTCCAGCACCGCGCGGCAAAAAAGCGCAAACCGCTCGGCGTTATCGGGGAAATCGCCAGAGGCAGTTCCATACAAGCCCTCGCGATCGAAGAACGGAGGATAATCAACGAAGTAGAACCGCACCCCTGGATATCCCGCGCCCGAAATAATCGAACAGAAGCGGTATTGGTCGTCAAACGGCACGGTGATGCTTTGCACCACCGTCTCTTCTTGCGGAATCCGTGTCGAGCGGTATCGAGGAGTGTAGACGCTGACTTTATGTCCGGCAGCTGCGAGCGCCCGCGGTAGGGCTCCGACGACGTCTGCTAAGCCGCCAGTCTTTGAAAATGGAACGCACTCGGAAGCGACGAACGCGATGTGCATGAGCGGAGGACGAAAACCAGCATCGGTGCTGGCCGCGATATTATATGTGCGACGACGTGCAGCCAGCCGCGCGTCTTAAGTTTAATTGCCGAGACGAACGAGGGTCAATGAAGGCATCAAAAGCCCGTGTTCCCCAGAGAAAGCCGAAACTTGGGCAGCACTTCCTGCAGGACGCCTCCGTTGGTGCGCGAATTGTAGAAGCCCTCGGAGACCTCTCGCAAAGCACGGTCCTCGAAATCGGCCCCGGTCGTGGGGCAATAACCTCTATGCTGGTGCGCAGAGCCCGCCGAGTGATCGCAGTTGAAACTGATCGGGTGTTGGCCGCCCAGCTTCGAATGAATTTCTCGCTCACTCCCAACATCGAAATCATCGAGGGCGACATTCTGGCAATCGACATTGACAC
>Ga0075426_10000954_pt1 | contig 20340 bp, 21 predicted proteins | sample SoiMethybrSBSTD5_FD_75304 | JGI IMG/M metagenome (GOLD analysis project Ga0075426, IMG submission 75304) | Bulk soil microbial communities from a Populus tree surrounding site in Tennessee, USA - Soil MetaG P. TD hybrid SBSTD5 | ecosystem: Environmental > Terrestrial > Soil > Tree plantation...
TAAGTTCGATCAAATGATCAGCGACAACTCGCAGCGAATGGTCGACGATGGCCGCAATACATTTCGTTTCGATACCTTCGGCGACGAAGCGTTCTGGGGTGATACGCTCAAGCTGCATCAAGCAATAGAAGGCAGTAAGCTTGGCGGCGTCGGCAACGGCGTCAGCCCGCAGGCTGCGCTTAACTTGGGATTGAAAGTCGATGTCGATGCGCTTCCCAAATCCGTTGAGAAGGACCTGGAAAGAGGAAAGCTCGATCTAACCGATCCCGCGAACACGGTGGCGCTACTCAAGGCCAATGCAGTGCTCGGCGTGAAGGGCATCTTCCAGGGAAACACTCTTACCTCAGTCGGACTAACGTGTGCGGTTTGCCATTCGACGGTTGATAACTCGCTTGCGTTCGGAGTTGGTCATCGTCTCGATGGTTGGGCCAATCACGATCTAAACGTCGGCGCAATTGTTGCCTCAGCGCCGAACCTTCAACCGGTTGCGAGTTTTCTCGGGATCAGTGTGGCCACGCTTCAGAGCGTGCTCAACAGTTGGGGTCCGGGAAAATTCGATGCCGAAATCTTCCTCGATGGGAAGGCATTCAATCCACAACAAATCTCGAATGGCGTAGTGACGGCGACGAACGTTTCAGGTGCGACGCTCATTCCAAATGCGTTTGGCTTGGCGGGGTTTAACCAGCATACGTGGACAGGCGCCTGGGGAACGGTCACATACTGGAACGCCTTCGTGGCGAATCTCGAGCTGCACGGCAAAGGCAGGTTCTTCGATCCACGGTTGAACAATGCGGCTCAGTTTCCGATCGCGGCGGCGCATAATCTTGGTGACTTGCCGCACATCGATCCTGACGAGGATCTGATTACAAGTAAGCTCCCGGCGCTGCAGTTCTATCAATTGGCGATTCCAGCGCCGACGCCAACGCCGGGTCAGGACTTCAATGAGGCGGCGGCTAAACGGGGTGACGAGTTGTTCAGCGGAAAAGCCAAATGTAACAACTGTCATGTTGATCCGCTTTGGACCGAGCCTGGCTGGAACCTGCACACGCCTGCCGAGATTGGGCTCGACAGCTTCGAGGCCGACCGGGCGCCCGATCACGTCTACAAGACCTCGAATCTTGCTGGAATATTCATTCGTGAAAACGGGTTGTTTATGAATCCGGCGAATAAGGGCCGCTACTTCCACGACGGCCGCTTCAAGACGTTGATGGACGTCATGAATCATTACAACGTGCTCTTCAGCCTCGGCCTGACCGATCAGGAGAAGAGCGACGTGATCGAATATTTGAAGTCGTTGCCCGAAAGTTGAAACAGTGCTTCAGGGGCCGCGAGACACGCTTCACACCTCGCGCCCCGACCGTCACGCGCCGGCGATACAGCTGCAGCGGGTTTGTCTCGTTGCATTCGCGCCAGGACGCTCGGCAGCCAACTGCTATTCGAGGGGAAAATATGAATCATCGAAGTGTTGCGTATGCGTTGTTGCGCGTTACGCTGGGCGTAGTGTTCTTGTTTTTCGGAGTCGAAAAGTTCGCAGGCGGTGTAGCAAACTTCGCCGGAGGCATGAGCGAGCGTTTCGCTGGGAAGCTGTCATCGGTATTCGTCTTGCCATTCGCATATGGGCTTCCGTTCGCTGAAGTCATCCTGGGCACGCTGATTCTTATCGGCCTCGGCGCAAGAATTGCGCTCGCTCTTTCGGGGCTGCTGTTAATCGGATTGACGTTCGGGACAGTTATGCTTGGAGACGCGCCGACGGTTGCGCACAATCTTCAATACGCCTTTGTTAATTTCGTGCTCCTGTGGTTCTCCGAATCAAACGCTTTTTCAGTCGACAGTTTGATAAGACGGAAATCCTTAAGCCCGGTGGATGAGCTTGCCTCGGCGCATTCAATGAGGCGTGAAAGTGAGGTGGTCTAATGAGAACCAGACAGTGGTTGCCAGCCGCGCTTTGTTTCCTCATTGTTTGCGCGGCGCCCGGTCTCGATCGGGGCAGCGCGAGCAGCTTCGAACGATCAACAACCAATCGGTATAGACTCGACGCTTCGCAAAGCAAATTCGTAGCACATGCTTTCGCGGGAGGCTTGCTTTGGTTCAAAGGTCACGATCACCTGGTTGCCGCTCGCGATTTCTCGGGTGAGGCTCAGATTACAATAGACTCGGTCAACCCGGCCTCGCTGCAACTGGTCGTCAAGTCAGATTCGATGGTTGAAACTAATTCGGTCTTTACCGAACAGCAAAAACAAATCATCAACAAGGAACTGCACGACATCGTGCTTGAGCCCGCGAAATTCCCGGAGATTGTTTTTAGCAGCACCGAAGTAACCGGAAAGTCGCTTGGCAACGGTAAGTACAGTCTCAAGATTGGCGGCGACCTCAGCCTTCATGGCGTAACGCGCCGCATCGTCATTCCGGCGGAGGTTGTGCTGACGGGAAATGATCTCAGAGCGAGCGGTGAGTTCTCGATTGATCGCTCGGACTACAAGGTCAAGGCAACGTCGGCGGTTCATGGACTGGTGCGAGTGCGAAATAAAATAAAATTCACCTTCGATATCGTCGGCCGGCGGATTTGAAAGTGATTGTACTAATTTGTCTCTAAGGAGGACTCTTGTAATGTTCAGAGATACGAAAGCATTCTCCGGTTTTTCGGTAGACGACTTGCAAAAGGCGAAAGAATTCTATGGTCAGACACTCGGACTCGAGGTAGCCGAACTGCCTGAAGGATTGGAACTGCGCCTATCAGGCGGACATAGAGTCTTCATTTACCCCAAGCCTAACCATACTCCGGCGACTTTCACGATTCTTAATTTCCCAGTGGGTAATATTGAAAGGGCGGTAGACGGCCTTTCTAAACTTGGCGTGCATTTCGAGCATTACGACCAAGGCGATCTCAAAACAGACGAGAAGGGTATTGCTCGCGGCCCAGGTCCGAAGATCGCGTGGTTCAAGGACCCTGCCGGAAATATCCTGTCGGTGCTTGAACAGAAATAACCGGGCTGACAAGTCTGACTGCATATGACTTGATAACCCATCACCAGCCTTATCAAGACACTGAGCGACAGCTCCGGCAGTCCCGGTTATTAAGTCATCGTCTGGATCAATATATGAGGCAAGTCACCAGGATTGTTCGCCGTGCAGGTTGGTTACGACGGGGCGGACATTCCACCAGCTCGACTTCGGCACAGGTTTCAAATACCTAAGAGGTTCATTTCGATTTTGGTGTATCCGTGCTCTCGAGCCCACAAATCGAGCGGCGCGGCACCGACCTCGTCGATCAGTGGAATCGCAAACCCAAACCGGGTGAGATCGACGGTCTTAATATACTGCCTGCACGCATCGCAAGCTTCGACGCGAATGTAATCGTATTCCGGAGCGTGGTAGTAACCGATCTTGTCAGGATTCTCTTCTCCACAGCTTGCGCAGACAACACGTCTGAAAGGCCAACTCATCAGGCAAGTCGAACAAACGAGATCGCGTCCGCCGCTGTCGGAAGATGGCTCTTTAACTTGAAGCACACTGACCTGAGGTTTGCCTCCGCAGAATGGACAGCGATTCTCAACTTCGACAAAGGCTCTATCCGGCTTTGCGCCGGACTGGTAGAGCCAGCTTGTGTACGGCTGCAGAAATGCCTTCGCGAAGAATTGAGAATCTGTCGGCGCTTGCCAATACTCGATCAACACTTGATCCAAGTCGCTCTGACTTGCTGAAAGCAGACTGCGCGCTTCACTTGCGAGAGCAGCGGGTGCGTTGGTTTCCACGGTCTCGAGTAAGCCCGGCACCATCGTTCTCAGAACAGACAAGTCTCGCTCAAGCGCACCGGAAGGTAGCCAACCCTTGAGCGAGCGAAGTTGCTCGTAGATCTGTTTCTGCGCGCCGAGGAGTGTAGCGTAGAAGTTAAGCAGTTCCGCAGAATCGCGCCTTTCAACAGCCAGCCGTTCCGCGCGCTGAATTCGGGTGTCCCAGGTCTCTTTCATCACGATCGAGCTTCGAAGGTCGTTGGTTTCCGATTCGAAACGCTTATATCATGCAGCGACCCGACAGCAAAGCATTTGAAACTTCGAGCCTTAGTATCTATCTTGATTCCTTATGGCGACGCGAGATGATGCTTGGAGCCTGCTCTGCGAGTACACCAAGAGCGAATCGCTGCGAAAGCATGCGCTTGCAGTTGAAGCAGTGATGAGAGCCTATGCCAGGCGCCTGGGAGAAGAGGAAGAGACGTGGGGACTGGTAGGCATGCTTCATGATTTTGATTATGAAGTTTATCCCAACGCTCCTGATCATCCGGTCAAAGGCTCGGAGATACTTCGCGAGCGAGGCTACGGCCAGGAGTTCAGGCGAGCGATCCTCGGTCATGCGAATTACACTGGTGTTGCGCGCGATACGCTTCTCGCGCGAGGGCTCTATGCGTGCGATGAGCTGACCGGGTTTATCGTCGCTTGTGCGCTTGTTCGGCCGAACGGCATTTGGGACCTCGAATCAAAGTCCGTGAAGAAAAAGCTCAAGGATAAAGCGTTCGCGCGAACCGTCAATCGCGACGAAGTGTACGAAGGAGCCACTGAGTTGGGCGTTGATCTCGGAGAGCACATTGACTTCATAATCGGAGCGCTGCGAGACGTTGCTTCGGAGGTTGGCTTGAAACCGCCCGAACAATCTTAAAAGCACTGAGAGCAACGATCAAACTTTCGGATGAAATCACGAGTCTTCATTTTTGCTTTAACCGGCTTGTTTCTGGTTGAAGCTGCGCTGCCGATCGCGCGAGCCCGCTCCGACAACCCTCACGCGGATTCTCGCACGAGGCTTGCGGTCGAAGCCCTCGCACGCGGTCAGCAACTTCTTCTTAAAGGAAACCTCGACGCTGCCGAAGCCGCATTTCACGAAGCGGTATCGGCTGAACCCGCTCGGCTCGATGCGCAGTTGGGATTGGTTCGGATCGCTCGAACGAAGCTCGATTATCCGTTGGCCATCGCTCTGCTTGAGAAGGCCGCGCTCGAACATACAAATTCAGCGTCAGTATTAGAAGAGTTTGGAGAAGTATATCTCGCCGCCGAAGAGCCGGCGCGAGCGAGCCGCTACTTTGCGTCCGCGCTTCGACTCTCGCAGGTCGACGCTTCGGCGATCATTGGACTTGCAGGAGCCGATCTCCTCGAACGTGATTATGATCGCGCCGCTCGAAGCCTGCGCGATCTCTTGTCACGTGAACCTCAGAACTCACGTGCCCATGCCCGCCTCTCTCGCGTCTTGCTCGAAAGCGGCAACAACCGGGCGGCAGCCGAGGAAGCCCTGAGCGCCATCAGTCTTGATGAGTACAACGCCGAAGCGATTCACACCCTCGCGTGTGTGAGGTCGAGTGAGCGCAAGGCGGACGAAACTCGCTCGCTCGCGCGACGGACTCTCTCGCTCGATCCTTTCAACTTTGGCGCGCGAAGATTGTTGTCTCAATATCTCGACGGCCAATCAGGCTACGAACAAAGAGTCGCCGAAAAGGCGCGGGCGCATTACGACCGTGGCCGCTCTTACAAACAAAAGGGAGATCTCACGAACGCGATAGCGGAATTCGAGGAGTCATTGCGAATCGAGCCTCGCTACTATCGCGCGCTCATCGGCGCGGGAGACGCCTGGTTGCGGCAAGGCGACTACGAACGAGCGGCAACCGCCGCGAAACTCGCGATTGAGGTAGACCCGGACGGCGCATCTGCGCAACTCGAACTGAGTTGCGCTTATCGAGGCGAAAGCGAACGAGCTCGGGCAGCAATCGGCGCAGTAGACTTTGCAAAGTTGTTTTATAGTCGCGAGCCGGTGCCGGCTTATTCAGCGACGCCGCAGGTCTTCCCGAATTATGCGGCGCTCACAAGAGAACAACAGACGGTAATCGATATCGCAGTCGCTCCGCTTGCTGCATATTTGCCAAAGCTCGTTCGGCACAAGGCGCGCCATTACCTCCTCGCCTTCGACGAGCGCCCGGCTGATCTTGCCGGATTCGCCGACGTCGCCGACGAAAAGACATTCGATGGACGCTACTACGCGAGCATCAGAGGCGTCGGAGGTCGCGTGACGGTCTCGGGCATCGAGTATCTGAACCAAGCGGCACGTGGCGGCTTCAACACGATCGCTCATGAGTTTGCTCACCAGGTTCATATCGCGGCGCTCGGAAAATCCGAAGTAAAGAAGATACGAAAACTGTACGAACGCGCGCGAAAGGAAGGAAAGACACTGGACTACTACGCCGCGGCGAACGAGTACGAATACTTCGCGCAGGGGTACGAAGCTTTCATAGCGAAGGGCAAGCGCCCATCTGCGGGAGTTACTGCTCGACACACGAGCGACGAACTGCGATCTCGTGATCCGGAGCTCTACACTTTTTTTCTGAAACTCTGCGGCAAGTCGCAAACTTCGGGGCGATGAAGCGGCGCGAGTCGGTTGCTTGACAAGAATAATTCGCGCGTGCGACTATGCAGGCTGCGCTTTTCCAGTGAGTGGCAGTCAGCAACGCCGATTGCTTCGCACGCATCCCAAAGTTGGACCAAATTCAGGAAAATAGAAGATTAGCTCGTTAGGTTTTTCAGCGATGCTTGTATAAAGAAAGTCAGGGAGGAGTAATCGTCAGATGAAACGATCACTGCTAATGATTTCGATCCTCACGTTCTTGTTCGCGCTGTCTGTACCGTTCGCGGTAGCGCGAACGATGATGCGCGACGCCGTCGTCCAGGACCAGGCTGAAGCTGAGGCCGCCGCCTACAAAGCCTGGTACGATGCCAACAATGCAAAGGACTACGCCAAGGCGATGGATTTGGCGAAGGCTTACCTGGATAAATTCCCGAGCGGCAAATATGCGAGCTATTTGAAAGACAAATGGATTCCCCAGATGCGCGGGTATTTTTTCAACCAGGCTGTCCAGTCAAAAAACATGTCTGACATGCTTCGGCTTGGAAAAGAGGTGTTGGCAAGCGATCCCGACAACATCGATTACCTTTGGGTGATGATCAATCAGCTTCGCGTCAGAGAGATCTATGGTTCTCCTCCGGACTTTTCGCACGCGTCTGATTATGCCGACTTCGTTCAGCGCATCTCACGCCTCATCGAAGCGGGCAAGATGCCAACGGGCGTGAAGGACTTCAAAAAGGACGCCACGCTGGCTTTTTTGAATTACGACCTCGGCGTGATCGAAGCTCACAACAAGAACATTGACAAGGCGATTGATTACAATACGAAGGCAGCCACTCTCGATCCGACGGCGCCCGCTTACTACTTCGCTTGCGGGTCGCTGCATCAACAGAAGTACGCGAGCGCGGCTCAGAAGTATCAGGCTTACCCGGAGGCTGATCAGGCAGCGGTCAATGACAACAAGCCGGATGCAAAGCCCGAAGTAAAAGCCGCGCTCGATGAAGCGAACAAGCAAGCCGACGCGGTAATCGACTGTTGGGCACATTACGTAGCCCTCACTACAGACAAAAAGGAATACGATGCTGTGCGCGGAAAGGTCGAGACGGAACTGGGCAAGCTATACAACTACCGTCATCCCGACGCGCCGGCTGGTCTGCAAAAGTTGATCGAGCAATACCGCACCGGAGCGCCGCCCGCTTCGAGCAGCACATCGGCGAAGCCGCCCGAATCAACTACCGCGCGCGCCAAACCCGACGTGAAGAAGCCTTAGCTGCTCTCGCTCGATTAGAAATCGGTGAAGCCAGCCTCCTTCGAGGCTGGCTTTTTAGTTTTGAATTTGAGACTCGGCTGCTTCCGCTCAAAAGGTGACAGCTTCACGCTTCGATGTGATATATTGTGAACGCGCGCCCGTGATTGCGCGATCGTTTCTATGATTCTATTGGAACGAGAAAAACTGCTTTCGCAACTCGAGCAAAAGATCGGCTATTCGTTCCGCTCGCGCGCGCTGCTTGATCGATCTCTAACCCATCGCTCATTCGCCAACGAACGAGTCGGCGAGAACTGTCAGCACAACGAAGCGATGGAATTTCTGGGCGATTCAGTGCTTGGTTTCGTGGTCAGCGCGTGGCTGCTGGAACGCTTTCCGGATCTATCGGAAGGAAAGCTGTCGAAGATGAAAGCCCATCTCGTAAGCGAGTCGCGGCTCGTTGAATTGGCCGAAACTTTGGATCTAGGCAACTACATTCTTCTGAATCGAGGCGAGGAAAAAACCGGAGGCCGCCAGAAGCGCGCGCTGCTTGCGGATGCCTACGAAGCGTTGATCGGTGTGCTCTACATCGATGGCGGAATCAATGTCGCAGAACGATTCCTGCGGCGCGAACTGCGAGAGAAACTCTCGAGCATCGATCCTTCCTCGATGATCGGCGCGGATTACAAATCGGCACTGCAGGAGAGGCTACAGGGCGTTGGCGGACCCAGCCCGGAATACGTAGTGGTTGAGGTGCTTGGTCCGGATCACCGCAGGACTTTTCGAGTCGAGCTTCGCATCGGCGGCAGCGCGGTAAGCACCGGCGAAGGCCGCACAATTAAGCTCGCACAACAGGAAGCGGCGCGCATCGCACTTGATCCCCAGGACGATGTTCCCGGTTTAGCACCAGAACAAAAGCGAATCAAACCAGATAACAAATTGGACGATTACACTCCCGGCGAAGACGATTTCTCAGCCGAGACCAATAGCGACCTCGAAGCATTGAGTGTCACCGGAGACGCTTGATTGTGAATCTCTGAGACCCTTTGGATAAATCAACCTTATGAGCGATCAGTTGGAAGTGACGACGCAAGAAGAAACGGCCGCGACTGCAAATGAAGCTCCCGCCGGCTCGCGGGTGCGCCCACCTGAAGTGAGGACGGTCGGGACCAAGAAGGAGACCACGCAGGCGCCCTTCAAGAAGAGCGTTGTGCGCGAGTACTTCGAGTCGGCGGTAGTGACGCTGATAATGGCATTGTTCGGAATGACATTCATAGTGCAGGCGGTCAAAGTTCCTACCGGCTCCATGAAGAACACAATCTGGATTCAAGATCACCTTCTGGTGAACAAGTTCGTCTTTGGCCCTGATTCATGGAGAGTTCCCATACTTCCCGAGCGCCCAATCAGGCGAGGCGACATTGTCGTATTCAAGTTTCCGAAAACGCCCGAGACAAACTTCGTAAAGAGAGTGATTGGTCTTCCCGGAGACATGGTCGAGTATGACTCGCGAACGAACACGGTTTACATCAACGGCCAGCCGCTTCCCGAACATCGAGTGTACGTCGAGCCTCAGTACAATAACGATGACGCTTCTCCGCTTGTCCCGGTGCGCGACGATTCGGAAGGACAGAAACCTCAGTGGACGGTTTATTACTACAATAATGAACACGACAGCGTCGCTTCCACCTTCAACGACGACAGTGCAAAGTATGGAACCAGACAGCCATACAAAGTGCCCCTCAAGGGCGATCCGGTTCCGGACGAAATCAAGAGCGACCCCCAGCTTCAACGAATCTACGATGCTAATAATGACGGCTTGTATGATGCGGACCAGTACTTCTGCATGGGTGACAATCGCGACAACAGCCTCGACAGCCGGTATTGGGGCACCGTTCCGCGAAGCAGCATTGTCGGCCGCGCGATGTTTGTTTATTGGTCAATCGATCGCAACAACGACGGCGAAGGAAGCTCGAACCCCATTCTCGACTTCTTCACGAAGTCCCGTTGGTCACGCACTGGCAAGTTTATCAAGTAGTCGAAGACTTCGATTCCAGCCTACGCACGAGGCGCGTCGGCAACAACGTCGATGCTACTTTCTCCATGCCTGATCACGATTCCGTTGAGTCGCGTTTGGTTCAACTTCGATCGAACATAAGCGACCTCGGACACGCCATCGACTTATACAAGGCAAAGACCGGGGCGGCTCTCGGCGCTGGAGTGTTTTTTCTGTTGCTTGCAGTCGGTGCGGCTTATGATTTGATCGCTGACAAAGGCAAGGCGTGGCTCGCGCTTGGCATTGAGAGAGCTACTCTAGTGTTGATTGCCGCAGGCCTGGCATTGGCGGCGCTGATATTAATGGGCATCGCTGTTGTTCGAGTCAAACGCCGTGACGTCGGCTTGTATAAGCAGCTCGATGAAATGGAGCAGGAGTACGCCGATCTGCTCGAACGAACCGACCGAGACTCATGAGCGCCGCACAGTTTTGTTTGAGATCCGATCCAGTTTGTAGTCAGCGCATTAAGATTTCAATTTGTCTTTGAGCATTTGATCGGCCGCGCCCTTTCCCGCAGTCTTGTGAATACTTACGATGTCACGGCTTGTCTCCGCAACCGAATCGTAGATCACGGCGCAAATCTGATAAGGACTGAATCCTCGATCCATGAATTCTGAAAACAGCGGGATCAGTACCTGTTCGGCGCATTCCTTCAACTCTTGTCCGTCCTGCGTGTAATGATACGGCGATTGTCTTTCAACCAATACTTTTTCCTCTGGACTATTCATTCAACCCTCCGTGTCGAATAATACTTCACGACTTTCCCGACATCCAGTAGTGCGCTGGACAAGGCTTGCTTTTCGGATTTCGCAAAGCTGGTCTCAGTCGTGGATCGCTTGAGGAGCTCTGCTTGCTTCTCTAGAATGACTCTTTATTTCTTGTTGACGGAATTATCAAAATGCTGCGACACGTGATTCACGGATGGGAACGAAAACTCTCGCGTCGAGATGACAACAGGGTCGTCAGACCATTTGAATGGGGAACCGAATTTCTCGACGTTCCCCAATTCGTTGAGAGCTCCAACCGCAATCAACATCGCGATGCAATTTCTCGCTTCAATGAACTAGCAATTCTAGAGAGCGAACTTTATTTTGCGCTGGAAGCCGTGCCTCGATTCGAGATTGACGATGCCTGGCTTACGTTTCGCAGCGCGGTAACGACTCCTTACGAGGAGAACAACACGGCGAGCGCCCGTTACTTTCCCGTCACAGAACCCGGTCACAATCGAAAGAGTTCGCGTTCGCAGGAGATCGCGCGCGCGCGGAGTCGGGCCGTAGTCGTTCTGCCCCATTGGAATGCAAAAGCGCACGAACATGTGGGGCTTTGCGAGTTGCTGAACCGTTCAGGTATTGCGGCACTCCGATTGAGCTTGCCTTATCATGATCGCCGAATGGTTCCCGGGTTTGCTCGTGCTGATTATATGGTGAGCGCAAATCTCGGACGCACTTTACAAGCGAATCGGCAGGCCGTAATCGACACCAAAGCCGCCGTTGCGTGGCTGGCTGCTCAAGGTTACGAACGGATTGGAATCGTCGGAACGAGTCTCGGATCATGCATCGCCTTTCTTGCCTTCATTCATGAGCCGCAGATTCGAGTGGGCGTTTATTATCACGTCTCGAGTTACTTTGGGGACGTCGTTTGGGATGGACTGACAACCGCTCACGTCAGGCATTCGCTTGAGAAAGTTCTCACACGCGACGAAGTACGAAAAGCCTGGCTCGCGATAAGCCCGAATCCTTACGTTAGTCGTTTAAGAGGAGATTCTCGCCGGGGTTTGTTGATTTCGGCTCGCTACGATTTGTCTTTCACGCCGGAACTATCGCGGTTGTTGTTTCAAGAATGCGACCGCCACGGGCTGAGACTTGATCGAAGCGTGCTTCCGTGCGGTCACTACACGCTTGGCCGGGCGCCCTACAAGTATTACGCAGGCTACCTTCTGATGAACTATTTCCGAAAGTATCTTTGAACCCACATATCAAAAGAATCTACTTGATGTGCCTTTGATTGAGTGTTATCGTGTTCACCCATCAGGTTCGCCGCTCGGCGCGATGACAATTTTCGGCCAGGCTTGAAGCACAAAACGGAGTATGCTCGAGTCCGGGGTAACCCTAATGTGCTGGCTGATGCTCAAAGACGACCCGGTGCCTACGCGAATCAACCTGCTCAATCGCCTCACTCAGTCGTGATCCGCATTCAGGTTGCACCCTCTCAAACGGCTGTCTATACGCTGACAGCCACCGGGAATGATGGGAAGCAAGCCACACAAACGGTGACTCTGACTGTTGTGCCCCCGGATTCAGTGCGAATTGTTTTTTTTAGAGTCGATTCTCCAACTATAAACGAAGGTGGAAGAACCAGACTGTGTTATCAGGTGACCGACGCGACCGTGCCTGTGCAGATCGTTTCAAACTTTGGAGAGTCCTTCGTCCTGGGAAGTAGTTGCGCCACTGTCGCGCCCAAGCAAACCACGATTTACACATTGAAGGCCACAGGCTCAAATAGTCACCAGGAACAATCGCTAACAGTGACTGTCGTGCCGCCCGACACACCAGTGATTGATGAATTCAGCGCGCCTTCAGTAGTCGATTTAGGTGGAAGGTTTGAACTTTGCTACCAGGTGCGCAATGCAACCTCAATTCAAATTGACGAGCAGGACCACACATTTCTTTTGGTGTAGAATCCTCGCGGAAGGAGCTGTAACAGTCGTACCGTGACCGCGCGGGAAGGGCCAGTTACTTATACGCTCAAAGCCTCAAAGAATGGTACCGAAGTTCGCAGAAAACTTAATGTCTGGACACGGGAGCCAATATTCGGTCAAGTAACAGTAACGCCGAGTCCCGTCATTGCTGGCGAGTCCGCGGAGTTATGCGCGAGAGTGCTTGACGCCTCCAGCGTGAAGGATATGACGATTAGTCCGGCTGGCGAATTTGTTGGGGATTCTGGCGTCCGAAATGCTCTCGGCCTTCCAACTCTTCGGGAATACTGCTTTAGGATTAAGCCGACCGAAAGAACAACATACACATTCACCGCAACTAGCCCAAGCGGGCAAAGGCAAACCCGTCAGATCACGGTGGAGGTCAAGCAACCCACCTCCATACCGAGAATCAAAAGCTTCACTGCGAGCCCTTCGGCGGTTGCTTCGGGCGAGCAGGTGCAACTCTGCTATGAAGTGGAGAATGCGGATGGGGTCACATTTTCCTGGAGCGCGAGCGAGAAAACGTCAAGACTCATTAAAGTGAGTGAGAGATACAAGACTGCACTGATAATTGCTCAAACGAAGCCAAGCTCACAACAGGGGCCTTCACAGCCACGGTCGCCGCTGTTCGTCAAGGGGAGTAAGAATTGCGTCCCCTTCGGCCCAACTCGAACGACGACCTATGCCATTAAGGCTACGAACAACAGCGGTGAAGATAGCAAAAGCATTACCGTGACCGTGCAGGAAAAGCCTCAAAGAAACGACGGACCCCAGCAGAGTGCTCAAAGCCCAAGCCAGCCAAGCGGCGGATCGTCAACGACAGGCTCCCTTGAGGGAATGGTGGTTGATACATCTCTACAACCAATGGCGAACGTCGTAGTCACAGCTACAAACGCGCTCAACGGAAACAAATATTCAACTAGGACAGATGAGAAGGGCAGTTTTCTTTTACCTTTTCTTCCGCCGGGCAATTACAAGGTTACTGCCTCTATGCGAGGATATTCGAATACGACCATTACGGTGAGGGTCCCACTTAACGCGACTACTATTATTAAGCCGCCGAACATTACACTTCGACGCGCCGACTCCAATAGTAATAAATAACTCATTTGTAGAGACTAATTTCACAAACTATTGGTTTGGGCGATTTTCGGTGTTGTCTTTCGCTGTTGTCTTGAAGCCATTCGATGTCAATGTTAGTATCAGAACGATTTGTACCGGAGCAGTAACGAGCATATGCCTATCTACGAATATGTCTGTGAGAAATGCGGCTCCCGAATCGAGGTCATTCAGAAGGTCAACGACGCCCCGCCAAAGCGATGTCAAAAATGCCGCGGTAAGCTCAAGAGGGCGGTCTCGCGCACAAGCTTCCAACTCAAGGGCTCCGGGTGGTATGCAACTGACTACTCAGGCAAGGACGCGCCCGCAGGCAAGAAGAAGACAGAGTCGATTGCCGACAAGAAGACCGAAGCCACGTCGTCAACCGCTGCTTCGGGCGACGCGGATTAGCTGTTGAAGTGTAGTCTGGAGTTTCTATTAAACTGGCGATGTTATAAGCCAGCCGCTAGAAATATATTTTCCTGTTCTCAACCCCCGCTAGCTAACGGCTACTCATCTGTCCTCAGCCACGTCGAGACAGGCTCTCGCTTCGCTAGTGAAGCGGCACGAACGATGAGCAATCAACATGCGCAAGGAGGCCGTTGCCGTGCGTTCTTAATTGCGGGGGAGAGATGGAGCGCCGCCGTGCGCGGAAAAACCAACTTCGGCGAAGGACAGAGCATCTTAGAAACTGAAAAGAAAGACGAAACGTACTGATAAGAAGAAAGGGGAATAAGATGGCTAGCTTCCGCGACCCCGCGAGGACATTCGAACCGATTGAAGTAATTGAACGACTACTTGAGATTACGGACTATCTGGGCCACGAGCCCGTGCTATACATCTCGTCAAGCAACGACCTGGCTACGTATCTGGATTCGTTTGGTTTTGATATCTACAGCTTGACCGCAAACACAAGCGCTGCCTTCGGAACTGCTTCACGAAGCGTGTCTGTCTTGCCAAACGGAAGCCGTTCGCATGATAGCCTGACAGCGCACTGAAAGTCTCAAATCGCATAAAAGGAGGGCAAGAGTGTATTCCCACTCTTGCCCTCCTTTTATTTAATGCTCTGCTCTTTACTTATCCTCGCTTTTGTCCCTTTCTTATCTCCAAGCCTTGTTTTCGTGATTCAAGAAGATCGCTCCTGAGAAGTTCGGCCAATCTAATATCGCCGCTGCTGACGATCTTTCGTTTTGACATCGTCGCCCCTCCGAATACGGGAAGCGGTGATAACTGTCCCGCTTTGCGTGCGCGAAGCGCAGTTCGATAACGGGATTCGTGCGGATTGATCGCGTAGGCGGCTCGAAAGTGTTCCTGTGCGAGAAGCACGTTTTCCTGGCGAAGATAAATCAGTCCGAGGTGGTAAAGCGCAGCGTCGAATTTCGGATCGATCTCAACACAACGACGCAGGTGACGAAGGGCCACCTCAGATCGCCCTTCTTCCAGATATGCACGTCCAACCAGATAGTGCATTTCCGCGGACGGCTTCAAACTGAGCGCGCGCTTCAAGTGCGTGAGCGCCTCGCGAACTCTGCCTTCGCTTACAAGAATTCGTCCAAGCCCGTAATGAGCGGCAAACGAATTCCGTTTGATCTTGAGCGCTTTTCCGAGATGTCGCTTCGCAGAATCCAGATCGCCATCGTCCCCGCAGATCACCCCAAGCATCAGCCGCGCGATGTAGTTGTCCTTCTCTTCCTGGATCGCGCGTTCGAGATAAGCTCGCGCAAGCACGGGCTTGTTTAAACGGAAAAAGTGCTCGCCAACGAAGAGAGCGACCGCTACATTTGACGGATCGAGAACAAGCGCCTTCTCGAAGTAACGAATGCCCCGCTTTCCGTTTCCTTCGATGAATAAGTCAGCGCCGGTGTCGAGCAGCCGCGCGAACAAATCGAAGTTCTCACCTTCGAAACCTCCGAGCATCCGTTCGATTCGTTTATCAAACTCCTCTTGCTCGCTTGCCTGTTCATAGTGTTTCGCGATGCGATCGCGCCATAACGTTTCCAGCTTACCGCCCTCGACCGCGCCGCGCTCGGACAAGTGCTCAACCAGAGCATCGAGCATCGCGTGATCGTAGAGTCCGCTCGTCGCCTGGCGATGCAGCAGGTCAAGCACAAGCTCAAGCCGGTCCTGGCTGCGCTCGAGTTGAGATTCAAGCGAGCTTATTCGTTCAAGCAGGTGTTCTTCCAGAGTTGGCCTGAGAAGACTCTCGATCCCGCCGTAAGCTTCTGCCGCCGGCGTGCTGGTGATTATCATCAAACGCGCGCCGCACGCCCGGCACGTATCAACATTGTAAGGATTTTGATGAGTGCATTGCTGGCAAAGTATCATCGTTATAAAGCCCAGCTGAAAATTTAATCGCGCAGCGATCCTGCCTTGAAACCGGCTCTGGCAGCCAGTTCTATTTCGCGCGGCTTCCGTTCATTCGGCCCGGTCAGTACTTATAAAACCCTCTGCCAGTCTTACGTCCGAGCCAACCTGCATCGACGTACTTCTTGAGTAGGGGGCAAGGTCTGTACTTTGAATCATCGAAGCCATCATATAACACATTCATTATCGCGAGGCAAACATCCAGTCCGATGAAGTCGGCGAGCTGAAGCGGTCCCATCGGGTGATTCATCCCAAGCTTCATTATTTGATCGATGGCCTCGGGAGAGCCAACGCCTTCGTATAGTGCAAAGATCGCTTCGTTAATCATCGGCATCAGCACACGGTTGGATATGAAGCCCGGTGAATCGCCGACTTCGACCGCCGTCTTTCCCATCGCTTCGGCCAACTCGCGAGTCGCTGAACTCGTTTGATCGGAAGTCGCCACGCCGCGAATGACTTCTACCAGCTTCATAACCGGCACCGGATTCATAAAATGCATGCCGATAAAACGATCCGGCCGAGAGGTCACTGCAGCGAGCCTGGTTATCGATATCGAGCTGGTGTTGCTTGCGAGGATCACCGGCGGCGCGACAACCTTGTCGAGACGACGAAACAGCTCCGATTTCACGGCGAAATTCTCTGTCACCGCTTCAACCACAAACTCTGTTGAACTCAAATCCGCGAGAGCTGTTGTCGTCTTGATTCGTGAGATGATTCCATCTTTGTCATCCAATGTGAGCCGCTCTCTGTCGACGTCGCGTTGCAGACTCTTTCCGATCGTAGAGAGTCCGCCAGCGATGAGTTCGTCCGACACATCATGCATCACGACCTCAAGCCCCGCTCGCGCGGCGGTCTGAGCGATGCCGTTTCCCATTGTCCCGGCGCCGACCACTCCGATGGAATTGATCACGTCAACCTCTCTGCCTAACAAAAACTGTCCTGGATTATAGCCGATCTCGTTGATCGCAAATAGACATTCATGAGACCTCTCCGTTCGATTCTTGCCGAAAAAATTGCACCCGATTCGGACGCAAGGGCGTTATCACTACGAGGGCCGTCATCTCAGGCATTCTGGCATGCGGTTCCGATTAAGTCTTCACAAGCCTATAATGAAGCAATGACGTTAACACCAAACAGGAGAAGTTCATGAAACGAATAGTATCATTGGCATTAATGATGACGATTACGGTGAGCGCCGGATTCGAGCTGGCATCCGCGAAGGCTTCGGCTCAAACAGGCGACGAGCTGCTGCAGTACTTACCCGATGCAAACGGTATAGCCGTGGTCGATTTTCAAAAGATCACAGGCAGCGCATTTTGGTCGACACTCAGCAACGAACAAAAGTTCAAAAGCACAATCGAGAAGGCTGAATCCGAGATCTCCGACGTGGGTGTGAAGCTTGCTGATGTTCGCGCGCTTGCACTCGCCTTCCCGGCTGGGAACATGGGTAGTCCCATTGTTGCGATCACTGGTAGCTTCGATCAAAGCACCGTGCTCGAGCATCTGAAATCCAACGCAAAGATCAAGGTCACATCTGAGAAATACAAGGGCCTTGATCTCTACAAGATCAACCCGGCGGCTGCTAAACCAACCTCTAACGAACCGTCAACAACGAAACAATCCCCTGTTTCGCGCGAGAACGCGTTCGCTTTTCACGATTCTAATACTGTGATTGTCGGCACAGCCGACGGCGTGCGCGCTTCGATCGATGTGATCAGCGGTGGTTCATCGAGCGTCGCACAAGACCGCGTATTGATGGACGCGCTTGCGGAGAACCCTTCGGCGGCGATCAGATTCGCTCTCTCGATCACGCCTGCGATAAGCGGAGCGCTACAATCCAGTGAACTGCCCGTTCCGGATTTTTCATCGATCAAACTAATCTTTGGAGCCGTCGATGTTTCATCCGGGCTGACCCTCAATGCAACGCTGCGCAACGACACAGCGGAACATGCAAAGTCGATCGCTGACAGATTGAATGGATTGTTGTCGATGGCTAAGGGCTACTTGGGTGCCGCGCAAAATGCAAAGACGGCGCCAATCGCTGGCGCGCTCAGCACGGTGAGCATTGTCACCGTCGATATCGATGTGAAAGTTACGGGAAGCGTTCCCGCCGATCTGTTATCTTCTCTGTTTGGCTCTCCAGCTAAGAAGTGAACCCAACAATTCCAAGAGCGGCTCTGTAACGCCAACTCTCTCTCTTGTGCGTCACCGAGCCGCTCTAAACTGCAAGGTTCGTCCCGTTCTCGCGATGACTAATCTGGTTTGATCTCGCAAGCATTTCCCGGATTTCCGCCACGAGCGCAGCAAACTGAATGGGTTTAGTCGCAGCGCGATCGGCTCCGGCATCAAGAGCTTCCTGAGCGACTCCGTTTCCGTAAGCCGTAATCGCCATAATCGGAACATGCTTGACGTTCGGAAGCGAGCGCAGGCGCTTTATCATTTCGATGCCGTTCATGTTTGGCATGTTGATGTCGGTGATGATCATATCGGGTTGTTCGTCGCTGGCCGCATCCAGTCCCGTATTACCATCGCGAGCCGTTATTACTTTGAACGATTCCAACTCGAGCAGCTTAGTCATCATTTCGCGAGTATCCTCGCTATCATCTACGATCAATATTTTCTTCGACACTCTAACAACTCCTTCCCAAGGGAATGATCCTTCACGCGGTTTCAGGCCGCGCGGCTTCACCGCGATCACACTTTCAGACTAACTCGAAGCCGATAAGTGCATCGCGGCTGAAGCGACTTGCTGCCAATGCTGATACGGGGAATCGGTACGATAAAAATCGGTACGCGACGGCATAACAAGCGCACGAGTACGTGGCGAGCAGGAGTGTCTGGTGATTTCGTCGTTGGGTGAGCGGTGATTCTTGCGCTGTCGGTTGCGGCCATCCTCAGGTTGTCCACCTAAAATCTCCTTCTCGCACCAAGCAGTCAACCTAAAGGGTGCGGTGATTATATTTCAATCGAATCTGTGTGTCTATCAAAAAGAAATCCTTTGCTCGCAAGCCCGAATCGACGTTCCTTCGACTTGAATTCTTCTTCGAGCCAGGTATAGGCTTGGCGCTCTATGAGCGATGAAGTAAAGATGTTGGTGGAGCAAGCGAATACTGATTTCTATCGCGCACTCGAGTCGGGTCTTCTCGACAGGATGGATGATGTCTGGGTCCACGAAGATTGGGTGAGATGTGTGCATCCCGGTTGGGACTTGCTGATAGGCTGGCAACGCGTGCGCGAGAGCTGGGAAATGATTTTCGCCGGCGGACAAAAAATGCGAGCGACGCCTTCTGACGTCTGGGTCTATTCCGAGGGCGGCTTCGCCTGGGTGACCTGCACTGAGAACATAACGGTGTTCAATGAATCAAGCTTTGATTCGGCCTTTGCATCGGCGACCAACCTCTTCATTCGCCGCGAGGGCCGCTGGTTGATGGCACATCATCATGCTTCGCCGATTCCAATAGTGGTATCCGATAACTCTCCCGATACAATTCAATAGCTTCCGAATTTTTGGAAGAAAATCCAGAAATTCATTTCCGATGACTTGAGCTTAGAGACCAGTCGAAAGCGATCCTTCTTATAAATGAAGGCGCCTTCGACACTTAGCAATGCAGCCTATCGGCAATTGAAGGCGGAACTGAGGTTGCGTGATTTTTTTCAGGTGTTCGCCACAGCCAAACACAACAATAACCACATCACCAACCCCTGACATCACTCAGGAAAGGAGAGCAGTATGATAAGACGTTGCATGAGTCTGCTAACGCTGATTGCAATGCTCGCGTCGGTGTTGGCGGTCGGCTACGCGCAAACCGCAACTGCCACGATCGTGGGAACAGTTCTCGATCCGCAGGGCGCAGTCGTGCCCAACGCCGCCGTGGTGGCAAAGAACGTGGACACGGGGAGGGAGCGAACAACAAAATCAACCTCCGAAGGGTTCTATAGGTTCGACAACCTGCCGCCAGGCGTTTATGACGTGAGCGCGGAAGCACAGGGTTTCAGCAAGGCTGAAGCCAAGTCCGTTCGCCTTCAGGTTGGTGAACAAAGAGACGTGAACTTCAACATGGTCGTCACGGGCACTACGGCGACGGTAAACATTACCTCAGCCGAGCCGCTTGTCGAGACGAGCAAGACCGATGTCTCGAGCGTCATCGACAGCAAGCAAGTTGCTACTCTTCCAACGACGACAAGTTTCAACGGCATCGGCGGGGTAGCGAACGACTATGCCGGCCTCGCATCGATCGCGCCGGGCGTGAAATACGATTTTACCTCCATTTCAAGCGACTTGATCGGGCCAGGCGCTGTCAACAACCGCGGCATTCAAGTCAACGTCGACGGTGGAACGATCTCGGATCAGGTTGTATCGGGACGCGATTCGCTGGGAGCATCGGTCGAAGAAGTGAAAGAGTTCCAGGTGCTGACCAATAGTTACAACGCCGAATACGGTCAGTCCGGGGGCGTCGTGCTCAACGTGATTACCAAGTCGGGCACTAACGCTTTTCACGGTGATGGACA
>Ga0075426_10000959_pt1 | contig 20276 bp, 14 predicted proteins | sample SoiMethybrSBSTD5_FD_75304 | JGI IMG/M metagenome (GOLD analysis project Ga0075426, IMG submission 75304) | Bulk soil microbial communities from a Populus tree surrounding site in Tennessee, USA - Soil MetaG P. TD hybrid SBSTD5 | ecosystem: Environmental > Terrestrial > Soil > Tree plantation...
CGCCTGGGCCGTATCGGTTTCGATCACGTCAAAGGATACCTGCAGGGAGGCATGGAAGCGCTCGCCGGCCGGGCGGACTTAGTATGGCCTACCGAGCGCATCAGCGCCCCCATGGTGGCAGAGGAGTTGGCCAGCGCGGATCCGCCGCTGTTGCTGGATATCAGAAATCCACGCGAATGGGCCACCAGGCATATCGACGGCAGCGTGAATATTCCGCTCAATCATTTGCAGGAGCGCATCGCCGAAATCCCCCGCGACCGTCGCATTGCCGTCCATTGCGCGGGCGGCTATCGCTCTTCGATCGCCGCCAGCATCCTGCATCAATACGGGATCACCCATTTGATCGAGATGGCCGGCGGCCTCGCCGCTTGGGATGCCGCACGGCTGCCCGTGGTTTCGCAAACCTGACTTGACGCCGCCCCGCCTTGACACCAGCAGGGGCCATCGGCCTACAATTCAACGGAGACCGCTCGGCGGCAAACAAGGAGAAAGCAGATGTCTTTACGCATCAACGACGAAGCACCCAATTTCACCGCTCAAACCACGCAAGGTGAGATTGATTTTCACAAATGGATGGGCGATGGGTGGGCCATCCTGTTTTCGCATCCGAAGGACTTTACTCCTGTTTGTACAACGGAACTGGGCTATATGGCCAAACTCGCGCCTGACTTCGCCGCGCGGAATTGTAAGATCATTGGCCTTAGCGTCGATCCCGTGAGCAGTCATGGCAAGTGGGCTGCGGACATCGAAGAAACTCAGGGCCACAAGGTTACCTATCCGATGATCGGCGACCCGGCGCTCAGCGTGGCCAAGCTTTACAACATGCTGCCCGCCGACGCCGGCAATACGTCCGAAGGCCGCACCGCCGCCACCAATGCCACCGTGCGCACCGTCTTCATCATCGGCCCGGATAAAAAGATCAAGCTGATGCTCGCCTATCCGATGACCACCGGGCGCAACTTCGATGAGATTCTTCGCGTTCTGGATTCCATGCAGCTCACCGCCAAACACAAGGTGGCGACGCCCGTGAATTGGAAAAAGGGCGAGGACGTTATCATCGTTCCCGCCGTTTCGGACGACGAAGCCAAGCAGAAATATCCTGGCGGCTGGAAGACCCTGAAACCCTACCTCCGCGTCGTCGCCGAACCCAAGTAACAATCGCCGTCGCCGCGCGAATTTCCGGTAACAGCCCCTATTGTTTTGGTTTGGCAGGATAGTGTCCGCCTCGCCAACGGAAATCTGAGCGCCGCTAAACTCCGTATCTGCGCGAGACGCGATGGAACCTGAATGGTTCCGGATAGAGGACCTACGACAGCGATCCACCACTGGTCACTTGCGATTTTCTCTGCGTTTCCGGACAGACTTCACCCAATCTTCAAGGTTGTCGATGCTCCCCTTCAGTTCGGCTGGCCGCGGGAACGGTGTGCCGTCGGCGGCCGGATGATCGTGTCCGCGCATCCACCGCGAACACTCGCTCATGTTATCTTCGACAATCGTGCAGTCATCCTCCGTGATGTCGGAAAGGACTCTCACTTTTTGCGTCTCGATGCTGACGCGATAGCGTTCGACGACATCGTTCAGAAGGACCTCGGTTGTTGCCTGTTCCCACGCCTCGCGCATCAACCCGTAAATGTCCCGCGCGTCCTTTTCGTAATCCTCCCCCGTTACGGTCCGCGAAAGCTTCTCGGCCGCCTGCCAGCGCTTTCGGAGCGCTCCGATGCGGTCCTTGACGTTCATCGCGATCCACGGCAGGTCGGAAGATGAGAAGCCCGACGATCCTTCCCTGCGGACATACTGGTGGGCGCACGCCACCTTTTCTTTCTCTGAGAGATCGATTAGGGTGCGCAGAAAGAGTATGTCGTGCGTAAAGACGATGACCTGCCGGACCTTCGCCTCCGCAACGAGCCGCGCGGCGATGCGGTTACGCCAGAGATGGTCGAGCGATGACACCGGGTCGTCGAAAATGATCGCGCTCCGGCTCGATGCCGTGCTGAGCTCGGTCATAAACGCGGCAAGAGACAGCGTCCGCGACTCGCCCTCGCTCAAAACGTCGGTAACCGTGACTTTCGGCGCGTTGCTGAACACTAGCCGATGGAAGAGGGCACCCTTCGCGCCCCCTGCGGGCTGAACCTCGACCGACAGGTGAGTGAATCCTACCTTCTGCAGCTCCTGTTGAAAGGTCGTCCGAAGCTGGTCCGTGATTAATCGTTTGGTGAGCTCGGTGCTCTTCCGGGTAATCGCTTGCGTTCCTGTGTCGTCGAGGCACTGCCGATAGGCCGCCTGGCGTTTCTTCCGCTCTATCTCAGCAGAGATGACCTTCAGGTGGTCAGAGAGCAAAACCCTGCCTTCAAGGTCGCGCAACTCCGAGGCGGATTTCGGATCCTTCGCGGCGCTCTGGTTCTGCAGTTGGGTCGCGCGTTCTCGGTAGGAAGCGGCTAAGTATCGAAGGTCCGACGTTGGACTCGTCCCGAGCGCCGTAGATCGTGATGCTAATTCGCCCGATTCACCTGTCTGCAGCCATTTCTGAGCATTCTGAGCCGCCTCAAGAAATGTACGCACGCTCTGCGCGAGATCGGGATTATCGTTTCCGATCTCCGTGATCGTAAGCTCGACGTCGCTTCTCGTTGGTGAAAGTCGCGCGATCCGGTCGAACGCGGCGCGGTGGGCGATATCGGCCTTCCTGAGCTCCGCGTCCGCCGTGGACGTCACATATTCACGAAAATGGTGCAGGCGGTCCACGGCGTCCCCATCCAGTGGTTGTTGGCAGAGAGGGCAAGACGCGTCGGCAGTTACCACCGGAAACTCCCTTCCGGGATAGGCGCGGGAGGAGAAACGCGCAGCGCTTTCCCACATACTCCGCCACGCCTCTTCCCCGGTGCCCGGCAATAGATCCGACGTGAGCGTCGCTTCGCGCAGTATCCTAAGACTTTCTCGTGCGGCGCGTAAGGAGTCGGCCGCATCCTGCAACTTCACAACGCCACCCCTCCCGAGGATCTCATCAACGCTGGTGAGATGCTGAATGAGTTCCCCGATGCGATCGGCTTTGCCGCCGAGTTCTCTGGCTCGCAGTTTCGGGTCTGATGCCTGCGCATCTCGCTCGAGATCCCGGAGCTCTGCCAGCCTTGTGCGTTCCGCGTTGGATAACGTTGCGAGCTCGTTTAGTGTGTCGATCGGGGTGAGCGACGTCAGGTTTTCGACAAGATGCCTCGCTTGGGTTCCTTCCGGACAACGCGGCGGCGAGAACGGTACGGCGTTTAGCTGGGCTAGTTCAGCTTCGAGGCGCTTTCGTAAGGTCCCGCAAACTGTCGAAAGCTTGTCGAATACATCAAGGCTGAATGGGCGAAAGGCAACATCGGTCTGTTCCCGCAAATAGACCGGCACGCAATGGGCATCGAAAACGCTCACCGCCGGTAGGACGGCAGACCAAGTCTCCGGTGTCCACGCGAACTCATCTTCGAGCTCGTCTTCGCGAAACCTGATCGTCGCCTGAGCCTTAAATGGGGTATCGCTGCCGAGCACATTTCCCAGAATCTTTTCGGTGGCTCGTGATCGGCCTGAGGATTTCAGTATTCTCGTATATCCGGATTTGCCCGCGGCGTTCTGTCCGAAGACGACGGTGATCTGGGGGCCGAAGATTAGCGTCTGCTCGGGAGCGAGTGCGTTCACGCCCTGATGGTGCGTGACGCTCATAAGAGAGATATTCCCCGTTGAGGATTCTTTTACGGCCACATGGGTATGGGTGAGTGGCTCGACCTTGCGAGGCTGTGTCAGACCGTGCGCCGCTTTGCAAAGATCGAGCAAATCATCGATATCACCGTCGGCGATTTGTCTCTCTGCAAAAATCCGGCGCAATGCATCACGTTGCCATCCCGGCAGACCCTCAGACCACTCGACGATCTCCTCCAGCACATCCTGCATACCCTCCAATTGTATTGGGCGTTCGTGAGCCGCGCAGCCGCTCGTCGCTGTAATATTTGCGGTCACGGCGGAACCAGCTGGATACTAACGCGCCAGTTGGAATTTGGATAGGTCCCACAAAACGCGCCAGCATCGCACAATCCACTTTGCCGCGTAGTCGGCTACTCGTACCTGCGACTTCGTGAGGTTACGCTCCGCTGACCAGACGCAGACTTGGCGTGGCCTTCGTGCATGTTCCCACCTATCTCCCGAAGTCATGCAGATGGTGCATCAGGGCACAACTGAGATGCCCTAAAACGAACCACACAACCCCTTCGAGCACCCTCTTGATTCTTGGCGTCATCAGGTAAGGTTAGCTCACCCCCACGCCTCCGCATTCAAAAGATTCGCCGGACGCCTGCCCTCCAGCGCCGCCACTGCGTTTTCCGCCGCCATCATGCACATCTTCCGGCGCGTATCCACCGACGCGCTGGCGATGTGCGGCGCGACCACCACGCTATCCAGCTTCAGCAGCCCCGGATGCACCTGCGGCTCGTTCTCGAACACGTCGACTCCCGCGCCCGCAATGGTGCCCCTCTCCAGCGCTTCCGCCAGCGCCGCTTCGTCCACCACCGGCCCGCGCGACGTGTTCACCAGAATCGCCGTCGGCTTCATCATGCTCAACTGCGCTGCCCCGATCATGTGGCGCGTGTGAGCCGCCAGCGGCACGTGCAGGCTCACGAAGTCCGATTCCCGCAGCACCCGTTCCGCGCTCGCGAACTCCAGGCCCAGCTCGCGCTCCACCGCCTCGGGCGCGCCCACCGCGTCGTAATAGAGGACCCGCATGTCGAAGCCCCGCGCCCGCCGCGCCAGCGCCTGGCCGATCCGCCCCATCCCGAAAATGCCCAGCGTGCGGTGATGCACGTCCTGGCCCACCAGCAGATCGATGCGCCATTTGGTCCACTGTCCGGAATGTACGAACTTGTGGCCTTCCACCACGCGACGCGCCGCCGCCATCAGCAACGCAAACGCAAAATCCGCCGTCGTATCGGTAAGGACGTCTGGCGTGTTGGTCACGAGGATCTTGCGCCGCGTCGCCGCCGGCACGTCGATATTGTCGAATCCCACCGCCACGTTGGCGATGATCCGGATACCATCCAGCTGCTCGATCACCGGCGCTGAAAACTTGTCGGTAAGCTGGCTGACCACCCCCTGCTTGCCGCGAATCCGTTCCATCAATTCTTCAGCGGTCAAGCCGTCGTCGGATTCCGCGTAGTCCACTGCAACGTGCTGCTTCAGGAATTCAATCGCTTCCGGATAGATGCGTTTCGTCACCAAAACCAGGGGCTTCATCGGATGGCAATTGTCGCACATGCCCGCTGCATCGTACAATTGCGAGTTCACACTAAAAACAGGAGAGTGGAATGGCAAAGCTGGGCTTTCTCGGGCTCGGAATCATGGGTTATCCGATGGCGCGCAATCTGCTTCGCGCGGGACATGACGTGGCGCTCTGGTCGCACACCGCCGGCAAGGCCAAAGAACTGGCCGCCGCCGAAAAGGGCAGGTTTTGCGGTACACCCAAGGAGGTGGCGCAGAACGCCGACTGCCTCTTCCTCTGCGTCGGCGACACCGCCATGGCCGAACACGTGATCCTCGGCGCTGATGGCGTCATCGAGGGCGTCCGCCAGGGAACCATCGTGGCCGACGCCAGCACCATTTCCCCAAGCGGAAGTCGCCGCATCGGCGAGGCCCTGGCGAAGAAAGGGGTCACGTATCTCGACATCCCCTGTACCGGCTCGACCCCCGGCGCCAACGCCGGCACCCTGACCTTTATGGTCGGCGGCGACAAGGCGATTCTGGACAAAATCCGTCCCTGGATGGAATCTATGGGAAAGAAGATTTATTACTGCGGCGGCCCCGGTATGGGGCTACAGGCCAAGCTTTCGCAGAACCTCATTCTTTCCAGCATCCTGCAGGCGTTCAACGAGGGCATGGTCCTGGCCACCAAGGGTGGCGTCGAACCCAGGCTGATGCTCGAAATCCTCAGTAACAGCGCCGCCAAGTCCGGGTTGATCGATTTCAAAGCCCCCTATGTTTTCAACCGCGATTTCAGTCCCCAGTTCTCCGTAAAATGGATGGACAAAGACATCGGACTGGCGCTCGAATCGGGCCGCGAACTGAAAGTTCCCCTCCCGCTGACCGGTTTGACCCGCCAAATGTTCCAGGCGGCCATTGCGACAGGCCACGCTGAGGAGGATATCTGCTCTACAATCAAAGTCTTAGAGTCGGTAGCCGGTGTGGAGGTCAAACCCCGTTAACTAAGATACATATTTTGGTTGCAATTACGAAACAAGTATTCTAATATTGGAATCAAGCCGGGGAGGCAACTCCCACCAAAGCGAGACTAACCTCTAAATAAAGACCCCTGAAGCAATCCTCCCCGGCGCCCGAAAGGGTTTGGGTCTTTCAAAAAGCGGATTCCAGAAGCGAGCAAATATCAGTTACACCGTGATTGGCCAGGCAACCTGCCTTTCCATGATATGATCGTTGCAGCCGCTTCCACCAGAATGTCCCGCCTCACCCTCCTTGGCTCCACAGGCTCGATCGGTACCAGCACTTTGGACGTAGTCCGGCAAAATAGCCACCGGTATCAGGTGTATGCGCTCGCCGCGGGCCGCAACGTAGACCTCCTCGCCAGGCAGATTCTTGAGTTTCGACCTTCCGTAGCGGTTGTCCCCTCGGTGGAAGGCCGTGAGCTCCTGGTAAAGGCGCTGGCCGAATTGAATTTCGACAAATCCGAGTGGCCGGAACTGAAATTTGGGCCGCCCGCGCTTGTAGAAGTGGCCACCGCATCTGAGGCCGCCACGGTGATCTCGGCGATCGTGGGCGTATCGGGACTCGAAGCCACATATGCGGCCGTGCGGGCGGGCAAACGTGTGGGCCTGGCCAACAAAGAAGTGCTGGTATCGGGCGGCCGGCTGGTGATGGATGCGGTCCGCGCGAGCGGGGCGGAACTGATCCCCATCGATAGCGAGCACAACGGCGCGCACCAGTGCTTGCGGGCCGGGAACCGCAGCGACGTCACAAGGCTGATCCTGACCGCCTCAGGCGGCCCTTTCCGCACCACACCCGTCGAACAGCTCGATCGAGTGACACCAGAAGACGCCTTGAAGCATCCTACATGGAAGATGGGGAACCGCATCACCATCGATTCCGCCACGCTCATGAACAAGGGATTCGAGGTCATCGAGGCGTGCTGGCTGTTCGGTTTCGCGCCTTCGCAAGTGGAAGTAGTGATTCATCCACAATCTTCGGTGCACGCCATGATCGAGTACCGCGATGGAAGCGTGATTGCCCAAGTTTCCGCGACGGACATGCGCATGCCGATCCAGTACGCGCTGACGTATCCGGAGCGGGCGCAGGCACCGGTTCCAAAGATCGACTGGAGCCAGGCACGGCGATGGGAATTCGGTCCGCCGGATTTTGCGAAGTTCCCGCTGCTGAAGCTGGCCTATGAGTGCCAGGAGGCGGGCGGATCGGCGACCTGCACGCTGAATGCGGCGGATGAGGTGGCGGTTGAGGCCTTCCTCGAAAGAAGAATCGACTTTCCGTCGATCTATAAGATCGTGGAGCAGACGGTATCCAAGCTGGCTCGAAGGCAGCCGGCGACGATAGGTGATATTCTCGAAGTGGATAGAGAATCACGCTCCCTGGCTCGTGAGCTGATCGGGAGAGAGAGCAAAGCAGGCGCGGTAGGAAATTCGTCCGCATTCGGGTTGCCAGAGTCGAAAACTGTTCGGCCGACGGCGAGGGCTTAAATTTTTATGCTCGTTCTGCAAAACATATTGTGGCTGCTGGTGCTGATCGGCGTGATGATCATCATTCACGAGGCGGGCCACTTTTGGGCTGCGCGATGGTTTGACGTCCGGGTAGAGACCTTCAGTTTTGGGTTCGGACCGCGGCTGTTCGGCTTCCGCAAGGGCGAAACGGATTACCGGTTCTCACTGATCCTGTTCGGTGGCTACGTCAAGATGACAGGCGAGCAGCCGGGCGATGAGAATGCCGACGATCCGCGCAGCTTTCTATCTAAACCGCGCTGGCAGCGCCTGGTGATTGCCTTCGCCGGTCCGTTCATGAACGTGATACTGGCGGTAGGCCTGTTGACCGGGCTGTTCATGGTGAAGTACGAAAAACTGGCCAACGAGGACAGGCAGGCCCTGGTGGGCCATGTGCTTCCGGATTCTCCAGCGGCCAATGCCGGCGTACGAGCGGGCGACGTGATTGTTCGGTTTGACGGTAAAGAAAATCCCACCTGGGAAGACGTTGGCATGAAGGAAATCGGGAGCGCCGGTCGTAAGCTGGACGTGGCGGTCAAGCGGGCCGGCAAGACCGTCGAAACCAGCGTTACTCCGGTGCTGGATGACCGCAGCGGGGTGGGTTCAGCCGGTTGGTCACCCCAGGCGGAAGTGGAGATTGGCAATGTGTTGGGAGGACCGGCACAGAAGGCAGGCCTCAGAAAAGGTGATTTGCTGCTCACCGCCAGCGGCTTGCCGATCCATTCCGCGTATACGCTTCAGGATGTGGTCAAGAATTCGAACGGCAAACCCGTCGTCATGGAGTTTGAGCGTAACGGCCAGCATCAGAGCGTGACCGTGCAGCCGGAGATGAGCAAACGGGTGGGTCCGCCACAGTGGATGATCGGCGTTGAACTGGAGCGGCATCTCAACCTCATCACCACACGGCTTTCGTTTCCGGAAGCGCTGCGCGAATCAGTGGACGAAAATATAAAGGGCGCCACGCTGATTTTCAAGTTTTTACGCGGCATCATCGAGCGGCGCATGTCTCCTAAATCGCTCGAGGGGCCGATCCGCATCGCGCAACTCTCGGGCGAAGCCGCGCGCCAGGGCCCCTCTGCGTTCTTCATGCTGATGTCGATGGTGAGTCTGAACCTCGCCATATTCAATCTGCTACCCATCCCCATCCTGGACGGCGGCGTCATCGTGCTGCTGATGGTCGAAATGCTCATGCGGCGCGACCTCAGCCTGCAGATCAAGGAGACCGTGTTCAAGGTCGGTTTCGTGTTCCTGATGGTGGTGGTGGCATTTGTGATTTACAACGACCTATCGAAGATCCTGCCAGCCGGCTAGAAACATACTTAAAAAGCACAGGCTGGAAGCCTGTTCCACCGGGATACCGGAATCCTTCGAACCCCGTCTAACATCTGGTAACCTGAGCTTTGCATGGAATGTACCTGTATCCGTCAAACGGAACTGCCGCACTCGAGCAAGCTGTTCACGGATCTGGTCTACCATCCCGACCGAGTCAGGGCCTTCTATCCTTACTCCCCGCACGATCCTGAATCTTACGCCTCGGCCGCCCGCCAGGTGAATCTGACCCCAGAACGCCGAGCGGCATTGGTAGCGCTTCTTCGCGAGCAGAACGGGCCAGGAGCATCGCTCGAACTGCTGGCTCAACCTGGGACGGTGGCGGTGGTGACGGGCCAGCAGGTCGGCCTGTTTTCCGGGCCGGCTTACACAATTTACAAGGCGCTCACGGCGGCGCACCTCGCGCGGGAACTGACGGGCCGTGGAATCCCAGCGGTGCCGGTGTTTTGGCTGGCGACAGAAGATCACGATTTCGCCGAGGTCAATCACGTCTGGGTTTTCGACGGGGAACACCGGCCGGTGAAGCTCGAGATTAACGGCTCCGCAGCACCCAACCAGCCGGTGGGGGAAGTGCGGCTAGGGGCGGTTCCGATCGACGGCTTGCGGGCGGCGCTACGTGACTTTCCATTCGGTGCAGAGGTCGCGGACCGCGTGGCCCTAGCGTACGCGCCGGGGCGAACGCTCGGCCAGGCGTTTGGCGCGCTGCTCCGCGATCTGCTGAGCGCTTTCGATATTCTGCAGATCGATCCGATGGCGCCGGCAGTGCGTGAACTGGCCGCTCCCGTGATTCGCCGCGCGATCGAGCAGGCTCCGGAGCTGAAGCGGCTGGTGCTCGAGCGGAACCGCGAGCTCAATGCGGCGGGATACCACGCGCAGGTACACGTCGATGACGAGACCTCGTTTTTTTTTCTGCTGGAGAACGGACGCCGCATCGCGCTGCGCAAGCACAACGGGAATTACGTTTCGCCGGAGGGCCGCTTCTCTCCGGGAGAGCTGATGGAGCGGGCCACGCGTCTCTCGCCGAATGCGCTATTGCGGCCGGTGGTGCAGGATTCCATTCTGCCTACAGTGGCCTACATCGGCGGGCCGGCGGAACTGGCGTATCTGGCGCAGTCCGAAGTGTTGTACCGGGCTCTCGTGGGACACATGCCGGTGGCGGTTCATCGCAGCGGCTTTACGGTGCTCGACCGGCGCAGCCGGAAGCTCATGGATCGTTATGAGATCTGCCTGAACGACTTTTTTCATGGTGAAGAAGCCTTGCGCGAACGGATTGCCGCGGCGCTGGTGCCACAGGGGCTTGCCGGAACGCTGGAGGAGACGCAGGGCTCGGTGCGGCATGCCGTCGAGCGGCTCGAAACCCAGCTGGCGGCGTTTGACCCGACGCTCGACTCAGCCGTGCGCAAGAGCTACAACAAGATCGCGTATCAGCTTTCCAAGATCGAGCGGAAAGTGGGGCGCGGAATGCTGGCGCGCGACGAGCGTGCGTCGCATGACACGAGTTATCTCTTCGGGCTGATCTATCCGCATAAGCATCTGCAAGAGCGGCTTTATTCCATCATTCCGTTTCTTGCCAAGCACGGGCTTGGGTTGATCGACGAGCTATACGAGGGCATACAGCTGGAGTGCCCGGATCACCAGTTGCTGGTGGCGTAGGCGGCGCTGAATCACGCTGTTCGTCGATGGATCAGGCGCGTTGTCGAGGGCGGAAGATGAGAATCGCGACGAGCAGGCAGATGACGACTAGGACAACCTGAAACGCCACCGGGTAGTTCTGCCTCAGACAAGAGATGACCGTGCTATCGACGCGGCATGCGCCCAAAGAAGCGCCGCCTGAAGTACCCGAGACCGCGGATGTTGCCGATTTGGCCGCGTACTCGACCACCGCCTGGGCGCGCGCGGCGGATGCGATGGAGAGCGCGCACAAACAACGCCGGGTGAGAGAGTAGACCATGGCGCTAAGTATCCCGTTGCGTGCTTTATTCTAGCACCCGGTTCGGCTTCATTCGTATCGCAGGGCGATGATCGGGTCTACTTTGGTGGCGCGGCGCGCGGGAATATAAGTCGCGATGAAAGCCACGGCCGAGAGCAGCGCGGCCACCGTGATGTAGGTTACGGGGTCGGTAGGCTTGATGCCGAATAGCAGGCCGGTCAGGAAGCGCGTCAGTCCGATTGCAGCAGCAATGCCCGCGGCAACACCGATCACTACCAAACGCATGCCCTGCCCCACGATCATGCGCAGCACATCGCCGGTCCCGGCTCCCAATGAGAGGCGAATGCCGATCTCGTGCGATCGCTGCTGGACGGCGTGCGACATCACACCGTAGATGCCGATGGCGGCAAGCAACAAGGCGATCGAGGAGAAGATGACCAGCAGCAGCATTTGAAAGTTTTGACGCGCGGTGGCATCGCCGATGACCTGCCCCAAAGTGCGGACGCGCGCCACGGGCAACTCATTATCGACGGCCAGGAATTCATGGCGGACCGCGGAGACGAGCGTCAAGGGATCGACGGCGGTGCGAATCAGCCAACTGGTGGGGAGCACGTTATTGGCCAGGCGCGTAAGCCCGTCGGGAACCTGGCCGAAGGGCACGTACATCACTTCGGGAGGATCAGCGCCGAGCCCGTTCTCGCGGACGTTGCCGACGACGCCGACGATCTGGCGCGTGGGGTCTTCGAAGTCGGGCCCGAGGCCTTTGCCGATGGTGACGCGCTGCCCCACGGGATCCGCTTTCGGCCAGTATTTCTTGGCCATGACTTCGTTGATGATGGCCACGCCCGGCGCCTTGGCGGCATCCTGCAAGGTGAAGAAGCGGCCACGCAGGAGAGGCACTTTGAGCACGTTGAAATAATGCGGCGTAGCGTAGCGGTACTGTGCATTGCCGTGATAGGGACTTTTGTCCACGGGTGGGCGGCCTTCGATGGTGAAGGGGAGCTCGGGGCCGAGCTCGAGAGGAATGGAAATACTGGAGGTGGCGGCTTCGACGCCGGGCAGCCCCTCCAGACGCTCCGTCACGTGGCGGGCCAGGAGTTCGACGCGCGCGGTAGAGGCGTACTTGTCGCCGTTGAGCGAGGTTTGCAAAGTCAACACACGACGCGCATCGAAGCCTGGGTTCACGGTGCGCAGGGAAATAAAGGTGCGGATGAGCAGGACGGCGCAGACCAGCAGCACCAGAGCGAGCGACATCTCGCTGACCACGAGGGCGCCGCGGAGGTAATGGTGGCGTCCGGTTGAGGAGCGCGAACTGGATTCCTTGAGAGTGGAGCTGAGATCGGGCCGGGAGATATGGAGAGCCGGAACGAGGCCGAACAAAATGCCAGTGAGCAGGGACACGCCGAGGGTGAAGCCCAGCATGCGGTAGTCGATGCTCGCCAGGAACGAGCCGGCAGTCAGCTCATCGATGCGCGGCAGATCTCCGGGGCTCAAGGCCAACAGCGCCCGCGCGCCCCAAACTCCCAGAGCCAGGCCGACGATGCCGCCGCAAACCGCAAGCAGCACGCTTTCGGTGAGCAACTGGCGAATGAGCCGCATTCTTCCGGCGCCGAGCGCGACGCGGACGGCGATTTCCTTCGAGCGCGCCGCCGAACGCGCCAGCAGCAGGTTGGCCACGTTGGCGCAGGCGATGAGCAGCACCAGGCTGACAGCTCCCATCAGGATCATGAGGGCGGGGCGAGTGTCGCCCACCTGGAACTCCTGCATGGGTTTGGCGGTGACGCTTTCCTCGGGTCCCATCCAGAGCGGATTCTGCCGCCGGAACTGCTCGCCCGCAGCCTTGAGATGCGCCCGCGCCGCGTCGAGCGAGATACCGGGCTTAAGCTTGGCCGCCACAAACAGATAATTGCCTTGGTTCTGGCTGTTGGGATCGGCCTGGAGCGGGATCCAGATGTCGGCGGGCGGATTCGAATGGAAGCTCCGCGGAAGAACGCCAATGATCGTGTAGGGCTCGCTGTTGAGTACCAGAGAACGGCCGAGTACGCCGGGATCGGCGCCCCAACGCCGTTTCCAGAGACCGTAGCTTACGACGGCGAGCTTGGGTCCACCGGGCCGGTCTTCTTCGGTAGTGAAAACGTGGCCGATGGCAGGAGCCGCGCCAAAGACGGTGAAGAACTCCGCTGAGACGTGAATACCTTTGACCTGCTCGGGGGTGTCGGCGCCGCCGATGTTGAGCCCGGGACCAACGAAATCGTAGGCTGCCATGCCGTCGAAGGCCGCGCTGGCCTGCCGCCAGGCCATGTACTTGGGAATCGATGTCGGCGCATTGAATCCGCCTTGGCGGTAGTCGCGGCCGATCTGCACCAGGCGCTCGGAATCCTTGAACGGCAACGGTTGCAGCAGGACGCCATTTACTACCGAAAAGATGGCGGTATTGGCGCCGATTCCCAGAGCGAGGGCGGCGACGGCAATGGCCGTGAAACCGGGATTCTTGCCCATGACGCGCAGGGCGTGACGAAGGTCTTGCGTAAGTGCGGACATGTCGGGCTCTCACCGACATACGCACTACGGCGCAGTCTTGTTCCGGCGATTCCAGCTAATGCTTCGGGTGCGGATTGCTCGTCAGCCAGGCGATGACTTCTTCGGCGTGCTTATCCGGCGGGAAGACGGGGTAGAAGACTTTCTCTATTTTGCCGTCCGAGAGAATCAGCGTAAGGCGCTTGAGCAGCGTGACGCCCTCAAAATCGAACGTGGGCAGCCGCAACGCCTTAGTGAAAGCGAAGTCCGCATCGCTCAAGACCTCAAACGGCAGGTGCAGGCGTTGCACCATTTCCTGCTGATAGGTTGTGGTCTGGGTGCTGAGCCCGAAAACTTGCGTGTGCAGCGCCCGCAGACGCTGATAGTGATCGCGGAAGCCGCAACTCTCGGGCGTGCAGCCGCGCGCGCCAGGGATTTCGTCCCAGCCATTGGGGACCGGCTGGCCGGGCGCTCCGGTGCGCGGGTAACAGTAGATTACGGTGCGCTTGCGCGCCTGTTCTGCCAGGTTGACGCGCCGGTTGGCGGTAGAGACGAGCGTAACCGGCGGCACGGGCATTCCGGCCAGGTGCTTCGCGGCGCCGTCATCCTTAGGGACCGGCAGGTTGGCGGGCAGTTTGTAGAACGCATCCTTTGGCACAGGGGTCACAGGCTGCTCCTGCTGTGCGCGGGCGACGGCGGCAGTCATGAATCCGAGGAGGGAACGGCGGGTCATCGGCGGCTCACCAAGATGGTACTGCAACGCACGCAGCCGTGTCAGCCCGCGGTGCGGATGAGGCGATCGATCACGGATGTTGCGGGCGCTTGTCCTCGCACTCCGGAATCACCTGCGAGTAATGTTTCTCCTCGGCCCAGTTCTTCGCTAGCATTTTCAGCACTCGATTGCCCGACCCGCAGAAGTCCCGCGCCATATCGGGACGGCCGTACGTCTCGAGGGCCTCCCTCAGAAGTTCCTGGTTACCCGGCTCGTCTTCCCGGCGAAGGAGGAATCTGTACGCCGCGGCGGCCAATTTCACATCTCCGGGCCGCACACCGGCATTCAACGTCTCCGCTGCCCGCGGGTCGTCAATTTGCGACAAAGCCCGCGCCGCCTCGAGCCGGACATCGTTGGTATCGGATCCGAAGACTCGGATGAGTTCGCCGACTGCGGGCTTGCCAATAGTCACTAATGCCGCCTCCGCGTCTGTAGATGCTACGGGATCTGCCAGACAGTCCGCTAAAGGCGCAACGGCAGCTGGACCGAATTTGGATAACGCGGGGCCGGCCTCCTGATTGCGATTTTTCAAGGCGGTAACCAGGGGCGCAACAGCCCGGGGATCTTTCAAATCCCCCAGGGCGCGGGCGGCCGCCTCCCGGACGAATACGTCGAAGTCTGTCAGGAGCTGGATCAGCGGTTCTACAGCCCGGGGATCCCGGATACTACCCAAGGCACGAGCCGCCGAAACCCGGACTGGGAATGGCTCCCGCAAGGCCGTGATCAGGGGCGGAACGGCTTGTACCGCTTTGCGCGCCCCCAGAATGCTGGCCGCCCCAGCCCGCGTTCGCAGCTGCGCGCTGGTCTGCAAGTCGTCAATGAGCTGAGGCGTACTCTCGCTTTGTTGCGACCGGCACCCGCATATTGTCATCGCCGCCACCGAAACAGCCAGGGCGTGACAAAAAGTACGCTTGCCCGACATAGAAATCCACACTCCGTTTATAGGGTTACTTCTTATTAATTTGGAAGCCTTATCGTCAACCAGGGAAAATGCTTATCGGCCCTATTTAACCAGAATTTGTGTGATTATTTAATGGGTATTTCCCAGGAAATGTGCGGTATTATACCGAGTTGCCGGAGAGTTAACAACTTCGGCCTTCCCGCCCTTGATTGCCGCGACAAAATGTACTTCGCTCGAAGGACTCACCTGCTCGAGCAGGCCTAGCGGGGTGACCTCGCCATCCACTGCGACTGAGATATTGGGGCGCAGCCGGCCTTGATCGAGGAGACGGTCGCGGAGACCCGGATAAGCCTCTTCCAAATTATCGATCAACTGCCGTACCGTCGCGCCCTCCGCCTGAACCGAAGATCGCCCGCCAGTGAGCGGCTGCAGCAGCGTGGGGATGTAGACCGTCGCCAACGTCAGTCCCGCTGGCTCCAGATGGCCTCCATGACGGCGGGCGGATTCATGGGCAGGCGGCGCATGCGCACGCCCACGGCGCGGTGAATGGCATTAGCGATAGCTCCGGGCGGCGGGATGATATTGGCTTCGCCGACGCCGCGCGCACCGAACGGATGGCCGGGGTTAGGCACTTCGACGATCACGGTGTCGATCATGGGAAGGTCGAGAGCCGTTGGCATGCGGTAGTCCAGCAGGCTCGAGTTCATCATCGTGCCGTCGCGGTTCATGTAGTACTCCTCGTTGAGCGCCCAGCCGATTCCCTGGGCACTCCCGCCCTGCATCTGTCCCTCGACATAACTCGGATGAATGGCCCTGCCGGCGTCCTGCACGGCAGTGAAACGGAGGATGGTGACTTTGCCGGTTTCGGGATCGACTTCAACGTCCACGATGTTGCCGGAGAACGAGCCGCCCACACCGCGTGGATTTACGGCGCCGCTTCCGACCACCGGCCCGCCAGTCTGATCGAGCTTGGCGGCGAGCTCCCGGAAAGTCATCGACTTGTCGCCGGACCGGAACACGCCATGATCCGCGGTCACCGAGGCGGCATCAGTCTCCCAGAGCTTCGCGACGCGCTCTTTTAATTGCCGCATCACGTCTTGCGCCGCTTCGTAGGCGGCCCATCCGGTGGCGAAAGTTACCCGGCTCCCGCCCGTGACAGCGGTGAAGCCGACCGAATCGGTATCCACCACGGTCGGCCGCACATCTTCGGCGGGGATGCCCAGCACTTCAGCCGCCTGCATGGCGATGGAGGTTCGCGTGCCACCAATATCGGTTGAGCCTTCGACCAGGTTCACCGTCCCATCGGCATTGACGCTGACGGTGCAGCTTGACGGCAGCCCGACATTGAACCAAAAACCCACTGCCACGCCTCGCCCGCGATTGGGCCCGCCGAGCGGCGCGGCGTAATGCGGGTGCTTCTTCATGGCCTCGATCACTTCGACGCAGCCGATGCGGCGGTACTTCGGCCCATCGGCGCGGCGCGTGCCTTCCTTGGCAGCGTTCTTGAGCCGGAGATCGAGCGGATCGATGCCTAGCTTTTCGGCGATCTCATCGACGACGGTTTCCGTCGCAAACGCGGCGTTGGTCGCGCCGGGAGCGCGGTAGGCGGCGGTGCTGGGCTTATTGACCACGACGTCGAAGCCGTCGATCACCACGTTGGCAATGTCGTAGGCTGCGAAGACGCACATGGCGCCAGGAGCGACCATCGACCCGGGATATGCGCCCGCCTCATAGGCGAGATACGCTTGCGCCGCGGTGATGTGGCCATCTTTGCGCGCGCCGATCTTCACCTTGATATAGGAACCTGGCGTCGGGCCGGTTCCCTCGAAGACGTCCTTGCGCGACATCAGAATCTTCACCGGGTGGCCGGTCTTTTTCGAAAGCAGCGCCGCCACCGGTTCCAAATAGACTGGGATCTTGCCGCCGAATCCTCCGCCAATCTCCATGGGCGTCACTCTGACGCGGGAAACGGGCACGTCGAGCAAGCAGGCGGTCACATCGCGCACCACGAACGATCCCTGCGTGCTGCACCAGATCAGGATGCGGCCGTCGGTGTTCCAAAGCGCGGTGGCGTTGTGCGGCTCGATGTAACCCTGATGAACGGTCGCGGTGTGGAACTCGCGCTCGACGACGACCTCGGCTTCGGCGAAACCGGCCTCGATGTCGCCCATCACGTGGCGAAAGTGCTCGGCGACGTTGCTGACGCGGCCGGTGGACTCGCCAAACTCCTTGGTCTTCAGATCCTCGTGGATGATGGGGGCGCCCTCCCGCATGGCTTCGGGCGCGGTGAGCGCGCACGGGAGCACTTCGTAGTCGACCTCGATCAGGCCGGCGGCCTCTTCAGCGATATGGGCGCTGCTAGCGGCGACGGCGGCAACCGCATGGCCCCGGTACAGCGCTTTGCCGCTGGCGAGCACGTTGCCGCGCGCGTAGCTGAGCGGCGTGTCGCCTTCGCCTAAGTCGACGAGGCGGTCGGGCGCTTGCGGGAAATCAGCAGCGGTCAAGACTGCCTTCACACCTGGAAGCTTCTCGGCCTTGGTGGTGTCGATGCGGCGGATGCGCGCGTGGGCGTGCGGGCTGCGCAGAATGTGGCCGTAGAGCAGCCCGGCCATCTGGAAGTCGGCGCCATAGAGCGCGCGGCCGGTCACTTTATCCGCGCCATCGTGCCGGATGGGGCGGGTGCCAACGACGCTGTATTCCTGGGCTTTCATGCTCTCACCTCCTGTGCTTGCGCGGCGGCTTGCTGAACCGCACGAATAATTTTGTCATAGCCGGTACAGCGGCAGAGATTATTGGCTAGCCACAGCCGGATCTGCTCTTCGCTCGGGTTCGGATCGTGGTCGAGCAACGCTTTGGCGGCCACGATGAATCCGGGCGTACAAATACCGCATTGCAGCGCGGCGTTTTCGAGAAAGGACCGCTGCAGCGGATGCAGTTCGCTGCCCATGGCGATGCCTTCGATGGTGGTGATGCGGCAGCCTTCGGCTTCGACGCCGAGCACCAAGCAGGAAGTTACCACCCTGTCGTCGAGCATCACCGTGCAGGCGCCACAGTTGCCGTCGTTGCAGCCTTCCTTGGTGCCGGTCAGGCCAACAACATCGCGCAGGCATTCGAGCAGGCTCTGGCGCGGCTCGCACAGAAATTCCTGCGGCTCACCGTTGATAATGGTCTGGACGCGAACTTTCGCGGGCATCGCTATTTTGCCTCCCTGGCTCTTTGGACAGCGGTTTCGAGCGCGCGGCGTGTGAGCACAGCGCATAAGTGGCGGCGGTATTCGGCCGTGCCGCGCATATCCGTGATTGGCTTGGCAGCGCTGCGGGCGGCATCAGCAGCGGCCGCGATTCCGGCTTCATTCACTGGTTTACCCGCGAGTCCCTCACCCGCCTCGCGCACGAACAGCGGCGTGGGCGCGACTGAGGCGAGCGCAATGCGCGCGGAGCGGAATGTGCCGTTTTCGAGGACCACTTCCACGCCTGCTCCGGCAACCGCGATGTCCATTTCGTTACGCGGAATGAAGCGCAGATAGCGCGCGCCGGAATGCGGTTTGGGCGCCGGCAGATGGAGCGAAACAAGCAGCTCGCCGGCTTCGAGCACCGTGCGGCCGGGCGCGATGCAGAAATTCTCCACGGCGATTTCGCGGGTTCCCTTGGTCCCGGCGATGCGGCACCGGGCGCCCATGGCAATCAACAGCGGTATGGAATCTGCACTGGGCGCGGCGTTGCACAGATTGCCGCCGATCGACGCCCGCCCCTGAATTTGCGTGCCGCCAATCAATGCGGCCACTTCGGCCAGCGCCGGGTAGTTTCGCGAAACCGCCGAGTCGCCATAGATGCGATAGCAGGGGACGGCGGCACCCAGCGTGAGACCGCGCTGCGGATCGTAATCGATGGCGTTCAACTCCGGGATGCGCTTGAGATCGACGACGTAATCCGTTTCTTTGCGCCCGGCCCGAAGCTGCACGAGCAAATCCGTGCCTCCGGCCAGCAGGCGCGCACCGGGATGAGACGCGAGCAGACCAACGGCTTCGGACACCGACCGGGGGGCGGCATAATCAAACCACTTCACAGATGGAATCTCCTTGGGTCAACGATGTCGTAAATAACAGGATATCCAAACACGGAGGGCGCGGCGCGCCTGGCCCCTACGAAGCCGTATGCTCGCGCACGATCGCCGCCGACACCCAATAGGCGAGCGCCTGAATGGTGAGCGAAGGGTTGGCGCCTCAGTCACTTGCCGTTAATCGCCTTGCCCACGCGCCGCATCCAGGCGAGCTCGGTTTCCGACATCGGACCTTGACGCACGGCGGCCAGCGCTTCGTCCATCTGCGCAGCGTTGGCGGGGCCGGTCATGCAGACATCGACCCCGGGCCGCGACAGCACGAACCGGTAGCAATCCGCCGCCGTCGGGACTCTCTCGCCTTCCGGAATTTTCCTGGGATTTAACAACTGCTTCCAACTGGTCGCGGTGTACGACACCATGCCGGGGCGGTTCTGTTCGGAGAGAAACGGGAAAATTTCGGTTTCGGCGCCGGAATGCGCGGCGTTATAGCGAAAGTGAAAGACGTCAAATGCGTGCGCCGCCACCAGCCGCCCCAGCACCGGCCGGCTGTGCGATGAGAGCGCGAGGTGCCGGACCAACCCTCGCTCCTGGACCTTGCGTGCGGCGTCCAGAATACGCGTGGAGACAGGCTTGTTCCACAGACCCAGGAGCAGAACGTCCGCGGAGTCCATTTGCAACTGGCGCAGAGCACGCTCGAGACTCCATCCAACCAGGGCGGCGATCCTCGAAAAGGACTGTATGACCAGAACCAGGCGATCGCGTTGCGAGCGCAGATTGCGGATCGCCTCGGCGAACGCAGCACTGCGCCGGCTGCCCCAGTATAAATAGTTCACGCCATGTTCGAATGCGTGCTCTACGGCGCTGGCCGGTATGCCGTAGCTGGCGGCGACCCCGAGACGGCCCACACACAGGCCGGTCGAGCCCAGGGTTGTCCGATCAAATGCCCGCTCGATGTCCGCCGGACTCACGCTACTAGCGTAGCTCAGGCGCGCTGATGTAACTTGACTACCAATATGCTTGCTCGAATGAAAACGA
>Ga0075426_10000960_pt1 | contig 20272 bp, 19 predicted proteins | sample SoiMethybrSBSTD5_FD_75304 | JGI IMG/M metagenome (GOLD analysis project Ga0075426, IMG submission 75304) | Bulk soil microbial communities from a Populus tree surrounding site in Tennessee, USA - Soil MetaG P. TD hybrid SBSTD5 | ecosystem: Environmental > Terrestrial > Soil > Tree plantation...
TATGGCAACCCGAGCGTTGCTATTTGGTTAGTATTTTCGGGAGCGTCTTGTCTTGGCTCGGAGAGCGTTTGATCTGCTATTCACCCTCTTCCCGCAAGGTCTTGGAAGTTCCTCTTAGTTTCAGGAGAAATATGGGTAAAAGAATGTACGTAGGAAATCTGTCGTACCAGACGACAGAGACGGACCTGACTAATCTGTTCGAGCAGATTGGACCGGTCGAGTCAGCTAATATTATTACCGATCGCGACACCGGTCGATCTAAGGGCTTCGGCTTTGTGGAGATGAGCAACGAAGACGCTGAAAAGGCGATCGCGCAGTTCAACGGAACCGAGCTTAACGGCCGTGCGCTGACGGTGAACGAAGCGCGGCCTCGCGAGGAACGATCCGGCGGCGGCGGGCGCGGCGGCTACGGCGGCGGGCGCGGCGGACGTGGCGGCGGTGGCGGCGGCGGACGTGGCGGCTACGGTAATCGCTACTGATCTCGAATTTTTGCCACGGCGATAAATTCGCCGTGGCCTTTCAGTAACATCACACTCAACACCCGCATTGAAGACATTGTTTGAAGGCCATTCCTACTTCGTCTTCGACGCGCCCACGCCAACCGAGTTCCTTTGGCAGGTCAGTTGAGAATTGAGGGTTGGATGGCTGATCGTCTCTTCGTTGGAAATCTTCCGTATACCGCAACCGAATCGGCACTACGCGAGCACTTCTCAACTGTTGGTCCGCTTTCATACATCTACTTACCTTTGGATCGCGAAACCGGCAAACCTCGCGGATTTGCCTTCGTCGAGTTCAGTGACCGCGCGCAAGCCGAGCAGGCAATACGCCAGTTCAACAATCAACTTTTCATGGGAAGACCGCTGGCAGTAAACGAAGCTCGCGAGCGCGACGATCGGCCACCGTCTCGAGCTTCGTCGAGACCGCCACTGTCATCTAGTCAACCTGCTGAGCCATTAGAACCGGCGGATCGCTCCGCCCGGAATTTCGGTCCGGATGCCGCGCCGCGTAGAAGCCGGAAGCCTGCAGGCCGCGCTGGTAAGTCCGAACGCGTGCCCAAACACCCGATCGCAGAGCGGACCGGTGGCAGATTCTACGGCGATAGCGACGATGATGCGTTAGATGACGACTTGAGCGGTGACAATTTCGCAAGCCGCATTGATACTAGTGATGACGAGCAGGCATGAATCGCTTGCTTGCATTCCGGCAGCATGTCGAGAACGAAGTATTTAAGGAGCACTTATGCCGAAGAAATCCAGACCAACATTTCAAAAGCGAGAAAAGGAAAAGAATCGACAGCAGAAACAAAAAGACAAACAGGCGCGACGAATGGAACCAAAGGAACGCCGTGCCGAGTCCGGCTTGAGACAAGGGGACGAAGATCCGGATATCGCGGGTATCCGGCCGGGTCCGCAACCTCTGCCCGAACAGTGGGAGTACTAAGAGAGCGCCATCGTCAATCATGCAGACTTTTGATCATCGCTCACTCTGCTCCAACATTTAAGCCCTGCCTAGTTGTTAATTCTCGACACTCAGCATGTTAGAATGACGGAGTTCCATTAGCGGGACTCGTCAATTCAACCAAAACGCGTCGATGGCCGAGGTGAAGTGAGATGGCAAACCGCATAGAGTTCACTCTCAACGCGACCCCGCGCGCTGTCGACATCGAAGATGGAATGTCACTGCTGGAAGTGCTGCGCGATCAATGCGGAGTGATCTCACCAAAAGACGGTTGCAGCCCGCAAGGTCAATGCGGATGCTGCACGGTGATTGTCGATGGTCGAGCCGTGGTTTCGTGCGCGGTGCCCGCCAGGAACGCCGCCGGTAAGTCAGTGCTGACGCTTGAAGGCTTCAGTGAGCTTGAACGAGAGACTTTCGCCGATTCCTTCATCGAAGCGGGCGGACTGCAATGCGGCTTCTGTACGCCGGGAATCATCGTCCGCGCGAAGAACCTTCTCGACAAGGACTCCGATCCCACCGACGATCAAATCAACCGCATACTGAGCATGCATCATTGCCGATGCACTGGCTACGTCAAGATCGTCGATTCGATAAAACTCGCGGCACAGGCATTGAGAGGAGAAGCAACGTCGAAGCCTAACGGCCATAACGGCCGAATCGGAACGCGCGAGCCTCGCTACGAATCTCGCGAGCTTGCGCTTGGCGATCGACCTTATATCGACGATATGAGCTTTCCCGGAATGGTGCACGGGGCTGTGCTTCTTTCCGAGCACCCGCGCGCCCTTTTGAGACGCATTGACACCACAAAGGCAAGAGAGATTTCAGGCGTTGTCGCCATCGTCACAGCAGCCGACACTCCGGGACAGCGACATCAGGGACTGATCTACAATGACTGGCCGATGTTCGTCGCTGAAGGTGAAGAAACTCGTTACGTCGGCGATGTGATCGCGGCGGTCGCGGCAATCGACAGGCGTACAGCGCGACGCGCTGCTCAAGCCATCGAAGTCGACTACGAAGTGCGCGAGCCGATCACTAATCCTGAAGACGCTCTCAAACAGGACGCGCCAAAACTTCACAAAAAAGGAAATTTGCTCAGCAGATCTGAGATCAAACGCGGCGACGTCGACGAAGCGTTGAGGAATTCCGCTCACGTCGTGACCCACACATTTCAAACCCAATTCATCGAGCACATGTATCTCGAACCCGAAGCGTGCATCGCGATGCCGGAGCGCGACGGCCTTCGAGTGTACACACAGGGTCAAGGCGTCTTTGACGACCGGCGGCAGATCGCGTCGTTCCTCGCGATGCCCGAGGATAAAGTGTTCGTCACTTTAGTTACAAACGGCGGCGCATTCGGCGGCAAGGAAGACATGAGCATCCAGGCTCAAACCGCGTTGCTTGCGAAGGTCGCCGGCAGTCCGGTGAAGTTGACTCTCAGCCGGGAAGAGAGTCTTCGTCTTCATCCGAAGCGCCATCCGATCAAGATGACTTACACCGCAGGCTGCGACTCCGAAGGACGGCTGACGGCTGTGAAAGCCGATATGATCGGAGATAAGGGCGCGTACGCTTCGGTTGGATCGAAGGTGCTCGAACGCGCGGCCGGTCACTGCACCGGCCCTTACAAGGTTCCAAACGTTCATGTCGTATCGCTCGCCGCTTACACTAACAATCCGCCGTGCGGAGCGATGCGAGGCTTCGGCGCAAATCAAGCCGCGTTCGCTATGGACTCGATGGTGGACATACTCGCCGAAAAGGTCGGCCTCGACGGATGGGAGATGCGTTATCTCAACGCCTTGGATGTCGGGGATCTTTTCTGCACCGGTCAGGAGTTTGAGTCAAGCGTCGGCTTAAAGAAAACGCTTGAAGCAGTGAAGCAGATTTATAAAAGCGCGAAGTACGCAGGCATCGCTTGCGGCATAAAGAACGTTGGCATCGGCAACGGCATGCCGGAATACGGCAGGGCCATGCTTGAAGTCCATGACGACGGATCGATTGGGATCTACACAGGCTACACGGAGATGGGACAGGGCTTGTTTACCGTCTTGCTACAAACCGCCTGCGAAGAGACCGGCTTGCCGCCGCGCGTTTTCAATTTTGTCGCCGCCGATACCAGGTATGAACTGGACTGCGGTCAGACTACAGGTTCGCGAGGCACTTTTCTCGGCTGCCTGGGAGTGCAGGCCGCCGCGCGCAAGTTGAAGGTTGATCTCGATCAGAAGAAGACGTTGCGCGACCTGGCGGGAAAGACTTACTACGGCGAAGTATTGATCGACGACACACATCCGCTCGAGGCCGGCGTTGAAAAGCCGAAGACACATTTCGCCTACGGTTTCGCGACGCAGGTTGTGATTCTCGACGACGATGGGAAAGTAAAAAAAGTGGTCGCGGCTCACGATGTCGGCAAGGTGATGAATCCTACGCTGCTTGAAGGCCAGTTGGAGGGGTCAATTCACATGGGACTGGGCTATGCGCTGACTGAAGAGTTCAGAGTTGAAGGCGGAATGCCGCAGACGTTGACGGTGAACTCGCAAGGCTTGCTGCGAGCTCGTCACATGCCGGAAGTGGAATTGATCCTGATCGAAGACCAACATCCGGCCGGACCTTACGGGGCAAAAGGCGTTGGTGAGATCGGTCTCGTGCCCACGGCTCCGGCGGTTGCGGGCGCGTTGTACAAGTACGACGGCATTCGAAGATTCACGCTCCCAATGAAAGACTCCCCGGCCGCGCGATTCATTCGCGTAGGCGCCCCTGTCAGCAAATAAATTCAACATGAATTGAAGAATTCACGGTCCGACGTTAGAAAAATCCTTCCGATGCCCAGCAGCATTCAAGACCAAAAGCCTGAGTTAGCCGGTTTCACTCAAGACGAGATGCGCGAATTTATGGTCGGACTCGGCGAGAAGCCCTATCGTGCGAGGCAGGTTTACGATGCTGTTTTTCGCCGCCGCCTTACAAGCTTCAACGATATGACCGACTTGCCGAAAACGCTTCGGCAAATTCTCGAATCCAATTCTTTCATCTCGCGCACCGAAATTCGAAACGTATTTACTTCTTCAGACGGGACCGAGCGGTTTCTACTCACGCTCGCCGACGGATCGGAAGTCGAATCAGTGTTCATGCCCGAAGCGCAGCGCGACACGATTTGCATTTCGAGTCAGGTCGGATGTCCGCTCGCGTGCAGCTTCTGCATGACCGGGGTAATCGGCTTGAAGCGAAACATGACTGCCGCCGAAATTGTTTCGCAGGTCGTCATCGTGTTGAACCACGTTTACGGCGAAGGTGTTGAAATAAAACGCCGCACCAACATCGTGATGATGGGAATGGGTGAGCCGCTGTTGAACTACGACGCGTCAATCAAAGCCGTTCGGTTGTTCGGCGATCAACAGGGTTTGGGAATCGCTCCGCGTCGAGTGACTCTTTCGACCGCAGGCGTGGTTCCGCGAATCTATGACCTCGCGAAAGAGGAAATCAGACCGCGGCTGGCGATCTCACTTACCGCGCCAAACGACCGGCTTCGCGATCAATTGTTTCCGATCAACCGCAAGTATCCGCTTTCTGAATTGATGGAAGCGTGCCGCAGATATCCGCTCGGCGGGCGCGAACGGCTGACCTTCGAATACGTTATGCTCGAAGAAGTCAATGACAGCGACGAGCACGCGCGCGAACTCGTGCGATTGCTTTCGGCTATTCGCGCGAAAGTTAATCTGATTCCGCACAACCCGGCGCCCGAGCTTCCATATGCAGCATCGCCGATGGATCGAATAATCGCGTTTCAGAAGATCCTGACCGACAGTTCATTACCCTCATTCATTCGCCGTCCGCGAGGCCAGGATATCTCGGCCGCGTGTGGACAGCTTGCTGCGCGTCATAAAGCCAGCGCCTAAGGATTTGACTCATGGACTTTTCTCGATAGGGAGTCATCGACGAGAAGCATCTTCCCATCGCGACTGACTTTAAAGATGCGGCCTCGCCACTCGACAGTCCTTCCGACCCAGCTCGAACACCAGATCAGGAAACTCATCACATCGCGCAACGGCAGGAGCCAGAAATATTTCTTCAGGAGCTTGTCTTTGAGCCAGTGAACTCCAATCATCCAACCCATCACCAGCCTCACTGCCAACGTGGACGCAAATATGATCAAGCTAAATGTCGAAGCTCGATCGACTGCGACGTAAATCAAAGCCAGCGCCGTTCCGTAGGTCAGAATCAATCCGAGATAACCCATCGGTCTCGATATTCGAGTCGATCGAGCCCAGCGCAGTTGGTGATGAATCATACCCGCGAGCCCGATTGGGTGCATCGCCGTCTCGACCACGTGAGTTGAAAGATAAACTTCGTATCCGGACCTAGCCACGAGATTTCCGAGCATGAAATCGTCCGCCAAATAATCGGCAAGCGCCGGAAACCCTCCGATGGATTCGAGCCGCGTGCGAGTCGTGGCCATAGTTGACCCAAGCGCGAACTTCACGCCTTCGAGCATCCACGCCATCAAAACACCGGGCGCAAACTCAGCGGTGATGCCGACAGCTTCAAGCCTGGCGCCGAAGTCGGGCGCTTCCGCTGCCCGGTAGAGACATGTGACAAGCCCGACACGTTCATCGGCGAGCGGCCCTAGAACGTTCTTGAGATAATCCCTGCCCATCCGAATATCGCTGTCTATGATCACGATTTGTTCGTGCTTCACTCGCTCAAGCATGTTCTGGAGATTGCTGACCTTCAGGTTTGCGCCGATTGACTTGTCAGAGACGACCAATGCAATGTCACGCTCGGGAAAGTCTTCAATCAGTTTCCTCACGATTGGGATCGAAGAGTCCGACTCGTCGCGCACACCAAACACTATTTGATAGTCGCGATAGTCCTGCCGGCATAACCCGGCGTAGTTTTCATATGCCTTGAAGTCGGCGCCGTGAAGCGGGATCATAATCGTCGCAGGATCGAGCCTCTCTTGCGCAACATGGGGACGCCGCGAGAAGAATCGCCAGCCGGCAATAATCGACAACAGATAAAAGGCAACCGCCGCGAGCGTGCAGGCCGCGAGAGCGAGCTTCAGTACGGTCGCTATTATCGGCATCACGGAATTGAGATCAGGGCTACGCCGAGGCAGACCAACACCGTGCCGGCAAGTCTCAAACGGCTGATCTCTTCCTTCAAGATGAACTTGGCGCCGAGGGTTGTTACGACGAAGCTTAGAGAAGTCGCGGGAAGGACGAAGCTCAGGTCGGCCCATGACAGCACCGCCAGGAAGGCGAAGAAGCTGCAAGCCATGAAGAAAACGCCGATCAGAAAACTGAGGTTGCGCAGCACTCTGAGTCCTATCCACGCGAGCTTGCCGGGATGAACGGTTGAGATCTCACCTACCTGTTTCATGCCTTTGGTGACAAACACGTCTCCCGCCGAGCCGCCCAATACAACTATCGCAATCATCACCGCAGTCATCATCACAGAAGCTCCGCTCGCGGGATTGTCCTGACGCCTGATCTTGAAACCAGGAAGACACCGAGCGTGATTATCGCGGAGCCGGCCCAACGCGCGGGAGAAACCGACTCGCTCAAAAAATAGTGGCCGGCCGCGACGTTCAGAACATAACCGAAAGCCGTCGCCGGCAACACAAAGCTCAAGTCGGCCCACGAAAGCGCTGCCGAGTAGAGCGCAAAGAAAACGATCAAGAGCGCAGTGCCAAGCCACACACCGGGATTGCTAGCAGCGCGCAGCGCCGTGGACAGAACGTCGTCCGTCGTCACCGCTTTCATCGCTTTGGTCAGATACACGTTGCCTATCGCTTGAGAGATTATTGCGACTATCAAAACAGTAGCGGTCTTCATGATTGCGCATCCAGATCAAAGTAATTGATTAGTCGAATGCCCAGCGTTTTTATTCGTTCTTTGATCTTCGGGCTCATCAGCGCTTCGAACTCGATCGAGGCCTGGCACTCGTCGCTGTTAAGGGACTTGTCGTCGGCGTAAACAGCCGGATGAAAATATATTTCGCTTGCGTCTGCAGCAAGGTTTTCGAGCGCGTAAAGAAAATATCCCTCGCTCATTCTTCCGCTCTGAAGATTGCCGTACACGCGAGCCGGAAACGTGAAACCCCGTTCGCGCAGCTTTGAGTTCATATACCTTGCCAGGCCTCCAAACAGAATGGTGAAGATACTCTTTTGAACCACATTTGCGGGATCGAATTCGAGCGCGAGCCGGCGTTCTTCAACCGGCACTCGCATGTGAGCGCAGCCATATTTCAAACCCAGTTCGAGCGCGGCGTTGAAAATCACCGGATGAATTTGCAGATGAAGATGTCCGTCGATGTGCGAGAGCCTCAGCCCTGTCGCGTGAAACTTCTCGAACTGCGCGGCAAGTTCTTTTCTCAATTCGCGGCGCGCCCGCGGCATAAAAAAATACTTCAGCCCGGCGGCGGTTGGATTGTTGGAGAAATTGCCATCGCGATCGACCAGCGTTGGGATTTCTGATTGAGGTAAAACGCTTCGGCCAACCACTGTAACCAGGTGTATTCCGACGCCGAGTCCCGGATTCTCTTTCGCAAGCTTTACGGCTTGTTCGGCTGCGGCGCCCGTGACCATTAAGCTTGCGCTGGTCAACACGCCTTCTTTGAAAGCTCGAATGACCGCTTCGTTAACTTCCTCAGACGCGCCGAAATCGTCGGCGTTGACGATCAAACAGCGCTTAGTCGAGGCGTGAGGCAAGGCGTTGGAGTTATTGTGAGCAAGCTTATCGGGCAAAAGCTGACTAGCGCTGCCTCTACTTTGAGAAGCAGCGCTAGATTTTCCTTTCGAAGCTGGATGCGGGCGGCTCATCGGCTGGCTTGAGCTGCTACGAACTCCTTGCGTTTCGCGCGAAGCTGGAGAAACTCCTTCGCTTCTTTGTACAGCCGTCTTCGCTCGTGTCCATTGAACGCCGCGCGACGAACGATTCTGAAGATGATCCGCGGACGGAAATAGTAGCGGTCATAAAAGTGCTCGACCGCTTGCACGATCTCCTCGCGAGTCAGCCCCGGATATTGAATGGTCGGAAGCTGGTGACCCATATCATCGGTCATATGCTCAATCTGAGTGAAGAAGTTGTTCTTCTTCAGATAATCATCGAGAGCCGTTCCGGGATAGGAGTGAGCGATGGAAACCTGAATGGTCTCGCAATCGAGCTCTTCGGCGAATTTCACGGTTGTCTTGATCGATTCCGGAGTCTCGCCCGGAAGCCCGATGATGAAGTCGCCATGCACGACGATGCCGAGCTTCTTGCAGTTCTTCATAAACTCGCGAGCCTGTTCGACGCTTGCGCCCTTCTTGATGTTCTTGAGAATCTGCGGATCGCCCGACTCGAACCCGACGATCAACAATCGGCAGCCTGCTTCTTTCATCGCCCTGAGCGTCTCGTAATCGGTGTGCACCCGAGAAGTGCATGACCAGATCGTCTTGAGCGGCTTCAACTTTTCACATACCTCAATCGTGCGATTTTTCGCCCACGCAAATGTATCGTCGTCGAAGAAGATTTCTTCGAGGTTCGGGAAAAGCCCCCACGCGTGTTTCACTTCGGCCGCGACGTTCTCTGGACTTCGTGTGCGCCACGCGTGACCGCTGATCGTCTGTGGCCACAGGCAAAACGTGCATAACGCCGGACAGCCGCGCGATGTGTAAAACGAGATGTAAGGATTAAGCAGGAATGGTACGTTGTACTTCGTTATATCGAGATCGCGCTTGTAGATGTCTGACGCGAAGGGGAGCGAATCCAGATCGTGAAGCGGCGCACGGTCCGGGTTGTGAACTATGCCGCCGTTCTTGCGAAAGCTTGCGCCCTGTATCTCTTCGACCGGCACTCCTTCCGCGAATTCCTTGAGCGCGTAATCGATTTCTTTTCTCACAACGAAATCGATCGATGCGGATTCATTCAAAGCCTGATCGGGTTGCGAGGTCACGGGCGGTCCGACGAACGCGATCTTTAGATCGGGCTTGGCCGCCTTCATTAGTTCGGCCAGCCGCACATCGTTCTTCCAACCGGGCGTGCTGGTGTACAGCGCAACAAAGTCATAGGTCTTCGCGATGTCGATTGTTTCTTCCGGAGTAACTCCGTGTGGAGGCGCGTCGAGCAACCGGCTGTCTTTGATCATGCCTGCGGGATACGCGAGCCAGACCGGATACCAAAAGGAAGCAATCTCACGTGAGGCGGGCCAACGCGAGCTCGCGCCACCATCAAAATTCGGGAACGAAGGCGGGTTAAGAAGCAGTGTTTTCATTGTGAACCTTTCCACTGATGTCGCAACAAGGCTTATACCGTGCGATTTGAAGGGTAGTCAAGGAACCCAGCCGACCGATAGTTACATCATGCATCGTCGGCAGCTATTTGAACGGGTCTGGCACGCCAAGTTGCGAACAGATCTTCCTCGCTGTCGGATTCTTGATCTCGTTATGGCGGGGGACAGTGGCTGTTTTGTTATTTGCCGCGCTGTAGTAGACGGAGTGCTTACGGCCCGCGCAGGAACTCACAACCGTACCGCTCGAGGTGCCTTGTGAGGTCTGTTCGCTTCAAGACGAGTGCCTCTGAAATGGCCCGCACCAATCAGACGTCGACGGTAATGGATTCGCGGATCACTGAGTGTCCCGCTTGTGAGCGGGACGCCAACATTCGATTCGCTTCGAGTAGTTCGTTGACCGCGTCCTGCAAGTTCTCGCGCGCTTCTTGAATAGTCTCTCCCTCAGTTATAGCGCCGGGTAGTTCTTCGACATACGCGACGTACCCGCCGCCTTCTGATTCAGGCACCTCTTCAAAAACGGCTGTGAACGTTAATGTCATGTCAATCTCCGTGCGCGTCTTAGTTGACTCCCTCAAATTGCGAACAGCGTCTCGACTTTGCAGCGGTATCCCGGCAGAACTAAGGACGTGATCTCATCTTTCTCTGTCAGCATCGACTGAAGTTGCAGCATCTGCCCTTGAAGCACGTGAACTTCAATCGTTCTGTTCTGAAAATCAATTATCCAATATTCTTTCACTCCGTGCTTTCCGTATAGCTGTCTTTTGATCAGTCGGTCGCGACGCTCGTTCTCTGCTCCCGGTGAAACTATCTCGATCACGAGATCGGGCGCGCCCATCACGCGCTCTCCGGAGGCGATCTCAGCGCGACGTTCGTGACTGACGTAAACGAGATCAGGGATCACGCCGCTGTACTCGCTGAAGATCACGCCGGGCGTCGTCCAGATTCTGCCAATTGGGTTCTGGATCAAATAACCATCTACGCTTCTAAAGATGTTGCCAGATACACTTTGATGTGTGAGGTTTGGTGAACGGGACACGAACAATTCCCCCTCGATGATTTCGTAGCGATTGCCGTCGTCGGGCATCGAATCAAGATCCGCGATTGTGAGCAGCGGCTCAATGTGAGTTGCCATTATTAACCTCCGAAGTTGACTGCATTCTAACATGGGTTGTGATAGAAGAAGGTATAGGGTTTATCCGATTTGAGGCACCAATGAAACTTAATCAGGTGACCGTTCCATCAACCGACGTTGTGAGGTCAATTGAGTTCTACAAGCGGCTCGGGTTGATTCAAATTGTCGACAGCCCGCCCAAATACGCTCGCTTCGTTTGTCCCGATGGAGATGCGACTTTCTCAGTTCATCACGCGGATCATTTCACGACAGGGGCCAGGCCGGTTGTGTACTTTGAATGCTACGATCTCGACGAAAGGGTCGCGGCGCTAAAACGAAGAGGCGTGGAATTCGAGTCAGATCCGGTAGATCAAACCTGGTTGTGGCGCGAAGCTTATCTGAGAGATCCAGACGGCAACTTGATCTGTCTGTTCTTCGCCGGCGAGAACAGACTGAACCCTCCCTGGCGAATCAAACCCGACGAATAAATTCTGCGATGAGAACCGATACTTAGCGTGGATTGCTTCCAGCGTAGTTGATTACTTTCTGGATTCTCGCTCGAAGCTCGGTGTCGCCTGTCTTCTCGAGCAAGTCCTTCAACACAGGCTCAGCGAAACGCCCGTGCTTGCGCATGATCTCTTCAGCCACGTCATTGAGATCGCGCGACGAATCGCTGAGAGTCGTTTCGATTTCCTTCTCTATTTCCGGTGTGATGATCTCTATTCGTCCAACGAGCACGCGGCTGGTTTCAATTGGTTGAGGCTCCACGGTCAGGGGAAGTATCGAATCGGTCACCTTGCGCGGCACGATGTAAAAGACTCGAAGGCCTTCTTCGAACCACGAATCGCGCCAGGTCTTTATCATCGCCAACGCTTCTTTTTCATAGAGTCCCTGCCCGACCAACATCGCTTCAAGCTCGGCCTCAAGCGCCGCTTGCGTTTGACCGACCGACGGGCGATCAATAGAGGCCTTGCGCTTGAGTGAACCTCGTACCTGATATCCGATCTGGCCGCCGCGGTTCTCGAAGACTATCAACTGAGGAATCGCATCTGCTGCTGTATTCCTCACTACAATGGTTCCATTATCGAATTTCGCTTTTAGCGGCTGATCGAATGTGCCCACACCGCGATAGAACAAAAACTTCTCGCGTTGTTCGCCTTTGACGGTGCAAACACGAAGCGGCGCGGCGTCAGTCTCGCGCGCCGGATAGTAGTGGCTCGGCTTGCTTTCAATTGGATAGCTCTCTTCGGCGCCGGGCAGGACCGTTATTCGACCCCAATCAATTCCATCTGACGGAGTCGAGCCATAAATCATCCGTGCTTGTGGATACCACTCGGTGATCTTCCCTTTCGTAATCTGGACCCGAACGGAGACACTAGTCTCGCGATCGGCATAGAAATAGATGACCGGGGTTTCCATTCGCACCAAGGCTTCCAGATTGCACTTGATGCAGCGTTGTCCGCTTCGAAGCCCGGCGCCCGAAAGCGCGGTCAAGTCATAAACAAAACTCGGCAGATCGCTTGATCCGTTCAGCGGTCTCCATTCGATCTCCTCGCCATCGTGCCCGGCAATGGAAGTGAACGTTCCCCACTCGTGAACAACCAGATGGCCGGCACTTTTTCGCGAGCTAATCGACTGGCTAACTAAAGCAGCTGGCCGGGCGACAACCAACGAGGCCGTAAGAAATGCCGTGAAGCCAATCGCAATCAAGATTGAATGTTTGCGTTTCATCGTTTCCCTCGCTGCGAATCGCAACTGAGCAACGGTGCCCAATGTTGCATGAAATCTGTCGCTAGAACCATACGGTGTCGAGCTCATCTTTCCATGTATCGAGCATCTGCTGATCGAGCCTCATCACACCGGCTCGAGTCACGCCTTTAGGCAAGCCCACCAGCTTTATCATCCTCTCGAGCACTCGAGATCGGTCGATCCCATCGACTCGCGAGAGCAGATGCCAAAGCGTGAAAGTGTCGCGCGGGCGAGCTTCATTCAAAACAGTGATGAACGATTCGTCGCCTCCATCTTCGAAATCAAACCTCTCGAGTGCACCGGTGAAAGCATCATTAGCATCGGCGAAGTAAGGCGTCCCCGGTCCTATCCCTGGACGTGTCTCGCACATCGCTCCAATCGGAACGTACGACTCGCGTCCGTCGCGCACGAGTTCGACCCATCCCAGAGTCACTCGCAAGAAACTTCTTCCCGCGTCGTCAACTTGCAATGTGTACTTGCACCCGAGATCGATCGCTTGCGCAGAAGGCGTGTCAACGAAGAACAATCTTGGCGGGGCCCATATCTGAGCGTGAATTTGACCGCGGTCAAGCGCGAGTCGGTGTTCGGTTGAACGCGTTTCCAACAGGCGAAGCCGTGAATTTGGATCGACTTCGACCTCTCCGACTTCCGCGATGTTTATTTTCGCGCGCGACGAACTGTCGGTTTCAAGAGTCCCTCCGACACCAAGTCTTCCATTCCCCTTCACGCTGCTGCGATCGATCTTGAAAGAGCCCGATAGACTCGCAACTTCCCACGATTCGCCCGAAGGAGGAGGAGGATTCTCCTTCTTCGGTAGTCGCATCACAACTACGCCGACTGCCAACGCGACAAGCAAAGTGCTGACGGTCGCGACGCCATACCAACCAAATATGAAGCCCCTACCGCGCCGCGGGCTGACCGGCTTTTTGCGAGACTCTGTCTCCAGCAGCAATTCGATTTCGCCCCACATCTCAGCAGGAGCCGACGCAAGAGGCAGCTGTCTGGCCAACTGCACGCCGAGTTTTATTTCGTCGTATTCCTTACGGCACGCGGCGCACGCGAGCAAATGCTCGGACATTCGATGCGACCGCTCAGGCGATAGCTCGCCGTTGCAATAAGCTGAGAGCAATTTGATTACATGGTTGTTAAACATCATCATTCACCTGCTGCGAATTCACCGCGAAGATGTGCGAGCTTCTGCGCCAGCATCTTGTGACCGCGGTTGAGCCGCGATGAAACGGTGCCGATCGAAATACCGAGCGACTCTGAAATCTCTTCGTATGACATGCCCTCCACGTACTTGAGCAAGATGGGCAGCCGCAGTTTTGGAGTCAGCTCCGAGATTGCACCGCGCACCGAATCGGCAACCTGACGCCGCTGATACGACTCTTCCTGAGTGCTCCTCGTTGTCATGTGACTCACCTCGACCGCGGGGCTGAACGGCACAAACCGGCGGCGCCTTCGGTGCTCGTCCGCGCAAGCGTTGGCCACTATGCGATAAAGCCACGTTGTGAACTGTGAGTCTTCTCGAAATTGGCCAATGATCGTGAACAGCTTCAGGAAGACTTGCTGAGTCACGTCTCGCGCGGTCGCTTCATCGCCTCCGTAGTGGAATGCGATCGTGTAGACCCGATCCTTGTGAGCTTCGAACAGATCGCGAAACGCCGTCCGATCGCCGCGCTTGCAAGCTTTGATTATCTCGGCTTCTGTTGAGCGATCGCTCATTATCGCAAGCTGCTCCATAAACGTCGCCATCCGTGAATTCCGTTAGTTAGACGGCCGCGTTTTGGCTTTTCTTCCATTACTGAGTTTGAACCGTGAACCCTCGTCGGGAGAACTCAACTGCGCGCGGGACGCGCGCGCTCCCGGGCGTCGAAGTTCGCAATTCGATTCTACGGCATTGTATAATCATCAACCCCCGCGATGACATAACGCGTTTGCAATCATAGACGAGGGTTTGATGAGTAAGAAATCAAGGCACAGGGTTTCGATCATTGCACTAATCATTTCAATATCGTTGGCACTCGTCGCTTTTCAGGCGGCAGCTCAAGTCGGAGTCATTCAGCTCGCAGTCGATACGGCGAACGTCAATCAAGACGGCTTGCTTGTGTTGTTCGGCGGTCTGAGGAAGCAAGGTGAAATCGGTCTGCCAGTCGCTGCCGGCGACATCAACGGGGACGGACGTGCCGACGTGATTTTCTGCGGCATGTACGGAAGCAGCGGCAATCGCGACAACAATGGCGTGGTGAACTTCTACATCAGTGATGGGCGCGACAGCGGTGTTGTCGATGCCGCTCAGAATCCGCCGAACATCTTTACTCTCAGCGGGCAGCGATCAGGTGATCTTCTCGGGACATCGGTTGCGGCCAACGGCGATGTCAACGGCGACGGCATTCCTGATGTTGCGATTGGCGCTTCGGGATGGGACGCGCCCGGCGCAGGAGTCGCAGACAATCGGGGCGCAGCTTACATCGTGTTGGGCTCGGCCAACTTCAACTTGAATGCCGACCTCAGCACAATTGACGGTAATCCTCCACCCGGAGTGATTGCTATCTATGGACCGCAGGCCGGCGGTCGTATGGGAATCTGGATCGACGAAGGCGATGTGGATGGAGACGGAATCGCGGACATTATCATCGGGTCCGATCAAATAAATTCAGACGCGGGTCAACACGTCGGTGGAGCTTATATTGTTTTCGGCTCGCGATCGCTTCCGTCGGTGATTGATCTTGCGAATCCCCCCGCCGGTGTCCGAACAGCAAAAATAGTCGGCGCGCATCAGGAAGACCACTGGGGAGCGGCGCTTCAAGTCGGCGATATCAACAACGATGGAATCGGCGACGTCATCATCGGTGGCTCCATCAATCGCGACTCCGCTTCGTACGTCTCGCCTCAAGATCAAGACAGCGGGCACGACGCCAGGGCGGCAAGCTTGAATGGTCAAAGACCGGCGTGTGGCGAAGCTTACGTCATTTACGGCCAGCGAAACTGGCCCGCTGTGATTGATCTTCGAACTCCTGACGCGGCCAATCCCACGTTTAAGGCTACTCACGTCATTGGCGCGAACAACTTCGATTTTCTCGGATCGCAGCTTCACAGTGGTGACGTCAATGGCGACGGCAGAACTGATTTAATAGTCGGAGCGCTCAAGGCAACCGCCCCGGACAATCAAGGTCAAACCGGCGCAGTGTACGTGATCTACGGGTCCGCGACCTTGCCAGGTGCGACAATAGATCTTGCAAATCCCGACGCGTCCGGGCAGCGGGTCTCGACAATCTATGGCGAACACGATCTGGATTGCGCAGGAGATTCCGTTCGAACGTACGACATAAACAAGGACGGCCTCTCAGACCTGTTCATCGGAAGCCCCGAACGCACTTTCACGATCAACGGCGAGGAACGCGAAGACGCCGGAGTAACTGAAATCATTTTCGGCCAGCCAGATTTCCTGCCTTCGGTGATCAAGCTTTACAGTCCGCCCGCCAGTCCTCCAATTTTCAGACTTGCCGGCGCGCACGGCGAACTTCAAGGCATGGCCGGCGGCGACGAGTTTTCTTATCGGCTCGCGGGCGCGGACGTCGATGGAGACGGCTACGTCGATTACGTCGCCAACGCGATGCACGGCGACGGCTTCAACAACGGCGTATTGAACGGCGGCAATGTTTACATTTTTAGCGGCAAGAAACTCTCTGCAAAGCTTGGAATGTTGACTGCCGTACCAGCTCCGACTCCGGCTCTAACATCGGCAAACCTGCTGCTCAACGGGCAGGCGGTTCAGCAAGCGACTGCCGGTCAATCCGGCATTCGAGTGTTGATCATCGGAACAAATCTGCGCTCAGATACTCAAGTAACTATCAACGGCGCTATTGTAGTTTCGCATCTTCAGGAAACCGGCAATACGGGCCCTCCAAGAATCGCAGTTGATCTCGACGAGAATACGACGATCAGAAATACGGCCGGGCCGCTGGGGGTTCGCGCGCGCAATACGACGCCGTCCGCGTCGGATCTCTCCAATGAGCTGAACGCGGGCACGCTTGTTGGGCCCGAGATAACAAAGGTCAAGGTCAAGAAAAAAGCATCCGGAGTTTTGATGTTAAACATCAGCGGAACAAACTTCCCGAGCGACGGCATGGTTTCGGTGATGGCGAACGGATCGCAGGTTTCTACACAATCAACTGCCTTCGAGCCTCCCGATTTTGTGCAGGTGAAGATTGGCGCAGGATCAGCGCCTGCCGCTGGAACTACACTTCACATTCACGTCGTCACGCCGCAGGGCGTTCAATCAAACGACGTCACCGCTACCGCGAAATGAATTACAAACAGTGAGCGGGGGTTACAAATCTTTTCCGATAGCCGTTTGATCGACTTTCCATGAGTAGCTGGTCACGAGGAGATCAATGTCTCGCTGATAGCCGATGGTTATGTGAACGCCATTGTCACGGCTGACGAGGTTAATCGCGTTATCGGGAAGTTGATACTCGGAGCTGATACGCTTGATGTCCTGGTTAATGCGGTCTTCTTTCCATCCCCGCACGGTCGCGATCCGGGCCAGCTCGTTCACGTCGTGCACAACCTTGGTCTCCTCGACATAGGCAGGCGTGACTTTGAGCACCAGGAATCCCGCGGCGAACAACAACGTTATAATCAGCGCCGCCTTGATTGTGACGGCTCCGCGCTCACTCGATCGGAGCTTTGTTCCGCTCAAGTTGCTCATAGCTTCTCTCCTGCGCTCGGTGACAGAACATCGAATGCGAGGCGCCGGCGACGGTATCGCTCGAGTTCGCACTCGTCAGTAGTGAACGTCAGAACTCACGCGGCTCTCACCGGAGAGCGTCTTTCAGTGCTGCTCTGACTACCTGCGGGGGCACATCGGATGTGATCACGACCTTGCCGATCTTGACCGGCAGCACAAAGGAAGCTCGCCCAGCCTCGACCTTCTTGTCGCGATGTGTTGCTGAAATTATATCATCGGGCGCAATAGTATTTGCGGCGGGCAGCTTGCCGACACTGGAAATCGCGGCGTCGATTTTTTCGCGTTCGCTTAAGGCTAGCAATCCCATTCGTTCGGCTATCCTCGAAGCCGCAAGCATGCCGTAGCCGACTGCTTCGCCGTGCAGAAAACGTCGATATTGAGTGACTGCTTCAAGAGCGTGGCCAATTGTATGACCGAAGTTCAGAATCCGGCGCAGACCAGACTCGCGTTCGTCGCGCTGTACGACCCTTGCCTTTATTGCACAACAGCTCGCAATGACGTGTTCAAGCTCCGGCTGATCGAGCTCCTTTAGCGCTTCGATATTATTGGCAACGCGATCGAACAGTTTGCGATCTGATATGACTCCGTACTTGATCGCTTCGTAGAGTCCCGCTTGAATCTGACGTCGCGGAAGCGTCTTCAGCACGTTGGGGTCAATTATGACAAGCGAAGGCTGATGAAAAGCACCGATCAGATTCTTGCCGAGCCGATGATTCACCGCAGTCTTACCCCCGACTGAGCTGTCAATCTGCGCAAGCAATGTTGTGGGAACTTGAATTAGCCGAACGCCTCGCAGGTAGGTCGCGGCAACGAAGCCGGCGAGGTCGCCGACAACTCCGCCGCCCAGCGCGACGATGACATCAGACCTCTCGATTCGTCTCTCGATCAAGAATGTCAATAGTGATTCCGCAGATTTCAGGCTCTTGAATCGCTCACCGTCCCCGATTGAGAAGCGATGAACTTCGAAGCGGGCGCGCGATAACGATTCATAGGATCGCTCACCTAACTTCGATTCAATTGTAAGATTGCTGACAACGATCGCTCGCTGAGCCTTGTCGCCCACAGTCTCGCGAGCACGCTCGCCAAGGTCATCGAGGAGATTGGAAGAAATCAGAATCTCATAACTGCGGCTGCCCAACCTGACCTGAACTTTCTGCATAAGATTTCGCTTGGAATGAATGGATGTGTAGTTGTGTTCAGCTCAGGACTTTGTTGAATTCATCAATCAGCGGATCAAACGATATGGGCCCCAGACCGGCCTGCACGGCCATTTCGTCAGCCGAATAGGTATCGCCGGTCTCCCACAACTGCTTTAGCAAATCACCAGCGCGGGACGAAGACCACCATCGGCGGCCGAACCGCGTCTTCAGGTGCTCTCGAAGCGAGACTTCAAAGGCCCAGGCTCGCAGGTAGCTTGCGGCGTAAAAGAAGTCATCCAGATCAAAAAGGAATTCGGCCGGTTGTGCTTTGAAGCAGGTTGCCGAGGTTTGCAATTCCGCATACAGCTGAGCCGAACTCGCGAGATCTTCGTCCGCGTGAAGCCGGAGTTCGTAGTTGAGTTTGGCTACGTACCGTCTCACCGAGACCAGCCTCGCAAGCATGACCGACCGAATGAACTCCTGATTGTCCGTGAGGCCCAAAAAACTCGCGAGCCATTCGCCATCCGAAATCAAATGATTAAATAGAAAAGCGTAGGTCTCGGTCAGGGCGTAGTCCCCGGTATATTTGAATTCCGGAGGCAATTGCTCAGACGCCCAGCCATAATGTTGAGCGTGACCCGATTCGTGAAGCAACGCCTGGTAGTCCGATTGTCCTCCAGCCGGGCGAATAACCAATCGCACATCATCGGGCACCGATATCGGCATGCAAAAAGCTCGAGGATTTTTTCGCGGACGCGGCTCGCTGTCGACGGTAATGTTCTTCTGCGACGCGACGTTGATTCCGAGTCCAGCCATCGTCTCTCGATAGACATCAAGCATTGAATCCGGCGGAAAGCGATTATCGAATCGCGTCAGGTGCAGCAAGTACAACGCGTCTGAGCGCTCAGCCTGCTCGACGGCCACGCCAAGCTCGCGCTTCAAAACTCCACCAAGCCGCGCGAGGTAGACCGGTTCGGTGCGTGACAAAAGAGACGAGGCATGTCGTGCAACGTCCGCGTAGTTAATCCGGCGGAGCTGTTCAAACAAGTCAACATAACTCGAGTAGCCGAGGGAGCGAGCCGCTGCGTGATGCTTGACCAGACGCTCGGATCGAAAATCGTTTGACGCTTCGATGACGGCCACTCGTCGAGCATAGATCGCGCGACGAGTATCGCGATCGTCTTCGTTGGTGATGGCGACCGCTGCTCCCTGAAAAGTAAGCTCGCGATTCGGCAAAGTGACCGTCACTCGCGCCTCATAATCGCTTATCTTCTCTGTTAGCTGCTTGACCGAGTCCTCGAGAAACTGCTCGGCTGCAAACGCGAGCAACCGTCTGAGAGACACTGCTTCGGAATGCCCGTTTGAATTCGTTGTATCGAGTTTTAGCTGTTCGATCGACCCGCGTTCAAAAAGGTGACTGTACTTCTCATAGATCGATGCGATGTTGAGGTTGTCTTTCTGACCTGAGTGGAAGAGATAATGTTCGCGCGCACAGGCAGTGTGAAACTCAGTGAAGTCCCTTCGGTAGGAGTCAAGCATGAACGCCTCGAGTCGACCAAAGCTTGAACCATATCGGCGCTTGAAAACTGGTGTCAAGCGCCGCCGCGAAGCGTCGGCAAGCAAAGACTTAATACGTGTGGGTTTCGCGAAGAGCCTTTCTGCGAGCTCCCTAACGCAGAAGACAAAAAAGAGGCGACGCAGCGTGGGAATACTGCGTCGCCTTTGTTTTCCGGTTGCCGTCCTCACCACGGCAACCAAGAATCGAGAACAGGAAGTGATGTTGTCATCACCCGTATCTCTTGC
>Ga0075426_10000961_pt1 | contig 20272 bp, 19 predicted proteins | sample SoiMethybrSBSTD5_FD_75304 | JGI IMG/M metagenome (GOLD analysis project Ga0075426, IMG submission 75304) | Bulk soil microbial communities from a Populus tree surrounding site in Tennessee, USA - Soil MetaG P. TD hybrid SBSTD5 | ecosystem: Environmental > Terrestrial > Soil > Tree plantation...
ATGCCATTCAAGCCAATGTACGCTCCCAGGGCGACGAATTTTTGCGCTGTCGCTAAGTCGCCAGTGTAGCAGTGGATTTCAAAACGCAACTTCGGCGTTTCTTTTAAAACGGCTTCCATCATTCCGATAATTTCTTCGTAAGCATCCATGGTACCAGCGCTGGGGCGGCAGTGGATGCACAGCGCCTTGTCCAATTCCAGCGCCAATTTTATCTGCTGTTCAAAGGCCGCCTTTTGCTTTTGTTTAACTTCAGCGTGGTCCAAATCTTCCGGCAAACGGTAATAATCCAAGCCGCACTCCCCTATGCCAACCACGCGTGGATTGCCAGCCAACTGCTTGTACGCTTCGTAATCAAACACCTCGTCGCGGGTTCTGAACGATACCTCTTCTTCGTCGTGGTACTGGTGTTTAAATGTATGCGTCGGATGCAGGCCGACGGCGGCCCAAACGTTTTGTGGAAACTGTTCCAGTAACTTCACGGCCTGGCGGCTGGTGTCTATTTGCGTACCAACGTTAACCACGGCCACGCCCGCGTCCAGGGCGCGTTGCAATACCTCCGCGCCGTCTTCGCGGAAAGCGTTCAGGTTGATGTGGCAATGGGTGTCTATTAATTCCATTATTCGATGCGCGGAAACAGGGGTTCGGCCTTAGTTATTTTATCAGCCATAATAATGTCGGAAATTTTCTTGGCGGTTTCCGGCATGAACGGGGCCAGCCAGTCGGCGATGGAGGAAAGTTCCAGCACTAAGTAATGGCAGGCTTGGGCAAATTTTTCCTTGTCGGTTTTAGCTAGCTCCCATAATTTCTCCTCATCCACAGTTTTATTGGCTGCGGCGACGCGCTCCCAAATTTCGCCCAATGCTTCGTGGAAATGGAAACCGGTTATCAGTTGGTCAATCTTTTTTTGCTGCTTGAAAGGTGCGTACCAAATCAGTTTACTATGCCGGCCATACTGCCCGTCTAGATGTTTTTCAATTAAAGTCGTTATACGGCTGACTAAATTTCCTAGGCCATTAGCCAAATCGCCCTCATAGCGCGCTTTCAGTTTTTCCTCGCTGACGTCGCCGTCTTGGCCGAACGGCACTTCGCGCAGCAAAAAGTAACGTACCGCGTCGGCACCATATTTATCGGCCCAGGCGACCGGGTCTATTACATTACCGACGGTTTTGCTCATTTTCTGCCCGCCAACTGTGAAAAAACCGTGGGCGAAGATTTTTTTAGGAATCTCCTCGCCAATCGCCATTAGCAAAGCCGGCCAAATAATACAATGGAACTTAATAATGTCCTTACCCATGAGCTGGACATCAGCCGGCCAATAGCGCTTGAACTTTTCTTCGTCAGCCCCATAGCCGATAGCCGAACAATAGTTAAACAATTCGTCCAGCCAAACATAAATTGTCTGGCTTGGGTCCCAGGGCAAAGGTAAGGCAAACTTAGCGCTTTGCCGGGAAATGGTAATGTCTTCCAGTCCCTGTTTTATAAACGACAAAATTTCGTTACGGCGCTCTTCCGGCAAAATCACGAACTCACCGCTGGTGATTTTTTTAGTTAGGATATCGCCGTATTCGGACAACTTGAAAAACCAGTTTTTCTCCTTAACCAGCTCCGGCTTGGTATGATGGTCCGGACATAACCCGTTAACGAGCTCCGACTCCTTAATGAATGCCTCGTGGCCGACACAATACAGCCCTTCATATTCGCCTTCGTAAATTTTCCCGGATTGTTTCAGTTTTTCAAAAAACAAATTCACCGCGTTCACATGGCGCGGTTCCGTTGTACGGATGAAATCGTCGGGGACAATATTTAAACTGTCCCAGGCCAAGGAAAATTTAGCTGACATCTCATCTACGAAAGCCTGCACGTCTTTTCCAGCCTTTTCGGCGCTTTCGGAAATTTTCGAACCATGCTCGGCCACTCCGGCCAAAAGGAAGGTATCTGCTCCGCGGGCGCGATGGAAACGCGCCAAAACATCGCCGGCTATAGTAGTGTAAGCAGAGCCTATATGCGGCTTATCATTAACGTAATAAATTGGCGTGGTGATGTAAAATTTTTCCATATTTTTCTCCGGATTTTCTAAACAAAAAGGCTCTACAACCTTGCGGCGAGCCCTTATATTATACCTTTTTCCGCTTATGCTAACAACTTTACTGCTTACTCATTGGGGTTCCTCCCCTAAGGGCGCGGGAGGCTCATCCAGCGCGGCCTGCATGGCCTGGTTGGCAGTGAGTTCGACGACAATGAGGGAAATGGCGCTGACCAAAGGCACGGCCAAAAGGAGGCCAAAAATGCCGGCCAGTTTATAGCCGACCAGCAAAGATACCAGAACTAATAAGGGCGAGGTGCCCACGGTTTTTTCCATGATCTTCGGCACCAGGAAGTAGCCTTCCGTCTTTTGGATAAGCAAGAACAAGGCGGAAGTAGCCAGGGCCAAGGCCGGACTCTGGATTAAAGCAAAGAAGATTGCCGGCACGGCAGAAACGAACGAGCCAATATAGGGAACCACTTCCAAAAATCCAGCCAACAGTGCCAGGACCAGCGCGTATTTCACCCCGAGCAGGCTCAAGCCGATAAACGTCACCGCGAAAATGCAAAAACTCAAAATGATCTGGCCGATTACCCAGCGGCCCATGCGCCCCTGGATTTTGCGCACCAGGTTCATGGTAAATTGCTGGTGATGGACCGGCACCAGCGAGCGGATGAAATCCAGCATGCCTTTTTGCTCCGCCACTAAGTAAAAAGAAATCACCAAAATCGTAATGACCGAGAAAAATCCGTTGAATACGCCGACGGTGCGGCTCAGCACCGATTCGCCGCCGCCGGCAACAGTGAACAAGCGGCGCAAGATATCGCCCAAGTCGCCGAACAGCAAATGGACGGTGGGAAACTTATCTTCCAACTGTTGGGTGTACTGAGGCAAATTACTGACCAACAATTGAAACTGGTTAACCACCAGCGGCACTACCAAAATCGCGATCAATACCGCCAAAGCAATAACTAAAATGTACACGGTCAGCACGCTGGCCGCGCGGGGAATTTTTCGCTCATGCAAATAACCGACCAACGGCTCCAGGGCGGAGGCTAAAACTACCGCGAGCAAAAACACAATGATGATGTCGCGGACTACCCACAGCAAAGCCAGCGCCACAAGCGCCAAAATGACTTTGAGGATTATTTTCGTTGACGGCTCAAGTGCGGTCCATCGCATGGCTGAATTATAACGGAAAATGAAAAATCCGGCTATGCAGCCGGATCTTGCGTTAGGGTTTTGCTCGCTTCTTCCATTTGGGCATCTATCAGCTTAATGCCTTCCAGGCAGTAAGCCTTAATCTGTTCCCTTAAAAAATCGGTCAATCCTTCCGTTTCCAAATCGCGGATTAAAATGTCTTTGATGGTCTGGTCGAGCGGCGATTGCTGGATTAAATGGATGATGTTCTGGATTTTCGCGTCCATGCTAAAGCTGGTTACTTTCCGGACTGTCGTTGCTGACAGCCGCGTCTAGATTAAGCAGGTTTTGGCGGCCGATAGCCAAGCGCTCTTTGGCCATAGCCTCAAGTTTGATAGCCGGCATAGCAGCTCTCCGTAGGTCAATGGAATTTTCACGTTCTGACATGGCAAGTTTCCTTTTATTTCTACGCTTTGTCGCGTAAAGATTTTAAAATTTTAATGTCTGCCTGCACTTTATCATGCTCCGTTTCAAAAATCAAGGGAAAATCCAACTTTTTCTGCTTTAAATACCCCAGCAAAGCGGCAAAACCGGCCTTGCCGATGAGGCCGTCTTCAATATGCTCGTGCCGGTCTTTGTGCGAACCGAAGGCCACCTTGGAATCGTTAACCTGGAACATTTTCAGCCAGTCCAGGCCGATGATTTTATCAAAATGGGAAAAGGTTTTCTTCACTGCCTCGGGCGTGCGCAAGTCATAACCGGAACCAAAGCCGTGCTGGGTGTCGTAGCAAACCCCGCCAAAACCTTTATGTTTGACCAGCGGCTTCATCAAGTCCAGCAGTTCTTCAAACGTGTCGCCCAGCACCTGACCAGCGCCAGCCGTATTTTCAATCAGCAATTTGGTCGTGCCTTTGTAACCGTCCAAAACTTTTTTAAAACCCTCTTTCGCCTGCTTCAACCCGTTTTCCGGGTTACTGCTGATGCTGCCGGGATGGAACATGACGTAATCGGCGCCAATTAAGCTGCCGCGTTCCAACTCGCCGCGCAGGATGCTGATCGAACCGTGGTATACGCGCGGGTTGCCCGAGCCGAAGTTCATGATGTACGGCGCGTGGATAACGAATTGGTCAAATTTGTAATGCTTCATCGCCAGCTTAAACTTTTCGGCAATTACAGGCGTGATCGGCGCCACCGGCCCGCCGTGCGGCGAGCGCGTAAAAATCTGGAACGTTTCGCAGCCGAAATCAGCCGCGTTCTTCGGCGCGTTCCACAGTCCTCCGGCAATGCTGACATGGCAGCCGATTTTGTTCATGTTAAAACTTTAACAACTTTTTGAAATTCTTGTCGGATTTGTACGGGCCAATGACCGCCAGGCTCATGTTAGCCGACGTGAATAATTGCCGGGCAATAGCGCGCACGTCCTTGGCCGTGACTTTGTCGATGTCAGCGAACAACTCGTCTGGCTGTTGGATGCGCGGATGGAACGCTTCCTGCTCCACGAACCAGTCCAGCCGCGCCTGGTTGTCTTCAAGTGCTAAAGTGGTCCGGCCCTTGATGTAAGACTTCGCTTTCACCAGTTCTTTTTGTTCAACGGCAATAGTTTTAATCTTGTCCGCTTCGGCCAAAATCACTTTGATTGCTTCTTCTATCTTGTCCACCTGCACGCCGGCACCAATGTGGAACACGCCGCTGTCTTGGTAGTTGCTGGAGCTGCTCCTCACGTAGTAGGCCAGGCCGCGGCGCTCGCGCACTTCGTAAAACAGGCGTGAACTCATGCCGCCGCCAAGGATGGCGGAGAGGACCGTGGCCGCGGCGTTGCGCTTGTCGGCAAAATCCAAAGCCTTAAAGCCGAGCGACAAATGGGCCTGCTCCGTATTTTTGTATTCCAGGCCCAGGCGCGGCTGTTTTTGGCCGTCGCGGACTTTGGTCCAGTTATGGAAGGGCTTGTTTTTTAAGGGCGCCCAATATTTTTTGACCAGTTTATTGAATTGGGTCCGGTCAAACCTTCCCGAAACTCCGATAACCATGTTTTTTGGCTGGTAGTGGCGCTCCAAGTAATTCAGGAACATTGCCTGGGTGAAATTGGTGACCGTTTGCTTGGTGCCGATAATGTTGCGGCCCAAACCGGTGCCGGGCCACATCATGTTTTCCAAAATGTTGTCGATTTCGGCCATTGGCATGTCCTTGTACATGTTCAGTTCTTCCACGATCACGCTTTTCTCGCGCTCCAGTTCGGCCGCATCCAGCAGCGGCTGCTGCAGCATGTCGGTCAAAATTTCAAACACCAGCGGCAAGTGGTCGCTATGCGCTTTAATATAGTATTGCGTGTGCTCCTTACCGGTGTTGGCGTTCATTTCACCGCCAATGCCATCGACCAGTTCGGTAATGGCCAGGGCTGAGGGAAATTTCTTCGTGCCTTTAAATAGGAAATGTTCCAGGAAGTGGGAAATGCCGCTCTCTTTCGGTGCCTCAGAGCGAGAACCAGTTTTGACGAAAATGTCCACGACTACGCTTTCGGCGTCGCTGCTGGGCACTTGCAAAATAGTTAAGCCGTTGGGCAGGATACTGCGGAAATATTTCATTTAATGATGTTGTCTTTTAGTTGGCGCGAAACGTTAGTAAAGTATTGCGGCTGGCCGCCTTCCAAATAGACCAAATCTTCAATGCGGATGCCGCCGAGTTTCGGCAGGTAAACGCCGGGTTCAATGCTGAACACCATGCCGTTCTCCAAAGTTTCCTGTTCGCGGGGGCTGAGGCTGGGGTTCTCGTGCACTTCCAGGCCGGTGGAATGGCCGAGGGAATGGATAAAATATTTGGCCAGCTTGGCTTTCTTTAGGCTGTCGCGGGCCAGTGCGTCGGCCGCTTCGCCAGTCATGCCGGCGTGGATGCCGTCAAACGCCCTTTGGTAGGCTTGCTCTGTCGCGTTATATATTGCCGCCAATTTCCGCGGCGCGCGCTTCAGGAAGACGGTGCGGGTGAAATCGCTGCAATAGCCTCGGATTTTGAAGCCGAAATCAATGACAATGCTTTCTCTGGCTTTCAAAACACGTTCCGTCGGCAAGTGGTGCGGGATGGCGGCATTCGCGCCGGTGGCTACTATAGGTTCAAAGCTGATGTCGTCAGCGCCGTACTCTAATCCCCAAACGCGAATGTAGCGCGCCAGACCCTGTTCGGTCCATTGGTCTTTCTTTAGCATGCGCTTGACATTGGCGAACACGAGAGCGGTTATGCGGTAGGCTTCCGCTAACAGGGCCAATTCCTGGCCGGACTTTACGGTGCGCAGCTGCTCCACTACGCCTTCAACCGGTTTGACGCTGACTCCCTTTAGCTTCTTTTTAAAATAACTGAGCTCTTTCAAAGAGAGATGATTTTCCACCGACAGCGTTCCCTTTTTCAGGTGCTTGCCGATGTTGGGAATGTAATCGCTTTTCATCTCCTTAAACGTTTCCAGGCCGTTACCAAAATAGACCGGCTGTTTTTTGGGAAAAACCAGCAGGTAGCCGTCAATAAAAGAACGACCTGTCAGGTACAACAGGTTTTCTTTTTTGCTGACCAGCAAAGGCTGGTCCAGCAGAAGCCGTAAGTGCTCAATTCTGTCATTAACCATAAAAATGTGTGAAAATGGCGTACAATTCCCAAATACACCAGACGCAGAATATAGTGAATAGTAGTAAGTACAGGAACCTCAACTTAGGGGTCTTTGGTATCTGGCCGCCTATCATAGCTTGTCGGCAATATACGCTTGTAAGTCGGTGATAGGGATGCGTTCCTGCTTGGCGGTATCACGGTCGCGTACGGTAACCGTGTCATTTTCCAAAGTGTCAAAATCCACGGTCACGCAAAACGGCGTACCGATTTCGTCCTGGCTGTAATAGCGTTTGCCCACGTTGCCGCGGTCGTCCCAAGCCACCATGAACTGCGAGCGCAAATCGTCGTAAATTGCTTTGGCTTTGTCTACCAGTTCGGGTTTGTTTTTCAGTAATGGAAATACCGCGACTTTGTATGGTGCCAATTTCGGATGCAGCTTTAAGTACACGCGCTTGTCATTCCCTTCGCCTTCCTCGCGGTAGGCTTCCAACAACACCATCAAGAACAGCCGGGTCAGGCCGAATGTCGGTTCAATCACGTGCGGCACGAACTTCTCGCCGCTTTCGGGGTCGGTGTATTCCAGACTCTGCCCCGACTTTTCCATATGCTGTTTCAAATCGTAGTCGGTACGGTAAGCCAACCCAAACATTTCCTTCCAGCCGAACGGGGTTTGGTACTCGACGTCGGCGGTGCGCTTGGAATAATGGGCGCGCTCTTCCGCTTCGTGCTCGCGCACGCGCAGGTTTTCTTTGCCAAAGCCCATGTCGGCCAGCCATTCCTGCTGTTCTTTCAGCCAATAATCAAACTGCTTCTCCCAGTCGTTCTCGCGGATGAAATATTCAAACTCCATTAAATCGAATTCCAGCGTGCGGAAAACGAAGTTGCCCGGCGTAATTTCGTTGCGGAAAGCTTTCCCGACCGAAGCAATGCCGAACGGCAGGCGTTTGCGCGTCGTGTCCAAAACGTTCTTGAAGTTAACGAACATCGCCTGGGCGATTTCCGGACGCAGGTAAACATCCGAGGATTTTTCTTGCGTCGTGCCAATGGCCGTCTTAAACATCATGTTAAACTGTCGGGCTTCGCTAAACTCGTGGTTGCCCTCAATACAGGGGTCTTTTTTTAAATCAATGTCAGCCACGTGGTCAGCGCGAAAACGCTTATGGCATTTTTTGCATTCCACTAACGGGTCATTGAATTCCTTTAAGTGGCCGCTGGCTTCCCAAACTTTGGGGTTCATCAAAATCGCCGCGTCCAAGCCAACCATGTCGCCGCGGCTCTGGACAAACCTCTGCCACCACCAATCGCGCAAGTTATTCTTCAGCTCCACGCCCAGCGGGCCGTAGTCCCAGGAGTTGGCCAGACCGCCGTAAATTTCCGAGCCGGGAAAAACAAAACCCCGCCGTTTGCACAGCGAGACTATTTTATCCATCAAATCCGGAACGGTTTTTGGTTCAGCCATGCCCGAATTATACCAAAAATGGGGCTTTACGCCAACTCTATTTGCTCATAATTCTCCAGTATGTCGCCGAAATAGTCGTATTGGATGGCGGTGCGGATTTTCTGCATCAAATTCAGATAGAAACGCAAATTATGCATGGTGGCCAAGCGCGTGCCCAGCGCTTCGCCGGTGGCGAACAAGTGGCGCACATAGGCCCGCGTGTGGTTTAAGCAAGCGTAGCAATTGCAGGCCGGATCAATCGGTGAAAAATCTTCTTTATGTTTCTCCAGGCGAATGTCTATCGTCGCGTAACCTTCTTTTCCGCTTTCGCTTTGCCGGGAAATATACAGCCGCCCGTGCCGCGCCTCGCGCGTCGGGATGACGCAGTCAAACGTATCACAGCCGCGCGCGACGGCCTGGACAAGGTCGAAAGGCGTGCCCACGCCAAGCAAATGCCTCGGCGCGCCCTCCGGCAAATGCGGCACAGAAGCTTCCACCGCTTTCATCATTTCTTCGTGCGGCTCGCCTACGGCCACACCGCCAATGGCGAAACCTTCAAAGCCCAACCGCACCATGGTTTCCGCCGACTCCTGCCGCAAGTCGGGGAAACTCGCGCCCTGCACGATCCCCCACAATTTTTGCCCGGGGTTAATGGGGTCGCCGGCCGACATTATTTTTTTATGTTCTTTGATAGCGCGGTCAGCCCAGCGCGCTGTCAGCGCAATGGATTCCTTGCTGCGTTCGTACTCAAACGGGTAACCGGGAAAGTCATCCAAAATCAAAGCAATGTCACTGCCTAAGTTGGCTTGGATATCAATTGATTTTTCCGGCGACAAAATATCCTGCTTGCCATCCAAATCAAACTGGAACAGTACGCCGGCCTCCAGGACTTTGCGCATCTTGGCTAACGAAAAAACCTGGAAGCCGCCCGAATCGGTAAAGATGGGGCCTTTCCAGTTCATGAACTTGTGCAAACCGCCAGCTTTATAGATGAGCGCGTCGCCCGGCCGTTGCCATAAGTGGTAAGTGTTGGCCAAAACGATGGAGGCGCCCCAAAACTTCAGTTCTTCGCTGGTCACGCTTTTTACCGTGCCCTGCGTGCCTATCGGCAAAAACTGCGGCGTTTCGACATCGCCGTGCGCGGTGTGGATGACGCCGACCCGCGCCCTGCTTGCCGGATCATTTTTTACGATGTCAAAATATGGCATAAAATACTTTCAGATTATAACAGAAAAGAGTCGGGCTTGTTTATTGCTCCCGACTCTCTTCGCTCGAGCTTGAACGCTCGTTTAGTGATTTCCCCCAATCCTCCCGCTGGGGAAGCCGGAGTTTAGTGCAGAGATCGCGCGCGCGATCCCGTTTCCGGGTTTTTTTCTTCTCCTTCTCGATTTTTCTTCGCGCCTTCTTAGCCGCGATAATAGCCTCCGCTCTTTGAGCCGCAGGCTTATATTCCAAAGAGTGTACTCCTTTGATAAAGGGAGCGGGATCAGACGCTTTAACGGCACTCCGAGCTTTTTCTCTCATCCCGCGCTCTTTATTCTCCCGCCGCGCGGCTCTATCTCCTTTAGCGTAAGCCTTACCTTCCGCTCCGGAAGGATCGTGCTTGATGATACGTTTCATCCACCTTCTCCTTTACGAGCAGAATAAGACGCCAACATTTTAACGGAAACTCGCAAAAAAGTAAAGAGCGCCGTGACGGCGCTCTGTTTCAACCTAAGTTAAACGGTTTACCGGTCAAAGTGCCGGCGCTGGGGCCTTCCGGGACCTCCACTGCGGCGGTCGCGGCCACCGCGGCGGTCGCCACTGAAGCCACTACCACTGCTTCTTGGCCGGTCAAAACCGGCGCCAGCCGCAGACGATTGCGCTAACTGCTCCGGCGTGGGCGGCGGCGCGAATTTTTTGTGGCTCAAGTTAATACGGCCCATCTCGTCGATTTCCGTAACTTCCACTTTCAGCGGGTCGCCGACATTAACCACGTCTTCCACGCGGTTAACCCGGTAATTGGCTAATTGCGAAATGTGCACCAGGCCTTCCTTGCCGGGTAATACTTCCACGAAGGCACCGAAGTCCATCAAGCGCGTGACTTTGCCGTCAAATATTTCACCCGGCTGGACTTCGCGCACAATGTCTTTAATCCACTGCACCGCTTTGGCGGCTGAGTCGGCGTCGGTTGAAGTAACCATAACTAGACCGGAATCTTCAATATCAATTTTCACGCCGGGGCACTGGGCAATAATTTCGTTAATGACCTTGCCGCCGGTGCCGATGACTTCGCGGATCTTGTCCGGCTCAATCATGAAACTGGTAATGCGCGGTGCGTACGGCGACAAGTCTGGCCGCGGCGCGGGCAGAGCTTCTTTCATCTTGCCTAAGATGTGGATGCGCGCCGGCTTGGCCTGGGCCAGGGCCTGGGCCAAAATTTCCGGGGTCAAGCCTTTTACTTTGATGTCTAATTGCAAGGCAGTCACGCCGGTTTCCGAACCGGTCACTTTAAAGTCCATGTGGCCGTTGAAGTCTTCAATGCCGGCAATGTCGGTTAATACTTTGAAATTATTGGGGTTGGATTCATCCATAACCAAGCCCATGGCCACGCCGCCAATAATTTCCTTAATCGGCACACCGGCATCCATCAACGATAAAGTGGAACCGCAAGTTGAAGCCATGGAAGTGGAACCGTTGGAAGACATGGTTTCGGAAACCAGGCGCATGGTGTAAGGAAAATCTTCCTGGGGCGGCAGGACTACTTCGACCGCGCGCTCGGCTAAAGCGCCGTGGCCGATTTCGCGGCGGCCGGGGCCGCGCAGGGGCTTCACTTCACCCACGCTGTAACCGGGAAAATTATAGTGATGGATGTAACGCTTGGCCCGGCCTTCGCCCGGGTCTTCCATGCCGTCCAATAATTGTTCGTCGCCTTTACTGCCCAGCGTGACTACGGTCAAAACCTGGGTTTCACCGCGGGTGAACAAGGCGGAACCGTGGGCTCGCGGCAATATGCCGACTTCAACCGAAATCGGACGCGTTTCGTCCATGGCCCGGCCGTCCACGCGGCGGCTGTGCTCCAAGATTTGTTTCTGCTGGTATTTCTTTAAAACTTTATCAATGGCATCAGCGATATCCTGCGCAACATTTACCCCTACCAGTTCGCCCACTGTTTCCCCAACCTTGGCCTTGATATCTTCTACCATCTCGTTAATCTTTTCTTCCCGCTCCGCTTTTATCTTAACGTACAAAGCCGCTTCAATCCGCTCATCAGTAAGCAAAGTTTTTACCTGCTCCACCACTTGCGGGTTAAGCTCATGGATAACCGGAGCCACTTTGGCGTGTCCGACTTCCTGCTTAAACTTATCCTGGGTATCAGCCAAAGTCTTTAAGTAAGGCTGGGCGAACTTGATGCCTTCAACGATTTCTTCTTCCGTGACCAACTGGGCGCCGGCTTCCACCATGATAATGTGCTCGGCCGTGCCGCAGACCACCAAATCCATCGTGCTTTTTTCGCGCTGGGTGTGGGTGGGGTTAACAATGTATTGCCCCTCGACTTTGCCGACGCGCACGCCGGCCACCGGACCGTCAAACGGGATATCGGAAATGTGCAAAGCCATGCTGGCCGCGTTTACCGCCAGCATATCCGGGCTGTTCTCGCCGTCAATGGATAAAACCGTAACCACGACTTGGACGTCGTTGCGCATGCCTTCCGGGAACATTGGCCGCAAACTGCGGTCAATGACTCGTCCGGTCAAGATGGCGTCATCAGTGGCGCGGCCTTCGCGCTTGACCCAGCGGCTGCCTTTAATCTTGCCCGCCGCGTACAGGCGTTCCTCATAATCAACCAGCAAAGGAAAATAATCCATTCCTTCGCGGGGCTGTTTCTTCAAAACGGCAGTCGCCAGGACCACCGTATCGCCCAAACGCGCCCAAACGGCGCCGTTAGCCTGGTCAGCCAGGCGCCCGGTTTCAAAACTAAACTCGCTGTTTTCCGCGCCGTCACCAACGGCGCAAGTAATTTTTTTCACTTCCATGCTAAATTTCCTCATTGGAGCGGGCAGCCCGTAATGGGAAATTCCAAATATCCAGGGCCGAAGTTGCCTTTGGCGCTAAATGCTTGGAATTTACTGGTCTGCCGGTAAGCTCCTTACTTATATTATAATGTTAAGCTTCTTCAATCTTGAACTCCCGTAAAAACTGTTCCGGGTCCGGCGTACTGCCGTAAAGGAGATGGTCTATGTTTTGCTCGTACAGGTTAGCCCCTTTCTCCCGCTTGCGGCCGCGCTCTTTTTGCCATTCCTGCCATTGGTCCAAAAAATTTTGGTAGCCGGGGCTGGACTCGTCGCCGTAATGTTCGCGGATCATCTCAGTCTTGATGCCGTCGGAAATGGTAATGAACTCGCTTTTCTCTTCCCAGGTCAGCGAACCGCTGGAGCGCAGTTTGTCTTTCAGCTGCTGCACCCGTTCATTGCTAAAGACCCGTTTGACAATTTCTTCCGCCAACCCGATCCACTCCCGTTCAAATTCCTCCGGATCAAACGTCGCGCCCATTTAGCTTGCACTGTCTTTCTTTAACTTCAGCTTGTCGACCAGTTTATCGTAGCGCTTTTCGTCCTCGCCTTTGAGGTAACGCAGGAGGCGGCGGCGGTTACCAACCATTTTCAGCAAGCCGCGGCGCGAGTGGTTGTCCTTGCGGTGCACTTTCAAGTGCTCGCTGACTTGCTCGATTTCCTTGGTCAATATGGCGACCTGGACTTCCGGGCTGCCGGTATCGCCTTTGTGCACCTGGAATTTGGCAATGAGGGCGTCTTTTTCTTTTTTACTTAACATGGAGGAGAACTCCCATCTGCACGCGGCGGCCAGTAAAATGCTACCCGTGGATTAAAAAATAAGTAGGCTAATTATAGCGGAAATCCGGCTTTTTTACAAGCTTCGCTTAAATAACGCAGGAATTCAGCGGCAACGTTGAATTTTGCCGCTTTTTCAAAATATTGCAGGCCGGGCCAGCGGTTAACTTCCAGTAAGTACAGCCGGCCATTGGCCTCCAAGATGTCGGCTTTGGCAAGCTCCCGTTTCAAAACCTTAGCGCCGGTTTCCGCCAACTTTACCGCTTCGGGCGCGGCGGCAGCGGAAAGGATTTCGTAATTGTCCAAATCCGGCAAAAATTTGCCGCGGGCCGTTTTTACCTTGATGATTACCGGCAAACTGCGGTAACCTACAGTGATGATTTTGTACTCGCATCCCGCGGGGATGAATTCCTGGAGCAAAATTTGGTCAGGAGAATATTTCTTGGCGACTTTGGCTAAATCATCTGCGGTTTTTAATAAATAAGCGTGCTTGGCGCCGAAACCGTAGTTCCATTTCGCTATGATAGGATAAGAAATTTTCTCCGAGGGAACGTCTTTCAACAAAACGGTCTTGGGTACCATGGCTCCTTCTTGCTGCAGTCGCACGAGCGCTTCGTATTTACCTTGTCCCAAATCCCCGGACGCGATTGAATCATCCACCACCACCTTGCCGGCATCTTTGAACTTTTTGGCGAAACCAATTATTTCCTCCAGCTCACTTTCGGGAACGACTTGCCGGAATTCGGTGTAAGCTTGGCGAAGGTAAAGCGCATCAAAATCCGCCGGATCGACTTGAAAATTCCGGCGCCGCAACTCCCCTATCTCCGTTGAGGCCAAGCCTATGCCTAACGCCGCCGCTTCTTCTTGCAAGCGCTTAGTTGCGTAAGCTTTTTTTGGGGAAACCAGGAGCAATTTCATGGCCCTGTAATTTTAGCCGCAATGCCGCTATAATGCCAGTAACGAAAACCATGCCGAAACAAAATCGCCAAAGCCTTTTAGAAAAATATATAGAGGAGTTTTTGGAATATTGCGAGATTGAAAAAAACCAAAGCCGCCTGACCGTGCGCAACTACGGGCACTACTTGCGGCGCTTCGCCGAATACGGCAAGCAGCATGGCATTACCCGGCCCGAGGACATTACCTTGGACACCATCCGTTCCTTTCGCTTGGCGCTCAACCGGATGGAAGCCGACAATGGACGCAACCTGAAACTGGTCACCCAGCAATACCACGTCATTGCCCTGCGCGCCTTCCTCAAATATTTGATTAAGCGCGACGTCAAAACTTTGGCGCCGGAAAAAATTGAACTGGCCAAAACGCCCAGCCGCGAAGTCAGCGTGTTAAACGCCGGCGAAGTCAGCCGCCTGATCAAAGCGGTGGAACAGGAAAAGTCGGAAATCCTGCGCCTGCGCGACCGGGCGATTTTGCTGACGCTATTTTCCAGCGGCGTGCGCATTTCCGAACTCACCAGCCTGCGCACGGGCGGCGTCAACCTGGAACGCGGCGAATTCACGGTACGCGGCAAAGGTGATAAACTGCGCCTGGCTTTCCTCTCGCCCCACGCGGTTACCGCGCTGAAGGCTTATTTAAAAAAACGGGCGGACAACAACCCGGCGCTGTTCGTCAGCCACACCAAAGTCGGCAACACGGTAACCAAACAAATGGAAGCGCACTCCGCCCCCAAAGATGGTAAAACCATCGGGCTGACCCAGCGCAGCGTCCAGCGCATGATAAAAAAATATGCCCTGATAGCCGGCATCATGCACAAGGTCAGCCCGCACACGTTCCGCCACAGCTTTGCTACCGACCTATTGCAGAACGGCGCCGACATCCGCAGTGTGCAGAGCCTGCTCGGCCACGCCTCCATCACCACCACGCAAATCTACACTCACATTACAAATCAAGGATTAAGGGATGTACACCGCAAATTCCATAACAAAGATAATTAGATGAACAAAAGCTACCAGTCAAGGAAACCATTCGGAGCGTCATTTTTTCTGAAAGAAAAAATAGCGTAGTGGTTTCTGGACTGGTAGTTTTGTTTATAGACTTATTTTATCTTGATCAGCAAAGCGGTAAAGACATCGCCGGCAGCGTTCCAACTGCCGATAGCGCGGATCATCGCGCCAACGACAATGTCGGTTAGCGAACCCGGCAGGCCGTTGTCAAGCACCACGCTCGTGGAAGCATTAGTGGTAATGTCTTGCGTACCGTTATGTTTGGTCTGCACGGTCACGGTGTCGCCGTTAACCGCGGTCACGGTCCCTTGGACTTTATTCCGCTTGTTCTGCGATAAGTCACGCACCACTGTGGCGGTTACCACATTGCTGCTGTCCGCCGTACCGCCGACCAGGATCTTGTCGCCGACTTTCAAGGTAGCGTCAACGAACGCGTCGCCCTGCAAGCGGACAACCTTAACGCCGTCAACGTTCATGGTGAATTCCTCGCCATTTTTACCGGTAAAGGTTACTGTAGAGCCGTCTACTTTGGTTACCGTCCCCAAGAATAAGTTGCCTTGAACTTTGGCATTCAGGTCAAAGTCGCTATGGTCACTGTCGTTGTTATTGTCCTGGTCGCCCTGGTCACGGAGAGAGTGGACAAAAGAAGACACGAAAGCACCGATTCCCCGGTCGCCATTATCGGAATTCTGGTCTGAACCATCGTGGGCCAAAGCGGAAAGAGGCAGGGTCGCGGCAATCAACGCGCCGGCGAGTCCCAAACTTACTTTGCGGAGTTTGCTAATTTTGGTCATGATTTCTCCTTTCGTTAAATTGCATGAAATCAATATGAAATTTCAGAGAGGATGAGTCGACCTTTCTGCCTTGTATAACGCCTGCGCCCCGAATTTGTTTCAGTTGAAAAAAAAGCTTCCTTATGGTAAAATTCGGGAGCCGTAAAATTATTTATTTAGATTGCGAGGCCTCGTAGCTCAGTTGGATAGAGCGTCAGCTTGCGGAGCTGAAGGTCGCAGGTTCGACTCCTGCCGAGGTCACCACACAGTGCAGCTGGGAACTTTGACCGAGAGGGGTCACAAAAATAGTATATTCATCTTTTTTGTTATTCCCATGTATTTTACATGAACAATTTACCTGAAATCTATTTTGAGAGAGTAAACGACAAGAATATTTTCTGTCGCTTCTCAAAATCGGGAAATTCGAAGAAACTGATAATTATGTGCCATGGTTTTAGGGGTTCGTCACTTGGCCCGGCTCGCACATTTGAAAACTTTACTGGCATCTTAATAAATAATGGGTTTTCGGTTTTCCGTTTCGACCAACCAGGAAGCGGCCACTCGGACGGAGACTTTAAAGACTCGTCCTTCAACGAATGGATAAATACATTATCTTACTTTGTTCAAAAATTTGCAGGCATAGGATATGAAATTGCTCTTTTGGGACAGAGCATGGGAGCAACCGTCTCTATCATAGTAGCCGCTTCCTTCCAGGTTCAAATTAAATGCTTACTTCTTTGGGTTCCTGATCCAAAATCAGATTTTCAAGGTTCTTTCGAAAAAATATATGAAGAAGAGGGTGAAAAATATAAAGGCTCTTTTTGGCAAGAGGCAAAAAATTCAGATTTCTTCGCTTGTCTCAAACAAATCAATCAGCCAATTCACCTAGTTTATGGACAAACGGATAAATATATTAGCCCTGTGTTAAAAGAAAAGGTAATCCAAGAAGTTACAGACAAGAAACAACCGACGTTAATACTTCCTGGAGAGGATCATAGTAAATGGTCTTACGAAACCACTCAAAAAGTTTATGATGTGGAGGTTGAATTTTTAAAGGCGCAGTTCTATTAGAAGACCGACCGAGGTGCGTCATTTTGACCTCTGGCAAAACGCCTCAAAACTCCTTGCAATACCCCTATACACCAAGTTCATCACCGAGGTGGCTCACCAGCCTGTAGATTTCCCTCTGGCCGAAAGGGCTAAAGGTTGATTAAAAGAAAATACGACTAAAGAGTCGTGTTTTTGTTTTGCAAACGAGGTATAATTAATATACTCTTAACCCCCAAATGAACGACAACCAAATCCGGCGCCGATATTTTCTTTATACTATCCTCAATACTTTCACGCAAAATCTTTTTTTTGCTTTTGGGGCGTTGCTGATTTTCTCTGTAGCCCACTCCATTTTGGTCGTGCTGCTATATAATCTGGTTGGCGATATTACATCGGTGTCCGCAAAAAGCCTCGGATTTGGGGCAATCGCTCGGAGCATGCGCCGTTGGGGATTTATCCCTGTGATGGTCGTAGGGTTATTTATGAATATTGGAGCTTACGTTGCCATTTTTTCACTTACCGAGCATGCAACCCATCTGTACCTTGTATTATTATTGACCGCTATTGTCGGAAAAATTGGAAGCGCAATCTATAATGTCTGCGGCAGTACCCTCATGCTTAGGGTAATTGGCAGTTCCAATGCTCCCGGCTTCTCAGCGGCTCAGATTGATAGCTTAAAAATTTTAAGCGGTTTGCTGGCAGTGGTGGTCGGCGTTGTTCTAAGCCATTATGGATTTTTCAATTTCGCATTTTTGGTTGGCGCGCTGATGTTGCTGGCCAGCATTATTCCCCTTTACGGCATTCCTGACCCTCCCATACCGGATATTCCCTTCAAGGAAAATATCAAAAAAATTCCGCGGGCGATGCTTTGGGCAAATTTCAATCCCGACCACGAGATTATGGTTACCGCGTTACCGCTCGTGATTTTATTGCTGTCGGCTTCATTAAAACTTTCCGTCAATATCAACGCGGTAATAGCGGTATTTTCAATTATACTGGCCTATCTGGCGGGGTCACTAAAAGACCGAAACCGCACCTGGCTGGCCTGGTTCGCTCTCGCGGTTGGTATCACCTCTTGGGGATCATATATTTTTGTAAAGACCCCTCTTGGATTCGTTGTACCAAGCATACTGGTAGGTTTATCCATGGGTATTCTGACGTTGTATCGCGAATCGCGCATGGGACCCTTTATGAATCAGGCCAAAAGTTTTTTTGAAGCCACCTTTGCCATCGAATTCATGCGGAGCCTGGGGGGATTAGCCGCTACCGTATTAATACTCGTAACCTACATTATATTTCATACAATACCAAAAGAATTTTTGGCAATTAGCTGGCTGTTCCTCATACCGCTTGCTGTGTATGGAGCAAAAAAGAGTGGATCCTCGACACCGTAGGTTTGTAAATCTATGCTATTCCCTTACCGAGGTGCGTCGGAACAGACAACAAAACACGGCCATAGGGCCGTTTTTTTAAAGCAAGGCAAATACATTTATAAATAATACTAGGGCGGACGTTTTTGCGGCCGCCCCAGTAAGCAGTGACAAATCGGATTGCTCCGCCGCCAACGGTTATTATTGGTTCGTTCGGTTCAAAGTTTGGACCTCCTACTACTACTTGAACCCTGTTATTTTTTTGGGCGGGCCCCAGTAAGCTAGTGACAGGTAGAGCGACTTATGCAGTCTCCCTGTGCTACTGAGACGGCCACAGACAGTTTGTTGGCCTAAACTGATAACCGAGCACGAAATTTCCGTGCAGATGCCACTGACACTCGATGAATCCTCCATGGAAGCTTCATACAATAGCATGTTTTGATATCTTTGTCTACACATTGGCCAATTTTGACCCGACCGAGGTGCGTCAGTATCGCCGCTGGCGAAGTACCCCAAAACCCCTTATAATTCAGCTATATGGCCTCATTGGAAAACAAAGTATCAAACGAGGATATCGCCCGGTACTACGACACGCACCAGTGGCTCTACACCTTATTCTGGTCGGAAGACGCCCTCCATTATGGCTTCTGGTACGATGATACGAAGAACCTGGCGGAGGCGGTAAAGAACACTAACAAGTTCGTTGTCGATGCCCTGGACATAAAGTCAGGAGATGTTGTGTTAGATGCCGGCTGCGGCGTCGGAGGGACAAGCTTGTACATTGCCGAAACCACAGGAGCGAGGGTTGAGGGCATAACCTTGTCCGAGGTGCAGCTAGGGATAGCAAGGGAGAAGACAGCGCGGTCAAAAGCTGGCTACCTTCTAAACTTTTCACAGCAGGACTACCATCATACCGGCTTCCCGGACCGAGCTTTCTCAAAAGTTTTCGGCATCGAGTCAATCGGCCACGCCCAGAGCAAGCCCGACTTTCTCAGGGAAGCCTACCGGGTGCTCAAGCCCGGAGGAAAACTGGCGGTCATCGACGCCTACCTATGTGAAGACCAGCTTACAGCCGAAGAAGAGAAATGGTACACCAAGTTCCTGGAAGGCTGGGAGGCGCCGAACCTGCCGACCCGTGCCCAGTTCGAGAGGTGGCTGCGGGAAGCGGGATTCCAGGGGGTAATTTTCCGCGATATGCGGGACGAGGTTATAAAGTCGGCTAATATCATTTACCGTAATAGCCTGCTCATGTACCTCCCCACCTTCATACTCTCGCGAATAGGCTTGATGAGGGAAAACTTCGCCGGGTATTACCAGAAGAAGCTCTTTGCCAGCGGCGCAGGCATCTACGGCGTTTTTATTGCTGAGAAACCCAGCCGCTAGGCCCGCGCTTGCCCTCCCACTTCCGCTATTTCCAATATCTGCGCCCGATGGTCGGAACCGTACGTTTCTTTCAACAGGAGCGCGCTTTTTATAACCGCAGTTTTTGGCAAGAGGACGTAATCCAGTTGTGCACCGCCCAGGCTCCACGGCCAGGTGGAAGAAACCGTGCCGGCAAAGGGGTTCTGCCAGCCGCGGGATTCAAAAATTTTGGCAAAAACTTTTTTCTCGTTAACAAATAATTCCCTGAAGCGGTAGCCGAACAGCGCGGCGGCCAGAATATTGTTCCTCAGGTTGCCGAAGATGTTCAAATCACCGCAGATGATGTGGGAATCTTCGGGCTCGGCCGCCTCCAAAAACCGTGAAAATTGTTTCATCCTAGTTTCAGGCCCTACCGGCCAGCTCAGGTGCAAGGTATGCACCCTTTTTATTCCGGCGGGCGTGGCAATATCGGCGTATAAGCTTTTAAGCTGTTTGGTCCGGCCGAAAACCATCTCGGAACACCAGATAAAAAACGAGCGGGCACCGTCCTGGGAATATTCATAACAGCCGCTACCGGTAATTTTATACTTTGTTAAAATGGCCAGGTCCGCGTTTTTGCCTATTTGCTTGGCTTCCACGTCCGGCGAGTGGACCAAGTTATAATCTGGAAATTTCTTAAGATACTCAATTGCAGCGCGGGGCAATTCTTGAAGGCACAAAATATCCGGCTCGTAACCCAGA
>Ga0075426_10000963_pt1 | contig 20264 bp, 10 predicted proteins | sample SoiMethybrSBSTD5_FD_75304 | JGI IMG/M metagenome (GOLD analysis project Ga0075426, IMG submission 75304) | Bulk soil microbial communities from a Populus tree surrounding site in Tennessee, USA - Soil MetaG P. TD hybrid SBSTD5 | ecosystem: Environmental > Terrestrial > Soil > Tree plantation...
TCACACTTTGGGAAGTAGCATCGTCAAGGTTCACGTCAAAGATTTCAAACGCAAGGAAGATGGCTACTCCTGGGTCAACCTGGGCGACGGCGATGTGGACTGGGCCGCAGTGCGGCAGGCCTTTGCCGACATTGGTTACTCGGGCAGTGCCGTGACCGAGCTCGAGGGCGGCGACGAGGCCTACCTCCGTGACGTGGTGAAGCGCTTTGATCGTTTGATCAATGGCCGTGGTTGAGCCCATGCAAAAAAGATGATCCTCAGAACTGCGTTGGCGCTCGCTGCGCTCGCAAGCCTGGTCGCTGCGGTCGAAATGCCGGCAAAGCAAGCATCGGCAAACAGAAAGCAGAACGAAGCGAAAGCCAAGGTTGCCCCCGATAGCCACGATTGGCCCGCATATGGCGCAGCGCCGGAAAACAATCATTATTCCCGTCTGGCTCAAATCAATCGCGGCAATGTGAAGCAGTTGGCGGTTGCGTGGAGTTACGACACAGGGGAAGAAGGCGGCCTGCAGACCAGCCCCATCATCGTCAATGGTGTGTTGTATGGAATCACTCCCACGCAGAAGATATTTGCGTTAAACGCTGCCACGGGCAAACTTTTGTGGAAATTCGATTCGGGAATCAAGGGAACACAGCCGGATCGCGGGCTTTCGTTTTGGACTGATGGCAGAAGCAGCAGAATTTTGGTCGGCGTCACGAACTTTCTCTATGCCCTCGACGCCGCTACGGGAAAGCCCATCCCCGCTTTTGGCAAGCGAGGCCGCATTGATTTGCGCGAGAATCTAGGACGACAACCCGTGAAGTCGCAATCTATTTACCTCACGAGTCCGGGAGTCGTTTACAAAGATCTTGTAATCGTTGGTGGGCGCTATCCGGAGACGCTGCCGGCTCCACCAGGCAACGTTCGCGCCTACGACGTGAGGACCGGCAAGCTTCGCTGGTCTTTTCACACCATTCCGCACCCTGGGGAGTTTGGCTATGACACTTGGCCGAAGCAAGCGTGGAAGACAAGCGGCGCTGCAAACAACTGGGCGGGCATGGCGCTGGACGCCAAACGGGGCATTGTGTACGTGCCTACAGGTTCTGCGGCTTTTGATTTTTACGGTGGAGATCGTCTGGGAAACGATTTATTCGCAAACTCCTTGATTGTTTTGAACGCCGAGAATGGAAAAAGGCTCTGGCACTTTCAAGGGGTTCGGCATGATATTTGGGACCGCGATTTTCCCTCAGCGCCTGCCTTGCTCACGGTGAAACGCGACGGACAAGAAGTCGAGGCCGTTGCACAAACCACGAAGCAGGGGTTTGTCTACTTGTTCGACCGTGTGAGTGGCAAGCCGCTCTTCCCGATCGAATACAAAAAGTATCCTCCCAGCGATGTGCGCGGTGAAGTCACTGCTGCCGAGCAGCCGCTTCCGATACGTCCAGCGCCTTTTGCGCGCCAAAATCTAACCGAAGATCTTCTGACGAATCGAACGCCCGAAGCCCATCAGTGGGCTCTGGAGAAATTCCGAACATTTCGCAGCGAAGGGCAATTTGTTCCCTTCACCATCGGGAAGGACACGATCATATTTCCGGGGTTTGACGGTGGCGCAGAATGGGGTGGGCCGGCGGTGGATCCGGAAACAGGGATCATCTATGTCAACGCAAACGAAATGGCGTGGACGGGAGCGTTAGCGGAAAATGCCGGCGAAAACAGCCCCAAGGGCATCTATCTGAATCAATGCGGCGTGTGCCACGGCGAAAAGATGACGGGATCGCCTCCTGCGATTCCCACCTTGATTGGTATCGCTGACCGCATGCCATGGAAGCAGATTGGGATGACTATCAAAAACGGAAAAGGAAGGATGCCAGGGTTTCCGAATCTTACCGACGACCAGATGTACGCCCTGCTTGAATACCTCACAAGCGGCGACAGCAAGGAAGCCGAGGGCTCCGGCAAGCCCCTGGTCGCAATGAAGTATCGCTTTACCGGATACAAAAAGTTTCTCGATCCCGAGGGCTATCCGGCGGTCGCTCCCCCGTGGGGCACACTAAATGCCATTGACCTGAACACTGGGGAATGTGTCTGGAAAATTCCGCTAGGCGAATATCCGGAACTGGCCGCAAAGGGAATGTCGAATACGGGCACAGAAAACTATGGTGGCCCCATTGTAACGGCCGGCGGATTACTTTTCATCGGCGCAACCAATTTTGATAAGAAGTTTCGCGCCTACGACAAATCCACCGGCGAGCTGCTTTGGGAAACCACGCTCCCGTTCGCGGGGAACGCCACACCTGCAACGTACGAGGTGCAAGGCCGCCAGTTTGTGGTCATCGCCGCAGGAGGGGGCAAAGATCCCAAATCACGATCTGGCGGCGTCTATGTTGCCTTTGCCTTACCGTAATCCGCGCGAATAGCTGCCCCTCAATCTACTCCTGGCGCAAGGCATTCATGGGATCCACTCGGCTGGCGCGACGCGCAGGCAAAAGGCTGGCAAGCATTGCAGCCAGGACCAAGAATGGAATCGTGATAGCAAACGTCGAAAGGGAAATGGGCAGCATCCCTTCGACCAGTCTTTCCAACACGCGTCCCGTCGCCAACGCGACTCCTGTCCCAATACCAACACCTAAGAGAATGAGCCCAAGGCTTTGCCGGAGAACCAGCCACATAACCTCGGCGGGGCTTGCGCCGAGGGCCATGCGCAGTCCAACTTCCGGAACGCGCTGGCCTGTCAGATATGCCAGCACGCCGTAAATTCCAATACACGCAAGGACCAACGCCAGGGCCGCGAAAATCCCAAACAAGAGCAACAGAAAGCGCTGGAGCTCGAGTGAATTATGGGCGAGCTGTTCCATCGTGCGGACTTGATAAAGGACCTGGTCGCTGGCTGCTCCGCGCAATTCCTGGCGAAGGGGTTCGACCACCGACAATGGGGGAACGCTGGTACGCACGGCGATGGACATCAGCTGCGACCAGCGCCGCAAAAAGGGCGGAGCCACCTGCGCAAACGGATAGTACAACTGCGCTCGCACCTGAGCCTGATCGTCACCGGCAAGCCCCCAGTAGCGAACATGGCCCACGACGCCAATGATTTTGTAGGGCGCAGAGCAATCCACAAACGCGTCGGTTAGTTGAACGCACGGCATGTCGGGAATCCACAGGCTCTTGCCGAGGGCCTCTTTCCCACCGAATGCGCTTTTCGCCAGAACATCATCCACGACAATCACAAGCTCGCTTCCCAGCCTGTCGTGGTCGTCGAAAAACCGGCCCTCCAGGAGCGGGATTCCCATCACTTTGAGATAGTCCGGCGTGGCGCTGCTGGCCAACACCATGGGCAGCTTTTCTTTTTGTGGGATGTCGGCGGATGTGGAATATCCGATCTGGTTGTTGCCTTGTCGCATGGGAACTATGTCAACTGCCGTGACTGACTCCACGCCCGGAACGCGGCGCGCGCGATCGATCACATCCTGCCAGCCCGCAGGAATCCGTGTGGAATCTGCCAGCGTTGCGGGCGACAGACCCACACGCATGACCAGCAGATTTCGGATGTCGAGGCCTGGATCGAGAGAAGAAGCATGGAGCAGTGTGCGTCCCAGCATTCCGGCTGCAATGAGCAAGACAATCGCCAGGGCAATCTCCGAGATGACAAATGCGGAGTGCAATCGGCGAGAGCTACCGGCCATGATTCGTGCTCCAGCACGGAGGATCTGTTCCACCTCGCACACGGGCGCACGCCACGCCGGGGCCAGCCCAAACAGCAAGCCACTCAAAACGGATACTCCGACCGCAAACAACAGGACGCGCCAATCCACCTGGACTTCAGCCGCGCGCGGCAACTCTCCTGGCCAGAACTTCAGAAATGGCTCGAGCCCCATGCCCGCTAGCATGATGCCCAGCAGCCCGCCCGCAAGCCCAAGTAATGCGCTCTCGGTGAGGCACTGTCGCACCAATCGTCCCCGGCTTGCTCCGAGCGCCACACGCACCGCCAGTTCGCGCTCGCGCGAAACCGCGCGCGCCAGCAGCAAGCTGGCCACGTTCACGCACGCGATGAGCAGCACTAAGGTGACAGCCCCCAGCAATAGCCAGAGCGTTGATCCTGTATCGCCCACGTCTGGCCTTAACGGCCTAACTTGCAGGGAGCGGCCCTTGTTTGTGTCCGCGTAAGCTTGCGCTAAACGGCTTCCTGTCAGCGCAACTTCTGCCTGCGCTTGCGCCAGCGTGGCGCCCGGCCGCAAACGCCCCACCACGTGGACGGGCTGCGCCGCGCGATTGTGCAAGTATCCTGCCGGATCCTGGCCCACCAGCGTATAGACTTCCGGTTCGTCTCCGAACAATCGGAAACTCTCTGGAGCCACACCGACAACTGTGTACTGCTTTTGTTCGAGAACGATAGAACTGCCAAGGACATCACTTCTTCCGTCAAAGCGATGTTGCCAGAGGCCGTATCCGAGGATCGCTACAGGCCCGGCTCCAATCCGGTCCTCCTCGGTCGAGAAAGCGCGGCCCAGGGCCAGAGGCACGCGCGCCACGGAAAACAATTCGGACGAAATTTGATAGTAGTCCACGTACTGCGGGAGTCCTGGTGCGCTGAGAGTGCCGGAATTGTAGACCAGGGCCGCCATGTCCAAAGAGTGGCTCTCGCGCTGGCAATCGAGAAAGTCCAGATACGCCAGCTTCTGTTCTCCGTAAACTTTCGTGTTCCAGCCGTCGGTGTGGCCATTCACCACGACCAGCCGATTCGTATCCGGATAGGGGAGCGGCTTGAGCAGGACACCATTAACCAGGCTGAACATCCCCGTGGTCGCTCCTATGCCGAGCGCCAGCGTCAGCAGCGCGACCGCCACAAATCCCGGCCGCTGGCCAAAGCTGCGCAGGGCGTAGCGCAGGTCTTGGAAAAAATCGAAGAGCCAGCGCCAGCCCCACGTGTCTCGCGTAACTTCTTCCGCAACAACGACGTTTCCGAATTCGCGCCGGGCGGCATGGTGTGCTTCTTTCTGCGTCGCACCTGATTCCACAACTTCGCGCTCTGCAAGCAGCAAGTGAGCCTGAATCTCTTCCTGGAGCTCTTCATTGCGCCGTTCTCGCCGCCAAAACGCCCATTTCATGGCACGTTCTCCTTTTCGGCAGGATTCAGGATTCCTGCGATAGCGGCTGTGAGGCGCTCCCACCGCGAGCGCTCCGTCATCAATTGCCGCCTTCCCCCTTGCGTGAGGCGATAGACACGCAGCCGTGGCCCAACGTCTGAATTCTTCCATTCCGAGGCGATCCACCCCTTGCGTTCCAGCCGGTGGAGCGCCGGATAAAGCGACCCCGTGTCCACCTTCAGAATCTCGCCGGAGTTTGTGCGAATCGCTTTGCTCAGGGCATATCCATGCCGCGGCGCCCATTGCAAAGTCTGCAGGATCAGCATGTCCAAAGTGCCTTGCAGAATTTCTGTCCGGTTTTGGTAGCGCTCTTTGCGTTTAGACATTTAGTTTATCCTGGGTATGTAGACGAACTTCTTAGCTGTAAGTAAGCATTCTACATACCAAAAAATCAAAAAGCCGGAGCACCTTTGTCAGGAAACCGTCATTTTAGTTTCCGGTGCCGTTTGCGAAAGCAAGAAACGCGGGCCGTCCGCAAGAATCGCGAGGAAAATCGCGGTTTTTGTTGCTCCTCCGTGGCTTTGTGGCACGAAGTGGTTTGTTTGGAAAATTAGCTTGTACCGCAAGCTAGCTTGCGGAATGCATTTTGCCGGCGGCCCAAGCCTCTTCTAGCTCGCCCCCCGAGGGTTGCCCGTCCGAAGATGGGACGGGCAATCCCATTTTCGGTTAATCTAGACCGGCCCACTGGCTCGGATACCCGCCAACACCCTGAGGCCATGGGACTTAGCGATGGGAACCTTGGGCAAGGGATTTGCGTTCCAAAGGATGGGAACAAACTATGGACATTCAACGACCTTCCAATGCACGTGCAAAGAAAATCCGCCGGATTATCTACGGCTCGGTGGCCTTCCTTCTGATTGCCGGTGTGAGCTATGGGCTCTCCCGGCTTCGGCCCGCGGCTCCCACAGTGGACCGGGCGACCATCTGGACCGACGAAGTGAAGCGTGGACCGATGCTGCGCGAGGTCCACGGACTCGGAACCCTCGTCCCCGAGGACATTCGCTGGATCCCGGCGCAAACGAATGTGAGGGTAGAACGCATTGTTCTACGCCCGGGCGCGATTGTGCACCCCAGCTCGGTGATCCTGGAACTGAGCGATCAGCAGTTGCAACGCGACATGCTGGACGCACAATACCAGCTCAAGGGCGCGGAGGCGGACTTGGCCAACCTCAGGGTTCAGGTTAACAGCCAGCTGATGAACCAAAAGTCGACGGAGGCTTCCGTTCGCAGCGACTACGAACAGTCCCGCTTGCAGCATGACGTTGACGTGAAGCTGTTGAAAGAAGGCATCCAGTCCAGCCACATTGAGGAACTCTCCAGAGTCAAAGAGGAGCAGCTAAAGATTCGTCTGCAACTGGAGGAAGAGCGGACCCGCGTTGCGACAGATTCGGCAAACGCGCAGCTTGCCGCGCAGGAAGCGAAAGTCGAGCAGCAGCACGCCCTCTATAACTTAAAAAAGAGCCAATACGACGCCTTACACGTTCGCGCCGGAATCGAAGGAGTGCTACAACTTGTCCCGGTGGAAGAAGGGCAGCAGGTAACGCCTGGAACGTATCTGGCGCGAGTAGCGGATCCGAAAAAATTGAAAGCCGAAATCAAGATACCGGAAACGCAGGCGAAGGACGTTACCATCGGGCAAAAGGCAACCGTAGACACGCGAAATGGCGTGGTAAGCGGCAGCGTGATGCGCATCGATCCGGCGGTGCTGAATGGAACCGTGACCGTGGATGTGCGCATAACCGACCCCCTCCCGCAGGGAGCGCGGCCCGACTTGAGTGTGGATGGAACCATCGAGCTTGAGAACTTGAGGGACGTGCTCTACGTGGGCCGTCCGGTGAATGGTCAATCCGACAGCAAGATCGGAATCTTCAAGTTGGTTGATGACGGAGCAGAAGCCGTGCGCGTGAATGTCGTATTGGGGCGGAGTTCTGTGAACACCATTGAAATCCGGGACGGATTGAAGGTCGGGGACAAAGTGATTCTTTCCGACATGTCGCAGTGGGATAACTTCGATCGTATCCGGCTCAAGTAAAGAGTTTGGTTCCTCGTAAGCGGTCGGGCGGAACTAGCAATGTGAAGAAGGATCCCGAGGCAGGGAGAGGCCGATGAAGACGCTTTGGCAGGACCTGCGCTACGGCGCGCGAATGCTGGCGAAGAATCGTGCGTTCACCGCGGTTGCTGTTCTGACACTGGCGCTGGGCATTGGAGCGAACACTGCCATTTTCAGCTACATCGATGCCTGGATCATCAAGCCCTTGCCCTATCCGCAAGCGGACAGGCTGGTAGTCTTTGAATCCCACGACAAGAAAAAGGGTTGGACAAGAAATTCCGTGACCTCCACGGCGGACTTCTTCGATTTCCAGAAGCAAAACGCCTCGTTCGAGCAGACCGCAGCCTGGACTTCCTGGAATTTCAATCTCACCGGGGACGGCCCTCCTGAATTAGTCGAAGGTGGGCGCGTGAGCTGGAATTATTTTGATACTCTGAGCGCCAAACCAATTCTAGGTCGCACGTTCACTGCAGATGAAGACAGCTCGGGTGCTCCGCACGTTGCCATTCTTAGCCAGGGACTGTGGCAGGGCCGGTACGCTGGAGACCCGAGAATAATCGGGCGCAACATCGCCATTGGAGGCGAAGCGTACACGGTAGTCGGAGTGATGCCCGGAACGTTTCAGTTTCCACTGATGGGCATCGCTAATCTATGGACGCCCCTGGCGCTGACGGACAAAGAGCGCGCTGACCGCAGTCGTTCCTGGTTCGCCGCGTTTGGACGGCTGAGGCCGGGTGTGACACAAGAGCGGGCCGGAGCAGAAAGCGCGGCGATTTTTGGGCGCCTGGAAAGCCAGTTTCCGCAGACAAATACGAACATGACCTTGTTGGTCATGTCTATGGCCGAAGAAATTGGCAGGGAAGAAGGCACGTCCCAGGTGATGATCTGTTTTGCGATTGTCGGACTGATCTTGCTGATTGCGTGCGCCAACGTCGCAAATCTGATGCTCGCCCGTGCGACGGGCCGGACAAAAGAGTTCGCCGTTCGTGGTGCGCTCGGCGCCACAGCGCCTCGGTTGGCGCGGCAGTTGCTTACGGAATCGCTGGTCCTTTTTATCCTCGGTGGCGGTGCAGGTCTGCTCTTTGCCCTTTGGGGCATGCACTGGATTGAATCGCAAATCCCCGGCCACATTCGCGGATACTTGGTGAATTTCGGGCACGTCGGCCTGGACGTCACTACGCTGCTGTTTACCCTGGGAATTGCGCTGTTGTGTGGGTTGGCCTTTGGCTCGGCGCCGGCGTTTGGGAATGCCAGGCTCGACGTCAATCGTACGCTGAAGGAGGCCTCCGGCCAGGCTTCGGGCAGCAAGCGTGGCGCCCGTCTGCGTCAGATTTTTGTGGCAGCGGAGATCGCCCTCGCGGTTGTAGTGCTCATTTCCGCAACGCTTTTGGTGAAGAGCTTCATCATTTCCGTCCGCTCCAGCCCTGGATACAACGCTAAAAACCTGATGGTCGCGCAAGTCGCGCTGCCTCAGACGAAGTATGCGCAGGATTGGCGTCAGCGCAACTTCACTGAAGATGTGCTCGCGCGCGTTCGCGCGCTGCCGCAAGCTGTTTCCATCGGCGCGGCGAGTTCGGTGCCGTACGGCGGTTTCGGCCAGGGGGTTGAAATTCAAGCAGTCGATAAGCCTGCTCCGCGGCCCGAAGAAAGAATCGGCGCGCGATACACGGCTGTGTCTCGCGATTATCTTTCCGCCATGCAAATCAGCCTCGTCAAGGGACGCATGTTTAATTCCTCTGACGAGCAGGGCAGTCCCTCAGTGATTATCAACCAGACGCTCGAGCGCCAGTTTTGGCCGAATGAAGATCCTATAGGCCAAAAACTTCGATTTGGCGACCAACACGTAGTGGCCACGGTTGTGGGCGTGGTGCAAGACATAAAAATGTTTTACGTGCGGGCGCAGTCCGAACGGCAGATGTACGTTCCCATGGCGCAATTCCCGTCCGCAACGTTAGGATTCGTCGTGCGCACTTCCGCGGATTCCCCTGCAATGGCTACAGCCATCCGCGATGCCATTTGGTCCGTGGATCGCGATCAGCCCGTCTCTTCGGTAGAACCTCTCGAAACGCTCATATCTATTGCAAACGCGGGAAACGGCGTTGTGACTAAGCTCATGGTTTTCTTCAGCGCGCTGGCCATGTTTTTGGGAGCGATCGGAATCTACGGCGTGATGGCCCATTTGGTCTCGCAGCGTACCCACGAAATCGGCATCCGCATAGCGCTAGGCGCAACTCCGTCTCAGGTTTTGCGGATGGTCATCAACCACGGATTAAAGCTGGCGCTGATTGGTATCTCGGTGGGCGTGCTCGTTGCGCTGGCCGCGACTCGAGGGCTTGCCGCCCAGCTGTATCAGGTCACACCATATGATCCACCGACGTTTATCGGAGTGGCCCTTTTGTTTGCTTTGGTTGCCTTCGCGGCGTGTTATCTGCCCGCGTGGCGCGGAACGCGTGTTGACCCATTGGTTGCTCTCAGGTATGAATGACCGGTTTGCACGCTCGCAGTAGGGATTGAAAGGAAGCAATGCGCGCGCTGTGGCAAGACATGAAATACGGGCTCCGGATGCTGTTGAAGAATCCGGGGTTCACGGCAATTGCCGTCATGACGCTCGCCCTGGGTATCGGCGCGAACACCGCCATTTTTTCGCTCTTGAACCAGGTATTGCTGCGGCGGCTACCGGTCCGCAATCCGGAACAGCTGGTTATCCTGAAATCGCCGGGCCCGAAGCGTGGCCATGTCTGGAGCGACGGCGACGATTCCGAAATCTTTTCTTATCCTTTGTATAAAGGCTTGGCAAAGAACGCGGCCGTCTTCGACGGTGTGATCGCGCGCTACCAATTCGCTGCGAGCCTCGCCACGCACGGCCAGACGGAGCGCGGCTCCGGCGAGCTCGTCACGGGAAACTATTTCCAGACGCTTGGAGTGCACCCCGCCCTCGGAAGGTTGTTGACCCCGGCAGACGATGATGTTCAAGGCGCGCATCCCGTTCTTGTGCTGAGTTACGGCTACTGGACCCAGCATTTTGGCGGTGACTCTGGCGTACTGAACCAAACGATCCTTGTGAACGACACGCCAATGACTATCGTTGGCGTGGCCCAAGCCGGTTTCACAGGGATCCAGGTAGGGCAAACCCCGGATATTTTCGTGCCCATGACCATGAAGGGCCAGATGACGCCCATCCGCAGTGGCCTGGACGACTGGAATGATTCTTTCCTGGCCGTGTTGGCCCGTTTGAAGCCCGGAGTGTCCAAGGAACAGGCAGAAGCTGCCATTAACGTGGATTACCACCCTCTCCTCGAGCAGCAAATGGAGCATTTGGGGGGTGGCGGCGACCATCTCCACGGAAAAGACCGCGACGAGCTCTTGAACAAGAAAGTCGTGCTCTACCCCGGCGCGCAGGGCCGCACCGTGATCCAGCGTGACTCCGGCCCGGCGATCCAGGCGTTGTTTGCCATGGTTGGCTTGGTGTTGCTTATTGCGTGCACGAACGTCGCCAACTTGCTGTTGGCTAAGGGCGCCGCCCGGCAAAGGGAGTTCGCGATTCGTTCGGCTTTGGGCGCGACCAAAGGCCGGATGATTCGTCAATTGATGGTGGAAAGCTTCCTTTGCGCTCTGGCTGGAGGCGGGTTGGGCCTGCTACTTGGCTCCTGGTTAATGAACATTTTGACCCAAGCCGTCGTTTCTGAAGGAGGAGTGCAAGGGATAACTTCGAAAGTGGACGCGAGTGTTCTCGGGTTTGCGGCTGCGGCCACGGTTGCCTCGGCCTTTGTGTTTGGCTTGCTTCCCGCGTGGCGGGTCGCGCGGGGAAGCGTATCTCAGGTCCTCAAAGAGCAGGGTTCGACAGGGTCTGCCGGACCGGGCCACGTCCGTTTCCGCAAACTGCTCGTAGCAGGGCAGGTAGCGTTTACTGTGCTGCTTCTCGCCGGTGCGACCTTGTTTGCGCAAACGCTGTGGAATTTGCGCAAGCAGAATCTGGGATTGAGCACAGAGAACCTGATTACTTTTTCGGTTTCCCCGCAGTTGAGCGGATACGATGGGCCTAGGACGATCGCATTGATAGACCAATTGCGGCAGCGCTTGGCAGGGCTTCCCGGCATTTTGGGAGTTGGGTCATCGCAGATCCCCGTTCTTACCGGCACGGACATGGGAACGAATATCACCGTCGAGGGCCGCCAGAACCAGGACACCGACGAGCGCCACGTTAACTACGACGCCGTCAGCCCGAATTACTTTTCGACCATGAAGGTTCCGCTGCTTTCGGGACGCGAATTCAACGACGCTGATACGGTTGCGAGCCCGAAAGTTGCCATCATCAACGAAGCGATGATGAAAGCATTTTTCTCTAATAGGAACCCGATCGGCGTGCACCTCGCGATGGGTTCAGGGAGCGATGCCAAGCCCGACATCGAGATTGTCGGCGTGGTGAAGGACGCCAAGGAATCACATGTGCGCGACAACGCGAGGCCGTATTTCTATCGGCCCTACCCGCAGTTCGGAAAGCTTTTTGGAATGACTTTTTACGTGCGAACGAACCAGGACCCGTTGCTCATCGCCAACGACCTGCGACAGGTCGTTCGGCAACAGGATGCGAATTTGCCCGTTTATGAACTAAAGACGGTGAGCCGCGTGGTGGATGAGGATTTGTTTGCTGAGCGCGTGATTGCCGGGCTGTCGTCGAGTTTTGGCGGGCTTGCGGCCATCCTTGCGGCGCTTGGAATTTACGGCGTGCTGGCATACGTGGTCGTGCAGCGAACGCGGGAGATCGGCATCCGCTTGGCGCTAGGCGCAACTGGCGCGGATGTTCGAGCGCTGGTATTCAAGGAAGTCGGTTGGATGGTGTTTGCCGGAGTTGTTGTGGGTTTGCCATCCGCTTATGGTCTGGCGCGCGTCAGCGAGTCTCTATTTTTCGGCGTCCATGCTGGCGATATCACGGTGTACCTCATAGCGCTGAGCGTCATCGTGATGATTGCAGGTATCGCCTGCTATGTGCCATCACGGCGGGCGACGCGAATCGATCCGATCGTCGCTCTGCGCTATGAGTAAAAGGATGAGTTTTGTTTGGGACGAGAATCTGCGGATGAAACGAGTTTCCGGAATCAAATGAGATAAGGAGAACACATGGTAGAAACCAGCGACACGCTCATCAAAATGGAAGGCGTCAAGAAAGTGTTCCTCACCGACGAAGTGGAGACTCATGCCCTCGAGGAAATCCATCTCGAGATCAAGAAAGGGACGTACATCTCCATTGCCGGGCCGTCGGGTTGCGGCAAGTCCACGCTGCTTTCAATTCTGGGGTTGCTGGATTCGCCTAGCGATGGCAATTACTGGCTGAATGGGCAGCCGGTGGCGAAGCTTACCATTAGTGAGCGCACGCGGATCCGCAACCGCGAAATCGGCTTCATCTTCCAGGCGTTCAACCTGATCGGCGACCTCACGGTCTATGAAAACGTCGAATTGCCGCTGACGTATCGCGGCACGAGCGCCGCGGAGCGTAAGCAGAAAGTTCAGCAAGCGCTTGAGCGCGTGGGCATGGCCCATCGCCTGCGTCACTACCCGTCACAGCTCTCGGGCGGTCAACAGCAGCGTGTGGCTGTGGCTCGCGCCTTGGTTGGCGATCCGCTGATTCTGATGGCGGACGAGCCCACCGGAAACCTCGACTCGAAAAACGGCGAAGCGGTGATGGAACTGTTGCGCGACTTGCACCGCAACGGCGCGACCATCTGCATGGTCACGCACGACCAGCGCTACGCCAACTTCGCCGAACGCACCATCCACCTTTTTGACGGCCGCATCGTCGAGGAGACCCGGGAAGCCGAAGTCGGCGCCTGATTAGGGAGGGCGCCATGGGCACGATCCTACAGGACATCCGGTTCGGCTTGCGTATGCTTGACAAGCACCGGCTGGCAACGTTGGTGTCTATCTTGGCGTTTGCCGTTGGTATTGGCGCAAACACCGCCATGTTCAGCGTAGCTGAGGCATTTCTTCTGCATCCGGCGCCATTTGAAAACGCGGGTCGGATCGTCGCCATGGTCGATTCCCGCCCGCAGCAAAACATCGACATCAACGGCGTTGCTCCCGCCACGTACTTTGACTGGCAGAAGGAAGTTCGCTCGTTCGATTACCTTGGGGCCTACGCATGGCATGAATTAACCTTTACGGGTGATGGCCACCCGCAAAAGATCCAGGCTTTTCGGATTTCTGCCAACCTGTTTGAGATGCTTGGTGTGCAGCCGCAATTAGGCCGCACGTTTGTCGGCGAAGAAGAACAGCCCGGAAAAGATCAGGAAATCATTCTCGGCCACGCCCTTTGGCAGCAGCGCTACGCCTCCGATCCGCAAATCCTTGGCAGAAATATCAAAGTTGACGGCAAGGACTGCACCGTAGTCGGAGTCATGTCCAAAGGCTTCGATTTTCCATTGCCTGCGGAAGCCTGGATCCCTCTCGCCATCGACGTCAAAGATCGCCAGCGGCGCGACAGCCGGTGGCTTTGGGTGCTCGGCCATTTGAAGGGCGGAGTTTCGTTTTCGGAAGCGTCGGCAGAAATGAAAGCCATCGCGCAGCGTGAGGCCGATGCTTACCCTGACACCAACAAAGGCTGGGAACTTCACCCGATGACCCTCGCGCAATTCATGACCGGCGATATCACCCGGCAGTACACGTTGTTGCTCTTAGGAGCCGTGGGATTCGTGCTGCTGATTGCCTGCGCGGACGTGGCCAACGTCCAGTTTGCACGCGTCGCCGGGCGCGCGAACGAATTTGCCGTGCGCAACGCGCTGGGCGGGAGCCGCTGGCGGGTGATTCGGCAACTGCTTATGGAAAGCATAATGCTGGCTGCAGGCGGAGCCGTGCTGGGCCTGTTGATCGCGCAATGGGAAATCCAGATGATTCTTTCGCATATGCCTGCGGACGTGGCCAGGTTCATCGCCGGTTGGAAGACGATTCGCCTGGATTCCACTGCATTCTTGTTTACTCTGGGAATCGTCCTTGCCTGCGGTGTTTTTTCGGGGATCGCTCCTTCCCTGATGGCGTCGCGCGGCAATCTCGCCGAATCGCTGAAGGATGGTGGACGCGGCTCCACTGCGAATCGCGCGCGCGGCCGACTGCGCGGCGCGCTGGTGGTTGCGGAGATTTCGCTGGCCCTGGTTTTGCTCGTTGGGGCAGGCCTTTTGGTGAAGAATTTTCAAGGACTGCTGAAGGTGAATGAGAGTTATTCGCCACAAGGCCTGTTGACTCTTAACTTGACGCTTCCGCGAACGCAATACACGACGCAGCCGCTGCAGTTGGCGTTTTTCGAGCAAGTGCTCCAGCGACTGAATGGTCTTCCCGGGGTGCAATCGGCAGGGATTGTGACGCACGTGCCGTACGCGAATGGCGGCGGAGCAGACGAAGACAATTTTGCGATTCAAGAGCGCCCTGCGGATAAACGGGGTGAGTCGCAGGTTGCCATCGTTCAGAATGTTGCTCCGAACTATTTTCACATGATGAATATTGCTCTTCGCAACGGGCGCTTTCTAAACGACTCGGACGGCGCCAACACCACGAAGGTCACGGTCATAAGCAAGAGCTTGGCGCGGCGTTATTTCCCCGGTGAGAGTCCGCTGGGTAAACACATCAGCGTGGGCCGCAACCCCGCCGACACTTCAAACGCCAGCATCGCTGAGCATCCCTGGTGGACCATCGTGGGCGTCGTGAGCGACGTGCACTATAGTTGGATCAACAAAGAAGAAATCCCGACGATTTACGGGTCGTTCCGGCAGTGGCCGCCGTTCTACACGACGATCGTGCTGCGCACTACAAGCGAGCCCACGCAGCTGATTTCGGCTGTCCACACGGAAATTGCAGCGGTCGATCCCGATCTGGCGCTCTATAACATAAAGCCGATGGACCGAGTCATTACCGAATCCATCATCGGTATTGCGTATGTTGCCGCGATGATGGCGGTGCTTGGAGTCATTGCGCTGGTTCTCGCTTCCGTCGGCGTATTCGGCGTGATGTCCTATTCGGTGACCGAGCGTGTTCATGAGATCGGCGTCCGCATGTCGTTTGGTGCACAAACCAGGGACATCGTTCGAATGGTGCTGCGCAGCGGGATGCTTCTTACAATCACAGGATTGGCTATCGGCTTGCCCATCGCCTTCCTTTTGGCGCGTGCGCTTTCTTCGGTGCTTTTCGGTGTAGAGGCCGCTGATCCCTTTTCGTTTGTCGGCCTGCCGCTATTGCTTTTGGCTGTAGCGGCCTTGGCATGCTATCTTCCCGCGCGTCGCGCCGCGCGCGTGGACCCGCTGGTTGCGCTACGCTATGAGTGAGGAGCAATTCTAAGGAGAACTCTTGGAGCCATTGATCCAATTACGCAATCTCGAAAAATCCATTGAAGCGGGCCCCAACCGTTTTTTTCTGCTTCGCCGCGTCAATCTGGATATTCAGCCGGCCGAGTTTGTCACCATCATGGGACCTTCCGGCGCGGGCAAATCCACTCTGCTCAGCATTATCGGAATGCTCGATGGCGCTTGGGTTGGCGAATATTATTTCAACGGCGAACCCGTTCACAAACTCAACGTCAAAAAGCGCAACGAATTGCACAAGGCGAACATCGGATTTGTTTTTCAGAGCTACCACCTCATTGACAATCTGACGGTTTTTGAAAATCTCGAGGTCCCTCTGTCCTACAAGAATGTGCCGCACAAAGAACGCGTCAGCCGCGTTTGCGACGCGCTGGATCGCTTCAATATCGTCGGGAAAAAGGATCTTTTTCCAAATCAGCTTTCCGGAGGGCAGCAACAGCTTGTGGGCGTCGCGCGCGCGGTAATCATGAATCCGAAATTGATTCTGGCGGATGAACCCACGGGAAATCTTCATTCCGCGCAAGGCGATGAAATCATGCAGCTGTTCAAGCGATTGAATGACGCGGGCACCACCATCATTCAGGTCACGCACTCGGAGAGAAATGCGTCCTTTGGACACCGCATTATTCAGCTGAAAGACGGCTGGGTCGTGGGCGAGACAGCGACATCCGGCGTGGGGGCCAGCGCAGCGCAGCCGGGCTAACGCTCATCTTCATCTCTGGCCGGAGGCCATCACAATGACCACACTGCTTCAGGACATTCGCTATGCGTTGCGGATGCTGATGAGAGCCCCTGGCTTTACTGCTGTGGCGGTCCTGACGCTGGCGCTGGGCATCGGCGCAAACACTGCGATTTTCAGCGTCCTCGATTCCGTACTTCTTCGCTCTCTCCCGGTTTCGCATCCGGAAGAACTCGCCCTGCTGACCGATCCCGACTCCCATGGCCAGAGCTTTGGCAGCGAGGGCGGCGAGCGTTCGCTGCTCGCGTATTCCGAATTTCAATATCTCCGCGATCACAATGAAGTCTTTTCCAAAATCTTCGCGGCAGACAGCCAGCTTCCCGATGTCGATATTGCGATCGCAAACTCTTCAAGCGGTGCCAACGTGGGTTCACAAAAGGAAACCGCTCGCGTCCGTCTGGTCACAGGCGATTATTTTGCTACCTTGGGTGTGAATCCTGCCGCGGGACGCTTCTTCACTTCCGAAGTGGACCGCGTTCGTGGCGGAGCACCGATTGCTGTCATCAGTTACGCGTTTTGGAAGCAGCGCCTTGCTCTCGATCATTCGGCGCTAGGACTGACGATCCACATTCGCGACGCCTCCTTTGAGATCGTCGGCGTGACTCCTCCGGGCTTCTTTGGCGAAACCGTGGGCCAAGCCCCTGACCTTTGGGTTCCAATCACGATGCAGGATGCGATCTATCCCGGCCGCGACCTGCTTAGTCCCTCGCCCCAAGGTCTGCTGAACCAGCACATTTGGCTGCAAGTCATCGGCCGCCGGAAGCCGGGAATCTCCAATGCCCAGGCGAATGCAAGCTTCAACATCACTTTCCAACACCTGATCGAATCGTTGCTGGGCGCCGGAGTCACGTCCGAGCAACGGCAAGAATCCCTCGGGCAGCGGTTAAGTGTCCAGTCGGCAGCGCGTGGTGCGTCCGCGCTTCATGAGGCTTTTGGCGACCCCCTAAAATTTCTAATGGCACTCGTGGGACTCGTGTTGCTGATTGCTTGCGCCAACGTAGCGAATCTGCTGCTGGCGCGCGGGACGGCGCGGCAAAAAGAGTTTGTTCTGCGCCTGGCCATTGGTGCGGACCGCTTTCGCTTAGTGCGGCAGCTTCTCAGTGAGAGCTTGCTCTTGGCCGTGCTAGGCGCCGGCGTTGGAGTTGTGCTGGCATATTGGGCGGACTCGCTTCTCCTGCGAATGGTGGGTGGAGTTGCGAATGGACCTGCGGCCATCCAGCTCAATCTGCAGCCCGACGCGCCGGTACTCGCTTTTACGGCACTCGTTACGATATTGACGGCGGTCCTCTTCGGACTCTTTCCTTCATTGCATGCCACGCACCTCGACCTCTCATCAAGGATGAAGTCCTCAAGCTCCAGTCCTGTTGACGAATCGTCCAAACGCCGCTGGCCTTTGAACAAGTCCCTGGTCGTTGGGCAAGTGAGCTTCTCCCTTGTCCTTCTTATCGCTGCGGGGCTCTTTGTCAACAGTCTCGTCAAACTCAGCCGCGTGAATCTCGGATACAATCGTCAAAACCTGCTGCTTTTCCGCGTAAATGCCGCCGCGGGCGGATATAAGGGACCGGCGCAGACGCGCCTGTATCAAGATTTGCTCGAGCGAGTCTCGGCCATTCCGGGTTTGCGCGGAGTGGCCGTCTCTCATAACGGTTTATTCAGCAATTCGGAATCCGGCGATCCGGTCGCGGTCGAGGGCTACACGCCAAAGCCGGGCGAAAGCACGCATTCGCGATTCGATCATATTGGTCCTCGCTACTTCTCAACGATGGGCATCCCCATACTCCTCGGCCGCGAGATTGGCCCACAGGACGCAGCTGGAGGCCTTCGGGCGGCGGTTGTCAATGAAACCTTTGTCCGCCAATTTTTCCCCAATACAAATCCCATCGGCAAACACGTTCGCGACACCTATCCAGGCAATCCCGCGGAGTGCATCGTGGTCGGCGTCGCCGCGGACGCGAAGTACAACAGCCTCCGCGAGAAAACTCCGCCGCGCCTGTACGCTCCGCTCTTCAATCCCATGTGGGAGCAGAGTACGGCAGTGTATGAGGTGCGTACGTTCGCTGATGCAGCAAATGTAAGCACCGCGCTGCGTTCCGCCGTCCAGGAAGTCGCCCCGTCCCTTCCCCCGGTCTCGATTCGCACCATGAGCGGCTTGGTTGACGACACTCTGCAAACCGACCGGTTCATCGAGCAGCTCTCCGGCTTTTTCGGCCTGCTCGCGGTATTACTTGCCAGTGTTGGACTGTACGGCGTAATGGCCTACACCGTCGCGCAGCGGACTCGCGACATCGGCATTCGTATGGCTCTTGGCGCCGAGCCGGCCAGAGTGCAATGGCAGGTCCTGCGCGAAAGTCTCGTGCTGGTAATCCTAGGCATTGCCATCGGAGTTCCCGCTGCGCTGGCCGGAACTCGCTTGGTTCGTAGCATGCTCTTTGGCCTGGGCTTTGCCGATCCGCTGGTCATCGTGTCGGCCGCAACCTTGCTGGCCATTATTGCCGTCTTGGCGGGATTCCTCCCAGCACACCGCGCTTCGCGAGTCGATCCCATGATCGCCCTGCGCTACGAATGAGGCAGAAATGAGAACGCTCCTGCAAGATTTTCGCTATGCCGTTCGCATGTTGGTGAAAGCGCCCGGCTTTACCGCGGTCGCGATACTGACGCTTGCGCTGGGCATTGGCGCGAACACCGCCATTTTCAGTGTCGTGAATGGGCTGCTGCTGCACCCATACGGCATAGCTCACCCCGAGAGATTGCTAGCCATTCGCGCGCGCTACGAAAAGTTAAATCTCAAGAACATTGTGATTTCTGCGCCCGACTACACCTTCGTGCGCGACAACACGAAGACTTTCGCTGCCGCAGCCATAGAGACCCAGAGCGACTTTAACTACGCCACGGGCTCGTGGCCTCTGCGTTTGCGTGGCGCAAGGGTATCCTGGCAGTGGTTCGACGTGTTCGGAGCACGGCCCCTCCTGGGCCGCGTGTTCGCGCCGGAAGAAGATCAGCCCAATGCCAATCGCGAAGTGGTTCTGTCGTACAACACGTGGAAAACGATTTTTGGCGGCGACTCGGACGTCCTCGGCCGTTCCGTCCAGCTCAATCAGCAGCCCTACAAAATTATTGGCGTAATGGGTCCAGAGTTCCAGTGGCCAAGCCAAACCGATCTTTGGGCTCCACTCGGTCTTGCACAGGATGCGTTCGTCATCGGCAATATCTTCAATGAGAATTACCTGGCCGTCGCGCGGCTGCAATCTGATGCAAAGTTTTCGAACGCTTCCGCGTTCCTCAGTCTCACTTCCCAGCGCATTAGCGATGATCCGCGGACGCAGGGGTACCCGAAAGCGTCGGGTTGGGGCTTGTTCGCCGTTCCCTTCACGGAGTTTGTTTATGGGGACGTGCGCACGCCGCTACTGATTCTTTTGGGCGCCGTAAGCTTGGTTCTTCTGATTGCGTGTTCGAATGTCGCGGGGCTTTTGCTGGCCCGCGCCTCGGGCCGGGCGAAGGAGTTCGCCGTACGCACCGCGCTCGGCGGCTCGCCATGGCGGCTGGCCCGGCAGATGCTCACGGAAAGCCTGGCGCTGGCGTTTGTTGGAATGGCGCTGGGGCTGCTGCTTGCGTCGCAAGGGGTTCGTGCTTTGTTGTGGCTCGCTCCGGAAAATCTTTCGACTGGGCTGAACATTCACCTGGATTTGTACGTGCTCCTTTTCACCGCTCTGATTGCGGGCGCCTCCGCGATCATTTTTGGCGCAGCGCCTGCGTTGCAGATTGCGTTTATCGATCCCCACCAAAACCTGAAACAGGGCCGCGGCACGGGAGAAGGAAGCTCCGGGCGGCATCGTTTCCGCAGCGCGCTGGTGGTGGCGGAACTTTCCCTGGCGCTGGTGTTGCTGGCAGGGGCCGGTGTGTTTCTGAAAAGTCTGGCCAAGCTCAAAGAGGTTGATGTTGGCTTCCGTCCGCAAGGTTTGATGAGCGCGGCCCTGGCTTTGCCGGAGCGCCAGTACAATACACCGGAAAAG
>Ga0075426_10000964_pt1 | contig 20240 bp, 18 predicted proteins | sample SoiMethybrSBSTD5_FD_75304 | JGI IMG/M metagenome (GOLD analysis project Ga0075426, IMG submission 75304) | Bulk soil microbial communities from a Populus tree surrounding site in Tennessee, USA - Soil MetaG P. TD hybrid SBSTD5 | ecosystem: Environmental > Terrestrial > Soil > Tree plantation...
CTGCCGCGCGGGTACGACCACAAGTACACCTACTCGCACATCGGCTACAACCTGAAGGTGACCGACATGCAGGCCGCGGTCGGCGTCGCGCAGCTGGCCAAGCTGCCGCGGTTCATCCAGGCGCGGCGCGACAACTTCCAGTACCTGCAGGGGCTGCTCGAGCCGCTCACGGACGTCCTGCAGCTGTGTCGTCCGACGCCGGGATCGGATCCCAGCTGGTTCGGCTTTCCGTTCGCGGTCCGTCCCGAGGCGCCGTTCACGCGCGATCGACTGGTTCGTCATCTCGAGGCGCGGCAGATCGCCACGCGCCTGCTCTTCGGCGGCAACCTGACGCGCCAGCCGGCCTACCAGGGACGGCAGTTCCGCGTGGCCGCCGATCTCGCCGGCTCGGACTTCGTGATGCGTCACGTGCTGTGGGTGGGAATCTATCCGGGCCTCACGCGGCCGATGCTCGAGTACACGGCCGACGCGATCGCGCAGCTGTGCCGCCAGCCGTCGCATGCCTGACTGGGAGCCGCTTCGCCGCGCACGCATTTTCATCACGGGCGGAACGGGATTCATCGGCACGGCGATGGTCGAGGCGTTCGCCGATGCCAACCGCGATCACCATCTCGACGCCCGCATCGTCGTGCTGACACGGCGGCCGGACGCCTTTCGCGCGCGCGAGCCGCGCCTCGCGGCCGATCCGGCCGTGGACCTCTGGGGCGGCGACGTCCGTGATTTCGCCGACCCTGACGGAGCGTTCACGCACGTGATCCACGGCGCCGCCGATCCGCACGTCGCCGACGACACCGAAACGATCGCCCGCGGTACGGCACGCGTCCTGGATTTCGCGCGGCGCAACGACGCGCGGCGCATGCTGTTCGTCAGCTCCGGCGCGGTCATCACCGATTCGCGATCGCCGTACAGCGAAGCGAAGCGCGCGGCCGAAGCGCTGTGCGCCACGAGCGGCATGAACGTGGTCGTCGCGCGCGTGTTCGCGGTGATCGGCCCGCGCATTCCGCTCGACGGCACGTTCGCGGCCGGCAATTTCATCAGGAACGCGCTCGCCGGACACACCATCGAGATCCGCGGCGGCGGCGCCGAGGTGCGATCGTATTTGTATGTCGAGGATTGCGCCGACTGGCTGTGGACGACGCTGATCCGCGGCGCGTCCGGCGGGGCCTACAACGTCGGATCGGACGAAGCGGTCACCATCGAGCAGCTCGCGCGGCTGATCGCCGCCCGTGTCGCGCCGCCGGTCGCGGTCCGGGTGCTCGGCGGCCCCGTCACCGGCGTCACGAGCCGGTACGTGCCGGACATCGGCAGCGCCCGCGCCGCCCTCGGGGTCGACGTCGCGACGCCGCTTCCGGCCGCGATCGACCGGACGCTGTCGTGGTTTCGCGAGCGGCCGAATCTCATGCCTTCTGCGTGACGTGCGCGTTCATGCGGGCGATCTCGGGGTGCGTGCGCACGTACGCGACGATGTCGGCGTAGGGCACGGCCTGCGTCGCGAGATTCAGGTCCCGATACAGCCGGCGGACCATCTCGAGATCGTCCGCCTCATCGACCGTCCATCGCAGGTCGGAGTGGTCATCAGCGTCGCCGACCGACCGAAGCGAAAAGAGATCCGGGCGCTCCGCGACGATGTAGTGCGTGACGTGCTCGCGCGCGGCCGGCGAGGTGGCCCGACGCGCCGTCCGCTCGAGCGTATCGCGGAAGAACGCCTCCGCGTCCAGCCCCCGCGGGAATCGTCTCTCGAGGACGTTCGACGCGTAGTCGACCGACGCCGCATCGTCGCACAGCGCGTCGACCACGCGGTCCACGGTCGCCGGATCGATCAGCGGGCAATCCGACGTGATGCGGACGATCACGCCGGCGTCGTGCGCGCGCGCGGCGCCGAGGTACCGCGACAGCACGTCGTGCTCGGATCCGCGAAACGCGGCGACGCCCGCCTCGAGGCTCACCGCCTCCACCGGATCGTCGCCGGGCCGGTCGCTGGTCGCGACGACGATCCGATCGAGCCGGCGGCACCGCTGCAGCCGCGCGATGACGTGCGCGAGGAGCGGGCGTCCCTCGACATCCTCGAGGACCTTGCCCGGCAGGCGCGTCGACCCGGATCGCGCCTGCACGATGGCGACGCGGTGGCGGCTAGCTGCGGACGGCAAAGCCCTGACCGCGCAGGTAGTCCTTCGCTTCGCGCGGCGTGAAATGCGTGAAGTGGAAGATGCTGGCCGCGGCGACGGCCGAGGCGCCGCCGTCGCGCAGCGCCTCCGCCATGTGCTCGTAGGTGCCTGCCCCGCCGGACGCCACGACGGGAACCGTCACGGCGGCGGTGACGCGGCGGATCAGGTCGACGTCGTACCCGGTCATCGTGCCGTCGCGGTCGATGGACGTCAGCAGAATCTCGCCGGCGCCGAGCGACTCCGCCTTGACGGCGAGCGCGACGGGATCGATGCGGGTCGGGCGCGTTCCCGCGTGCGTGAACACTTCGCAGAGGCCGTCGGCATGCCGCCGCACGTCGATCGAGACGACGATGCACTGGCAGCCGAATCGGCGGGCCGCTTCGCCGATGATCTCGGGGTGCTCGACCGCGGCCGTGTTGATCGCGACCTTGTCGGCGCCGACCCTCAGGAGGCGGCGAACGTCGTCGACGCTTCGGACGCCGCCGCCGACGGTCATCGGCATGAAGCATTCGTCCGCGAGCTCGTCGATCGCGTCGAAGTCGGGGCCGCGGCCGGTCGCGGTCGCGGTGATGTCCAGGAGCACGAGCTCGTCGACCTCGCGCATGTTGTAGACCTTCACGGTCTGCAGCGCGGAGCCGACGCGGCGCCACGAATCGAACCGGACGCCCTTCACCAGGCCTACCTCCTTGAAGAGGAGCGTGGGCATGATGCGGACCTTCAGCATGGACGCTCGAGCGACGCCAGCCACGCCTCGAGGTTCACGAGCTGCCACAGGAACATCATGTGGTTCTCGCGCACGGCCCCCGTGGCGATGGTGTCCTCGTGCTCGTCGACGATGCGCTCGACGACCGACGCGTCGTAGATGCCGCGCTCGCGAAACGATCGCGACGCCACGAGATCGCGGATCCGCGCCAGGCTGGCGCCGCTGAACCAGACGTGCGCCGGCGCATTCCACCCGGTCTTCTTCACGCGCGTGCGCGTCTCTTCCGGCAGCAGGCCCCGCGTCGCCTCCCGCAGCAGCACCTTCGTGACGCCGTTCCGGATCTTGAGCCGGCCGGGAATCCGGAACATGAACTCGACGAGGCGGTGATCGAAGAACGGATCGAAGTGATCGAGTCCGAACGCGGACGTCTGACGATCCTCCGCGCGCAGGCAGCAGGGCGCCGTCTCGCGAAAGAGGTCCTGGTGCGTGCGGTTCTTCAAATGCGATCGGAACGGGTGCTCCATCACCGGCTCGAACGACCCGAGATCGAAGTACTCCGGATTCACCGCCGCGCGATAGCGCTCGAGCCGCACGCGGTCGACGAGGCACCGGCCCGGCACGACGCCGTCGACGAGCCGCGCGAGGCCGGCGTACGCCGCCGCCGCGTTCTTGCGGTAGATCGGATGGTCGTGGTGCCGCGCCCAGCAGTCGATCTCCGCGGCCAGCGCGGTCTCGTCCCTGTCCTGACGGAGATCGGCGAAATGGAAGAAGAAGTACTCGTATTCGCCGGCGTTCAGCTCGTCGCCGCCGAGGCCGCCGAAGAGCGCGCCGTGGCCGGCCGCGGCGACCGCGTCGCACAGCAGGTAGTGCGAGAGCCACGTGGCGGTCGCGACCGGCTCGTCGTGCGCGCGGACCATCCGGTCGACGAGCGAGAAGACGTCGGGCGTGTCGACGAGCACGGGCCGCCAGTCGCCGACCGCGTGGCCGACGATCGACTGGATGTCGCGCGATTCGTCGAAGGTGGCGTCCCGATACACGGTCGAGAACGCGGTCTGCGGCCGGCCCGCGATGCGCGCCGCGCACGCCACGACCGACGACGAATCCATGCCGCCGGAGAGCGTGAACGCGGGCGCCCGCGCCACCTCGACGCGGCGCCGGACCGCGTCCATCAGCAGATCGCGATACTCCTCCGCGAGCGCCGCCTCGGATCCCTCGAAGTCGGGCTGCTCGGCGATGGACCAGTATGCGCGGACGCGGATGCCGCCGCGGTGCCACTCCAGCAGGTGCGCCGCCGGCAGCTGCGCGACCTCCGCGTACGGGGACGACCCGGGATCGTTGTCGAACGTCCGGTAGTGCAGACCCGCGAACCTGGCGACGAACGCGCGGTTGACCCGCCGATCGACGCCGCCAAGCGCGAAGAGCGCCGCGGGCCGCGACGCGAACGCGAGCCGCGCGCCGCGCGTGTGGTAGTAGAGCGGCTTGACGCCGAATCGATCGCGCGCCAGCCAGGCGCGGCCCGACGATCGATCGACCGCGGCGAACGCGAAGTCGCCGTTCATGCGCGCGAGCGCCTCGTCGATGCCGTGCCGATCGATCAGCTCGAGCACGACGTCGGCGGCGGCGGCGCGCCGGCCGACCAGCTCCACGGCGTTGTAGATCTCGCCGTCGGCGACGACGAGGAGCGCACCGCGCGCGGCCAGCGCGACGCGGCCGCCGGTGGACGCGGCGCCGAACGCCGCGGGACCGAGCGCCTCGACCTGGCTGGCGCCGCCGGGCGGCGCCACCGCGGCGAGCATCCGGGCAACGTCCGCGGCGCCGGCTGCGGCCGGCGGATCGGAGAGGACGCCGGCTATGCGCGCCACGAGCGGCTCTCCGGCGTCTCGACGCCGCGGCGAACGCCGACGATGAATTTCCAGTAGTGCGGGTATCCGATCACGGTTTCGGCCTCATCGTTGGCCCGCTCGTCGCGGATCACCGACACGTCGAACCCGAACGACTCCATGAAGCGCACCACCTCGCCGGTCGGATAGGTATTGACGTACACCCGCAGGTCGAGGCCCGCGTCGAGAAACTCGTCCTTCACGTACTGACACGACGCTCGCTCGTGGCACGACTCGCGGAGAATCACGCTCTTGCGCGCGACGCGCAGCAGGCGCTCGAGCGGACGATGGTAGTTGTCGATGTTCGAGAGCACGTTGACGCAGAGGGCATGGTCGACCGAGCCGTCGAGATCCTCGATCCGAAGCGTCATCAGGCGCTCGGGCGGAAGTCCGTACGCCGGCAGGTATTGGCGGCCGATGTCGATCAGACCGCGCGTCGCGTCGATGCCGAAGTATTCGGCGTCGATGCCCCGCGTCCTGAGCGAATGAAAGAAGTAGCCGCTGCCGCAGCCGGCGTCGAGCAGCGTATCGGCGGGCCGCACGAGCGGCGCGAGCAGACGCGCCGCCTGCGCGTGGCACGTCATCTCCTCGACCTCGCGGCGGCACCGGCGCGCGTACAGATCGCGCACGATCGCGCTGTGCTCCCAGATGTTGTACGCGGCCCAGCCGCCGTCCGTGATCATGTCTTCGTGCCGGCGACGATGAACGCCGAGGCCATGAAGTGACCGCGCCAGTCGTGCGGATCCTCCAGCTCGACGCTCAACGCGCGGTACGCGTCGGGCATCGCCGCCTCGAACATCGGCGGCAGGCAGTGATAGTGGTAGAACAGCACGCGCAGGTCCCGGAATCCGGCCGCCTCGAGCCGCTGCCGCAGCACGAACGGATTGTGCGTTCGCGACAGGACCTCGTCGTACCCCGGCTCGCCCTGATGCCCGTGCCGCACCGGCGGCAGGTCCATCCGCACGTGGCGCCGCATCTCGTCGAGCACGCCGTCGAGGACCGCGGGATCGATCGCCGACCGCCGCCGGAGATCGCCCGCGCGCACGAGATCGTCCGCGAGGAACTCGAACGTGTATCGATTCGCGGTGAAGAGGCCGAACAACTGGTTGCGCGCCTCGACGGCGACGAGCCCGCCGGGCGTCAGCGCGCCGTGCAGATTCCGCAGCACCGATGGTTCGTCGGCCTCCGAGACATGGGGCAGAACGCCGATGAGGAGCGCCGCATCGAAGGCGTCGGGCGTCGATGGACCGCGGAACGCCGCCGGATCGGTGACGCTGCCCTCCCAGATGTGGTCCGGCGGCACCGCGTGTCCGCTCATCACGGCGCGCGCCTCGGCCACCATCTCCGGCGTGAGATCGAACCCGTAGAGATCGGCGCCGAGGTCTGCGAGGCTCCGCAGCATCGACGCCGGGCCGCAGCCGGCGTCGATGAGCGTCTTCGCGCCGGACGCCGCGATCAGATCGCGCACCAGGCGCTGGTGTACCGGCGGATACGCGCGATCGCTCGCGTAGTAGTCGCGGTGATACGTCGACGCCCACGTGGAATAACAGGCGCGGACCGCCGCCTCGGACGCCGTGCGCGAATCGGCGGTCATCTCGCTTCGAGCAGCACGCGGATCGTGAACTTGCCGCTCGGCTCCCGCAGCCGTTCGACGGCCGCCACCGCGAAGCCCGCGCGCTCGCCGACGAGCGCGGCCGACGCGGGACTGAACACATGATGGTGCTCGATGAAGAACTCCTCGCGCTGCGCATCGACGCGCGCCGCCGCCACGTCCGGCACCTCGAAGTAGACGAATCCGCGCGGCGCGACGAGCGGCGCGGCCGCCGCGAGGAGCGCCGCGGGATCCTCCACGTGCTCCAGGACCTTGTTGAACGTGACGGCCTGGAAGGCGCCGGCCTCGCTCTGCGCGAGCGACGCGAGGCTCGCCGCGCGCGCGTCCACGCCGGGAATCGCCGAGAGATGCGCCACGGCCCTCGGATCCTCTTCGATCGCCGTCACGGCCCATCCGGCCTCCGCCATCGCGGCGGGAAAGACGCCGATGCCGGCGCCGACGTCGAGGAGCCGCGGCGCCGCCGCCTCGTCTATGCCGCGCGAGCGGGCGAACGCGCGCACGCGATCGGCGCGCTGGCGATTGTCGGACGCCGCCGCGGGCAGCGCCATCACGGCCGCGAACTTCCGCCGGATGCCGTCCGCGCCGCCGTACGTCGCGTCGACGTAGGTCTCGTTGTACAGCGCGGCCAGGTCGAGCCGATGACGGCCGAACCAGTGGCCGCAGAGGTCGCACCGGTCGTAGGCGCGGCGGTACGCCTGGCCGCCGAGATCGAATCGCGTCTCGCCGGACGGGCGCGCGTCGTACTCCGCCGCGGCCGTGAGAAACCGCCCGTCGCAGGGACAGCGGAGCGTCGGCGCGATGCTCACGCGCCTCCGGCCCCGGCCGCGTGCGCGCGCAGCCGGTCGAGCGCCTCGGTCGAATCGAGCCACGCGACGACCTCGCACGTCTCCTGCACGAGATACGCGTCGAAGTCCGCCTCGTGGCCGCGCTCCACGAGCGCGACGAAGTAGCGATCGGTCTGGACGTTGCGGATCAGGGCCGCACGAAGCCCGAACGACGCGAGGCGGCCGTTCAGGCTGGGCGTCGCATAGAAGCCCCACGCCTTGCGCGTGACGTCGAACTCGCCGCCCTGCCCGGTCACGAACGTGATCTGCTCGTCGGCGGCGAGCGCCATCGAGCCGCAGTCGGCGAGCTCGACCTGGCCGGCCTGGCCGACGCGGAACCGCCGCGGCGGCTGCGTGGGCTTGAAGATCATGCGGGCATCCTCGCGATCGCGCCGGACCAGTCCCAGTCCTCGATCAGGAATCCCGGAATCCACCACGTGCCGTCGGACCGCTGCCGCCAGATGTCGCGATTGATGAAGCGCTCGGCGGTCCGGAAGAACCAGTCCTCGGTCCGGCCCGCGAAGCGGCAGAAACGGCGGATGTCGTCGGCCGGCTTCTGATCGCCGCCGCGCCGGACGACGTCGATGGCCTCGTCGCGCGTCATCCGCCCGTTGCGGATCTCCAGCGACAGGTTGTCGAACAGCCGCGTGAAGCCGAACTTGTACCACTTCATCCAGTGATGGATCGCGATGAAGTCGTCGTCGATGTCGGCGAAGTCGTAGTAGCCGGTCCGCGACCGCGTGCCGGCGCGAAAGCCGTGCGCCTCGGCCGCGCGGCGCGTCTCGTGCGGATCCCAGCGGCGGTAGTAGCCGAGAAAAATCGCGCGCACGTCGGCGGCCGCCAGCTCCTCGCCGCTCGGCGCGTAGTACGCGGCGAGATCCTTGGCGCTGAGCGCGCCGCCGACCCAGTCGGCCGCCGTCGTGCCGTGCGTCACGCCGTACGTCCGCAGCCACGCGGCGTCGAGCCGGAAGCCGGTATGCGCCTCGTCCGCCGCGCCGTATTCGAAGGCCGAGTTCTCGCCCCAGACGACCAGCGGGACGCGCCATTTGGCGGCGATCGTCAGCGGAATGCTGAACAGCGCGAGATGCATCGGGATGCCGGTCGATCCGAAGCGCTCGAACGCCTCGATCATGAACCGCGCTTCGACGGCGGGATTCACCTGCCAGTCGACGTGATCCACGCCGAGCGCGACGAGGTTCTCGAGATTGCGGCGGCCGATGTCGGTGCGCGCCGGCGTCTTCCACGTCACCGCGAGCGGGCGCAGCCCGAGATCGAGACAGGTGACGGTTTGCCACGTGCTGTCCTTGCCGCCCGACACGGGAATGACGCAGTCGTAGCCGTTCGGCGCCGCGCGCCGGCGCGCGTTCACGGCGACGTCGGCGAGCTCCACGGCGCGCGCCGTCCAGTCGATGGCGGCTTTCGTGTCGTGGGAGCGGCACGCGTTGCAGACGCCGTCCGCGTCGATCGACAGATTCGGCCGCGTGTCCGGCAGGATGCAGCGGCGGCACCAGCGGATCGCGGTCGTCACGCGGCCTGCTCCAGGAATATGCGCGCGTTCATGAAGGCGAACAGGAACTTGCTCACGTGGTTGGGCGCCGGACAGACGTCGAAGAGCGCCGCGATGCGATCGCGCCGGATCAGCTCGAAGATCCGCGCCGTCGGATCGAGCAGGTACGAGCGCACCTCAGGCGACCGGAGATCCACGAGCGAGTTGATCGACGCGTTGAAACCCTTCTTCCGCCGATCGAGGCGCACGCGGTCGTTCAGGATGCCCTTGACGGCGTCGCGCAGCACCGCCTTCGCGTAGCCGTCGCGAATGAGGTGCTGCGCCGGAATCGAATACGCGAAGTCCATCAGCCGCGTGTCCAGGTAGGGGCTGCGGTTCTCGATCGAATAGCGCATCGAGTTGAGATCGTCCTCGTGCAGGATGACGGGCGTCGCTTCATGGAACAGCTCGTTCAGCATCCGGTTCCTCAGCAGATCGGACGTGAACGGATGCTCGGTGAACGGCTCGTCGAACGGCTCGACGAAGTACGCGGCGATCTCCGCGCGGCCGTCGTAGATGTGGTCGCGGAACGTCGGCCGCTCGGCGTACAGATTCGGATTCTTCAGCAGCGGATTCCTGACGAACGTCGCCGTGTGGCGCTGCCACGCGTCGAGGTACGACGGGTATTCCGCGTCGCCGCGAACCGCGTTCAGGTGCAGCAGGAAGTGATCGTAGTAGCCGGTGAAGAGCTCGTCGGCGGACGTGCCGGAGAACGCGACGCGGTAGCCGCTGTCGTGCATCGCCTGCGACAGCAGCGAGTGCACGTAGTAGGTCGGCGTGGCGATCGGCGCGTCGTGGTACGAGACGAGGTCGACGAGCCGCGGCAGCGCCTCCTGCTTCGGGATGTGGACGAGCCGGTGCGCGCAGCCGACGTCGCGCACCGTCGCGAGGATGTTCTCCTCCTCGTTGTACCGCTCGTCATCGTCGATGATCGAGAACGTCTCGAGCCGGCAGCCGTGCGCCTTGGCGGCAATCGACACGAGCGCGGCGGAATCGACGCCGCCGCTCAGGCAGAACGCCAGCGGGACGTCGGAGCGCAGGCGGATGCGCACGCTCTCGAGGAGACGCGCGCGGGTGCCGTCGATCGCGTCCTCGAGCGTCATCGACGGATCGACGGCCGGCGCCGGCGACCAGTACTTGCGCGGCGTCCCGACGCGATCCGGACCGACGGTCAGGTTCTCCGCGTATCGAAGCTCGGTGACGCCCTCGAAGAAGGTGTCGTCCGCTTTGTAGAGCGACTTGTAGCCGTGGGCGAGATAGCGCCGCAGGTGCCGGATGTTGGGTGAAAACCGCGTTTCCGCGAGCGCGGCGAGAAACTTCGGCTCGGATCCGAAATAGAGGCCGTGCGGCGTCTGCCGCAGGTACATCGGCTTCTCGGCGAACCGGTCGCGCGACAGGAACAGCACGCGCCGATCCGCGTCCCAGATCGCGAAGCTCCACATCCCCTCGAAATACCGGACGCAGTCCTCGCCGTACCGGCGGTAGCACTGCAGCAGCACTTCCGTATCGGATGTCGTTCGAAACGCGACGCCCTCGGCCTCGAGCTGCTCGCGGAGCTCGACGTAGTTGTAGATCTCGCCGTTGTAGACGATGGTCGTCGATCCGATCGTGAACGGCTGATTGGCGCGCGCGTCGAGATCGATGATGCGGAGGCGCGCATGCAGCAGGCAGACCTGCCGGCCGTTTCCGGCGTCGGCGCGGCACGCGCGCCGATCGTCCGGCCCGCGTCGCCTCATCAGGTCGAGCGTCCGCTCGACCGCCGGGTCTCCCGGCGGCGACGATCCCCAGTAGCCTGCGATGCCGCACATGTTCGCGAGTCGATGCCCCGGAATGAACGCTAGGCGAGATCGTCGGGCCCGATCAGGCTGCCGCACGCGATGGCCGCGCGCGCGCGCCGGCCGACGACGCGCGCCTCCTCGCCCGGCCGAAAACCGGTGCCGGGGCGGATCCACATCAGATCGTCGATCGACAGGACGGCGCCCGCCGGCACGTCGCGCCCGGCGGCGATCGACCGCCGCGCCGCGAGATCGTGATCCTCGGCCGCTTCGGCGCACATCCGTTCGGCCTGCCGGACCGCCTCGACGAGCGCGCGCAGTTCCGCCGGATCGGCCGACAGCTGATGGTCGCGAAACGCCGACAGATTCTTATCGAGCGTGAAGTGTTTTTCCACGATGCGCGCGCCCGCCGCGACGGCGAGCTCGACGGCCTTGATGCCGAGCGTGTGGTCCGAGTAGCCGACCGTCACGCCGGGGATCGCCAGCCGCCGGATCGCGCCGAGGTCCGCGCGCTCCGGCGGCGTCGGATACTTCGCGACGCAGTGGAGCAGCGCGATCCCCGGATCAGAGACGCCGCGCGCACGCCACGCGGAGCGGAAGTACCCGACGATGTCGGCCGCGCGTGCGTGCCCGCCGAACCCGAGCGAGATCATCACCGGCTTGCCGGTGGCGGCGATCCGATCGAACAGCGGGAGGAAATCGTTGTCGCCGGACGCCACCTTGTAGGCCGGCACGAGCGGATCGAGCCAGTCGATCGCGGCGATGTCGAACGGCGTCGACAGGAACATCACGCCGGCCTGACGCGCATGCGCCGCCAGCGCCTCGAAGTCCGCGCGGCCGAACTGGAACCGCCGCAGCTGGGCGAGCCGCTCCCGCTGGTCGGCGGCGACGAGCCGCTCGGGCGCAATCGTCTGGAACTTGACCGCATCGGCGCCCGCCGCCGCCGCGTCGTCGATCAGCCGGCGGGCGCGCGCGGGATCCCCTTCGTGGTTGTTGCCGATCTCCGCGACGATCAGCACGCGTTCGCGCGTGTCGTGGGCGCCGATGATCATGCCGGTCTGCCGGCCGCGCCGTCCTCGTGCCGATGCAGCACGAAGCTCGTGCCGCACACGCGGAACCCGAGCGCGCCGTACGCGCGCAGCGAGCGCACGTTCGACGCCTGCGTGCCGACGACGGCCCGCGCGATCGACGGCGCCTCCCCGAGCCACGTGCCGATCAAGCCGGCGAATGCGCCGGTGCCTCGCATGTCCGGATCGAGGGCCACGAGATCGATGACGCCGACGTCCTGCCGCTCGAGCGTCTGCAGGAAGCCGCCGACGCGGCCGCCACAGTCGACGACGAGCAGCCGTTCGCCGCGCCGGCCGTCGAAGAAATTGCCCGCCCACGCCGCCTTCAGGCGGCTCGCGGCGGCGGGATCGATCGACGGATCGAGGTGGAATCGCGACGTCACGAGGTTGTCGGCCGCCGATCGCTCGACCGCGGCCCGATCCGCCGCCGTCGCGGCACGGATGCGCCACGGCCCGGCCGGCGCCGGCCGCTGGCGAATCGACGCCGCCGGCGCGTCGAGCTGCACGCCGACGTCGATCACGGCGAACCCGAGCATCGTGAGCCGCCTCGCCTCGGCGACCGCCTCCGTCGGGATTCTCGCCTCCACGAGAAACGGGCCCGCGAGGCCGGCCAGCGCCTCGGCCGCGCGGTCCGGCTGCGTCAGCCGGTACACGGGTTTGCCCAGATGTGATTCGACGAAACGATCCGGCTCGAGCAGCGACAGGGTGGATACGGTCATCTACTCGCTGACCTGGGGATCGAGGCTGACATGCGGCGTCGCCCGCAGGCGCTCGAACAGACCGCGGTACCACTCGATGTACTTGCGGTAGCCGACTTCCAGCGGAAAGCGGGGCTCGTAGCCGAGCAGCCGCCGCGCCTTGTCGATCGACAGCGTGCCGCGCTCCGGCATCAGGCCGTCGCGCTCGACGTGGCGGACGCCGACGCCGGGGAATTCGCGCTCGATGATGCAGGCCATCTCGTTCAGCGAGCGGGCGCGGCCGTAGGTCAGGTTGAAGACCTGATTCATCGCGGCCGGATTGAGCACGCAGCGGCAGACGCCGTCGACGAGATCGTCGACGTAGGTGAAGTCGAGGCCCTCGTCGCCGTCGCCCTTGACGACGATGTCCTGCCCGCGCATCGCGTTCTCGATGAAGATCTGGCCGACGCGCCGGCTGATGCAGCGCGGCCCGTAGAGCGCCGACGGCCGCACGATCGTGTACGGGAGATCGAACACCTGGTTGTACGCGATGACGAGCTTCTCGCCGCCGAACTTCAGCGCCCCGTAGATGCCGAGCGGATTGCACGGCGTCTCCTCGGTCACCGACGCGCCGTCGAAGTTGCCGTAGACCATGCTCGACGAGAAGAAGATGAAGTGCTGCACGCGATCGCGCGAGCTGTCGAGCGCGTTCTCGAGCGTCCGGAAGCTGTGGTCGAAGGTGTGGAACGGATCCTTGTTCGATCGGCCCGCGTGCGCCACGGCGGCCAGCAGCACGACGACCTCGGGCTGCAGCTTGCCGAGGATGATGTTCAGGCGCAGGTAATCGCGCGCGTCCTCGACGTACAGCGGAACGCCGGCGCTGCGGAGCAGATCGATCCGCTCGTTCACGATCCGCAGATACAGATCGCGATCGACGCTGCTGCCGGTCTGACAATGGAGCGACAGCAGATTGTTCACCTGCAGGCCGTCGATCACGGACACGTCGGCGCCGCGCCGCTTCATCTCGAGCGCCATGTGATGGCCGATGAAGCCGGCCCCGCCGACGAGGAGAATTCGCCGCCCGGCGATCGTCGACGTCACTGGACCTGCTCGTGAACCGCGCGCTCGAGCGCCGCGGCGACAAACTGCATGTCGTCCTCGTCGAGATGCGGACCGACCGGCAGCGCGATGGACTGCCGGCTGATTCTGGAGGCGTGCGGGAAGGCGTCGGGCGCGGGCGAGTACCGGCCGCGATAGTACTGCGTCAGCGGCACGGGCACCGGATAGTAGACGCTCGTGCCGACGCCGGCGGCCTTCATCGCAGTGATGATCGCGGGGCGGCAGCTCGCGATCCGATCGTCCAGCACCGCGACCACGCAGTATTCCGAATGGACGCGCCGCTCGTCGCCCGCGGGCAGCAGCGTCACGAGGTCGAGACGGCCGAGCGCGGACCGCAGCGCCGCCGCGTTCGCGCGCCGCCGGCGCTCCAGCGCGCCGGCCTTCCTGACCTGCTCGAGCCCGATCGCCGCCGCGATCTCGTTCATGCGGTAGTTCAGGCCGAGCCGGGCGACGTCGTACACGCCGGGCACGGCCCGGTCGGCGGGCGCGCGGTCGTACCCGAACGCCTTGATGTTCGCGATCGACTCCACCAGCGGCGCGTGCCGGCTGACGACCATGCCCCCCTCCGCGGTCGTCAGGTGCTTCACCGGATAGAACGAAAACACGCCGACGTCGCCGAGCAGACCGCACGCGACGCCGTCGAGACTCGCGCCGACGGCCAGCGCGCAGTCCTCGACGACGAACAGCCTGCGGGGCCGCGCGATCGCGTTCACGGCGCGGACGTCGACGGGCAGGCCCGGATAGTGCACGACGCTGATCGCGCGCGTTCGCGGCGTCAGCGCCGCCTCGATCAGGCCGACGTCGATGTTGCCGCTGGCGTCGCAGTCGACGAACACCGGGCGCGCGCCGGTGACTTCGACCGCGTGGGCCGTCGCGACGTGCGTCTGCGCCGGCACGATGACTTCGTCCCCGGCGCCGAGGCCGAGGTGCATGTAGGTGAGGTGCAGGCCCGCCGTGCAGGACGACGTGCTGGTCGCGTGCGCGCCGCCGCCCAGCAGCTCGGCGAACGCGTGCTCGAAGGCGTGCGCGCGCGGACCGTGCACGAGCTGCGGCGACGAGAGCGCCTCGAGCGCCGCCGCGCGCTCTTCGTCGCCAATCATCGGCCGGCCGAACGGGATGACGCGGGTCTGTACGGGTTGCTCAAACATAGGCGATATCCATACGCGTGCCGGCGGCCAGCGCTTGGTCGGCCGCGAGGCACGCGGAAATCACGTCGAGCTCGGACTGAAACGGCGGCGCCGGATCCGCGTGCTCCAGCACGCCGGCGACGAACTCGGGAATCAGATCCCCTTTGGTCTCGGGCAGCGGCGCGAGGTCGAGCGGCCGCGCCGTCTGCGCCGGATCGCGGCTCTCGTGGAGGCGCGGCCCGAGATCGTCGTACACCAGCGTGCCGCGCGTACCGAAGACGCGCACGACATGCTGGTGGCGATGGACGCAGCCGAAGTTCGCCGTGATCCGGCCGATCAGGCCGCTCTCGAACTCGAAGGTCGCGGCGACGAAATCGGCGTAGCGGAACGGCGTCGATTTCGTCGCGATGCGATTGCCGGCCGCCGTCACGCGCGACGGCCGCTGTCCGGTGATCCACATCATCAGATCCACGAGATGCACGCCGCCGCCCTGCATGACCGAATAGTCGTCGACGCGGCCGCGCCAGCCGTCCGTGATCTTGTGGAGCCGGCCGTACAGGTAGTCGCCGTCGAACGCGTAAATCTCGCCGAGGCGCCCGGACCGCACCTCGGCGCGGAGCCACCGGTAGAGCGGCGCCGCGCGGAGCACGAGGTTGCTGCGGACGTGCGGCTGACCGGCGCGCTCCCATCGCCGCCGGATTTCCGCGAGCTCCGCGGTCGACCGGCACAACGGTTTCTCGACGAACACGTGCTTCCGGGCATCGAGCAGCGCCACCACCTGCTCGAAGTGCGCGTCGTCGAACGACGCGACCGACACCGCCTGCGTGTCGCCGTCCGCCGCGATCGCATCCAGCGTGTCGGCGATACGTCCCTGTCCGAGCGCCGCGGCGACGGTCTGCGCGCGGCGGCGATCCAGATCGAACAGCCACCGGAGCCGGCACGACTCGTGGCGGACGAACGCGCGCGCGTGCTGCTCGCCGACGCCGAGGCCGACGACCGCCACGCCGAGCTCCATCAGATCACCGCCTCGGTCAGGCGCCGCAGCTCGGGCATCGGCAGCGCCTCGAGCCGCCGGAGATCGTCGACCGTGTCGACCGCGATGCTGCGCTCCGCCAGCGACGAGTCGCCCGACGGCACGTTGACGATGCGAAACCGGTCGGCGTGGCGGTACAGGAACGGCGTCACGTGCTCGCGATCCTCGGCGGTCAGCGCTTCCCCGTCGAGACCGGCCAGGACCTGGGCTCGAATCAACTCGGCGTTCTGGCCGCGCGGCCAGGTTCGCGGGCAGACGGTCGTGACGACATCGCTGTCGCGGCGGTGTGGATGCTGGACGACCGCCTGCAGCAGCCGGGCGGACAGGCACGGACTGTCGGCGCTCAGGCGTAGCACCCAGGCGCACGGATGCGCACGCAGACACCGCTGGAACCGTCCGAGCACGTCGTCCAGCGGTCCGCGAAAGACGGCGGTGCCGAGGCTGTCGACGAAGGCCGCCAGTGGATCGTCGCTGGCCTGATCGCTCGTCAGCACGATCGGCTCGACGCCGGGCAGCGCACGGCGCGCCGCGTCGAGCACGTGGCGGACGATCGGCACGCCGCGGTACGGCGCCAGGACCTTCCCGGGAAATCGCGCCGACGACATCCGCGCCTGGACGAAGACCCGGACGTCGACCAGGCCGTCCTGTGCGTCAGGCATGGGCTTCCTGCCAGACGGGGACTTCGTCGCCCGACAGGATCGCGGAACACAGTCCGTCGAGCCGCCTGTCGACGCCCGGCGCGAGATCGTCGAGCGACTCGAGCGCCACGTCCGAAAACGTCCAGGAGCCCGGCAGCTCGTTGAACCACGGGAACACGTACTCGTGCCGGAAGAACTTCAGATAGGCGTACCGCCGCGCGAGCGCGATCGTCGTCGGAGCGAGGGGCGCCATGCCGCCCAGCCGCCCCAGCGCCTGCCCGTACTCGGCGGGGTTCGCCATATCGGAGGTGAAGCCTCGGCCGACATAGTCGGGTTTCCCGCTGAGCAGACACGGCACGCCCTTGATCGCCGACTCGATCCCGATCGTCGACAGGTACACGAGCGTGGCGCGGCTCATCTCGAGGAGCCGATACGAGCTGATCTTGCTCGTCGGCCCGACGTACACGACGTTGGGCGGCAGCGCCGGATGCGTTTCGCGGAGGATGGCGAGCAGACTCGTCGTGCTCTGCGGGTCCATCACTTCGGCGGGATGCGATCGCAGGACGAGCTGGTACTCGGGGTGTCCCGCAAAAAACCGGATCGTCGCGTCGATCCATTCCGCGACGGTCGGAAACGCGCCGCTGAAGTCGAGCGTGGTCGAATCGACGAAGCTGTTCGGGAACAGCGTGACCGTCGGCCGCGCAGGATCGAGCCCGAGCTCCTGCCAGATCTGGTGAATGCGCTCTTCCGGATTGACGTTCAGCGAGAACACGTTCTCGATGCAGCCGGCCTCGCGCGTCGCGAGATAGCGATCGAGCTCGGCGTCCTCCGCCGGCGTCAGCGCGACCTCGCGGACGATGGACCACGAGCGATCGAGCGGATACAGCGCCGCCGCTTCGTCCTTGCTGAAGATCCAGCTGTGCTTCCTGTATCCGCGTTCGTAGGTGTACACCGGAATCCGGCGCTGCTTCGCCATCTCCATCAGGATGTGGAACGTCATGTACATGCCGTTCAGCATGACGATGGCGTCCGGCCGCAGATCGTCGAGCAGCCGTTCGTAGGCGCGGCGCAGCACGAGCGCCGTCGCCGCGAACTCGCGGTGCAGCGTCCGCAGCTCCTCGCTCGCCGCGATGTCGTCGGTGAACGCGTTATAGCGCACCGAATAGGCCGCGGAGGCCCCGACCGCGATGCCGCCGCGGGTCATCGCCTCGAGATCGGCGGCGGGAATCGCCTCCGCTTCGCGGCGGCACTCGACCCAGTCCGATGGCGAGGTGTAGGCGCCGAGCGGCGAACGGTGGAGATCGAACGCCTCGGCGTAGCGCTGCGAGTTCCCCGCGCAGCGGGCACAGCGCTCGGCGGTCTTGTCGCGCAGCTTGTAGCCGTCGCACTGGTGGAGCACGCCGTCGCAGCTGAAGAGCGTCGCCGCGGCGCCGCGCATCTGCAGCGCGTGCGCCAGCAGCGCCTCGAACCCCGAGACAAGCGGGACCGATCCGCGGATCGTCGCGAACAGCACGTGCCGCGAGGCCGATGCGCGGGACGGCGACGTCCGCGGGCCGCGGCGGACGAATTCGTAGATGCGGAACGCCTGATCCTGCCGGTACCGCTCGGCCTTGGTGGCGTCGCCGAGCGCGCCGTGCAGCCGCGCGAGCGAGTGCATCGCGCGGTACTTCACGCCGAGTCGTCCCGCCGTGTCCCAGATGAGCGAATGCGTCACGATCCGAGGGTACCTAGTTCGCCAGTTTGTAGAGCTGGCTTCGTCGGCATGATGCTGCTCTCAGCGGCTCGCGAACACGGCGTGAATGAGCCGGTTCTCGCAGTCCAGCGATCGGAGGCGGCTCTCGACCTTCGGCGCCAGGGCATGGTGTAGCCGCCAGAGCAGCCGCGTCCGCTTGATGTGCTCGAGGCCCGTCAGCGCGACCTTGTAGGCCGCCGTGTTGTGGAGCCGGGCCTCGAACGGATGCGGCCGGCGCCGCCGCGGCGCGAACGCCGCGCGCCGATTGTCGACCGTCCGCTCGACGACGTCGAGGACGCGGCGCGACGCGCCGCCGTCGAGCGGTCCGAGGTGCTCCTCCCAGACGCGCCGACGCGCTTCCTCCTCCTCGGGCGTGACCTCGGACGTGTCCTCGACGGCATCGCGCAGTTGCTGCGGCGATCGCGCGATCGTGAGCGCGCCCGGCGCCGACTGGTGGAACGGAATCAGGATGTCCTCGAACTGCTCGACCTCGTCGCTCCAGAACGTGCAGACGGTCTTCTTCTTCGCCGCGATGCTCTCGTACAGCGCCGTCGTCTGAAAGCCGACCACGACGTCGGCGTTCACGATGAGCTGCCGCGCGTCGTGCGAGCCGGAGAGGAACACGATCCGCTCCCTGAGCGCCGCCGGTACGTTCGGAAACAGCGCCGCCATCTCTTCGGGCGCCTGCTGCGGGTGCGGCTTGACGACGACGCGATAGCGGCCCGTCGCCACGAGATCGACGAGGACCTGCTCGGTCTCGCGCCGCAGCGTATCCCAGTACACGTCGTCGGCCACGTAGCTGGCTTCGTCCGGACGCGCATCGCCGAATCCGACGCCGACCAGCGTACGGACCTGCCGGTGATACGCGAGGAAGAGAATCGTCCGGACGTCGCCCGCCGGCGGCACGCCGAGAGACTCCAGCGACTGCCACCGCTCCGGCTGGCGATAGAGATCGAACCGCGGCTGGCCGGTGACGACGATGCGGGCCGGATCGGTGCCGGCGCGCACCCAGAATTCCTTCAGCCGTTCGCTGCAGACGGTCATCACGTCGCACGCGAACGGGAACGCGTCCTGGACCGCCTTCGCATGCGTCGCCATGACGAAGGGCGACACAGTCGTCTCCTTCTGCACGACGATCGTGGCCACGCCGCGATCCCGCGCCCAGTCGACGAGGCTGCGCACGTAGAAATAGGTGTCGGACGGCAGGATCAGCGCCTCGAACGGATAGCCCTCGTGAACCCGGTCGAGCAGCGTGCCCACGCGGCGCGCCCACGCCGACCGCATCGCGGCGTTCGCGCGGTCGTAGTACGCCACGCTGAGGTCCCAGATGTCGCGCGGGAAGATTTCCTGGGCGAGGCCGATGAGCGGGTCCTTCGGAACCGTCCGCAGCTCGTGCGCCGACCCGGCACGTGCGAGCGCCTCGAGATCGTGGGCGGCGTGATGATCGAAACCAAGCAGCTTCATGGATGCCGGATCGCGTCAGATGAACGTGCGCCGCGCATCTACCGAACCTCCGCGGGCAGCGTCATGGTCGGGACGTCCGTCCAGTCCGGGCTGGCGACGGTGCCGTCCGGATACCGCCATTCGTACGGCAGCAGCAGCGGACACGTCCGGTCGAGCAGCGCGTCGGCCCCTTCGCCCTCGAACCGGTAATCGCGCGCGCTTCCCACCACGCTGAACATCGTCACGGGTTCGCCGGCGAAGAGATCGCGTTTGCCCGAGGCGTCCTTGACGCCCACCCAGACGGTATAGGTCTGCGGCAGCAGCGGGAGGCGCGGGAAGTGACACGTCAGCGTGCCGTGTCCCTCGACCCAGGAGGGCCGCTTGCCGTCGAGGAGCATGCTCGCCGCGAACAGCGAGCCGAAACGGCTGTCGATGCCGATCCAGAACGAGGGGCGATCGATCCGCTCGCGGCAGTTGAAGACGATGTCGATGTCGAACGGCTCCCACGGCTTGAGCGTCAGCGAGGGCACGCCGTTCGCGTCCCGGACGACGACGTGGATGGCCAGCGGCTCTTCGGAGGCACGATGGCGATGCCGCGTTTCGATCGTCGATCGGTTCGACGACTCGATGTACTTCGAGACCACCGCGCCGACCGATCCGCTGGCGGCCACCCGGCCGCCGTCGAGCCAGAGCGCGCGGGTGCACAACGCCTGGACCGATCCGAGGTTGTGGCTGACGAAGAGGACCGTCCGGCCGCTCTGCGAGACCTCGTTGATCTTGTCGAGACATTTCGCCTGGAAGGTGGCGTCGCCGACCGACAGCACCTCGTCGACGATCAGCACGTCCATCTCGAGATGCGCCGCGACCGCGAAGGCGAGCCGGATGTACATCCCGCTCGA
>Ga0075426_10000969_pt1 | contig 20187 bp, 18 predicted proteins | sample SoiMethybrSBSTD5_FD_75304 | JGI IMG/M metagenome (GOLD analysis project Ga0075426, IMG submission 75304) | Bulk soil microbial communities from a Populus tree surrounding site in Tennessee, USA - Soil MetaG P. TD hybrid SBSTD5 | ecosystem: Environmental > Terrestrial > Soil > Tree plantation...
GGCTCCGGCCGCGGAGAAGCGCTAGGATGCATGCCAAAACGGGTTTATTGTGCTCCACCCCATCGCGAGGCGAGGTCATGACCCGTTCGCTGATAACCCGGCTGCCGGAAGGGGACGATCGATTGCCTCTGGAGCGGCTCTTGTCCGCCAGCCTGGCGGCGACCGGCGCGATTATGGGCAATGTCCAGCTCATGGATTGGCACACCGGGCGGCTGACGATCGCGAGCCAGCGCGGGTTCGGCAGGAATTTTCTTGAGTGTTTCCGCACCGTCGACGCGCGGGACGGGTCCGCCTGTGGACGGGCGGTCCGAGACCGCAGGGCGATCGTCATTGAAGACGTGATGCGCGATTGCGAATTCGCGCCCTATCGCCGGATCGCGGATGAGGCCGGGTTTCGCGCCGTCCAATCGACGCCACTGATCTCGACCAGCGGCGCGTTCCTCGGCGTCGTATCAACCCATTTTTCCGCTGCCCACAGGCCCACCGCGGGGGAAATGCTGGCGGTCAGCTCCGCAGCGCGGGCTCAGGCGAATGCGATCATCCGTCAGCGGGCTCAGGAATCCACTGATCCCGAGGAGCAGGAGGATGCCGGCCGGAACCGGATCGAAAGGTCGATCGCAGCCCTGATGAGCTCTTACGAGCTGCTGCGGCGCATCGAGCAGGACTGATGCAGCGGCTGCCCTCGTCAGCCGGTCATGCTCTCACCGCCGAACAGGAGGAACTGCGCACGGCTGTCGCGCGCCTCTGCGCGCGCTTTTCCGATGACTACTGGCTCGCCAAGGATCGCGACGGCGGCTTCCCGCACGACTTCCACCGTGCTTTCGCGGAAGCCGGCTGGCTCGGCATCGCCATGCCGGAGGAATTCGGCGGCGCCGGGCTCGGCATCACCGAGGCGGCGCTGATGATGCAGACGGTCGCCGAGTCCGGCGCCGGCTTCTCGGGCGCCTCGGCGCTGCACATGAACATCTTCGGCCTCAATCCGGTCGTGGTGTTCGGCACCGACGCGCAGAAGCGCCGCATGCTCCCGCCGCTGATCGCCGGCAAGGACAAGGCCTGCTTCGCCGTCACGGAGCCGGACGCCGGGCTCGACACGCTCAACCTCAAGACCAAGGCAGTGCGCCGCGGCGATGATTACCTGGTGTCCGGGCAGAAAACGTGGATCTCGACTGCCCAGGTCGCCAACAAGGTGCTGCTCTTGGCGCGCACCGCGCCGTCCCGCGAAGGCACGCGCCGGACCGAAGGGCTCAGCTTGTTCTACACCGATCTCGACCGCGCCCACGTCGAGGTGCGCGAGATCGACAAGATGGGCCGCAAGGCGGTCGACTCGAACCAGCTCTTCTTCGACGAATTGCCGGTGCCGGCCGCGGACCGCATTGGCGAGGAGGGCCAAGGCTTCAAAGCCATCCTGCACGGGATGAATGTCGAGCGGATCCTCATCGGCGCTGAGGCCGTCGGTCTCGGCCGCGCGGCGCTCGATCGCGCCACTGCGTATGCGCGAACGCGCGTCGTCTTCGGCCGCCCGATCGGGCAGAACCAGGCGATCCAGCATCCGCTCGCGCGCCACTGGATGGAACTGGAAGCCGCGAACCTGATGGTGTTTCGCGCCGCCGCGCTCTACGACGCCAGCACGCCCTGCGGCCCCGAGGCGAACGCGGCGAAATTCCTCTCCGCCGAGGCGGCGCTCGCGGCCTGCCAGACCGCCGTCACGACCCATGGCGGCATGGGCTACGCCAAGGACTTTCACGTCGAGCGCTTCTGGCGCGAGGCCATGATCGCCCGCCTCGCCCCGGTCAGCGCCGAGATGATCCTGAGCTATATCGGCGAGAAGGTGCTCGGGCTGCCGAAGTCATATTAGTCGTCCTGTGGCCTTGGGCCCCGTTGGCGCGGCTTGGTCCATGATGTTAGCCTTTTCGGATTGCCGGACCCGCGCCCGGTCGCGCTCATCGTCAGTCATGAGGACCCCCATGCTCGATCGCCGTCGTGTCGTTGGAGGCGCCGCTGCCGCCTTCGGCTCGCTCGCCCTGTCCGCACCGCGCGTTTTGGCCCAGGCCAAGCCGCCGACAAAGATCCGCTACAACGAGGTCGTCCGCTCGATCCTCTACGCGCCCGCCTACGCGGCGATTACGAAGGGCTACTTCACCGAGGCTGGCCTCGAGCCGACGATGACCACCGCGCAGGGCGGCGACAAGTCGATGGCGGCGCTCCTGTCCGGCGCCGCCGACATCGCCCTGATGGGTCCCGAGGCAGCGATCTATGTCCAGATCAGCGACTCGCCCACCAAGGCGCGCATCTTCTGCGGCCTTACGGCGACTGACGGCTTCATGCTGGTCGGCCGCGAGAAGGCGGACAAGTTCGACTGGAAGGCGCTCAAGGGCAAGGAAATCCTCGGCTTCCGCCCTGGCTCGACGCCGCTGCTCTTCCTCGAGGCGGCCATGCGCAAGAACGGGATCGATCCGCAGACCGACGTCAAGCTCGTCAACAATGTCGGCATCCCTGCCCGCGTCGGCGCCTGGCTCGCCGGCCAAGGCCAGTACGCGATCTTCATCGAGCCCGACGCCTCGCAGCTCGAGCTCGACGGCAAGGCGCACTTCCTCGCCTCCATCGGCGAGACCGTCGGCTTTGCCGATTACACCGCCTTCATGGCGACCGACAAGTACATCCACGACAACCCGTCGGTCATCCAGGCCTGGACCAATGCGATTGCCAAGGCGATGAAATGGACCGCGAGCGCGCCCGCAGCGGAGATCGCGGCAGTGCTGCAGCAGTACTTCCCGGGCGTAAGTGCGCAGGCGCTCACTGCCGCCGCGCAACGCTACCAGCGCCTCAAGATCTGGAAGACCACGCCCGTCATCGAACAGCCTGCGATGGACAAATTCCAGGACATCCTGGTGCAGGGCCACGTGCTCGATGCCAACAAGCGGGTCAAGTTCGACGACCTGGTCACCAACGAGTTCGCCAAGAAGGCGACGTGATCCGTGCAGCCAATGTCTGGCGCCAAAGGCTTGGCCGGCTCCCCTCCTTCTGAGGAGGGATCCGGGATGGGGGTGGCGCGGCCTGGCACGGCGGCCCCCCTCCCCAACCCTCCCCCACAAGGCGGGAGAGAACGGGCAGCGTTGGCCCCGCCCAAGGTCGAATTGCGCGATGTCGGGCTGCGCTACTTCGGGCTCGAGGGCGAGACCGAGGCGCTGAGCACCATCTCCCTCTCCATCAAGGCCGGCGAGTTCGTCGCCATCATCGGCCCGAGCGGCTGCGGCAAGAGCACCCTCCTCTCCCTGATCTCCGGCATCCTGAAGCCGACCGGCGGCGCGGTGCTCCTCGACGGGCGGCCGGTCACCGGCCCGAGCCGCAAGGTTGGCTACATGCTGCAGCAGGACTACCTGTTCGAGTGGCGCACGATCCTGGAGAACGCAGTGCTCGGCGCCGAGATCCAGGGGGCCGACATGGCCCGCGCGCGCGAGCGGGCGACCGCGCTCCTCACCCGCTATGGCCTCGGCCAATTTCTCCACCACCGCCCGCGCCAGCTCTCCGGCGGCATGCGCCAGCGCGTCGCGCTCGCCCGCACGCTCTGCACCGAGCCCGATATCGTCCTCCTGGACGAGCCGTTCTCGGCGCTCGACTCACAGACCCGCCTCGCGCTCGGTGACGAGATCGGCGAGATCCTGCGGCGCGAACGCAAGACCGCGATCCTAGTGACGCACGACATCGGCGAAGCGATCAGCATGGCGGAGCGCGTGATCGTGCTCTCGCGCCGGCCGGCGCAGGTCAAATCCGATCGCCCGATCGGCTTCGCCACCGCGGACGGCGGACGGCCGACCCCGCTCGCTGCGCGCAACGCACCCGAGTTCAACGGCTATTTCAACGCGCTCTGGCAGGAGCTCGAGGTCCATGTCGAAGGTTGAGACTGTGCCGCTCGCCGGCGCGAGCCCCGAATACCGCGCGTGGCTGCGCAGCGAGCGTCGCGGCCGGATCACCGTTCGTGCCGCGCAGCTCGCGTTGCTTCTTCTACTTCTCGTGCTGTGGGAAGTCCTGCCGCGGGCGCAGATCATCAATCCGCTGTTCACCAGCTATCCGTCCGCCCTCTGGCCGACCTTCCTCGAGCTCCTGAAGGCAACGCCACAGCAGCCGAGCATCCTCGCCCACACCTGGGCGACATCGCTCGCGACGGTCATCGGTTTCTCGGCTGCCATCGTGCTCGGGACCGCCATCGCGGCGGCGCTATGGTGGTGGAACGACCTCTACAAGGTGCTCGACCCGTATCTGGTGGTCGCCAACGCCATGCCGAAGACCGCCTTCGTGCCGATCTTCTACATCTGGCTCGGCGCGACGCTGTCGGTCTACGGCATGTCGCTCGCAATCTCGCTGTTCGTCACCATCCTGATGATCTACAACGGCTTCCAGGGCACCGACCCGAACAAGATCAAGCTCGCCCAGACGTTCGGCGCCAGCAAGGCCCAGGTTCTCACCAAGGTGGTGTTGCCCGGCGCCGTGCCGACGTTGATCGCCGCCCTCAAGGTCAATGTCGGCCTGTCGCTGGTCGGCGTCGTCGTCGGCGAATTCCAGTCCGGCAATCTCGGGCTCGGCTATCTGATCCAGTACGGCAGCCAGATCTTCAAGCTCAACATCGTGATGACGGCGATCACGATCCTGGCGATCGTGTCGTCCGTGATGTATCTCGCGATCTCCTGGCTCGAGATGGTGGTGATGCGGCGACGGTGATACGGACCTACGCCGTCTTGCGCGCCTCCGCCGGCGCGATCCGCGCCAGCGCCTCATCGGTCGACATCACGTCGCCGAAGAAGATCGCAAAGGTATTCATGGTCCCGGCGTGCTCCTCGTCGGTCCAGGTCGCGTTGCCATCGGACACCATGACCACCCGGTAGTCGCGCAGCATGGCGTCGCGCGCACTCGACTCGCAGCACACGTTGGTGGCGGTGCCGGTGATCAGCACCGTGTCGATACCGCGCGCCTTGAGTTGCGCGTCGAGGTCTGACGACCCCGGCATGAAGGCGCTGTAGGTCACTTTCCTGGCGCGCAAGTCGCCGGGGTGCGGTTCGAGCTCCTTGAACAGCGCAAAGCCTTCCGCCTTGGCGTCGAGGCCGGCGAGCCGGGTCGCCACCCGCTCGGGCGTGAGCATGTGCTTGTGATGGTTGCGCCAACGCGTCATCGCCTCGGCCGAGTCGGTCTGGACCCAGACCACCGTGCCGCCCGCGGCCCGGATTGCGTGCGCCATCCGATTGATGTTGGGCACGATCGCGCGCGACAGCGGGACCTCGGCCGGAAAACCCTCGGCGCAGAAATAGTTCTGCATGTCGACCACGATCAGGGCCGCCTGCGCAGCCGGTATCGTCTCGTTGGCGAAGAGCTTGCCCTGCCGCCGCAGCACGCGCTCTTTGACCCACTCAGGCATGGCGTAGCGATGCATGGAGGCCTCCTCCTGCAAGACAGCTGATACCTCCAGGCTAGGCCCCGGCCGCCCTCCCCGTCAATGCGGGCGGACATTGCGGCCGGACGGCCATACACTGAGGGCGCCGTATCCCTCGCATGACCCCCCGACAGGAGGCTCCGATGCACGTTCGCGAACCCCTTCTCAATTGGGCCAAGATCAAGGACCTGCGGCCGACGCAGATGACGGTCGGCATGCGCGAGGTCGTGGAAAAGCGCAAACGCTGGCGTGAGCACAAGGACAAGAAGCGACCCGAGTTTCTCGCCAAGCACATGATCCCGGTGATCCTCGGGCCGAAGGACAACCATTACGTCATCGATCACCACCATCTCACCCGCGCCCTGCTGGAAGAAGGGCAGGCTGAGGTCATGATCTCGGTGGTCGCCAAGCTCAACATGCTCGATCGCGAGGCCTTCTGGATCTTCCTCGACAATCGCAGCTGGTGCCATCCGTATGACCAGAACGGCGCGCGGCGCAGCTTCGAGGATATCCCCAGTTCGATTGCCGACTTGCGTGACGATCCCTTCCGCAGCCTCGCCGGCGAGGTTCGTCGGCTCGGAGGCTGTTCCAAGGAGACGGTGCCCTTCAGCGAATTCGTGTGGGCCGACTTCTTCCGCCGGCGCATCAAGCGCAAGACGGTGGAAAATGATTTCAGCACCGCAGCCGAACGGGCCTTGCGCCTCGCAAAGACCCCCGAGGCCGATTATCTGCCGGGCTGGTGCGGGCCGGTTGCCGAGTGAGGGCGGCAGCAAAAGCCGATCGCTAACGGTTCGTTAAGGCTGTCGCTAAACATGCGCCGGAATTCGTGGGCTGGATGCCCACTGATATACCTTTTTCATGCATTGCCCCCATAGCTTCCCGGCAAATCGACTGGCGATCGGGCATTCGGGAGAATGCAGTGGGCAGGCTCGCCTTGCGAATTCTTTATTGCGGCACCGAGCGGGACTGCGACGCGATTCGAAGGATCGCGGCCGCGGTCGGCGACGGCGTGTCGATCCTGACGGCAAGCGATTGCGCCGCGCCGGTCCGGATTATCCGCACTGAGGCCGCGCGAGACGCGGCCGTCGAGGCGGTGATCATCAACCAGGCATGGCTCACGGCCTGCGCGCCTGACGTGCTGTCCCGCATCATCGCCACCGATGAGGCACTCTGTGTTGTGGTCGAAGCCCAGACCGCCGCGCACCCGTCGGAGCATATCCTGCCCGACCGGGTGATCGCAGTCTCGGAGGATCACGCGCGGGGCTTGCAGCTTGCCGCCGCGCTTGCCGAAAAGTGCAGGCTACAGCGCGCCTACGCCAAGATGCAGCGGGAGCTGACCGCCGCTCAGCGCGCCGCTCAGATGGTCTCGACCGAGTACCAGCGCCAGAGCCGTGAACGCGAGCGGCTCTTCGAGACCGCACTGCATAACATGTCGCAGGGCCTGTGCATGTTCGACGGCGACGCCAACCTGGTCGTCTGCAACGATCGCTACATCGAGATGTATGGCCTCTCGCGCGACGTGGTCGCTCCCGGGGTAGCGTTGCGAAGCATCCTGCAGCGTCGCCAGGATCTTGGCAATTTCGGCGGCGACCCGGATATCTACGTCAAGGAGCTGCGCGCCGCGATCCTCGAGGGTGGCGTGCATACCCAGCGCGTCCGCGCCGCCGACGGACGGACGATCTCGATCGCCAACCGCTCGATGCCCAACGGCGGTTGGGTTGCGACCCACGAGGACATCACCGAGCGTACCCGGGCCGAGGAACAGATTCGCCACATGGCGAAGCACGACAGCCTCACGGGGCTGCCCAATCGCGCTGCGTTCCGGGACGAAATGGAGCAGGCGCTCAAGCGCGTGCGGCGCGGCCAGCAGATGGCGGTCATGTGCCTGGACCTCGACCACTTCAAGAACGTCAACGACACGCTCGGGCACCTGATCGGCGACAAGCTGCTGTGCATGGCTGCAAAACGGCTCAAGGGCCTGGTGCGCGAAACCGATACGATCGCGCGGCTCGGCGGCGACGAATTCGCCGTGCTGCAGCCCGATCTCGACGACGCGGACGCCGCCGAACCCTTCGCCGAGCGCATCATCGCTGAAATCACCCAGCCCTACGACATTGACGGACACCAGGTAGTCGTGAGCACCAGCGTCGGGATTGCGATCGCGCCCGGGGACGGTGGCTCGACGGAGCTGCTCCTGCGCAACGCCGACATGGCGCTCTATCGCGCCAAATCGGACGGGCGCTCGACCTTCCGCTACTTCGAGCCGGAGATGGACGAGCAGCTGCAGGCACGGCGCGCCCTCGAGATGGACCTGCGCAACGCGGTGGCCAACAACGAATTCCAGGTGTTCTACCAGCCGCAGGTCGACACCATGACCGAGCAGGTCACCGGCTGCGAGGCGCTGCTGCGCTGGCATTCCCCGACCCGCGGCATGGTGCCCCCGAGCCAGTTCATCCCGCTAGCAGAGGAGATCGGCCTGATCGTGCCGATCGGCGAATGGGTCCTCAAGCAGGCCTGTTGCGACGCCGCGACCTGGCCGAAACCGGTGCGGGTCGCCGTCAACCTGTCACCCGCCCAATTCAAGAGCCGGAGCGTGGTGCAGAGCGTCATCAATGCGCTTGCAGCGAGCGGACTCGACGCCTCGCGCCTGGAACTCGAAATCACCGAGTCCGTGCTGCTGCACGACAACGAGGCGACGATTGCGACGCTGCATCAGCTACGCGGCTTCGGGATCAAGATATCGATGGACGATTTCGGCACTGGCTATTCCAGCTTGAGCTATCTGCGCAGCTTCCCGTTCGACAAGATCAAGATCGACCGCTCATTCATCAAGGACATTTCCGACAAGGGCGATTGCGCGGCGATCGTGAAGGCGGTGGCCGGCCTGGGCAAGGGTCTCGGCATCCGGACCACGGCGGAAGGCGTGGAGACCATCGATCAGTTGCGCCACGTGCGCGCCGAAGGCTGCACCGAGGTCCAGGGCTATTTCTTCAGCGCCCCGCAGTCAGCCGACGCCTTGCAGGACTATTTCGCGCGCGAGAAGGCGCGAACCGAGGCGGCGTGAACGCTCCGCTCATCACCCCGTAAGGTCGGGTCAGGGCGCCTCGAAGCCCTTCGCTGTCCATACCGAGCGCGCCTGCGGCGAGGCGATGGACGCCACAAATGCCTTTCCGGCTTCGGGTTGCTTGCCGTTCGCCACGATCCCGGACGCGAACAGCGTGTAGCGCTGGATCTCCGGCGGGAGGGGCCCCACCAGGTCAATCCCCGATGCAACCACGATTTCGCTGATCTGGTTGAAGCCGATCTCGACATCGCCGCGAGCCACGGCTTCGAAGCGCTCGGAGCGCTGCTTGAAGGCGACGGTCTTTGGTTTCATGTCCGCCGCCAGGCCGAGACGCTCAAAAAGCTCGATCAGGTAAAGGCTGACCGGCGCACCGGCTGCCGGATCGTTGTAGCCGATGGACTTTGCGCCCCGCATCGCGCGCTTGAACGCTTCGACCGAGCCGATATCGGGTTTGACGGCGCCTTTACGCACGAACACTCCGACCCCGACCTTGGCAAGATCGACGCGGCTGCCCGCCAGCACCTTGCCCTCACGCGTCAAGAGTTCGATCTGCGCGCCCGAGACGATCGCCACGTCGGCCGCTTCGCCCTTGCGCAGACGCTCGGTCATCTCGCCGATCGCGCCGTCGAAATCCGAGCGCACCTTGTGCCCGGTCGAACGTTCGAACGGCGCAATGAGCTGGCTCATGACCGGCGTCACGGCGGAGCCCGCAATGACTTTGATCTCCGCCGCGGTCGCGGATGCACCCGCACCGACCAGGAGGAATGCGGCCCGGATGATCAGCGCACCGGCAGCTTGTCTGATATCGCGCACGACGATGCCCTCCCCCCAAGGGTCCGTGCACCTATGAAAGCAACTGTTGCCGGGCTCCGCCAGCCCCCGCCGGCTTCCGCTACTGCGGCACGATGTTGGCGAGCTTGGCGGCGGCTTTCATGGCGTCGTAGTCGGCCTGGATGAAGGCCGCAAAGCCCTGCGAGGTCATCTGCTCGGGCGTGGCGATTTCCGAGCCGAGCGCGACCAGCTTCTCGGCCGCGGGCCCGCCGGAGAGCCCACCCTCGATGGCCTTTTGCAATTGCGCGACCACCTCCGGCGGCGTCTTCGCCGGCGCGCAAATCCCGATATAGCTCTGCGCCACAAATCCCTTCACGCCTTGCTCGTCGAACGTCGCGATGTCCGGTGCGAGCTTCGAGCGGTGCGCCGCCGCAACAGCGAGGATGCGCGCCTGGCCGGCTTTGTGCAGCGGCAGCGCGGTCGAGAACTCCGTCATCGCGCCCTGGATGCTACCCCCGATGACGTCGGGCAGGAGTGCCCCGCCGCCGCGATACGGCACGTGCGTGATGTCCGCGCCGGTCGCCGACTTGAAGCGCTCGAGCGTCATATGCGTGGCGCTGCCGACGCCGCTGGTCGCGATGCTGATCGAGCCCTTCTTCGACAGCGCGACCAGGTCGGCGACGGTCTTGGCCTCCACCTTGTTGCTCAGAAGCAACGCATGCGGCACATAGCTCGTGAGCGCCACCGGGGCGAAATCTTTCAACGGATCGTAGCCGAGATGCGCCTGAATGAACGGGTTGACGGTGAGCGGCCCGTTCGATCCGACCAGCAGCGTGTATCCGTCGGGAGCAGCGCGAGTCACGAGCTCGGCGCCGAGGCTGCCGCCCGCGCCGGCCCGGTTCTCGACCACCACCGGCTGCTTCAAGCCTTTCGAGATCACCTCGCCCGCGATGCGGCCGACGATGTCGGCGTTGCCGCCCGCCGCGAATGGCACGATCAGGTGGATCGGCCGATCCGGATAGGCCGCCCACGCCGTGCGCGCCAGCAAGGTGACGGCGGGCAGGCCGGCGAGCGAGGCAAGCAGGGTGCGGCGTGAAAGCATCATCGTGGTCTCCGGGAAGACATGGGCCGGCAGGTCCTGCGTCGCAAGGGCGCCAGACAGGCCGGCCGACGGCCACATCTACAACTTGGGGCAGCGCGGAAGGAAGGGATTTGCCGCTGTGCTTAACGGTTTGTGCAGCGCTGCGGCATTGTGCAGCGGATTACCCGGCCGGCCTCAAAACCGCGGAGGCTCCCCCGCAAAGGCCTGCCGGATCACGCGCTCGATCTCGGACGGGGTCACTGGCCGTGGGCTGGGAAACTTCCTCTGCGCCACGACCTCGACGGCACGCCGGATATCGGATTCGTTCAAGCCCAGATCCTTGAGCCCGGTCGACAGTCCGCAGGCGACATTGATGTGATAGAGCGCCTGCGCCGGGTCGGGCCCCCCGAGGGCGCGTGCGAGCCGCTCCTTTGCGGCCGGCGCGGCCGGCAGGTTGAACGCGGCCGCATAGGGCAGCACCGCCGCATGGGTGCGCGCATGGTCGGTCCCGAAATTCTGCCGGACCCGTTGCGCGATCGTATGTGAGAGCCCGACGCTCGCGCGAAACGCGGCCGCGAGCCAGGCGCCATAGAGCGCGTCGCTGCGCGCCTCGATATTCTTGGGATCCGCCTTGAGCCGGGGCAGCGCGCCGGCGAGGCGGCGCGCCGCCTCTTCGGCCAGGGCGAGCACGATCGGATTGGCATCCGGCCCGTAGAGCGACTCGACCGCATGCGCCATGGCGTTCATGCAGCTCGCCGCCGTGGTCGCAAACGGCAGCGTGAGGGTGAGCTCGGGGTCGTAGATCGCGCTCGCCGGCAGTGCATGCGGCGAGGCGCCGGAGCGCTCCTCGCCCGCCGTGCCGATGTACCAGCGCGCCGCCATCTCCGAACCCGAATAGGTCGTGACCACGGCGACAAAGGGAAGCTTGGTCGCGGCCGCCACCGCCTTGGCGAGCCCGATCGGCGAGCCCCCGCCGACACAGACGAAGCCGTCCGCATCGAACCGCTTGAGGTCGGCGAGGATCGTTTCGAACGCCGCGGCCGGCATGCCGGGTTGCGCGGTGTCGCTCACCCCCACGATTCGGCTGCCGAGCGAAGCGCTCGCTTGCCGGGCAAGATCGCCGCGGCCCTGCGAGCACAGCAGCATCACGCGCGCCATCCTATGGCGCTCCGCTTCCTCCCCGAGCTTGTGGACCATGCCGCGCCCGAACAGGACGCGGATGCGATCCGACGTATAGACGAAGGGGTCGGGCATGGTGGGCGATGCGCTCGAAGCGGCCGTAAGCGGGAGCCGGACGATGGCAGGCGGCCGCCTTTCGGGCAACCCCGGACCGGAGATTCGTGTTATCCTTGGAAAAGCGGCGCCGCCGGCGCCCTGATTCGAGATGCCGCCATGATGCCCTTTGCCGCCCTCGCCCTTGGGACCAGCCTGATCACCGTCGCATCCAGCGGCGTGCCGACCCTTAAAGTCGAGTCGAGCTGCAAGGCCGCCGGGGCCGCCGGCATGATCGTGGGCAGAACGGCGGATTCCTGCCTCAATGACGAGAAATCGGCCCACGAGCAGCTTCAGAAGGACTGGGGCAGCTTTTCGGCCGCCGACAAAAGTCACTGCCTGTCCATGGTCTCGACCGGCGGCTCCCCGAGCTATGTCGAGCTCTTGTCCTGCCTCGAAATGTCCCGCGACGCGAAGAAGATCGCCCAGGACCGCGGAACGACCGAACAGCCGGCGCAGCAGCCGCGGGTCCCGAAGCGACGGCAGCCGACGTCGCGCTGACCACTTGAGCCTGCGGCAACCCTGCAGCGGCACATGCCTTGACTTGCGTGCCGCATCGCCAAAACACTACGGCCCACTTGCCGCTTCAACGCGAACCGACGCGTGTCGCGGAACCGGCAACGCAGGGAGAGAATCATGGGGCCGGGGGCGGATCCGGGCGCCGCAATCGCGGTGCGCAACGCCAGCAAGCTCTTCCTGGATGGCGCCGTCATCGCGTTCCGCCAGCTCACGCTCGCCGTTCGCCAACAGGAAATCCTCTGCATCGTCGGGCCGAGCGGCTGCGGCAAAACGACCTTTCTGCGGGCGGTCGCAGGCCTGATCGACCTCTCTTCCGGAGAGATCCTGGTTGGCGGCAAGCCCGTGCGCGGACCTCCCGAGGGCGTCGCGATGGTCTTTCAGCATTTCGGCCTGCTGCCTTGGAAGACCGTGTTCGCCAACGCTGGCTTCGGCCTCAAGATTGCGGGCGCATCCGCGGCGACGACAGCTGAGAGGGTGCGGCGTTACCTCGACCTCGTCGGGCTGTCGGGCTTCGAGAACCACTATCCCTATCAGCTATCGGGCGGCATGCAGCAGCGCGTCGGGCTTGTGCGCGCGCTCGCCATCAATCCATCCATCCTCTTGATGGACGAGCCCTTCGCGGCGCTCGATGCGCAGACCCGGGAGGTGCTGCAGGACGAATTGCTGCAGCTCATGCAACGCCCCGACGAGCGCAAGACCATGGTTTTCATCACCCATTCGATCGACGAGGCGATCCTGCTCGGCGATCGCATCGCAGTGATGAGCGCGCGGCCGGGCCATATCAAGGAGCTGATCGATCTGCCGTTCGGCCGTCCGCGCGACGTCGAGGCCGTGCGCGCCGATCCGCGCTTCGCCGAATTGCGCGCCCACATCTGGCGCCAGCTGCACACGGCGCGGCCGCAACGCAGCGCCAGGGTGGCATGAGCATGACGGTTGAGGCCGAAGAATCCGCGCTCGATCGTCCCGCGGCTGCGCGCGCGCTCGCCGGACCGAGTGACGACGGCGATGACCGCTCGCGGGCCCGGAAGGTCGCCGCGCAGCGGCGGCGGACGAAGCAACTGCAGACGATTGCGATCCGCGCCGCCTCGCTCACGGTGGTGCTCGGCCTGTGGCAGGTGGCCGGCGCCCGCGTCGATCCCGTCCTGTTCACGACGCCGTCCAAGGTGTTCGCGGCCGCGGTCACGATGATCGGCAGCGGAGAGCTGTGGACCTATCTGTGGCCGAGCCTCGTTGTGCTGCTGATCGGCCTCACGCTGGCCGCCCTGGTGGGCGTCGCGACCGGGCTCTTGCTGGCGCGCTACTGGGTGCTCGACGTGGCGCTCGGCGTCTACATCACATTCCTCTATTCGACGCCGAGCGTCGCGCTGGTGCCGCTCATTGTGCTGTGGGCTGGTTTCGAGACCACCGCCAAGGTCATCATCCTGTTCCTGTTCGCCTTCTTCCCGATGGCGATCAACACCTATCAGGGGGTGAAGAACGTCGATCCGAAGCTGGTCGAGGTCGGCCGCGCCTTCCGTTGCAGCGAGCGCCAGCTGTGGGCCAACATCGTGCTGCCGGGCGCCCTTCCCTTCATCGTTACCGGCCTGCGGCTCGCGGTCGGGCGCGGGCTGATCGGAATGGTGCTGGCCGATCTCTACACTGCGATCTCCGGGATCGGCTACCTCATCGTGCGCACGGCCTCGACCTACCAGGTCGACAAGATGTTCGTGCCGATCGTCACCCTTGGTGTTCTCGGGGTCACGCTGACCGCCCTGCTGCGCGCACTGGAGATCAAGGTCGCGCCGTGGACCGCAGCAGCGGATCAGGACTGAGCTCACCGGTTCATCGCAAGGAGCAAAGCGGCATGTTCAAGGCGTCACGATTGCTTCGGCTCGTTCCGATGCTGGCCGGCCTCGCGGGGGCCGCCGGTGTCGATCGCGCACTCGCGGAGACCCCGAATTGCCCGACGATCCGCAAGATCAACATCGGGGTGTCGGTCGCGCCGCCCAACGTGGTGCACACCGCTCCTTACGTCGCCAAGGCGCTCGGCTTTTTCGCCAAGCGTTGCATCGACGCCAACATCGTCCAATTCGAGGGCGGCCAATCGGCGACCGCTGTCGCCGCCGCGGCGCAAGGATCGGCCCTGGTGAGCGTCGGCGAGGTCGCGATCGGCCGCGGGCTCAGGGTCCGCCAGATCTGGGGTTTGGCGCCCCGCATGCCGCAGGCCTACATGGTGGCGGCGGACATCAAGACCGCCGCCGATCTCAAAGGCCGCAAGCTCAGCGCGACCGGCGGCGGGGTCGGCGGCTTCAACTGGCGGATGGGCCGAGCCGTGCTTCAGTCGGCGCATCTCGACGTCGGCGACGCCCAGTTCATCTCGTCAGCCACGGCCGGCCGCCTGCCCGGCCTGGTCGCCGGCCAGATCGACGCCGTGGCGCTGCATCCTGAGGATGTGTTTCTCGCCGCGCAGCAGAAGCCGGGCCTGCATCCGCTGGTCCAGCTCGCCGAGCTGATGCCCTCCTACATGTTCAACGCCTACGGCGCCTCGACCGACTGGATCGCCCGCGATCCCGGCCTGCTGCGTGACGCCGTCGCGGCGATGATCGAAGCCAATCGGGCCGCCTACCGCGAGAAGGAGAAGGTTGTCCCGATCATGGCGGAGGCGACCAACAAGCCCAAGGCTGCGGTCGAGTATGCGATCGACATCCTCACCAAGCACTGCGCCTGGTCGGTGAACGAGGGCTTCGATCCCAAGCGAACGCAATGGACCATAGACTACAGCGTGTCCACCGGAGATATCGAGGCGGCGAAGAAGCCGACCGTCGAGCAGGTGATCGACTTCAAGCTCGCAGGCGAGGCGGTTGCGGCTGCCGGTGGCCGCGCCACGATCGGCAACTGCACGGACTAAGACAAGACCGCGTCACTCGGCGGTCCATCGCGCCATCGCCGCATGGTCCGCCGGCACTGGATCGTCCGCTGGAGCGGACGATCCATGAACCGCTCAATCGGTCGGCTCGATGTGCGCGTCCTTGCCGAGCTGCAGGGTGGCGGCGAAGTCGTCCTTGGCGAACTTGTCGAACTGCTGCACGCTCATCAGCTCGGGCTGGACGCCCAGCTTCTGCAGCTTCTCCTGGACGGCCTTGTCCTGCAGCACGGTTTCGACCTGATCGTGCAGCGTGTCGACGATCGCCTGCGGCGTCTTCGCCGGCACCGACAGGCCGTTCCAGAAGACGTATTCCGCCTTCGGATAGCCGGCTTCCACGATGGACGGCACGTCCGGCAGCAGCGGAATGCGCTTCTTCGTGCTCACGGCCAACACCCTGAGCTTGTCGCTGCCGAGCGCGGCAGCCGCAGCAGCCGCCGGGATGAAGTAGTAGTCGATGCGTCCCGCCATCACCTCGGTCAGTCCGCCCTCGCGGAACGGCACGTGCCGTACGTCGATCTGGGCGGCGAGGCGCAGGCGCTCACCCGCCATGTGGGAGCCGGAGCCGATGCCGGCCGACGCGAAGGTGAGCGCGCCGGGCTTGGCCTTCGCGGCCGCGACCAGGTCGGCGACCGACTTCCAGCCGCTTGCGCTGTTGACGACCAGGATGTTCGGCTGCGTTCCGAACAGGGCGACGTAGATGAAATCCTTCGTCGGGTCGTAGGGCAGCTTGCGGTGAAGAAGCATTTCCGAGCCCATGGATGAGGAGCTCGTCACGGCGGTGTAGCCGTCGGGCTCGGCCTTGGCGGCGGTCGCAAACCCGCTGGCGCCGCCCGCTCCGGGCCGCGGCTCGATCACGATCGGCTGCCCGAGCCGTTGCGACACCTCGTTGAGCACGACGCGGGAGACCGTATCGGCGGCGCTGCCGGCCGGAAACGGGCTGATCACCCGGATCTGCCGGGTGGGATATTGCTCGGCGCGAACGGCCGCCGTCGCGGCGATGAGGATCACGCCCGCCAGGGCGCAGGAACGACGCAGTGACAACACGAAGCTCTCCCGGATTGGCCTGGATCAGGCGGCAACAGGCTTGAATTTTCCAGCTTTTCAGCCCCCGCCGCAAGCACAACGCGCCTCCGGCCTTGACGGCCAAGCGCCGCAGGGATTGAACTCGCCGCCACCCACCGCCCCCTCATTGCCCGCGCAAAACGGGTCGTAGGGGTTGGTTAACGCCACGCAGGTCGGGCTGGCCCGACTTGCGCATCGGTTGTCGATCTCGGACGAGCCCGAGATCGGTGGCGCGCCACCCACCCCTACGCGCCGGCGCCCCGCTCGCGCGGAGCATGAGCTCTCAGCCTGGACCAGCGAGGACATTTATGACCGACGTTCCCCTCCCCAAAGGCTCCCTGCCATGGGACCAGTTGCAGCACCGGCTGGACGAGAGCCAGCCGTTCAACCTGATGCGCAACACGCCCTATTACCGCGACGCGGTCTATGAGCAGTTCTCAAAAGAGGAATACGCCCGCCGCTACGCCGCGCTTCGCACGAAAATGCGCCAGGAGAAGCTCGATTGCGTCATCGTGCCCGGCGGCCCGAGCCATTGGAGCTTCGGCGGCGGCATGCTCTGGCTCACGGGCCATTGGGAATGGCATGCGCTATGCTGCTACGTCGTCGTTCCCCTCCAGGGCGAGCCGACGCTTGTCTATTCGATGGGCGGCACGCATGCGGAGGCGGTGCGGCGCGAGACCTCGGCCGCGCTCTCCGACGTGCGCGGCAGCCGCGGCGGGCAATACGCCGCGGTGATCGCCGATCGCATCCTCGAGCTCGGCCTCGAGCGCGGCCGCATCGGGCTTCTCGAGATCGACCCGCGCCACAAGGACTACCTGCCCGTCAACCAATACAACCTGCTCAAGGAACGGCTTCCCGCGGCGGAGCTCGTGTTCACCCGCGGCTGGATCCACGAGCTGCTCTCGGTGCACAGCGCCGAGGAGCTCGACTGCATCCGGAAAGCCGGCAAGCTGTGCGAGGACGCGATGAACGCGCTCGTCGCGCGCGCCAAGCCGGGCGTCACCGAATATCAGCTCCGCGCCGCAGCGGCCGCCGCGATCATGGAGGGCGGCGGCGATATCGACTTCCTGATTATCGGTTCGACATCCATGGCGAACCCCGCAATGGTGTTCGGCAATCCGCGACCATCCGGACGCGTGCTGCAAAAGGGCGACATCATCAACATGGAGCTCGCCGCCGGCTATCGCGGCTACTCGGCGCAGATCGGCTCGCCGATCTGCCTTGGGCCGCCGACCGACATGGTCAAGCGCTTCTGGGAGGACATCACGCTGCCGGTCTTCGAGCTGATGGCGAGCGAGATCAAGCCGGGCAATCCGGTCGCGAAGATCCAGGAGGCAGGCAAGATCTTCCGCCAGAAAGGCGTGCAGTCGCGCCCGATCCATGCCCACGGCATCGATCTCATCACCGACGGCCCGCATGTCTTCACCGACGGCGTCCACGGCGAAGCCTTCGAGCAGACGTTCCGCCCCGGCATGGTGTTCATGGCCGAACCCAACCCGATCACCGCCGACGGGCGCTTCGGAATCTTCATGGGCCACACGTTCATCGTCACCCAGAGCGGCAACGAATGCGTGGACAAGTTTCCATGGGAGATGGTGGTGGTGTGATCCATCACCACCCCACATTGAGCGTCATGCCCCGCGCCAGCGGCACATCCAGTGATCACGACAGCCCGCGAGGATTACTGGATCGTCCGCTTGCGCGGACGATGACGGCGGCCGAGAGCGCGGCAGCGACCTAGCCCCGCCCCACCAGCTTGGCCCACTCGTCCTCGGTGAGCACCACTACGCCGAGCTTCTTTGCGTTCTCCAGCTTCGATCCTGCGCCCGGCCCGGCGACGACGTAGTCGGTCTTCTTCGACACCGATCCCGCCACCTTGGCGCCGAGCCGCTCAGCCGTCGCTTTCGCCTCGTCGCGTGTCATTGTCTCGAGCGAGCCCGTGAACACCACGGTCTTGCCGGCGACGGGCGAATCCTTCGGCTTCTCGGCATCGAGGACCTCAACCTGGCGGCTCAACCGCTCGACGATGTTGCGGTTGTGCTTCTCTGCAAAATACTTGGCGATGCTGTCGATCACGGTGTCGCCGATCTGGTCGAGCGCATCCATCTCGGCGCGCGTGTCCTCGTCGCTCTGCACGATTTTCAGACATGCGTCATGAAACGCGTCCCAGCTACCGTAGCCGCGCGCGAGCGCGAGCGCAGTCGTGTCGCCCACGTGGCGCATGCCAAGTGCGTAGATGAAGCGATCGAGGGGAATCCGGCGCCGCGCCCGGATCGCCTGGAAGAGGTTGTGCACGGAGGTTTCGCCGAACCCCTCCTCTTTTTCGAGCTTGATCTTGGCGTTGCGCTCCTCGAGCGTGAAGATGTCGCTCGGCTCCTTGACCCAGTCGCGCTCGTAGAACAGCTGGATCTGCTTCTCGCCGAGCCCGTCGATGTCGAAGGCGCGGCGCGAGACGAAATGCCTGAGGTGCTCGATGCGCTGGAACGGGCAGGCGAACTCCCCCGAGCAGCGGAAGCGCACCCCCTCCTCTCCGGCCGCGTTGATCTCGCGCACCACCGGCGTGTGCAGCGGGCACGGACACCGCGTCGGAAAGCTGTACTCCTCTCGCCCGCGCGGCGTTTCCTCCACGACCCCGAGCACCTGCGGGATCACGTCGCCGGCGCGCTGGATCTGCACCGTGTCGCCGATGCGCACACCCAGCCGCTTGATCTCGTCCGCATTGTGCAGGGTCGCGTTCTGCACCACCACGCCGCCGACGGTTACCGGCTCCAGCTTGGCGACCGGCGTCAGCGCGCCGGTGCGTCCGACCTGGATCTCGATATCCTTGACGACCGTCACCGCCTTCTCGGCAGCGAATTTGTGCGCGATCGCCCAGCGTGGGCTGCGCGACACAAACCCGAGTCGCTGCTGCCAGTCGAGCCGGTCGACCTTGTAGACGACGCCATCGATGTCGTAGTCGAGCTCGCCGCGGCGCAGCTCGATATTGGCGTGAAAGGAAAGCAGCGACTCGACCGAATGGCAGACTTGCATCAGTGGATTGGTCGCGAATCCGCACTTGCGGAACCACTCCACCATGGCCGACTGCGTATCGGCCGGCATCTCGCTCATCTCGCCCCACGCATAGGCGAAGAATCCGAGCGGCCGGGACGCGGTCACGGCAGGATCCTTCTGGCGCACCGAGCCGGCAGCGGAGTTACGGGGGTTGGCAAAGATCTGGCCGCCGGCCGCGGCCTGGCGCTCGTTGAGATCGAGGAATGCCGACTTGGTCATGTAGACCTCACCGCGCACCTCGCAGACATCGGGGATTTTCCTGCCCTCGAGCGTCTTCGGCACATCTTCCAGGGTGCGGATATTGGCCGTGACGTCCTCGCCCTCGGTGCCGTCGCCGCGCGTGGCGGCCGTGACGAGCTCGCCGCCTTCGTAGCGCAGCGACATCGAGAGCCCGTCGATCTTCGGCTCGGCCGTGAAAGCCAGCGGCTCATCGTCAGACAGCCGCAGGAAACGGCGGATGCGGTCGGCAAAGTCGCGCACGTCCTCGTCGCTGAACGCGTTGTCGAGCGACAGCATCGGTATCCGGTGGCGCACTTTTGCGAAGCCACGCGCCGGCGCCGCGCCGACCTTGAGTGACAGGCTCTCCTGGGTGCGCAGGTCGGGAAAGCGTGCCTCGATCGCGTTGTAGCGCGCGCGCAGCGCGTCGTACTCCGCGTCCGATACCGTCGGCGCGTCCTCCTGGTAATAGCGCCTGTCATTCACGGCGATTTCGGCCTGCAGCCGCGCATGCTCGGCCTTGGCCTGTTTCTCGGTCAGCTCCTCGACCGCCGGGGGCTTGGTGGGGCGTTTGGGCATCGCTTATTCCGTCATTCCGGGCGCGAGCGAAGCTTGCAAGTCCGGAATCCATAACCACAAATCTATCCGGGAAAGCCAGTCCGTCGAAACAACCGTGCTCGGGGCTGGATTTCCGGGTCCGCGTCTGCGGCGCGCCCCGGAATGACGAGGGCTCACCCTGCCGCGGCCCGCATCAGCCGCTCGGCCGCGGCGCGCGCCTCGGCCGTGATCTCGGCGCCGGCGAGCATGCGGGCGATCTCCTCGCG
>Ga0075426_10000971_pt1 | contig 20179 bp, 14 predicted proteins | sample SoiMethybrSBSTD5_FD_75304 | JGI IMG/M metagenome (GOLD analysis project Ga0075426, IMG submission 75304) | Bulk soil microbial communities from a Populus tree surrounding site in Tennessee, USA - Soil MetaG P. TD hybrid SBSTD5 | ecosystem: Environmental > Terrestrial > Soil > Tree plantation...
TGCTCTGTCAAGCACGACCAACTGCAATACCGGTCGTTACACAGGTGAGCCTATTTCGGTAAACCTGAAAGATGTCGACCTCAAAGATTTCTTCCGGCTCATTCATGAGATCAGCGGGCTAAACGTCGTGCTTGATCCCGGTGTAAACGGAACGCTGACAATTGTGCTCGACGACGTGCCTTGGGATCAGGCGCTCGCGATCGTTCTACAGAACAATTCGTTGCAATGTCAATTGAGTGGCAACGTTCTGCGAATTGCGTTACCGGAAACTTTGCGCAAGGAAGCTGAAGCGATTCGCGCCACCCAGGAAGCTCAAGCGCTTGCCGTAGATCGTGTTACGGTGACGCGGTACTTGAGCTATGGTACCGCGAAAAATGTCGTTCCAACCTTGAAGGCCTTTCTTTCCAAGCGGGGGGATATCATCGCCGACGATCGCACGAACTCGGTGATCATTCAGGATATTCCGAGTGTGATTCCGGGAATCGATCGCCTGATCAAGGAACTGGATCGTAAATCGCAGCAGGTAGAGATCGAAGCCCGAGTAGTTGCCTCTACCCGCAGTTTTGCCCGCGATCTCGGTACGCAAGTCGGCTTCGGCTTTGGACCAGACTCGCATTCATATGCAGTCGGCGGCGCCCCGGCAGTTGGAACGAGCCCTAATCAGGTCGGGTACGTGTTTCCTCCGCCATTTTTCACTATTCCTGGCGTAAAACCTCCCACGATCACAGTCGGCCAACCGCCGTCCACAACGGCTGCGGCCATTCCTCTCTTTTCGAACTTAGGAGTAGTTGGGCCGACCAGTGGTCTGGATGTAGTGGCCCAAGGGGGCAACTTCCGGCTGGATGTGCTCTTAACCGCTGCGGAAAGCCGAGGCCTACTGAAAATCCTATCGCGTCCGCGTGTAGTCACGCAGAATAATGCAGCTGCCTTAGTACGGCAGGGTGTTCGCATTCCGGTCGTGACCGCGGCCCAACTCGGCGGACCGCCCACGACGACGTATATCGACGCATTTTTGCGCCTGCAGGTCACACCTCAGATCACCGCGGAGAACACGATTTTCCTGAACGTCGATGTGGAGAACACCACCCCGAATTTTGCTGTGCAGATTGCGGGCAATCCGGAACTGATCACCCAACAGGCAACCACACAGGTGCTCGTGACGGATGGAGGAACGGTAGTGATCGGCGGGGTCATTCAAACCACCGATAGCATTACGCGCGACCAGGTGCCTTTGCTGGGAGATCTTCCTGTATTGGGAAATCTGTTCCGGCACAAAGCGGTTAGCACATCGACACAGGAGCTGATTTTCTTCATTACACCAAGAATTCTGCAGTCGTAACTAACTCTCGAACTTAAAGGCCTCCAGCATTGCAGTGCTGGAGGCCAAGTCTATTTGCGTAACATTCTTCTTGCAATCCAACCATTCGGTCCTCGCGAATTAAACTTGAAGTCAATGGCTGCAGTCAGTCGGCAAGGTTCGTTAGAAGCATCGATCAAGACAGAAGATGTTGACGGCATGCTGATAACCAGTTTGCCGAACATTCGATATCTGTGCGGATTTACCGGCAGCTCAGGGGTTCTTGCGTTTGCTCGAGGCGCATGGAGATTTTTCACCGACGGTCGATATACCGAGCAAGCGAAGCGGCAGGTGAAAACCGCTTCCATACAGATATGCTCGCACTCACCACGTTCGGAGGCTGTGCAGTGGGTTGCTGAACAGCTCCGAAAGAAGAAATCGCCAGCAATCGGCGTAGAAGCCGAGCATGTGAGCTTCTTAACTGAAAAGCGCATTAGTTCAGAATTGCGTTCGCACAGGGGCCGTTCTGGCTATCGGATCCGTCCGACTACTAGTCTGGTGGAGGGCCTTCGTCTAACCAAGGACAAAGCTGAAATTGTTCGTATCCGCCATGCGGTGCAACTATCATCGAGCGTTTTTAACAATCTCGTTCGAGGGATTCGACCATCCGTAAGCGAGAACGACGTCGCCGCTGAGCTCGAGTACCTGGCGCGGCGGGCAGGAGCGGAGAAGATGAGCTTCGACACGATTGTCGCCTCCGGGCCCAATTCGGCTCTGCCGCACGCGCGACCCACGCGGCGCAGGATCGGGAGTGGATTCGTAGTTCTCGACTACGGTGTTATACTCGCCGGTTATTGTTCTGACATGACGCGCACCGTCTGGGTGGGTCGCGCGACCGGGGAAGCGCGGCAAATGTACTCGGCGGTCCTCGAGGCGCAGTTGGCAGCGATTGCGGCTGTAGAGCCGGGGGTCGAATGCCAGTCGGTTGATGCTGCGGCTCGCGATGTCTTACGCAAGCATAAGCTGGACAAATACTTTACTCATTCGCTTGGCCATGGCGTTGGCCTGGAAATCCATGAGGCCCCGCGGCTGGCGAAGGCACAAACTCAAAAGCTCGAGCCCGGGATGGTCGTGACCATCGAACCGGGCGTTTATATTCCGGGGAAAGGTGGCGTGAGAATCGAAGACATGGTGCTGGTTACGAAAACGGGTTGCGAAGTGCTCACTCCAACTCCGAAGGAATTCTTAGTCCTCTGAGCTGCGGCACCCACGAGAATCCATGAATCAAAAAGAGCTCAAAGAGCTGATCGAATTTCTCAAAGAACAGGACATCGCTGAATTCGAGCTGGAGCGCGGCGACGTGAAGGTACGCATCAAGCGCGGGACGCCAGCAGCCATCGCACCTGTCACATTACCCATTTCAGCTCCGACTCTCGCTACAGCAGCGGCAACTCCGCCAGCCGCACCGCCAGCAGCACAGTCGCCGCCTTCCAAATCTCCCGATGAAGGACTGCATCAGGTGAAGTCTCCCATTGTGGGAACATTTTACGATTCGCCCTCGCCCGGATCCCCACCATTCGTAAAGCCAGGCGATACGGTGGAAGCCGGCCAGGTGCTCTGCATCATCGAAGCCATGAAGCTGATGAACGAAATCGAAGCCGACGCGAGCGGCGAGATCGTGAAACGGCTCGTCAACAACGGACAGCCCGTCGAGTACGGACAGCCTCTATTCAGTATTCGTCCGCGCTGATGTTCCAAATGCGCAAGTCTCGAGAATGTTCAAAAAGATCCTGATTGCCAATCGCGGGGAAATTGCATTGCGCGTGATTTGCGCCTGCAAGGAACTGGGCGTCCAAACCGTAGCAGTCTACAGCGAGGCCGACCGCAATTCGCTCCCAGTCCGCTTTGCCGATGAGGCCATCTGCATTGGTCCGCCGCGCTCTGCCGAGAGCTACCTCAACATTCCAGCAGTCATCAGCGCCGCTGAAATCGCCAACGTCGAAGCCATCCATCCTGGGTATGGGCTCCTCAGCGAAAACGCTAACTTCGCAGAGGTTTGCGAAACGTCACACCTCAAGTTCATCGGGCCGTCGCCCGCCGTCATGCGCCTCATGGGTGAAAAAGAAAAAGCGCGCGTAGCGATGAAGAAAGCTAGCGTGCCGATCTTGCCTGGGTCCGAAGGCGTAATTCAGAACGAGGACGACGCGCTGCAGTGGGCCAAGCAAGTCGGATTGCCAGTAATTCTCAAAGCATCAGCCGGAGGCGGTGGTCGAGGTATGCGCGTGGTACGGTCGGCGGAAGAACTGCCGAAGCTGTATCAAGCAGCGCATTCTGAAGCCGCCGCCGCCTTCGGGAATGGCGATCTCTACATGGAGAAGTTTATCGAGAGGCCTCGCCACATCGAGTTCCAGATCATCGCTGATGAGCATGGCAAAGTGATGACGCTGGGCGAACGCGAGTGCAGCATTCAGCGCCGGCATCAGAAGCTCATTGAGGAATCACCTTCGACGAAAGTCACTCCAAAACTCAGAAAACAGATCAGTGAAAAACTGGAAAGCTGCCTCGGCGACATCGGTTACGTCAACGCCGGCACCATCGAGTTCCTCATGGACGAAGACGGCAGCCTGTACTTCATCGAGATGAACACGCGCATTCAGGTTGAGCACCCGGTCACGGAGATGGTCACCAGCGTGGATCTTGTGAAGGCACAAATCAGGATTGCTGCAGGCGAAAAACTGAGCGACATCATTACCGATCCGATCGAGATGCGTGGGCACTCGATTGAATGTCGCATCAACGCCGAGCATCCGGAAAAGTTCACGCCGTCAGCGGGCAAGATCACCGCGTTCAATATGCCCGGCGGCACCGGCGTCCGGGTGGATACGGCTGCTTATACAGAAGGCGTGATCCCACCGTATTACGACTCGCTCATCGCAAAGCTGATTACTCACGGCAAAGATCGCGTAGAGGCGATCGCACGCATGTCGCGAGCCCTGGAGATGTTCATCGTAGAGGGCATCCACACCACAATTCCTCTCCATAGACGCATCATGCAGGACGCCGATTTCCGAGCCGCTCAATTCGATACGAAATTCATGGAGCGCTTCCTGCAGCAGAACGGCACGGAAGTTTCGAAGGGCAAAGCAAGCGGCTAGCGCCAGAGTTCGCGCGCCAAATGAGCCTTTCCGAGCGCAGTAGCTTTATCTCTCCACTTTCCTCAGTATGGCGTCGCGGACCGCTCGTTCCGCCCGTGCTATCGTTTTCTAAGGCCTTCTATGCCGCACGAGCTTCCTAAAACCTACGATCCCAACGCCATTGAGCCGCGCTGGGCCGAGTACTGGATTCGCGAGAAGCTCTTTGAAGTTAGGACTCCGTCTCCGGGCGATTCCCGCCCAGTGTTCACGATTCTTCTTCCCCCACCGAACGTCACCGGTCGTCTGCACATGGGCCACATGCTCAATCAGACCGAGATGGACATCCTCACGCGGTGGCATCGCATGCGCAGCGAACTTACCCTCTGGCTTCCCGGAACGGATCATGCCGGCATCGCCACACAGATGATGGTCGAGCGCCAGCTTGCCGGTGAAGGCGTCAGACGGCAAGACCTCGGCCGCGAAAAGTTCGTCGAGCGCGTCTGGTGCTGGAAGAAGCAGTACGGCGGGGCTATTCAGGGACAGATGAAACGACTCGGCGCCTCGGTCGACTGGTCGCGCGAGTACTTCACCATGGACGAGAACCTCAACCGCGCCGTGCGCGAGGTGTTCGTCCGCTTATGGGAGCAGGGGCTGATCTATCGCGGCGAGTACATCGTGAACTGGTGTCCGCGATGCCTGACTGCCATCTCCGACCTCGAAGTGGTTCATGAGGAGCAGCAGGGCAAGCTCTACGAGATTCGTTACCCATTAGCCGACGGTAGCGGTTCGATTCACATCGCGACTACGCGTCCTGAAACGATGCTGGGCGACGTGGCCGTGGCAGTGAATCCGAATGACGATCGCTACAAGAATCTGATCGGGAAAAAACTGCGTCTGCCGCTGATGGATCGCGAGATTCCCATCATCGCCGATGAACTCGCCAATCCCGAATTCGGAACCGGCGCCGTCAAGGTGACTCCGGCGCACGATCCCAACGACTTCATCATGGGCAAACGGCACAACCTGCCGATGCTCAAGATCATGGATGAGTCCGCGCGCATCAATGCGAACGGCGGACCGTATGCCGGATTCGATCGCTATGAAGCGCGCAAGCGTGTGCTCGCCGATCTTGAAGGGCAAGGTTTTCTAGTAGGCGCGAAGGATCACTTGCTTTCAATCGGCAAATGCGACCGCTGCAAGACGGTTGTCGAGCCGAGCCTCTCGATGCAGTGGTTCATCAAGATTCACTCTCTGGCCGATCGAGCCATTGCAGCAGTCACGAACGGACACATTCGATTCACGCCAGAGAATTACAAGACCATCTACCTGAACTGGATGACCAATATCTACGACTGGTGCATCTCGCGCCAGCTCTGGTGGGGTCACCAGATTCCGGCCTGGTATTGCACGAACAACGGCTGCGCGCGCTCGAAGGCGGACGTAAACTCGCAACCCATCATCAGCCGCGAGGAGCCGTTTAAGTGCCCCGACTGCGGATGGGCGACAGAGCGCGAAACCGACGTCCTCGATACTTGGTTTTCGTCCGCGCTACTTCCTTTTACGTCCTTAGGCTGGCCGGAGCACACGCGCGATCTCGACGTGTTCTATCCCACCTCTCTTCTGGTAACCGGCTTTGACATCCTCTTCTTCTGGGTTGCGCGCATGATCATGATGGGCAGCCACTTCATGAAAGACATGCCGATGGCCGACGGCAGTCCGCGTCCCGATTCAGAATCGGTGCCATTTCGGGACGTGTACATTCACGCTCTCGTGCGCGATGCCGAGCGCCAGAAGATGTCGAAGACCAAAGGCAATGTGATCGATCCCATCGATATCACCGAGAAGTACGGGACCGATGCAGTTCGCTTCACGCTCGCGTCCATGGCCTCGCCCGGAACAGATATCGCGTTCAACGAGAGCCGTACAGAGGGCTATCGCAACTTCGCCAACAAGATCTGGAACGCCGCCCGCTTCATGTTCATGAATATCGACAAGGCGAGCGAGGCCGGCGTATGGAATGAAAGCGGTCTCCAAGAACTCATCGCGAGTGAAACCCCAACAAATTCCTCTGATCTGATCGACCTCTGGATCGAAGCTCGATTTCAGGAGACCGCTCGCAACGTGAACAAGGCTCTCGAGGAATATCGCTTCCACGAAGCAGCCAATCTTGTTTACCAGTTCTTCTGGGGCGATCTCTGCGACCTATATATCGAGGCGGTGAAGCTGCGTCTCGATTTCGGTGGTCCTGCGAAGGAAGAAGCGCGAGCAGCGCTGAATCACTTGATCAGAACTTTCGAAGGTTCATTGCGGCTGCTCTCACCATTCATGCCGTTCATCACAGAAGAAATTTGGCACGCGCTCTATGACCAGAGGGCGCCGGCAGCATCGATCGCGCTTACTCGGTTCCCGACCGGGCAACAGTTGACCGACGAGCAGAAGCGCACCGTCGAAGAAGTCGATATCTTTCGAGAACTACTGTCCGACATTCGCAATCGTCGCGTAGAGCTGAAGGTTGAACAGAAAGAGAAGGTGCCGATTCGCGTTTTCACGGCGGACGCTGCAGTTCGCAGACTCATCGAAGGCAGCGCCGAGTTCCTACGGGCACGCGGCTCGATCAGCAAAATCGAATTTTCCGGCGAGAGCATCTCGACACTGCCCGGCGTGCAGACGAGAAACAGGTATGAAGTCGCGGTCGTTTATGAGAGGAAGATCGACGTTGCCGCCGAAAGTGATCGACTGTCCAAGGAGTTGAAGAAGTTCGAATCAGAACACGCCAACGCGAAGCGTCAGCTGGGCAATGAAGGTTTCCTCGCAAAAGCTCCGGCAAGTGTTGTAGAAGGCTTGCGCCGACGGTATGCCGAATTGGAACAGCTCCTGGCAAAAACACGAGCCGCTCTGCGGGAACTCGAAGGCGGCGCAAGTTCAAACGGCACTCACGGCTAAACCAACGTGGAGCAACAACGTGGAGCCGGGCACCCCCGCCCGGGTTTTTGCGTCGCCTAGAAAGTCAAAACCACTATTTTTTGGGCATCCCGGGCGTGTGTCGGCTATGTAAAAGCTTGTCATCCTGAAGGCCTTCTTTTGGTCTAAGGTCTCCCGCGATGTTTCAAATTGAAATGCACTTTGGTGGCTCTTACCAAGAACATGATGTTCATGGGCCAAGAGCCTGGAAAGAGCAATTCAGTTCGAGGCATTCCTGGAGATCCTTCGCGCAAAAGAAGCGCTTCAGGATGACAGGCCATTTGAGGCCATCAGTAAGGACGAGCCAGCACACCCGGGCGAGGGCGCCCGGCTCCACGGAAGCGTGTTAGCCTCTCACGCGCGCTTCCGCCATCTTCCTCTCGACCAATTTCAGTGCATACGGCACGCTGAACAGCACCGGCGTGTAGATCAGATCCGAAGCAAACGTCCCACGGAAGAATGGGATGGCCATGGTGTAGCACTGCACCAAGCCGGCGATGCTCTTTGCGTACATGTCGCCGAAAGCCCACACAGCGAAGTTGCTCACCAGGAAGAAAGAGATCGCCGAAGCCAGCGATGCGCCCACTACGCGCAGCGGATCAACCTTGCGCACCAGCATGTATCCAATGCCCAAAGCGCCCAGGTACCAAGCCCAGGTCACAAGATGATCGGCGGAAACATGCATGTGGTACTGCATCGTTGTCAGGTAAACGTCCGTTGCTGCGAGAAGAGCGAGCGGAGCAATCCATTCGCGTACCGGCCGCTTGGCCCCGAAAAAGAGGAGGGCAGCGCCAATCGGAGTCAGATGCCAGGGATGGGGCAGCAGCCGAACCGCAACAGCAATGACGATGAACAAATACGCAAGCATTGGATTATGACCTCAAGGAGTTCTATTCTCCGGGTACTCAGGTTGTGCCGTCAACCGTTTCCTTCAGGCGCAATTCGCTACAGGATGTACCGCGACAAATCCTGATCTTTGGCGATATCAGCTACCATCTTCTTCACGTAGTCGGCATCGATGACCACTTTCTCCTTGTTTTCCTTCGCCATCTCCGGCGCGGAGAAGCTGATTTCGTCCAGAACACGTTCCATGATCGTGTGCAGTCTGCGGGCGCCGATATTCTCGGTAGATTCGTTTACCCGAAAAGCGAAATGCGCGATTTCGTCTAAAGCATCTCGCGTGAATTCGAGCTTCAGGTTCTCGGTCTCAAGCAACGCGGTGTACTGCTTCACTAGCGACGATTTCGGCTCGGTGAGAATCTTGATGAAGTCTTCGATGGTGAGCGACTGGAGCTCCACTCGAATTGGGAAACGTCCTTGCAGTTCCGGAATGAGATCACTCGGTTTCGAGACATGGAAGGCACCAGCCGCGATGAACAAGATGTGATCGGTGCGCACCATGCCGTACCGGGTATTTACCGTTGTTCCTTCGACAATGGGCAGGATGTCCCGCTGAACACCTTCGCGCGAAACGTCGGGACCATGTCCGCCCTCGCGGCCGGCAATTTTGTCGATTTCGTCCAGAAAGACAATGCCTGACTGCTCCACGCGCTCGACCGCTGTTCGCGTGACCTGATCCATATCGATAAGTCGCTGTTCTTCTTCCTGGATCAGGTACTCGAACGCCTCGCTAACCTTCATCTTCCGCTTCTTCGTGCGCTGGCCGAAGATGTTGGGCAGCATGTCCTTGATATTGATGTCCATCTCCTCAATGCCTTGATTGGAGATGATTTCGAATGCCGGCATCGAGCGCTCGCGGACATCGAGTTCGACCATGCGCTCGTCGAGCTTGCCTTCGCGCAGTTGCTGACGCAGCTTCTCACGCGTGCGTGACTGCGAATCGCTCCCGTGCTCGCCGTCGCCGGCGCCAAGAGCAAGCCCAGCGGTGGGCTGTGTAGGCGCTGTCGGCGGTAACAGAAGATCGAGCAAACGCTCTTCGGCATTCAGCTCGGCTTTGTCTTCCACTTCTTCCAGGCGCTCCTCGCGCACCATGTCGATGGCGATCTCAACCAAGTCGCGGATCATCGACTCGACATCGCGACCAACATACCCGACTTCCGTGAATTTTGAAGCTTCAACCTTCAGGAATGGCGAATTCGCAAGCCGCGCCAGGCGGCGGGCGATCTCTGTCTTTCCAACGCCCGTCGGGCCGATCATGATGATGTTCTTCGGCATGATCTCTTCCGCCAACTCGGGCGAGAGCTTCTGCCGGCGCATGCGGTTGCGCAGCGCGATGGCCACCGCGCGCTTGGCGGCGTTCTGGCCAACGACGTATTTATCGAGCTCCGCTACGATCTCGCGCGGCGTAAGCTCGTCAAGCGCGAGTTCCTGCTCTTCCTGGGTTCCAGGGAGGTAAATCGCCACTGGGTGCTGCGACTCCTTATCCTTCAAGTGTAAAACAAAGAAGCAGTCGGCGTTCGGCGGACGGCTTAACCCAAAACAAGCTGCCCGCCGCCAGCTTCCAGCTGCCAGCCAGATCTTCGCGTTTCTCACGCTTTGTCTGGTAGCGGGCAGCTCTTCACAAGGTCTGGGCTGTTGCTTTTACTTAACGGCGTCCGCGACCGCGGACCAGCGGCGCCACCGGAGCGCCTTTGTAATCGCGGGGATATACGACAACGAATCGACCCTGCGCCTCTCCAGAGCTTTCAGTGCGCAGGTCGGCTTCGTCGCGCATGGCCAGATGCAGCATCCGGCGTTCGCGGGCAGACATGGGAGCGAATTGATAAGGCTGCCCGGTCTTGCGAACTCTCTCAGCGGCTACTTGCGCGGCGAGTCGCAGCTCTTCGGCGCGCATCTGCTTGAAGTTCATGCAGTCGAAGCTGACTTTGTCGTGCTCGTCGGATTCGAGTCGCAGAACCTTCAATGCAACGTGCTCGAGCGAGCGCAGCAGCTCGCCGTTGCGTTCGATGAGCAGTGGGCCGTCAGGGCCTGTGAAATCCACGGTCAGTTCAGGGCTGTCGCCAAGCTCGCTCGTGACCGGCGGATTGGCGCTGATGCGGTACTTCAAACGAAATCCGCCAAGCTGGAGTGTGCGACGAAGAACCTCGTCGATGCGTCGGGCGGCGGCAACTCGATCTTGAATCGGCATAGCTGGGGGAGGGTCACCTCGCGAAGTTACGGAAAGACATTTCTAACACCGTTCGAGGCGAAGCGCCACCCGCGATTGCTAAAACAGAAACTTGCATTACGCGCAGATTGTCCGGGAATGTCCATCAAGTCCACCAAGTTCCACAGCGTCCACACGATTCTGCAATGCAGTTCTAAATGAGGCAGTTTTGAAGCCCTACTCTCCCGCAACGGTCATGCCATCAATGCGCAAAGTAGGCGCAGCAATTGAGCTGCGAAATTCCAGATCGTTCCCAATCTCGGAAATATTCTTGAACATGTCTTTCAAATTACCGGCTACCGTAATTTCCTCAACCGGGAATGCGAACTCACCGTTTTCGATCCACAGCCCCGAGGCCCCGCGCGAAAAATCTCCGGTCACGAGGTTCACGCCGAAGCCGAGAAACTCAGTTACATAGAGTCCGCTGCGAACGTTGCGAATGATCTCTTGCGGTGTCTTGTTGCCAGGCTGCAAAAAGAAGTTTCCCGATCCGATGCCGGGGTTTCCAGTAAGACCGCGTGCCGCATTGCCGGTCGTCTGCAGCTTGAGTTTGCGCGCGGTATAGGTGTTCAGCAGATAGCTCTTGAGCACGCCGCGTTCGATCACGACTGTGCGCCGCGTCGGCACACCCTCGCCATCGAACGGCGACGACCCAAAGCCACCGATCATTGTGCCATCATCGGTGATGGTGATGTTCTCCCCCGCAACCTGCTCGCCTAGTTTCCCGGTGAGGTAGGAAGAATGCCGGTAGATCGCATCTCCGTTAATGGCGTCGAAGATGTGGTCAATCAACCCACGCGCGACCATGGGATCGAAGATGATCGGAACTCTCTGAGTTGCTACTTTCCTCGCGCCAACTCTCCTGAGAGTGCGTTCGGCAGCTTTGCGACCGACTGACTCGGGCGACTCCAGCTTTTGCAGCGTGCGCGAAGCCGAGTACCAGTAATCTCGCTGCATCGCGGCTCCGTCAGCCTGCGCAATGGGTACTGCAGAAACAGAGCAGTAGGAGCGCCGATACTCCCCCACAAAACCATGTGAATTTGCCAAGACCTTGTATCCGGTAGCGGCGTCGAACGAGCCGCCCTCTGAATTAGTGATTCGCGGATCTGCTGCCAGCGCTGCGGCCTCGCAGCGACGGGCATAGTCGATTCGGTCGGCGGTCGATAGGGAGTAAACGTCGTCGTAGTAGAGATCGAGGTTCTGCTTCAGCGAGCCGAGGCTCTCCGCTTCCGGTAATCCAGCAGCCGGATCTTCAGACGTAGCCCGCGCCAATGCAATCGCTCCCGAGACCAGCCGCTCGATGCCGTCCTGCGAGAAATCACTGGTGTGTGTTGCCGCAGCTCGTTTCCCAACGAAGACGCGCAAACCGAGAGCACGCGCCCCAGATTCTTTGAGTGTCTCCACTTCGCCCATGCGGATGAGCGTCGAGAATTCATTCCCGTCGCGCGCAATCGCGTCGGCTGCGGTGGCTCCGGCCTTCATCGCGCGCTCGACTACGTCCAGCGCAATCTCTCTCAAGCCAGTGCCGAGTTCGATTTGTTCCTGGGTGTCTAGCATTGAGCTGCTGAGCTTCTAAGCTCCTAAGCCAAAAGCTTTGAACACGGAGGACACAAAGGATGGTCTGGATTCAGCTGAGAACTCTTGAATAAACTAAATTGTCGAAGCCGAAGACTTTCGAGCCACACAATTCCGAACCTCTGTGTCCTTCGTACCCTCCGTGTTCAGATGTCTTTGCTTTCGTCGTAAAGCTACGACCTCATCCAGTTCCGCCGACTGTTAGCCGATCCACTTTGATCGTCGGCATACCGACTCCAACCGGCACCGACTGGCCATCTTTGCCGCACGTTCCTACACCTTCATCGAGCGCTAGATCGTTTCCAACCATAGACACGCGCGTGAGCACATCTGGGCCGTTGCCGATCAGTGTGGCATTCTTCACCGGTGCGGTGATCTGCCCATCCTCGATCAGGTACGCTTCCGAAGCAGAAAAAACGAACTTGCCGTTAGTGATATCCACCTGGCCGCCGCCGAAGTTCACGGCGAACAGGCCGCGTTTTACCGATTTGATGATGTCGCGCGGATCATCCTGCCCGGCGAGCATGTAGGTGTTCGTCATGCGCGGCATAGGGATGTGCTCGTAACTTTCGCGACGTCCGTTGCCGGTATCGGCGACGCCCATAAGGCGCGAAGAGAGTTTGTCGCTGATGTAACCCTTCAGGATACCGTCTTCGATCAGCACTGTTCGCTGCGTCGGCGAGCCTTCATCATCGACATTGATTGAGCCGCGGCGCGAGGGCATTGTTCCATCATCGACCACTGTGATCTTCTCGCTTGCTACGCGCTTACCGACCAGGCCGGCGAAGGCGGAAGTCTTCTTGCGATTGAAATCGGCTTCGAGCCCGTGACCCACGGCTTCGTGTAGTAGCACGCCCGGCCAACCCGGACCAAGAACAACTTCCATCTCTCCGGCGGGAGTTTCACGCGCGTCGAGTTGAATAATCGACTGGCGCGCCGCTTCATGCGCGAAGTACTCCGGCGTTTTCTCCGTCTGGAAGTAATCGATTCCCACGCGACCACCCCCGCCAGAGGTACCGCGAGCCGAATTGTGGCCGTCCTTAGCGATGCAGAAGACGCTCATTCGCGCCAAGGGCTGCGAATCCGACGCAATCACTCCGTCGGAGCCCACGACAAGAATCCGGCGCAGTTCGTCGGCATAGCTGGCCCGAACCTGAACGATCCGTGAGTCGTAGCTGCGGGCATGTTTATCCGCCCGATGGAGCAGCTCGACCTTCGCTGCTACTTCGGCATCGACCGACGGCGATGCGACTGCATAGAGCGTATGGCCACCAGTTGGGTCCTTCAGGTTGACCATCGGCCGTTTATTGGGGCCGCTCGCTATCAGAGCCGCGGTCCGCGCCGCCCGAATAATGCGCTCCGAAGAGAGATCGTCGGTATAGGCATAGCCAGTGCGCTCGCCGGAGATCACCCGCACGCCGCACCCTGCCGAGATGCCCTGAGTCGCCGACTTGATTAGCGACTCGTCCAAGCTAAGGGAAGTCGAGGTGTGGTACTCGAAGTAAAGGTCGGCGTAATCCCCACCGGCCGAGAGCGCCTCAGCTAGGTATCGCTCCAGGTCGCGGTTCGTAAGTCCTAATTTCTGAAAGAAAAATGCCCGATGGTCCATGAAATCCAGCTTCTAAGGCGGCCGTTGCAACCAAGCCGCTAACCTTTCAGGTTAACACTTTTCAACTAGGCCAACAGACGCATCGCCAGTTGCCGGTGAGCGTCAACCATCGCCCCGGCTCTGGTTTACACTGCTCACCCGTGGCGGCCACGGCACCTGCTGTTACCCTATCTCCGACTCCGAAGCGTACTGCTGCAGCCATCCCTCATGCCCTCTTCTTTGCTGCTCTCGCGTACGCCGGCGGAATTGCCTGGGCGAAGCTGACTTTCGGTATTGGCCAGTGGACACCCCCGAGTTGGGACATCGCTGCCGCGCTGTCACTGGTTGTGCTTGGCGGAATCGCGATTCGGATGCGAGTACGTCCGCACGCTATCTGGGCGTCGGCATTTCTGGCGCTTACAGCTACAGGCGCGGCGGAATTTTCTCTTGGACCAACTCACCCGCTACCACTTTTTCCGGCGGAACTTGAGAACCAAGAGGTTGCGATTCAGGGCTTTGTCACACGGGCGTCTCTGCGGTTCTCGAGCGAGCGATGGACAGCGGCAGCGCTGAGGCAAATCCTGAGACGTACCAAGGATTTGACCTCGAGGTCGATCGACTGTCCCGCGAAGGGGAACCCGCTACACAGTTGATGCAGCGGTTCGGAGTGCGAGTGAGCGTCTACAGTGTTGATCCGGAAACGGAGTCTATCGAAGAACTAACTGCATCGGGCAGGTCCTTCCACTACGGCCAACGGCTTCGGATTCACGGACGCATTCGCTCTCTTCAAATTTTCGGCGATCCCGGAGTTTTCGATCGCAGAGCGTACCTGCGGCAGCAAGGCATAGTGGCGGTCTTGAATGCCAAAGCAAAAGACATCGACGTACTTCCTGGAATCGGAGGGACGCTCCTGGGCCGGTGGCGAGCGCAGGCTCGCGAGAGTCTGCTGACCCATATTCTTGGATTGCAGTCCGAGGCGAATCCGAAGTGGTCATCAGTGGCGATCAGCCGCACAGATGCCGGCTTACTGGCCGCCATGATTCTGGGCGAGCGTTCGTTGCTCGATCAGCGCGTCAAGCGAGACTTTCAACGAACCGGTTCCTATCATCTGCTGGTCGTTTCGGGAATGGCGGTCGCGATTCTCGCCTTTGCGGTCTTCTGGATTGCGCGGTTGTGCCGTATGCCGGAAATCGCTGCCACTATCCTCAGCGTGATCTTCGTTGGTCTGTATGTGACGATCACCGATCTCGGCGCTCCGGTTCAACGTGCCGCGCTCATGTGCGGCGTTTATATGCTCGCCCGGCTCTTTTATCGTGAGCGGGATGTGCTGAATGCGATTGGCTTCGCTGCTTTAGCTGGGCTGGCGATCGATCCGGCCTCGCTCTTCGATGCAGGGTTCCAGATGACGTTTTTGGCCGTCATCGCGATCGCCGGGATCGCAGTTCCCATTCTGGAACGAACGACTGCAGTCTACAGAAAGGCGCTTTACCAGCCCGATTCGACGACCTATGACTTGCACCTGCTTCCGGCACAGGCGCAATTCCGCCTCAACATGCGAATGCTGCTTCTTCGTTTTGAGCGACTCATTCCAAAGTGGCTCGCTCGAATAACCATGATTGGAGGCATGCGCATAATTCTCCGCCGCACAGAGACAGTTCTCATCTCTGCTCTCATGCAAGCTGCGTTGGCTTTGCCGATGGCCGTGTACTTCCATCGTGCGACAACGCTGTCTTTGCCCGCGAATGTCGCTGTCGTGCCGGGAATGACCTGCCTTCTGCCGATCGCAGTGGTGGCAATTGTGTGCAGTTATGGTGGCGCGTGGCTTGCGGCCATTCCCAAATTGATTACGGCCTTGCTGCTTCACCTCGTGAGCTTCGCCGTGCTCACCTTCTCGCGTTTCCGCGCAGCGGATCTCCGAGTGGCCACTCCCTCTAGGTGGGCAAGCTGTCTTTGCCTGCTGGCTGTGGTCCTCTGCCTCATAACGGCGCGTAAACGCTACCCGCTGCTGATTGGCGCATTCCTCGTATTAGCCCTCAGCGACTTGTGTGTTCTCTATGCCCGCAAACCGGACACGGTTCGCGGCAAGCTCGAGGTCACAGCAATCGACGTCGGACAAGGAGACTCCCTGCTGGTCGTGACGCCGGAAGGTAAAACACTGTTGATGGACGGCGGGGGAATTCTTGGCGTAAATATGTCTGGATTCGACATCGGCGAGGAGGTGGTCTCGCCATATCTGTGGTCACGATGCTTTTCCCATCTGGATGCCGTTGCGTTGTCTCACGCCCATGGCGACCACATCGGTGGATTGCCATCCGTGCTCGCTAACTTCCACCCAGATGCACTGTGGATTGCTCCGGGTCCACAAACGCCGGCTCTCGAAGGCTTGATGGCGGAGGCGTCCCGATTCGGAATTCCCGTCGCACAACACGCCGCAGGAGATCGGTTCAACTTCGGCGGCGCGGCATTTACAGTTCTCGCCCCCTTTGCAGATGAAGCGCCGATCACATCGCGCGGCAATGACGATTCTATGGTCGTCGAGATCGCATACGATGGAGCTTCGGTTTTGCTGGAGGGTGATGCAGAAAAGAAAACAGAACGCATCATCACTCCCGAACTTGGACACATAAACCTGCTCAAAGTCGCTCACCATGGCAGCGCTACCTCTTCCACTCCGGAGCTGCTCGCCAAAATCCAGCCGGAATTCGCACTCATCTCGGTTGGAAGATTTAATCGATACGGACATCCGCGAGCGGAAGTGCTCGAGCGCCTGGGCTCCGAGGGCGCATGCACGTACCGCACCGATGTGACCGGCGCGACAAGTTTCTTCCTGAATCGGGAAGGAGTGTCGAGGAGATTCGATGGGGACGCGAGCAGACGACTATGGCGTTTCTGTCTCGCTGGATTCCTCGTCCTCAGGCGCGGCATTGCGCTGCTCTTCGATGATGCTGCGGGCTTCATCGGCATCGCTCGGTCGGACACGAAGAACGATTCCACCTACACCGGGAAGAACGTCCTGCGGAGCGTCGCGGTAGGTGCGCAACGCTTCAATGCCATGCGATTCGAGTAGTCCCTGAACGACAAGCGCCTCGGCCTCATCGGCCGTATCGAACACCTGCACAAGCTCGCGTTCCCTTTCGATTGGTGCAGCTTTGAAGTTGGGATTGGTGGCCATTTGTCCTCCAGGGGCTCGCAATTGCCTTTTGCAAGAGTGCAAACAGCTTAGATGCACTTAAGTACCTTCCAGTGTACTCCGCCGAGCTGAGCCGGAAGAAAACCGGTGTATTATCCGCTGCATGCGCTTCAGATTCGCGGAAGGAGATAACTTCGCTGAATTTTTTGCGCAACGTACCCTTCCTCCAGTTCCATCCAATCAGGAAACGCTCCTGCAAGGAAAGTCGGGCCAAGTAGCCTTCCCGAAATCAGGGCCGGAATCATTTGCGATTCAGGCAAAGCATGAGGTGAAGCTTGGCGGTGCAGGTTTCGGGAGATATGAATGAATCCTACGGGACAAAAGAAAGAGCCGGAAAAACGCAGCCAGCTGGAGATCGAGCAGGAGGAAGAAAACCGCAAGATCCGCCGGCTGCAGTTGATGATGAACATGGTCATGTCTGTCCTCGCGCAGGACGAGGACCTGACACTAGAGCAGGCATCAGAGATGATCGCCAACGCGAAAACCGCGGCGCTTGCCATGTTTCCCGATAAGGAACTTGCCTACGACTTGATCTATCGGCCGCGATTTCAACGGCTGCTGAATGAAAGATTCAGACTACAGTAACAAACAGAACCGCCGGCGATAGCCGGTGGACCGGAGATGGCGAATGCCGGCTCCGGGGTTTTGATGGTGTTCACATTCATCTGAAGATCTGGAGCACGCGGGTGTCCACCGCCTACTGACCGCGGTTTGGTCACTCACGCGGCGCTGCCGGCATTCCGCGAAAATCTGCCCGTGAATCTCCAAAGCGCCGATCACCTGAACTTCTTCAGAACTCTAGAACTTCAAAACTAAACCCGCGCCGGCGAAGATATTATTCTGGCCCACATTGAAATTCGGCGTTCCATTATGAAACTCCCGTACCTCGGCGCGGAAGTGGAGGAATGGAATCGGCGCACTCAAGTCGAAACCGCCACCCACCTGAAATGCGCCTACAGTGCTGCTACCGAGCGATCCACTCCCCGAATAATGTGCAAGCCCGCCCCCTGCCGAGACAAATGGCGAGAAGAAAGGCAATCCCAATTGAAGACGCAGACCCGGCGTGAAGTACACAGTGGAGAAATCCCGACGGAAACCGGCCTCAACTACTGTTTGTGTCGGTGTTCCAACCACAGGCAATTCCAGGTGAATGCCCGCCAAATGCAGATTCACCAGCCGATGCGCAAGCACGCCTTCGTAGGAGATGCGCGTTGGGGTGTGAACTGTCACGGACCCGCACGAGGTCCCTGAGAGGCTTGTAGTGCAAGAAAGAGGATCGGTCGTATCAGAGGTGAAGATGCCACCAGCTAAAACTCCGATTTCAGTGGATTGTGCCGAGGTGAATGTGGAAAGTAGAGCTGCAAAGAGAGTAACCAACAGAAACTTCTTCAAGCATGGACCTCACAGCAGGGGGATTGAACTGCTGTGAGAATTATATCGGGTGGCGAAGGTGGACTCCGTCACCCGATTTCCCATTTTGGTCTTCAGCGGCGATCGTCGCCGTTATCTTCTGCGGAGTTGGGATCACCCACAGGCAGCAAGGTGCCAAACAGGCCATGACTCTCATCGGCAGGGCCAGCCGTGAAGAACAACGTGGTCGGAGGTGCGGCTGCTCCATTGTTGCCGAAGCGAATCGCCCACAGGCCGTCAATCACGAGGAAGCGGTTATTAGCATCGCGCAGTAGGCCATCGAAATGTCCGCTGGCTAGGTCATAGGCGGCGATCGTTCCGCTGCCGAAATTTCCGACCAGCAGATGATTGCTGTAGAAGCCGAAGCCTGCGGGAGCAAGCGCCACACCCCAGGGAGCGTTGAGCCAGCCGCCGTGATCAAGACGCTTGAGCAGATTACCGTTGGCATCGAAGACGTCAACGCGTCCCAATCCGGGACCGTGCAACTCGTCACTGCCATCTCCCTGCTTGGCGAAGGTCACATACAAAGCTCCGCCGAGGTTCTGGATGTTAAACGGTGCAAATCCGCGCGGCAGTTCGTGGTCCACGAATCCACCGGGAGCCACAACCGGAGTAAACGTCCCGTCATAGACCTCGACCTTCCCACCCGTGAAGTTCGTGGCATAGAGCAAGTCCTGGAACCCGTTGTTTGCTATCGTCAGGCCTTTGTAGATGGCATGCGGATTTGTCGCTGGGGCGTTCGCGTTGGGTACCGCAACGATGGCATGAGTTCCGTCGACGCTGGGACTCCAACCCGAAATGATTCCATCTTCGGAAGCAAACAGGAATGCCGCTCTGCCCGTTTTCCCGTTTGCGGAAACTGAGAAGTTTGTCGTGCTTGCGCTGCTGTTAAAGACCGTTCCGGTGGGAGCAGCCGGCGTGGTCTGTCCGGCAGGCACAGGCAGAGTAACCACCAGAGAAACTTTTGCGCCCGAGCCCTGATAAAGCGTAGAAAGCCCAGTTCCGTTATCGGAGACCCACAATGGGCTGGTTGCGCTGGCGGTCAATCCCCACGGGTTCACCAATTGGGGATCAAGCGGCTGAGTGTGGTTCGTAGGAACGCCATTGATCTCATCGACGTCGGAAACCAGATTGGTTTGTTGATATCGTTGCGCGCCGGCGAAGGCGCTCAGGGACAGAATGGTGGCGAAAACGAATAGTTTGTGCCAGGAAATCTGGAACGTTTCAGATCGCATAATTTCCTCCAGTAAGCGCGCAAAATTCTAGTTCTCGCGCTGCTGGGATAGTGCGGTCTGGTACGAACCGGATGGGACGAAATTCCCGGCCTGTCTATTTCGAGACTTGCTCGACGACCCCTCGGTCCGGCGCTTCGCGACTTTGCTCCCGTTCGAATGCCTTTTGGCTTTCGATAATGAGCCGCCTCGCGACCGAGGCATCCTGCCAGCCCTTTGTTTCTACGCGTTTGCCTTCGAGGTCTTTGTAAATAGAGAAGAAATGCGTGATCTCGCGCAAAATATGCGGGTAAATCTCTGAGTAGTTCCACACATCCTTGTAGCGGGGATTGCTCTTGCCGACCGCCAGGAGCTTCTCATCGTGGATCCCCTGATCGAGCATGTCGAGCACACCGATGGGACGAACTTCCATCACGCAGCCAGAAAAGCTCGGGCTATCCACGAGTACCAACACGTCGAGGGGATCGCCGTCATGACTCAAGGTACTCGGAAGAAATCCGTAGTCGCCGGGGAAGTGCACTGGAGAATAAAGATTGCGATCGAGACGGAAGACGTGCAGCTTCTTGTCGTACTCGTATTTGTTAATCGACTGCAGTGGAATTTCCACTACCACGTTGACAACTTCTGGAGCCTTCTCGCCAAGCGGCAGCTTGAGATAGTCGAGCATGCTTCAAGTCTATCGCGGG
>Ga0075426_10000975_pt1 | contig 20136 bp, 17 predicted proteins | sample SoiMethybrSBSTD5_FD_75304 | JGI IMG/M metagenome (GOLD analysis project Ga0075426, IMG submission 75304) | Bulk soil microbial communities from a Populus tree surrounding site in Tennessee, USA - Soil MetaG P. TD hybrid SBSTD5 | ecosystem: Environmental > Terrestrial > Soil > Tree plantation...
ATAAACAACGGCCAGTAACGGCAAGGCAGTCAGTGCCGCCGAGCCGATCTTTCGCGTTTGAAAGCGGTGTTCGGGTGAAACGAAATAAAAATAAGCCAGTCCGATAGCGACCAGCAGGAACCACCACAACGCCCGCACCTGAAGCCAGGAGCAAGCCGCGAAAACCAAAATCCCTGCGATGCTCGCGACGATGTTCAGGCTGTAAGCCTGTAAACGGTTGGGCCAACGCTTCAGCGCGCGTCCGAGCTCCTGTCCGGGACCAATGAAGGCCAGCGCCAGCACGAGAAAGAAGAAGCCACAAAGCACCTCGACCGGAATCGCGTAACGCGACAGATCCTGGCTTTGGTACTCCGTTCCGAAATAGATCTGCTGCGGCGCGGTTTGATTGCCGACGTCGACGAACTTTACGAATGACCCACTGCTGACTTCGACACCGACCGCGGCGACCATTGCGATCGCGAGCAGCAGCGGCGTCCACTTGAGATAGTCGCGGCGCTGGTTCGCGGCCAAACAGCCAACTGACATGCCGAGAAACGTCGCCAGCAGGACCATGTTCGTGAAGAATGTCAGGTAGAGAACGTGTGCGGGAAACCAGCGAATCGCAGCGAGTTCAAGAAACAGAATCAGGAAGCTGATCAAGAACAGATCGAAGCCGTAGCGTAGTTTCGCGGAGTGGATGGAGTCGTCCATAGTCAAAGTAAGTTTTGGGATTTTGCGGGCGCGCGATGGTAACACACAAGACTTGTGATTTTCTGCTAATCTTCGAACCGCAATGTTTCTTCTGTGTCTCTGTGCCTCTGTGGTTAACATCAAACCACAGAGGCACAGAGACACAGAGAAAAGGCAGTCGGTCACTACTAGGTGCTTTTTTCAGTCTGACGCTTCGGAGCCTGGCCCATGCCCCGTCTGACTCGTCGTCAACTACTCAAGTCTGGTCTGCTCGCTTCCGCGGCTGCGGCCACAAGCAAACTCGCCCCGCTTGCTCATAGCGAAACGTCCACGCCCGACTTAACAGACTCCGACGCTGTTGCGAAGCAAACGCGCGAACGGTTGTTAATGGATTTCAACTGGCGCTTTGCGCTCGGCCACGCAAACGACCCGGACAAAGACTTCGGTTACGGCGCCCGACGCCGCGAAGGCCAGTTCGCCAAGTCGGGCTTCTTTCTCCCGGTCACACGCGCAAACTTCGACGATAAGAACTGGCGCGCGATCGATCTGCCGCACGACTGGGCCGTCGAACTTCCTTTCACCAACGCACCGCAACTGCATCATCAGGGCGCGAAGCCACTCGGTCGCGAGTATCCGGACACGAGCGTCGGTTGGTACCGCAAAATGTTCACGCTCGCGCCCTCTGACAAAGGCAAACGCATCACTATCGAGTTCGATGGCGTCTTTCGCGATGCGATGGTGATGTTCAATGGCCATTACATCGGTGAGAACTTCAGCGGCTACGTGCCGTTCATCTTCGATCTTACTGACTTCGTAAATTTCGGCGAGCCGAATGTGCTGGTGGTGCGCGTCGATGCGACCGAAAACGAGGGTTGGTTCTACGAAGGCGCGGGCATTTATCGACATGTTTGGCTCGTGAAGAGCGATCCGCTACACGTCACGCCGTGGGGCAACTTCATCTCCGCCGCTGTTCAGCGCAACTTAGCCAGACTGACGATCAAGACCGAAGTGCAAAACGAAACCGGCGCTGCTCAAAACTGTCGCGCTGTAACGCGCATTGTCGATCCCAGCGGTCGCACAATAGCCACGGCGCAGAGCAGGCGAATGACGATTGCTCCGGGCGCGACGTTTGAGTTTGCTTACGAAGCGACCGTTCCGGATCCGGCGCTCTGGTCACTGAAACGGCCGAGTCTATATCGCGGCGTCACCTCTGTCGAAGACGACAAGAACGTCACCGATACGATCGAGACGACATTTGGCATCCGCACGATTCGCTTCGATCCCGATCGCGGTTTCTTTCTTAACGACGAGCCCGTCAAGATGAAAGGCACGTGCAATCATCAGGACCATGCGGGCGTTGGCGCCGCGCTTCCCGATCGTTTGCAGTCTTACCGGATCGCGCGGCTGAGGGAGATGGGCTCAAACGCTTATCGCACTTCGCACAATCCACCGACGCCCGAGCTGCTCGACGCTTGCGATCGCCTCGGCATGCTGGTGATGGACGAGACGCGTTTGATGTCTTCGAGTCCTGAAGGACTAAGCCAACTCTCGCGGCTCGTGCGCCGCGATCGCAATCATCCGAGCGTCGTCATCTGGTCGCTCGGCAATGAAGAACGAGAGCAGGGAACTGAACGCGGCGCGCAGATCGTCGCCACGATGAAACGGTTGGTGCGTCAACTCGATCCGACTCGGCCGGTGACGGTGGCGATGAATGGCGCCTGGGGCAAAGGCGTGTCGGGTGTTGTCGACGTACAGGGTTTCAACTACGGGAATGCCGGTGGTCGCGGCGGCGATCTTGCCGGCAAGAACATCGACGATTTTCACGCGAAGTTTCCACGACAACCGTCGGTCGGCAGCGAGACCGCGAGCAGTTTCTTTACTCGCGGAATTTACGTGACGGACAAAGAGCGAGGTTACGTGAGCGCTTACGACGTTAATTTTCCCAGCTATGCGGACGGCACGGAAGGTTGGTGGAAGACATACGCAGCGCGGCCGTTCGTCGCCGGTGGTTTTGCGTGGACCGGTTTTGATTATCGTGGCGAGCCGAGTCCGTACGCGTGGCCTTGCATCAGTTCGCACTTCGGCATCCTCGACACGTGTGGCTTTCCAAAAGACATCTTCTATTACTATCAAGCGTGGTGGGGGTCGCTCGCGGTTTTGCATCTGTTTCCTCATTGGAACTGGCCGGGTCGAGAAGGGCAGGAGATTGACGTTTGGTGCTACACGAACGTTGCGAGTGTTGAGTTGCTTCTCAATGGAAAGAGTTTGGGCCGCAAGAAGGTGGAGGAAAACTCACACGTCGAGTGGAAAGTGCCGTATGTGCCCGGAGTACTTGAGGCCGTGCCGCAAGGTGGCAAGGAAGGGTTGCTGCTGCCGATCAAGGTCGAAACGACAGGCGCGCCGATGAGACTGAGAGTTCGTCCTGATCGTCAGAAGATCGCGGCCGACGGGGAGGACGTTTCGATCGTTACGGTGGATGTTGTGGATGAAAAAGATCGTCCTGTTCCAACCGCGAATAACCTCATCCACTTCAAGCTCGATGGACCAGGGCGCCTGATTGGCGTCGGCAACGGCGACCCGAGTTGTCACGAAGACGACAAGCCTTCGTCGCCTTACGCGGCGAAGCGCAGCTTGTTCGATGGTCTGGCGATGGTCCTCGTGCAGTCGTTGAAAGAAGCGGGCGAGATCAAACTACTCGCATCGAGCGACAAACTCGACCCCGGCTGGATCATCCTTCAATCCGAACCGTCCCAGCCGCGCCCCGCGCTTTGAGAGACACGTGAGTCTACGTTCGGACTTTCACTGCTTTACTCGCTCGAGCTTCTTGAGAAGCTCGGTTTTTTCGGGAGATGAAACTTTGGCGACGGCGAGGCGAAGCGACGCCAACTGTTTTCGCAACTCGGTTCGGGCTTCGACCACGTACTTTTCACCACCGGTCGCGTTTGCTTCGCCGATGACGTCGTCGGTGAGTGCTTCCGTGAGGTTTTTGAGAGCTTCGGTTGCATGCGCGCCGCCGGGGTGAAGACGGAGGTACTTAATCTCGCCGGCCGTCCGGAAGAAGCCGCAGACCTCGTCGCTTTCGCAATCGGACGGTTCCTGATTCTCCGTTGCTTCCCACGCAATGCGATCAGCGATCGGCAGAGCGTGATACTTGGTTTCGAGGTTCCAGAGCATCTCGCTGCGCAAGTTGTAGCCACCCGCAAACTCGTTTTTGATCACTTCCGCAGCATGCGCTTTGAGCCATTCGCGATACGGCGACTTGTCTTGCAAGTTGTCGGGAAAAGCCTCGGCGGAATTTGCCAGCGCCAGCAGTTTCAAAAGCTCAAACTCGGCCCGCGTGTTGGCGTCTTTGACCTCGTTGAGTGAAGTCGCGGCGAGGTTGTAAATCTCCAGGCGGTCCAGAAAATCCGTGTTCTCTGCTTTGAGACGTGCTTCGAGGATCTGGCGCAAAAGTTGTTGACGCCGTTCGAGGTTGTAATCGAGCAATAAGCCACCGAACAGCCAACCAGTCTGCCCGTTCGAAAGATTGACGCGGTACCAATAATCCGTCTTGCCGTTGATGGTGTCCTGGTTTGTCGAGCGAGCAACAGCGCTCACGACCGTGCCGAGCTTCAGACGCATGATCTCTTCAGCCGTGGCTTGCGGCGCTTTCCGCGAACGCATCGCGGAGACGGTCGTGATCTTCGGCTGCGCCGCGTCCAACTTGATCTCATCGGTTTGCGCCACCGCGTGCGAGGTCGCAAACACGAGCAGCATGAGCGAGGCTATCAGGAGTTTCTGTTTCATCCCGGTTGCTATATATATCATTTCGGCGCTCGCGCCGGACGCACGCAATGCGAAGTTCATCGAGCTGCGTGTACAATGGCCGCACTGTGATTGATCTGGATAACCAACTCGAATACTGGAACACCGAAGGCGCGCGCAAATCGTTTGCCCACCCGCTTAATCTGCGCCGCGTACGGCAGTGGCTAACTGAGGACAGCCTGATTGTCGATTTCGGCTGTGGCTATGGCCGCTGTTTGGCTGAACTGTCCGCGGCGGAGTACACCGACCTCGTCGGCTTCGACTTCTCGCCCGCGATGATCGAGGCCGCCCGCAAGCAGTTTCCCGAGATCGTCTTTGAGCAACTCGAATCCAATTCGCTGCCGTTGCCCGATGGCTCAGTCGATGCTGTTCTCCTGTTCAGCGTGCTCACGTGTGTCCCAAGCGATGAGGGACAGCGCGCGGTCATCAACGAGTTGCGCCGCGTGTTGAAGCCGGGCGGGCTGCTGTACATCAGCGATCTGTGGCTTCAGCAAGACGAGCGAAACCTCACGCGCTACGCTCGCGACGAAGCGAAGTATGGAACATACGGCGTTTTCGATCTTCCGGAAGGCGTCACTGTGCGACATCACGATCGGAAGTGGATCGAAACGTTGACTGACGAATTCGAAATAGTCGCTCTGGACGAGGTCGACGTAGTAACGATGAACGGAAACCCGGCCCAGGCATTTCAATGGTTCGGTCTAAAACCGTGCCCGGAAGTAAATCTGTAGCCCACGCCTGTAGTTCCTCATTTGTCACCATTCGTCTCTGTGGTTGTTTAGTTTACGGAACAAAGTTAACCACGGAGACACAGAGTCACAGAGACAACATCAACTTAGCACGCGACACCACGCGAACATTCTTGCGGTCGAGATCGTTTAGGACTCTGTCCCTTTCGACGCAAGAAAATGCATCCGGCAAGACTCCCAAACCCGTCGTCTCTGTATCCCGTCCGCCAGGACCTTAACATCCTCAAACTGCCTTCGTTGACGTTAACCGAAACTTTGCATGCTCCCGATCTCACAATTCCGCCGCACGTTCATAGCCGGGCCAGTATTTGTTTGACGCTCAGTGGCGAAGGGTGTGAGATCATCGACCGCCGTCGTCTCGTTCTTCATACCGGCTGTGCGATTATTCGCGGCCCGGAGATAAGGCACGCGAACCAATACGGCCCACTGCCGCACCGCGGTTTAATGATCGAGCTCGACAACAAATGGCTCAACACCTGTAGTCAGTTCTCGAGCGTCTTCGACGGTTATCGACTCTACGTTGGCGGCCCGGTGCCCGGGCTCGCATTGCGCATCTATCACGAGTCGCGAATCAAAGACGGCGTTGCGTCGGTAATCGTCGAAGGCCTCGTGCTGGAGATGCTTGGTCACGCGTCTCGCTCACTCTTCAAGACGCCGGTGCGCGCGCCTCGCTGGCTCACGCAGGCACGAGATCTATTGCACGGGCGCTTCAACGATTCGCTCAATCTCGTCGAGATTGCGCACGCCGTCGGCGTGCATCCCACTCACCTGGCGCGCAGCTTCAAGAAACACTTTCGTTCGACGGTCGGCGAATATGTGCGCCGGCTACGCCTCGACTGGGCCATGCGCCAGTTGTCCGAAAGTGACGATTCGATTGCCGAGATCGCTGCCGCGGCGGGCTTTTACGACCAGAGCCATTTCAGTCACTTGTTCAAGCAGCACACCGGCTTTAGTCCCGCTGAATTCCGCGCCGCGCAAGGCGTTTCCTTTAAAGCTAACCACGTACACGACCGCTAGCCCGTTCCAATACGTCTGAACGCCTTTCGGCTATCAATTACGCGACAAGCGAATTGGTTTCCGGGGGTAAGACGATGTCTCTTTGGACCAGTACTTTGATCGTTCTTATGTTCCTGACAGCATTTCAAGCCCAGGCTCAGGAACTCAGTTATGACAGCAAACCCGCGTTGATTGAAGAAGCTGCCGGACCTGCCGAAAAACTGCCGCGACGGCTCGATTTCACACACAAAGATTTCGAACTGACGCAGGCGTATCAGGACGTCTTCCAAATTCTCAGCGATCAGAACACGTGTAGCAGCTTCTATGGTGGACCACGGAACGCGACGACGGTGCTCAACGATTTCGTGCCGCACGTCAAATCGCATCGACTGCTAAAGGAACTCTCGTTTCAAATGACCGGCCGGCCGATCATCGTTCACAATCCAATCACGGGATTGTCTTATCGACTGTTCGACACTGCGACGGTCAATAGCGACGGCTCTTTCTATCGTCGCCGGCTCGATTCATTGCGCAGATTTCCGGCCGACGTCGGCAGTTTTCCACCGGGCACACGGCAAGCGCGCGCGCTGATTCTGTTACATGAACTGGGCCATTTGATGGAAGGCGAAGACGGCTCCTGGCTCATCCCGGACGACGGTCACGACGGCGCCGTAAGCAACCGCAACACGCTCCTGGTCCAACGCGCCTGTCGCGCACAATTAGAGACGCTGAAGTAGAGAGTTAGTTTGAACCAGCATTGATCCAACCGCCGGTTGAGACGAACTCTTTCGTCTCGGTGTTGATTGTGATGACGTAAGCGCCGGAGGCGCCTACGCGGCGGTTCGGACCGAAGATGAGCTTGGGAGTCAGGCCTGTCTCGTAGTCGTAGAGACCTTCCAACGCGGTGATTAACTGTTCGCGACTCAAGTCTGCGCCGGCGCGCTTGAGGCCTTCGACGAATGTCTTGGCGGCAGCGAGTGCGGCGAGTTGTGCGGCCGCGTGTCGTGATGGAAGCTTGTATTTTTCAGCGAGCCCGCGATATTCAGCGACGCCTTCAGCCGAAACGTCAGCAGGCACTGTCGGAAACGCGAGAAAGATCTTCTTCGTGAAGGCGGCGGGAAGATTTGCGGCCAGACCCTGCGAGGTCATGACGCCGAGAGAAAGAACGTACGGCGTCCACTGCAAGGCGTCGGCTGCTTTAACGAAGTTTTCAATGTCGGTGCCGGCGCCGAAGACGAACACCGCCGCTGTGTTTTCGGTCTTCAATTGTTGCGCGATTTGAGGAGCGTCAAACTTATCGGCCGCGTAAGGCACCTTCACCACGTCAGTCCATCCGACTTGTTTCGCGTGTGCGATGACAGCGTCGGCCGCAGCCCCAGCCAGCTCGCCGTTTGGAACCAGCAGCGCGACGTGTTGCTTCTTTATTCCCAACTGTTGATCTGCATAGTTGACGAGCGCGCCCGCTTGTTCTGTAACGCCCGGTAACAAGTAGAAGATGTAACGATTCGGCGGATGTTCAAGCTGCGGCAACAGCGTTGCTGGTCCAACGAAGGGAATCTCTTCTTCGCGAGCAAACGCCGCGAGTTGTTTATCAGCGCCTGCACTGATGCCCCCTATAAAAGCAAACACCTGATTCTGCGTTGTCAGTGCGCGCAGTCCGGCGGACACATCGGTCGTGGCGGCGTCAGTGAAATGAAGTTTTATCTTGCGGTTGTAGATCCCGCCGTGGGAGTTTAGGTCGTCGAAATATGCGGTCAGAGCTTGCCGGATCGATTGGCCGGTCTCCGCGAGTGCCGCACTGGTCGGGAGCGGGACGCCGACGTCGATACTTTCCGCTGTCACACCGGGATCGCGATCAAACTCGAGCCGCTTGATGTAAGCGATGAGGTCGTTCATGTCCTCGATCGACATGTGATAGCGCGGCATAGCGACGACTAGATCGTTGCCCGCGGGATCGACGCCGCGCACGACGGCGGTGGCAAAGGACGACTCGGTGAATGGACCATGCTTGCGACCGGTCGGGTGCGTGTGGCCGTACGGTTTGATCAGGTTCGACCACGTGAGATTCCCGGCAGTTACGCCGCCTTCTGACTTGCCTTCGCCGCGCCGCCCGTGACAACCGGCGCAGGTGACGGTACTAGCGGGCACGTCGAGCTCGTTGACGATCGCGGTGATTTCACGTTTGCTCGCACTCTCGCCGCGGAGATACAGCGCGCGGCCGCGTCGTTCGGCCGGTGTTAAAGGTCGCGTCTCGGAGGCTGAATCATTGCCGGTCTGGGACGTGGGACTCTGCGCAAAAGCGATCGTCGCGACGCTGAGTGCCGCCAGAAGAGAAAACGCGAAAACAATGGCGATGGGATTGAGTTTTGGAAAACGCATGAGTTGAGGGAAATAACTTACGACATTACGCGCAGATCGGCTAGTCTTCACAGCTTGCAACTGGCAATTCGAACTAATCTCAAATCCGCGCGTCATATAAATGCATGGCTGATGAGGCGGCTTTGGCTCAAAAGAACTTGCCTCGGCTATGCCGCCGGATGTTCGGCTTTGTCGTCGCATGTTCGGCTATGCCGCCGGATGTGAGGCGAGGCAAGTTCTTTTGAGGTAAAGCGCCCGGAGTTATCAGATTGCTGGCCGAGTTTTCAAATCGCTTGCACTTACTGCTGTTGATCTCGACGGTGAGTTGTTACTCGATCGTGGTGCTCGGACTCGTCGCGTTAGGAACGCGGCATCGCGCGGATTTTGAAAGCAGTTGAGCTGTCATGAAACACGTTCCGATCAAGCGGCAGTTATGCCCCTTTGGCACGGATCGAGTAGAGCCGGTGTTCAGTGCGAATCAACAGTCGTTCGCCAATCAGTGCAGGCGAGGCGAGCGTGAAATCGTCGAGGTTGTTGACGTGCAATAACTGAAACTGCTCGCCGGTGGTCACAACAAACGTCTGGCCTTCTTCGCTTAGACAGAAGAGTTTGCCGTTGTAGGCCCAGGGCGATGCTGTGAACGCGGTTGCGGCGGGATCGATCCGCGTCTTGTAAGTCTGTTTGCCTGTCTTCGCGTCGTAACGATTCAGGATGCCCGTTTCAGTCAGCGTGTAGATCGCTCCGTCGTAAGCGACCGACGACGGCAGGTAAGTTCCACCGCGCGGTTGCGACCAGACGATGTACTCGTTCGAGGTCTGATCCTCTTTCAGGCTGATGTTGCCCGAAGCGCCGGGTTTGATCGCAAATAACGGGCGACCACGGCCGCCGTTGATATAGAGCAGACCGTCGTAAGCGAACGGCGTCGGTACCGGCGTTCCTGATGTTCCCGACAAACGCCACAACTCGTTTCCTTTCAGGTCGTAACTAATCACGGTTTGTGGTCCAAGCGTCACGATCTCGGTTCGTCGCGAATGTTGCCAGACAAACGGCGTGGCCCAACCGGATCGTTGAAGTGGCTGCGAGTTGCCGCCGAGATCGCGATTCGTGCGCCAGGCTTGTTTACCGGTTCGCTTATCGTACGCGGCGATGTATTGCTGTTTTTCGTTGTCGCATAGGACGACCAGCAGATTGCCCGCGAGTGCCGGTGAACTTCCGGTGCCGAGATCGAGATAGATCGGGTTCGATTCGAGCGGCGTGTTCCAGGTTAAGTTGCCTTTCAGGTCGAAGGCCCATAAGCCGAGGTTCGCCACGAAGACGTAGATCGACTTGCCGTCTGTCACCGGTGTTTCGGAGACGAAGCTGTTTTTGCGATGGCGGCCGCCGGGCGGACGGCCTGTGTAGAACTCTTTCTTCCACTCAACGAAACCTGTCTTCAGGTCCAGACGGTAGAGCAGGTAATGGACTGTCACTTCACTCGGCAGCTCGATATCTCGTTCGGTGACGCGTTTGATGATCTCTTCCATCGAGAGACCCTGCTTCTCGAGCTCGGCGACGTACTCGTTGCTGTACTCCGTGCCGGTTTGCGGTGGCTTCGATTTTCCGTTGGTGGTGACGGTCGTTAGATAGACTTTGCCGCCGGTGACGATGGGCGACGACCAACCGCGTCCGGGAATATCCTGCGACCACTCGACGTTCTCCGTTTTGGACCAACGGTCAGCGAGTTTTGCGTGAGTGCCGACGCTGTTTGACTGCGGTCCACGAAACTGCGGCCACGCTTCCTGCGCGCTAATCGTAAGTGGCGCAAAAAAGAGAGCGCAGAGCAACGCCGTTTCGCGCGAAAAAATGTAGGCTCGCCGATTATTTTGTAGTTTGGGAGAAGGAGTAGTCATTGTTGTCACGTAGATTGTTAGTTGAGACGTCGGGTCGAGCGATTGTCGCATACTACGGGCGTGAGCGAAGATTTGTTTCGGAGTTGGATATATAATGGCGGCCTCGTTCGAGGATGCAAATGCGTCTAGCTTTATTTGCAGCGGCGGTCCTGATTCTCATGCTGTTCGCGGGCAACGGTGTGCGCGCGTGTGATTGCGTGACGTTGTCGCCGGATAAGAGCTTTGAGAACGCGGACTTCGTTTTTGAAGGCCAACTGCTTGGCATTGAGCCCGTGCAATCGAATGAGCTCTATGGTTTTGTCTACGTTTTTAAGATAAACCAAACGTTGAAGGGGCCAAATCTCAGGACGGTAGCTCTCGCCGGCGATAACACTAATTGCGACGCGCAGTTTAAGCCCAATGTCGTTTACCGTGTGTACGCGAGAAGCAACAACGGAACACTAGTGAGTGGAAGCTGTTCGGGAAACCAAGTCGTCGGATTCTTCAGGGTCTACAGAGGTTTTACTACGATCGATCATGCCGCTCTTTGGCAACGCCCATTTATGAAGGTGCTGGCAGTCTGCGGGCTCGGGGTCTTACTGGGATCGGGTGTCTTTGTTTGGCGACGGTGTATAAGGAAGCTACCGTAAGCCACGACCAGCTTCTTCGCGTGCTCGTAGGTCACGTTATTTGAAGTCCCACTTCTTCAGCGCGCGATCGCGGCGGCAGACTGACAGTGGACGCGCGCGTGCGCTTTCGATCTTGATCACTCGCTTCGTCGACTGATCCACCTGGACGCGAAGGCAGGCGCAGCCGTAGCCGTAGTGCACGTTCGTTTCAACCCACTGTTTCGGTGAGAAGTTCGGCCAATCACCCTCGGCCTGATATCCACCCTGCACGCCGATGATCCACTCATCATCGCGATCATGAAGCGAGGCGTTAGCCGGTGTCGGATTACTAAACCACCCACAGCGCATCTCAGACTTTTCTGACGTTGGACTATTCAGCGCACGAGGCTGCACGCTGACAAACGCCAGCGTCAAAAGCAATAATGCGGCAAAGAGTAGTCGGCATGCTTGTTTAGACACGCGCATCAGTATACGGCAGGCGTGGATTTCTTCACGTACTCAGAAGAGTGCCGACTTAACAGCTAACCAAGCACTTTGATTTCGAAATAAGACGCCACTAACTCTCGAAACGACGGTAGCGCCGCGTCGTGTTCAGCCTTCGTACGCGATGAGAGCGCAATGATAACGACCACCTTGGCGTTGTCGATGAAGGCCACTGACTCGTAGTTCTTGTTCTCAGCGTCAAAGAACACTTTCACCACCGCTTGCTTCTTGTCACGCGTCGGAAGCGCGGGTGAATCTGTGACAGTTGACTCCTTGCTCTGTTTCATAAAATCCGCAATGTCGTCGCTGACCACCTTGTCGACGGTCTTTTGCGTCTCGTCTTTCTGAACCACTCGCGCATACATCACGGCGACGGCGTTCTTCCACGACGATCCTTTGGGATACACGACAGCTTCGACTCCGTTGGCCGCGCCGGCTTGCGTATCGAGCACCCAACCGTCCGGCTCCTTCAAAATGAATTTGATGTCGGGCCGAAATAGAATCACGCCATCGAGCTTGTCGCGCTGCTGACCAACAATAGACAGCGAGAAGGCGACTATGAGCAGTAGGAAGATCGAAGCGGCTCGAATTTTCATAACGAAACAGTTAGACCATAACTTCGCGGAACGCCGACAGAAACGTTTTCATTTCCGGCGCGGTGCCGATGGTGACGCGCATGTGATTCGGCAGTGCAGGGAACAGGCGACCGACTTCAACTCCATGACTACGTAGTGCGCCGATGACCGGGCGCACATCGCGACGAAGATCGATCATCATAAAATTCGCGTGCGACGGAATGTAGCGATAACCGAGTCCATCGAGCTCCGCACACACGCTCTTCCTGACGTCGCTGTTTAGCTTCCGCCCGCGTGGGACCTGATCCGCATCTTTCAAACTCGCCAACGCGGCGACCAGCGCCATGATGTTCACACTGTCCCACGTCTGGTGCGTGCGCATCCGTTCGATGTTTGCGCGTTGCGTCACGCAGTAACCACAACGCAATCCCGCCATGCCATAGATCTTTGAAAACGTGCGCGCGACGATCAGGTTGGGATACTGCTTCACGAGCGGCATGAGACTCTCGTAGTCGTTACTCTCAACATAATGATGATACGCCTCGTCGACGAGCACGGTCGTTGCCGGCGAAACCTTCGCCAGAAACTCCGACAGTTCGTTCTTCGGCGTAATGCTGGCCGTCGGATTGTTTGGGTTGCAGATGTAAACGAGGCCGGCGCTACCGGCGCCATCGCTGGCGCCACTGCTCACACCATTCGCAGCCGCGAGCATCTTTGCCAGATCGTGGCTGTAGTTCGAAGCGAGATCGATCTTCGCCACTTCAGCACGCGCCACACTCGCATGACGCGCGATCGCTTCAAACGTTGGGTTCGCAACGACGATCTTCTTGTCGCTATTGGTAAACGCGGCCGCAGCGAGCTTCAAGATCTCCCCGGACCCATCACCAAGCAGAATCTGATCGACCGGCACGCCATTAATCCGCGCCAGCTCTTCAACCAACATGTCCGCGTGTTCATCCGGATAACGCCACGCGAGACTGAAACCATCCGTCATCGCCTTCAACGCCGCGGCCGATGGTCCATAAGGATTCTCATTTGAACTCAGGCGGACGACGTTTGCTGCTGCAGGAGCTGCTCGACTGAGTCGCGCGGGTAGAACCGCGGCACTCACGACACCAATACCAACCATCTTCGAAAAACTGCGACGCGAAAGATTTGGATTCAGCATATCTGGCCTTTCTCGCGCGAACGACGATCACGATGGAAAACTTGCGACTAAGCTCGCAGGTCTTTCATTGTTGAACAGAAGATAAGATGAACAGAAGTACACACGCCTGATTCGAATCCGTGCTCGTTGGTGGACACCTTCTTCCCATTGCTGGAGAGCGAAGTAGGTTTATGGGCCTAAAACGACGTCCGCGGCATCAGCCAGTGAACGGCCTCAGTATTGCAGCTATTCCGCTACCACACCTCGCTTCCCGCTGATGTGCGAAGACACTTGTGATAATACATCAGCCCTAGCCAGCAACTGGCGAGAATTAACTACTCCCTCCTTTTGCCAACCTCTCTAAGGAGATAGCTAATGCCAACGACCACGAACCCTGTGCTAACTCTAACGAACGAAAACCCGGGCACGGGCACGGACATAACAGTGAAAGTCGAATACGACATCACTTTCAACCGGCTCGAAAGGAATCTGGCCCAACTGGGGATGAACTTCAAGGACGCAGTCGATGTGATCGGCATTGACCCGCCGGGAAGCACAACCGGGACACGAATACGCAGCCTGGGCGGCGGACAACTTGACGTGCCTGCTGTCAGCAGCAGTGCAAAACTACACCGCAAACATGAGCTAGTCATGTCCAGGGCTTCCCTCGATGAAGACCCCGCTACGATCCTGCCGGATAATGATGAAATTCGTTGCCGGATTCGATTCCTGACAGGCGGCATGCCGGCGGTATCATCTGAGACGTTTACCAATCAGGTGATCTTGTTCGAGGATGGAGGCAACCAACTCTAGAAAACACGCCAGTAGCATGGCGCTGCCCGCAGCAAGAACCAAAGGCCGACTCCCGCTCGGCCTTGGATTCTTGCGTTACCAAAACAACGCTCACTGAGCCTCACGACGGAGCTTGAGCTGACCATACCACTCCCGCATCACATAAAACGCTTTCTTCTTCTCGCCCTTATTAGAAACCAGTCCTTTACGATTCCAATAGTCCTGAATCTTTGGTAACGGCCGGCGTGGGGAACGAAAGTCCATCAGGATCCACGGCGCGGTGCCGCGCAGGAACGGGATGCGTTTCAGCATCGCGATCTGGTGGCGATACAGGTTCTCCTGATACTCCTCAGTCCAGCGCGCGGACACATCACCGTGGTTGCCAAACAATGCGTCACCGCCAAACTCGCTCATGATCAGCGGCTTCTCATACTTGGTGCGCCACTCAAGTCGATCGGCTTTCTCCGGTAGCCCGTCGTACCAACCGACATACTCGTTGCAGCCGAGCACGTCGAGATACTCGCCTAACGGATCGTCGATCATCTGCGTCGTCGGGTCGAGGTAATGACGTTCCATCGCCGCCGAGATCAACCGGCCGGGATCAAGACTGCGTGCGAGCGTGACCAGATTTCGCAAGAACGACAAACGCGCATCGCTGAGTGGCGTCTCGTTTGCCATGGACCAGATCACGACCGCGGCGCGGTTCTTGTCGCGCGCAATCATCTCGCTCAACTGGTTCCGCGCGTTCTCGAGCGTAGCGGGATTTTCCCAGAGAATAGTCCAGTAGACCGGGATCTCCGACCACACCATGATACCGAGCCGGTCAGCCTCGCGAATCATGTGCTCGTTGTGCGGATAGTGCGCGAGCCTGACGAAATTCGCGCCCAACTCTTTGGCCCAGCCGAGCAAGGTCTGCGCGTCCTCGCGACTGTTGGCGCGCCCACTACGAAACGGCGCCTCTTCATGAATGCACACGCCGCGCAGGAAGATCGGGCGCCCATTCAGCAGAATGTCTGTCCCTCGGGTTTCGATAGTGCGAAAACCGATCTGATCGCGCACTTGATCTGTTGCGGCTACAATCGCGACGTCGTAAAGCTTCGGCGAATCGGGTGACCACAACTTCAGGTCGGCGGTGAAATCCACCAGCGCCATCCCACTCGCATCAGTCGTAAACGTCTTGCTGACGCGTGCCTCGGGAATGCTGACCGTCACGCGCTGGTTGCGTGACGTGCCGTTCAATTTCACCCAACCAACAACACGATCGCGCGAACCTTTCTGAAGCTGAATGAAATAGTCCTGAACAAAGGTTGCCGGTGTTTCGATCAGTTTCACGTCGCGTGTGAGTCCACCGTAGTTCCACCAGTCTGTCATTAGCGTCGGCACTGCGTCGCGCCTGCGCTTGTTGTCTACTTTAACGATCAGAAAGTTGTCGCCGTCGCGAACGCCGTTCGTTATCTCAAAATTAAACGGCGTGAACCCGCCTTCGTGCTGACCCAGCTTCTCTCCGTTGAGATAGACGTCGGCAAAGTAATTCGCCGCACCGAAGTAAACGAAGACCCGTGTATTCGCTTTACGCTGGTAATTGAAGGACTTCTTGTACCAAACGCTGCCTTCGTAAAAGAACAACTGTTCGGACTGCGTGTTCCAATCGCCCGGCACTTTCAACGTCGCGGAGTTGTCGAAGTCATACTCGATCAGATCGCTCGGCGACTTTGGTTTTGCATTTTTGAAGTAGCCGCTGTCGCTTGGTTGATAGCGATAGTTGTAAAACCCGGATTCGTACGGGTCAATGATCGTTTGCCACTGACCGTCGAGACTGATGGTCGTGCGACCATCGGTGTTCGCGATCAGACTCACTTGCTGCGCGCGCACTGACGAAACAAGCGCGACCAGCGATATCAGCAGGGCCAGTAGTCTCATCATGGGAGCGAATAATACCGGATTTAGGATAGAATCGCGCCCGCATTTATGACCCTCGAAACCGGCACGAAACTCGGTCGTTACGAAATTCGGTCAAAAGTGGGGGCGGGCGGAATGGGCGAGGTCTACCGCGCGCGCGATGAGAAGCTGAATCGCGACGTCGCGATCAAGGTCCTGCCCACCGCGCTCTCCGAAAACGCCGATCGCCTGCATCGCTTCGAACAGGAAGCCCAGGCCGCCGGCTCGCTCAACCATCCAAACATACTCGCGATCTACGACGTTGGCACAAACGGCACGGCGCCTTACGTCGTCTCGGAACTACTCGAAGGTGAGAGTCTTCGCGATCGTCTCGATCACGGCGCGTTGCCGAGCCGCAAAGCAATCGATTACGCCACGCAGATCGCGCGCGGTCTCGCCGCCGCACATGCGAAAGGCATCGTTCACCGCGATCTGAAACCCGACAATCTCTTTATCACCAAAGATGAACACGTAAAGATTCTTGATTTTGGTTTGGCAAAACTGGTCCAACCGTCAGTGGACGAAGAGCCGCAAACCGACGTCGCCACGCGCAAGGTCCACACTGACCCGGGGACGGTCATGGGCACGGCGGGCTACATGGCGCCGGAACAAGTCCGCGCGCGTGCAGTCGATCACCGCGCCGACATCTTCTCGTTTGGCGCGGTGCTTTACGAAATGCTTTCAGGTCGCCGCGCGTTTCAACGCGACTCAGCCATCGAAACACTTAACGCGATTCTCAAGGAGGAGCCGGTTGAACTCACAAACAGTCAACCGCCGATTGCGCCTGCGCTGGAACGCGTCGTTTGGCACTGTCTCGAGAAGAGTCCCGAACGCCGTTTTCAATCCGCGAGCGACGTCGCGTTTGCGCTCGAATCGGTTTCGGGAGTGACAAGCCACCCGAGCCAGCCGGTTATCATTCATCACGACATTCCAGCCTCGCGCACATGGTCACGCGAGCGGCTGATCTGGCTCGGCGTTTGTCTGTTGCTGTTCGCCGCGACGGCCGCGCTGGCGATTGCTTATTTTTCGCGTTCCGCTCCAAACATTCGTGCCGCGCGCCTCGCACTCGCGGCGCCGGAGAAAACGACTTTCCCGAACGACGTCACAGTTTCGCCCGACGGGTTGAACATCGCCTTCATCGCCACCAACTCTGATGGTCGACGCCAACTTTGGATCCGTCCGCTTGATGCTGATAAACCTGAATTGCTGTCGGGCACCGAAGACGCGAACACGCCGTTCTGGTCGCCGGACAGCCGCTCAATCGGTTACTTCGCAAGCGGCAAGTTGTACAGAATCGAAGCTGCGCACGGGCGTCCGCAGCAATTGTGCGACGTTCGCGAAGATCGCGGCGGCACTTGGAATCGTGATGGAGTGATCCTGTTCAGTGGTCCCGAAGGATTGCAGCGCGTTTCGGCGCAGGGTGGCACGCCGGTGCTCGCAACGAAGATCGACGACAAAGAAGAAGCGCATCGCTGGCCCTACTTTCTGCCGGACGGCCGCCACTTCCTGTTCCTCGGCGATGCACAGACAACTGAGAACCATCACATTCGCCTCGGCTCGCTCGATTCGCAAGAAAGTCAGATTCTCTTTGTTGCAGTGACGCGCATTGCCTACGCGCCGCCCGGATATCTGCTTTACGTAAATCAAGGCGCGCTCGTCGCGCATCCATTCGACGCGCGCAGTCTGAAACTAACGGGCGATCCGATCACTGTGGCCGAGCACATCGCCGAGGTTGGTACAAATCACGAATTCGATTTTTCGGTGTCGGACAACGGCGTGCTCGCTTATCAGATTGGTAGTCAGAAGTCGCAACTCGTCTGGTTTAATCGCGAGGGGAAAAAACTGGAGTCGATTGGTGAACCTGACAGCTACGCATCGGTTAGTGTTTCGCACGACGGGCAGCGTGCGGCAGCGGGCTTACTCGATCCTGACGGGCGCCAGAGTGATGTTTGGCTGCTCGATCTTTCACGCGTCGCCAAAGCGCGCCTGACTTTCAGCCCGCAGTCTGACGGTGATCCGGTTTGGTCGCCCGATGGTAAGCACATCGCCTTCTCTTCCAATCGATCGGGCGACGGGCACATTCATGTTTACGTCACTTCGGCCAATGCTACCGGTGATGATCAACTTCTGTTGACCGCGCACGCCGACGACGTTCCGACAAGTTGGTCGCAAGATGGCAAGTACATTCTGTTCATGCGTTTTCAAGGCGACAGTCCGGACGGCACCTGGCTCTTGTCGTTGGATGATCGGCAAGCGAAGCCGCTGTTGCAGTCGGCTTCGTTTGGCCAGGGAGCCGCGGCCTTCTCGCCAAATGGCCGTTTCCTTGCTTACGACTCAAACGAATCCGGCCGCCTCGAAGTCTACGTACAGACGTTTCCACTCTCGGGTCAGAAGTGGGTGATCTCTTCAGGAGGTGGAACGCTGCCGCGGTGGCGAGCTGATGGCAAGGAACTTTTTTACATCACCGAAGATGGGAGATTAATGTCGGCGGAACTAAAGAGCGACTCTTCTTTTGATCGCGTCGTTACGAAACAATTGTTCCAGACGGATTTTAGAAGAGCGCCGGGTTATCCGTTCGACGCTGCTCCGGATGGCTCGCGGTTTCTCGTTAACACACCTGCCGAAGCGAACAACCCCGCGCCGCTGGTCGTCGTCCTCAACTGGCGCGCAACCCTGAAACAGAAGCAGTGAAGAAGCGTCGCGTTGAAGTTAACGAGAAGATGCAGTCGGGTTATGTGTATTTCTGTACGGAGCCTGCCGGCAGGAATTTTGATCCTGACTTCAAGCCTGAGTTGACGCCGCAAGAGATGCTGGAGTTGGGTGTATTTGGTGGGAAGTATATGACCGATTGTAAAGCTGAGTTTCCGGCGTCGTGGTTTCGCAGGGCGAAGCTGTCGTCGCAGCGTCACGATCAATTATTTTGGTGTAAACGCATCGGTGCCGCTGTCGGTTTGGCGCAAGAAGGGCTGGATCTATCACGAGGATCCGCGCGGCTGGTTTCAATGGTACTGCCGTTACTACATGGGGCGTCGTTGTCCCGATGATGAGCGACAGATCAAGCGCTGGCGCGCGATGCGGCGGCACATCGCGCAGATCAAGAAGCACTGTCCGAAACGTGAACTCGAGTGCCGCCCCAGGCAGCGCCAGGCACTTCTGCACTGGGCCTACGACTCACGAAAGATTTGAGCGACGGCTTTAGGAGGCCGCAAGCCCCTTCGGAAACGCGTCTTGGATCGCATTCAACTCGATACCGCGTTCAAGTAGCGGTAACGCTTTGCCTCAAAAGCGCCTGCCTCGGCTCACATCCGGCGGCATAGCCGAAGTAAGTACTTTTGAGGCAAAGCCTAGCGGTGAGATGACTCAGGTTGAGCTGCAAGTCACCCATGTTCGTTCGACTCCTTAGTCCTAAGTATTTTTTAACGCTTGACTAACGGCGCTGAAGGAATAATATCTTGCGCCGGTCATGTGGCGCTGTAGTAATTGTGGCACTGGTATTGAAGATAAGTATGCGCACTGCTGGCAATGCGGCGCGCCGAATGTCGTCAAGCAGAGGACGCAGACCGCGGAGCCGGAATCGAAGCAGGGAGCGGAACACAAGACAGCGGCCGGCGATAAGTCAGTGCCGGGGTTTGCTTCTTACGAAGAGTTGGCGCACGTGCCGAGCCGGCCACCCTGGATCTTGCGACGAGGTCCATTACAGCGCGGTATCTGGTTTGTGCTGATCATCGTCATCGTCAAGTTCGTTGGGTCGCAGTTTTTAGGCAAGTATGGCGTCTACATGGTCGCCGCCGTCGCCGTGATCGCTCTGATCATGATCCTTTGGGGCTTCTTCCGTCGCGACCCAAACGAAGGCGTCGGCATCAAGCTCGACTAGCCTCAAAAGTCAGTAGCTCAACTTGGCAGCGGTCAGTACCACCTCGCGGTAGCGGGTGGGTCAGCGAAACGCATGCGAGATCAATCGCCGGTCGCATGGCTTTGCCTCAAAAACACCTGCCTCGGCTATGCCGCCGGATGTGAGGCGAGGCTTTGCCTCGCCTTCCGCTGGGTAATGAAGTTGGGCTATGCCCTTGGTTCGGGCTTCGCCCCTGGCTTTTTTTGGCCAAAGGCCGGACGAGGGGCAAGGCCCCA
>Ga0075426_10000976_pt1 | contig 20126 bp, 20 predicted proteins | sample SoiMethybrSBSTD5_FD_75304 | JGI IMG/M metagenome (GOLD analysis project Ga0075426, IMG submission 75304) | Bulk soil microbial communities from a Populus tree surrounding site in Tennessee, USA - Soil MetaG P. TD hybrid SBSTD5 | ecosystem: Environmental > Terrestrial > Soil > Tree plantation...
CGTGGTCTCGCCGATCAGCATGCCGTAGTTGCGGCGGATGTAGTTGATGATGGCTTCGTCGAACTTGTCGCCGCCGACGCGCACCGATCCCGAGTAAACCATGCCGCCGAGTGAGATCACGCCCACCTCGGTCGTGCCGCCGCCGATGTCGACGACCATCGAGCCGGTCGCGTCCGCGACCGGCAGATCTGCCCCGATGGCCGCCGCCATCGGTTCCTCGATGAGATACACCTGGCCCGCGCCGGCCCCGATCGCGCTCTCGCGGATGGCGCGCCGCTCGACCTGCGTCGAGCCGCACGGCACGCAGATGATGATGCGCGGGCTGGGCGAGAAGAGCTTGTTGTCGTGGACTTTCTTGATGAACTGCTTGAGCATCTGCTCGGTCACCGTGAAGTCGGCGATCACGCCGTCCTTCATCGGGCGGATGGCGATGATGTTGCCAGGCGTCTTGCCTAGCATCAGCTTCGCTTCCTTGCCGACCGCCTGGATGGTTTTCTTGCCGCTCGGGCCGGCTTCCTGCCGGATCGCGACCACGGAGGGCTCATCGAGCACAATGCCTTTGCCGCGCACGTAGATCAGCGTGTTGGCGGTCCCGAGGTCGATCGCGAGATCGTTCGAGAAATAGCTGCGAAGGAATCCGAGCATGGGCAAGCGGAGGCTTTCTCCAGTGTTTTTGTGCGCAGCAACAAATGCGCAGGTGCCCGATATAATACGCTAACGTAGCGCCTGAATCGAAGGGAAAAACTCTCTCATGGCGGGCGCCTTCCCGTAGCAGTTCAGCGAAAAAACATGTCGCTTTCGGACGACCAGATCCGCCGCCTCGCGCGGCTCGCCCGCATCGCTCTGCAACCCGGCGAAACCGCGGAAGTGGGCAGCCGCTTGAACCGTATCCTGGAGTTGGTCGGCCAGATCCAGGCCGTGGATACCGCCGGCATCGAGCCCATGTCCCACGCCCTCGACGTGGTCCAAAGGCTCCGCCCCGACGAGGTGGCGGAGGACGACCGGCGGGAAGCGTACCAGTCCGTTGCCCCGGCCGTGGAAGGGGGGCTGTACCTCGTGCCCAAAGTCATTGAGTAGCCTCCTTTACTCGACCGTCACGGAGCTCTCCGCGGCCCTCGCGGCGAGAAAAATTTCCTCTGTCGAGCTCACGCGCGCCTGCCTGGAACGGATTGCAAGGCTCAACCGCGAGCTCAACGCGTTCATCTCGACCGATGAGGAAAGAGAGCGGAGCCTCGCCGCCGCGCGCCGGGCCGACGAGCGGCGCGCGAGGGGCGACGCCGGTCCGCTGACCGGAATCCCGATCGCGCACAAGGACATCCTGTGTACTCGCGACTTCCGCACCACCTGCGGCTCGCGCATGCTGGAGAAGTACAGGAGCCCCTACGACGCTCACGTGGTACACGAGCTCGAGCGCGCCGGGGCCGTGGTCACCGGCAAGACGAACATGGACGAGTTCGCCATGGGCTCCTCCAGCGAGAGCTCGTATTTCGGGCCGGTGAGGAACCCTTGGGCGAAAAGCCGCGTGCCGGGCGGCTCCTCGGGCGGTTCCGCGGCCGCGGTGGCCGCGCGCATGGTCCCGGCGGCGACCGGCACCGACACCGGCGGCTCGATCCGCCAGCCGGCCGCGCTCTCCGGAATCTGCGGGCTCAAGCCGACCTACGGCACGGTCTCGCGCTATGGTCTCGTCGCATTCGCCTCCTCGCTCGACCAGGCCGGGCCGCTCGCGAAGAGCGCTGCCGATCTCGCGCTTCTCATGAACGCGATGGCGGGATTCGACGCGCGCGACTCGACCAGCCTTGAGCGCGAGAAGGAAGATTATTCGCGCCTGCTGAATACCCAGAAGATTCAAGGGTTGCGCATCGGCGTGCCCGACCAATATTTCGGCGAAGGCATCCAGCCGGGCGTGCGCAAGGCGGTCGAGGAAGCGCTGCGCTGGTTCACCGCGCAAGGGGCGACGCGGGTGAACGTCGAGCTCCCCCATCTGCCGCTCGGCGTCGCGGTGTACTACGTCATCGCGCCGGCGGAAGCTTCGTCCAATCTCTCGCGCTTCGACGGCGTGCGCTACGGCCACCGCGCGAGCGAATATTCCGATCTCCTCGACATGTACGCGCGCACGCGCGCCGAGGGTTTCGGCGCCGAAGTGAAGCGCCGCATCCTGGTGGGCACGTACGTCCTGTCGCACGGCTATTACGACGCGTACTACCTGCAGGCGCAGAAGGTGCGCCGGCTGATCGTGCGTGACTTCCAGTCCGCGTTCGAGCGCTGCGACCTGATCCTCGGCCCGGTCGCACCGACGACCGCATTCGAGATCGGCGCCCAGATCGAGGATCCGGTCAAGATGTATCTGGGCGACATTTTCACGGTGCCCGGGTCGCTCGCCGGATTGCCGGGCCTGTCCATCCCGTGCGGCTTCGACGAGTCCGGGCTCCCGGTCGGCCTGCAGCTCACGGGGGACTACTTTTCCGAGGCGAAGCTCCTCGGCGCGGCCCACCGCTATCAGCAGGCGACCGACTGGCACCTGCGCGTGCCCACCGAGACGCCGCTATGACCTGGGAAGTCGTGGTGGGCATCGAGACCCATGCGCAGCTCCTGACTGGGAGCAAGATGTTCTCCAGCGCGTCCACCGCCTTCGGCGCGTCCCCCAACACCCAGGCTTCCGCGGTCGATATAGCGCTTCCCGGCACGCTGCCGGTCGCGAACCGCGCCGCCGTTGAGCACGCGATCCGCTTCGGTCTGGCCGTCAAGGGAACGATCAACCGCCGCTCCATCTTCGCGCGCAAAAACTACTTCTATCCCGATCTGCCGAAGGGCTACCAGATCAGCCAGTACGAGACGCCGATCGTGCAGGGCGGCGAGATCCGCTTTCTCATCGGCGAGCAGGAGAAGATCGTTCAGCTCACGCGTGCCCACCTCGAGGAAGACGCGGGCAAGTCGCTGCACGAAGATTTTCAGGGCATGAGCGGAATCGACCTCAACCGCGCCGGCACGCCGCTGCTGGAGATCGTCTCCGAGCCGGAGCTTCGCGGCGCGAAGGAAGCGGTCGCCTATGCGCGCGCGCTGCATTCGCTCGTCATGTGGATCGGCATCTGCGACGGCAACATGCAGGAAGGCTCGTTCCGGTGCGATGCCAACGTTTCCGTACGAAAGACCGGTGATCAGAAGCTTGGAACACGGTGCGAGATCAAGAACCTGAATTCGTTTCGCTTCATGGAGCGGGCGATCGAGTTCGAGGCGCGCCGGCAGATCGAGCTGCTGGAAGACGGAAAGATCGTGGTGCAAGAGACCAGGCTCTACGATCCCGAGCGGGACGAGACGCGCTCCATGCGCACGAAGGAAGATGCGCAGGACTACCGCTACTTCCCTGACCCCGACCTGTTGCCGCTCGTCGTGACTGAAAAGATGATTGAGAAGGTCCGCGCAGACCTACCGGAGCTGCCTGACAGCAAGCGGCAGAGTTTTGTTAGCAGATTTTCGATTCCGGCCCAGACAGCTGCGGGACTCACGTCAAGCAGGAGCGAAGCTCAGTTCTTCGAGGACCTTGTCGCGAGCATTACTGCTAAGTTGCCGCCCAGCGATCCCAAATATAAGGAAGTCATTCGAAGCACTGCCAATTCCGTTGTAGGGGAGGTCACGGCAGCGCTCGGCGACTCGGGGCGCGATTTTTCGAACAATCCCATCTCCGTGTGGGATTGGGCGACAGCGCGCCTTCGCATCGCCGATGGCACCATCTCCGGGAAAATCGCCAAGGACGACATTCTTCCCGCGTTGCTTAGCGGTGAAGGTAGTACCGATGAAATAATCGAAAAGCGCGGCCTGAAGCAGATCAGCGACTCAGGGGAGATCGAGAGGCTGGTCGACGAGGTGCTCGCCGCCAACGCGAGGCAGGTGCAGGACTACCGCGCCGGCAAGGAGAAGGCGTTCCATTCGCTGGTCGGGCAGGTGATGAAGGCGACCCGCGGCAAGGCGAATCCGGCGCAGGTGAACGAGCTGCTGAAGCGAAAGCTAAGCTAGCGCCGCTGGTTGAGGGCCGAATAGCGCTTCTTGTCGTCGTCGTAGCGCGCGTTGATGTTATCGGCCTCGCGCTTCTTCACTTCCAGAAGCTGCTCCTGCGCCTTGAGGTCGGCCTCGACGGTTGTCAGATCCTGTTGCAGCCCCGCCGGCAGATCCTTGCCCTTGAGGTCGTCGGCCTGCTTCTGGAAGCCGGCCTGCTGCTTGCGAAGCTCTTCGACACGGCTTGCGACCTGCTGCGTCGCCTTGGTGTTCTCCACGAGGGCGCGGGCGCGCGCGTCGTCGATGTCCTTCTCGCTGGTGTAGGTGGCCAGCAGCGCCTGGTTGCGGCGCGCCGCCTCGCGAGCGGCTGACTCCTCCTGGCGCTTGCGCGCTTCGGAGGCCTCTTTGGCCAAGCGCTCCTTCTCGGCTCCCTCGGGATCGATGCGCTTCATCACCAGGCCCTGGCCGTTCAGCAGCTCAACCGGCTTGCCCTGGCACTCGGCGGGAATGACGGAGCCGTAGTAACGCTTGCCGTCCTTGCCGACGCAGCGGTAGGTCTCGGCCTGGGAAGCGAGCGGAAGCGCGGCGAGCGCGAGAGCGGTGGCGATGAGTCTTGGGCTCATGGTTGTTGTTGTCCCTTCGCGCCGAATTGTAAAGGCCCGGCGCGCAGCGCCCTGTTAAAATTCCACACTTTCCAACGCTTTGCACATGCCCTGCGGCTTTCCACATGCTCTTCGCCGATAAATCCTTCATAGCCGACATGACGGCGAAGATGATGCTCGAGGTCAAGGCGGTGCATTTCTCGCAGGACAAGCCCTTCGTCTTCACCTCGGGCTGGGCGAGTCCGGTGTACATCGACGTCCGCAAGCTCATCTCGTACCCGAGAGTGCGCTCGGCCATCATCGATTTCGCGGCTGCCACCATCGTGCGCGACGTGGGTTTTGAGCAGTTCGACACGGTCGCAGGCGGCGAAACGGCCGGGATTCCGTATGCGGCCTGGATCGCCGATCGCCTCTCATTGCCGATGCAGTACGTGCGCAAGAAGCCGAAAGGCTTCGGCCGCGGCGCGCAGATCGAAGGCCACATCGAGGAGGGCGCGCGCACGCTGCTGGTGGAGGACCTCACCACCGACGGCCGCAGCAAGGTGAATTTCTGCAAGGCGCTGCGCGACGCGGGAGCGATCGTCGACCACGTGTTCGTGGTGTTCTACTACGACATCTTTCCGGAATCGAAGAAGATCATCGCCGACATCCAGGTGAAGCTGCTGCACCTCGCCACGTGGTGGGACGTGCTCAGGGTGGTGAAGCAGGGCGGGTATTTCGAGAGCCGCGTGATCGAAGAGGTCGAGCGGTTCCTGCACGCCCCCGCCAAGTGGTCGGCAGAGCACGGCGGCGTGTCCGCCTTCCCGGAATCCTGAAGCCCGTTTAGAAGCCGCTAGAATGGCGCGCCTCCATGCGCGTCATCACGCTGAACGTCAACGGCCTGCGCTCGGCCACCGGCAAGGGCCTGTTCCGCTGGCTCGCCGCGCAGCGCGCCGACGTGGTGTGCCTGCAGGAGATCAAGTGCCAGGAGCTCGACCTCGACGCGAAGCTGCACGGGTTGAGGAGCTTCTCCTCCTGCTATGCCTTCGCCGAGAAGAAGGGCTACAGCGGCGTAGCGCTGATGAGCCGCAGGCAACCCGACGAAGTGCGGCGCGGCTTCGCGAGCACCGAGTTCGACGCCGAAGGCCGCTACGTCGAGGCGCGCTTCGGCAACCTGTGGGTGATCTCGGTGTACCTGCCTTCCGGGTCCGCCGGCCCGCACCGGCAGGCGTCCAAATTCCGCTTCCTCAAGCAGTTCATCGGCCATCTCGAGGCTTTGAAGAAAAGAGGCCACGAGGTCATTCTCTGCGGCGACTGGAACATCGCCCACAAGGAAATCGACCTCAGGAACTGGCGCTCCAACCAGAAGAACTCGGGTTTCCTGCCCGAGGAGCGCACCTGGCTCACCCGGGTCTTCGACGAGCTGGGCTACGTCGACGTGTTTCGCCGGTTGAATCCGAAGCCCGAGCAGTACACCTGGTGGTCCAACCGCGGCCAGGCGTGGAAGAAGAACGTCGGCTGGCGCATCGACTACCAGATCGCCACCCCGGGAATCGGCGCCCGGGCGGTCAAGGAGTCGATCTACAAGACGAAGCGCTTCTCCGACCATGCGCCGCTGACGATCGACTATGACCACCCCCTGGCTTAGGGGCCTGCGTCCGTACCTCGAGCCGGCGCCGCTCGCGGCGCTGTTCCTCGGCATCTCCTCGGGGTTCGCCTTTGCGATGATTGGCGCGACGCTGACCACGCGGCTTGCCCAGCACGGCTTCACCCGCAGCGCCGTCACGGCGTTCACGCTGACGTTCCTCACCTACAACCTGAAGTTCCTTTGGGCGCCGGTCATCGACCACGTGCGCCTGCCGCTGCTCGGACGCTTCGGCCAGCGCCGGAGCTGGCTGTGGCTGACCGGCGCTCTCGTGATGGTGGCGGTCGCCGCCTTGGGCATTGCCGACCCGCGAGACTCGCTTGCCGTGTTCGCATGCGTGGCGGTTGCGATGGCATTTGCCGGCGCGACGTTCGACATCATCATCGACGCCTATCGCATCGAGCTGCTCGAGCCGCGGCAGCTCGGCGCGGGCTCCGGCATGTCGCAGTACGGCTGGCGCATCGGCGCGACCGCGGCCGGGGCGCTGGCCCTCGTGCTCGCGCAGCGGGCGGGCTGGACCGCCGCCTATGCCGCCTGCGCCGTGTTCGCGCTGCCCGCCATGCTGACGGGCGTGTTCATGGGCGAGCCCGCCCGGCACCGCGAACCCGCAAAGCCACATGGCGTCGCCCAGGCTCTCGTCGCTTATTTCAGCCCGCTGCTCGAGTTCCTGGCGCGCCAGGGGGCGCTGGTCGTGCTGCTCTTCGTGCTGATCCACAAGATCGGCGACACATTGGCCAACCTCACGCTGCGGCTTCTGTTCCAGGAGCTCGGCTTCACGAACGACGAGGTCGCCTTCTACGACGTTGGCGTTGGGTTCGTCGCCCTTCTCCTCGGCATTCTGGTGGGCGGCATCCTCTACTCGCGGCTGGGCATGAAACGCTCGGTCATGTGGAGCCTCGTTCTCATGGCGGTGTCGAATCTGAGCTTCGCCTTGCTGGCGGCCGCCGGCCACACGAACATCGGCATGGCGGCGGCGGTGGGCTTTGAGAACTTCGCGAGCGGCATCGGCGGCGTGACAGTGGTCGCGTACCTCTCTGCGCTGTGCAACCTGCGATTCACCGCAACTCAGTACGCGCTGCTCTCGGCATTCGCGAGCATCGTCGGGCGCGTGGTGACGGGAACCTCGGCGGGTCGCATGATCGATGCCATGGGCTACGTCAACTACTACCTGATGACGACCTTCATTGCCCTGCCGGGCGTGTTCCTCTTCTGGTACATGATCCGCTCGGGCCTCGCCGACCTCTCGATCGGCTCCGCAGGCAAGGAGGAGAAATGACCCATACGCTGATCCGTGGCGGGCGCCTTGTGGACGCGGCCGCGGATATCCTCATCCGGGGCGATAACATCGTCGAAGTTGGAAAGATTGATGCTCCCGCGGATGCCAGGGAAATCGATGCACGGGGCAAACTGCTTCACCCCGGGCTCATCAACGCGCACATGCATGGGCACGGCAACCTCGCCAAGGGCATGGGCGATCGCTGGACGCTGGAGCTCCTGCTCACCGCGGCGCCGTGGACCAACGGCTTTCGCAGCCTCGAGGACAAGTACCTCAGCACGCTGATCGGCGCGGCCGAGATGCTGATGAAGGGCTGCACCGCGTGCTACGACCTGATGGCGGAGTTTCCGACGCCGAGCGTCGAAGGGCTCGAAGCGGTCGGCCGCGCCTACCGGGACGCGGGTATGCGGGCGGTGGTCGCGCCGATGGTGGCCGATCTCAGCTTCTTCGAGGCGATTCCGGGTCTCATGGAGGCGTTGCCGGCGCCCCTGCAAAAGGAGGTCGAGCGGCTGCGCCTGGCGCCGTACCGGACCAGTCTCGAAAACATGCGCCAGGCGCTGCACGGCTGGAAATTCGACCGTGAGGCGATCGGGGCGGCGGTCGGTCCGACGATCCCGCTTCACTGCAGCGACGAGTTCCTCACGGGCTGCGGCAACCTCGCCCGGGAGTACGGCGCCGGCTTGCAGACCCACCTGTCCGAGTCCAAGGTGCAAGCCGTTTCGGCGCTGAAGAAATACGGCAAGTCGCTCGCCGCGCACATGGATGCGCTTGGCCTCGTCGGCCCTCGCTTCACCGCCGCGCACGGCGTCTGGCTCGACGACGACGACATGAAGCGGCTCGCGGATCGCGGCGCTTCGGTGGCCCACAACCCGGGAAGCAACATGCGGCTGGGCAGCGGGATCGCGGACATGCGGCGCATGCTGGAGTGCGGCGTCAACGTCGGCATCGGCACCGACGGCGCGACCTCGTCCGACAACCTGAACATGTACGAGGCGATGCGCATCGCCTCGCTCGCTTCCAAGGTACGCGGGCCCGATTGGCAGCGCTGGATCACGACCAGGGAGGCGCTCGAAGCGGCGACCGCGGGCAGCGCACGCGCGCTCGGCTTCGGCAAGCTCGGCCGCCTCGCGCCCGGCTACAAGGCCGACATCGTTTTGCTCGATCTCGGCAGCGTGAACTGGATTCCGCTCAACGACGCCGTGAACGCGCTGGTGCACACCGAGGACGGCTCGGCCGTCCATTCGGTGATGGTCGGCGGCCGAATGGTGGTCGAGAACCGAAGGCTCGTGAACGTCGATCTGGCGAAGCTCGCCCGGGAAGCCGAAAACGCGCGCGAACGCCTGGAGCGGCTCAATCGCGACAACAAGGCGCTTTACGAAAAGCTGGAGCCGATCGTCGGCAGCTTCTGCCCGGCGCTCGCCAGGCAGCCTCTGCCCATCAACCGTTACGCCGCCTGGCGCTGAATCGGGTCAGACCCCGGCCAACGCGATTCGGGGTCAGGCCCCGATTTTCTTCTTGCGCCGGCGCCTCGCCATCTTGGCGCCCTGCTTGCCCAAGGCGGTACGCGTTCGCTTGGGCAGGCGGGAAATCGTCCGCTTCTTGCGTGCCGATTTCGCCGCCTTCTTGATGTTGCGCCGCGCGGCGGCGCGTTGCCTTCTGCTGGCCATGGTCAACCTCGACGCTTGAAGAACTGCACCGCGCGCTCGTGCTTTTCGGCCGCCGCGCGCGTGCTGAACGTGCCGAGATTGCGCCGCCGGCCGGTCTTCGGATTGAGCTTCCTCGAGTACAGCCGGTATTCGCCGGAGGCGAGCTTGCGAATCACGCCCCGGCGCTGCAAGCACCGTGCCGAGCGTGCGGCGCTAGCGTAGGACTCCGACGATCGGTCCTAGATCGACCTTGAAGTCGCTTCGCCGCAACTCGGCCGAATACAGGCTGGAAACCACCCCGTCGAGGTAGAGCGCGTCGGGACAGTGAAGCTCATCGCGGAAACACGAAAGCGATTGAACCGTCTCCCCGAGCCGTCGCGGAGGAAGAGCTCGACTTTTCTTCTCTTCGGGGACGCGAAGCTCAGAACGGCGAGCAACATGAGCTTCACGTGACTGGTCAAGGCGATCCGCTCCGGAGCGAGCGCACCATGTACGCAACCACCGCAACGTTGAGGACTAACGCGACCGCCTTGACTCCGTTCACGCCGAGGTAGAGCTCGTACAGCTCGAACGGAACGTAGATGCCGCCGCTCAGCGCGGCGAACCACTTTGCCCACGTCCGGTTGTGCCACAGGCCATAAGCCTCGATGAACCTCACGCATGAGTAGGTTAGCGCCAACGCGGCGAGCATCCATAGTTTGCCGCTCGAAAGGTTGTAAAAGAGGTCGAGGAAGACCCGGGCGTGGTGCTTGGCAGGGTTGAGATGGAGACGCCTGGAGAGCAGATCGGCCGCGACGTCGGCGTCGCGGTGCAGCAGCCGGAACAGGCCGAATCCGGCCAGCAGGACGAGCGTCCCCTTGGCCGCCTCGAACAGCGCGACGGCGCGCAGCCCTGGAGGTGGATTCGGGCTCAGACTCCGATTTCCTCTTTCAGCTGCTTTGTGCTTTTCTTGGGACGGACAACGCGTAGGCGAAGAATCCGAGTACCTGCACTGTCAAGCCGAAGACCATTACCAGCGGCAGCGTGTACTCCATATTGCGGACAACGTTCGACGCCCACGGTGCCAGGGTCGTAACAAGCGCGCCGAAAAAGAAAATGCCCGAGGCCGGCGATCGAACTCTGGCAAAGAGAATTCCAGCGGCGATGAGAAAGATCAACGCGAGTACCGTAGGAGTCCAGATGACGAAGAGCGCAAGCACGGCAATCTCCCTAGGAAAGACAGCTGCTAGTTCATCCGGCCGAGACGACTCGGTTGGCCAGCACGCCGATCGCTTCGTTCACGACTTCCACCCGGTCGCCGGGCTTCAGCGCAGGCTCGGTGGGCCCGTCGCAGCCGAACCAGATGACATCGTTCGGGTGCAGCGTGAGATAGCGCGACATGCGCGAGATGAAGTGCGCAACGCTGAAGATCATTGCGGATGTGTTGTAGCTCGAAGCAGTGCGGCCGTTCACGCGCACCTCGATCACCTGGTTCATCGGGTCGATGCCCGAAACGATGCGCGGCCCCATCGGCTTGAAGGTGTCGCTGTTCTTCGCACGCCACAGCGTGCGGTCGCTGCGCTGCCAGGCACGCTCGCTGACATCGTTGCCGAGCGTGTAGCCGGCGACATAATCCAGCGCTTCCTTCTCGGGGACGTTCTTGGCGTGCCGGCCGATTACAGCGACGAGCTCGCCTTCGAAATCCACCTGTCCGCTCGAATCGCGCGGAATGACGATGTCCTCGCCGCTGCCGATGAGGGCGTTGTTGGCGCGGTAACCGATGTCCGCGCGCTCGGGCACCTTGTAGCTCGTGCCGTGCGCCCGGTTGGCCCACTCGATGTGCGCGCGGTAATTGAGGCCGGCCGCGTAGAAGTTGCCCGGGACGACGGGCACCGGCCGCTTCTCGAGGCTCAAAGGCCGAACCTCGTCGCCATCACCTGGCAGCGCCTGACCAGGCGATGCTCGTCCGGCCCGTAGTCGGCGATGGCGTTATGGATCGTGCCGAAGTTTTCCCACATCAGCAGGTCGCCCTCGTTCCAATGGTGCCGGTAGCGGTACTCGTGCTTGAGCTGGTGGCTGAACAGGAACTCGAGGATGCGGTCGCTTTCCGGCTGCGGCAGCTCGTTGATCCGCATCGAGTAGCCGGGATTGGCGTACAGCACCTTGCGCCGGGTGATCGGGTGCTCGAGGAAGATCGGGTGCGACACCGGCGGCTTCTGCTTGCGCTGCGCTTCGGTGAGCGGCGGCCGCTTGCTTCCTTTCTCCCGCCGCATCATCTCCCAGAACTTGTTGAAATCATGCAGCACCGTCATGCCGTCCAGCTTGACCTTGAGCTCTTCGGGCAGGCCCTCGTACGCGGCGTGCATGCTGCTGAACTCCGTGTCGCCGAGCGTATGGCCGTTGCGCCGCGGCACCTGCAGCGCGTAAAGCACGTTCGCGAACGCGATCGTCTCGCTGTAGGACATGTCGGTGTGCCAGTCCTGGCCGGCGTCGGAGAGGCCGATCGGCTTTCCGTCCTTCACGATGTTGGAAAGGATCATGACCTCGGGCAGCCCGGGCTCCTGGTAGGGGCCCGAAGCAACGTTGACCTCGAGCTCGCCGAAGCGCGCCGCGAAGTCCCTCTGCTGGCGCGCGGTCAGCTTCTGGCGCGGGAAACAGAGCACGCCGTGGTGGCCGAGTGCGTCGACGATGCCTTCGACTTCGCCGTTCTCGAGCGCAGTGGAGAGGTCCAGGCCTTCGATCCGCGCGCCGAGCAACCGCCCGGAAGAGATGAGCTGCATGCGTCAATCCATCTTAAGCCCAATTTCCTTCACGATCCTCGCGTAGCGCGCGGTGTCAGCTCGCACCAGCGCCGCAAATTCGGCCGGCGAGGCGGAAACCGTGCCGTCGGCGCCGATGCCTTCGAGCTTCGCCTTGACGTCAGGCGTCTGCATGGCTTTGACGAGATCGGCGTGTAGCCGGTTCACGATCGCGGGCGGCGTGCCGCCGGGCGCGAAGACGCCATACCAGGTCGTCACCTGGTAGCCCGCGAGCCCTGCCTCCTGCGCCGTCGGCACGTCCGGGAACGCCGGCAGCCGCGCGGCGCTCGACGTGGCCAGCGCGCGCAGCTTGCCCGAGCGCACGTGCGGCGCCGACGCCGGCATGGTGTCGAAGGCGACCAGGTGCTGGCCGCCAAGGAGATCCTGCATCGACTGGCCGCTGCCCTTATAGGGAACGTGCACCAGCTTCACGCCGGTGAGGCTGCTGAAGATCTCACCCGCGAGGTGCGGCATGCTGCCGTTTCCCGCCGACGGAAACGTCAGGCCGGGCTTGCTTTTCATATAGTCGATCAGCGCCCTCAACGATTTCGAAGGCAGCGACGGGTGGACCGTCACGAAATGAGGCACGGCGGCGGCGATGCCGATCGGCGCGAAGTCCTTGATCACATCGTAGGAGAGGTTACTGAAGAGCGACGGCGCGATCGCGTTCACCGAGACGTGGCCCATCATGATCGTGTAGCCGTCGGGCGCGGACTTCGCGACCTGTCCCGCAGCCATCGTGCCGGTCGCGCCGGGGCGGTTCTCGATCACCACGCTCTGTCCGAGGAGCTCCGAATAGCGCGGCGTGATGATGCGCGCCACCACGTCGGTTCCGCCGCCAGGCGGAAAGCCGACCACCATGCGGATCGGCTTGCCCGGATAGTCCTGCGCCTGCGCGGGAAAGCTCAGCAACGCAAAAAGCACCCAGGGCAGCGTCATGTGCTCCTCCTCGGCGCCATTCTAGAATGCCGTCAGAGGAGGAGCCCATGAAGAAGCTGTGTCTGACGTTGCTCTGGCTGCCGCTCGCCGCGCTGGCCCAGAGCTATCCCACCAAGCCGGTGAAGCTGTTGATCGGCTTCGCCGCCGGCGGCCCCACAGACGTCATCGGACGCATCGTCGCGCAGGACATGAGCGCCACGCTCGGACAGACCGTAATCGTCGAGAACAAGCCGGGCGCCACGTCCATGATCGCCACCCAGGAGGTGAAGCGCGCTGCTCCGGACGGATACACCCTCTATATGACGACGCTCACGCATAGCGTCAACGCGGTCCTCTACGCCGACAAGAAGCCCTACGATCCCATCAACGACTTCACGCCGATTTCGCTGGTGTGCCACCTGCCGCTCGTCATGGTCGCCAAGGGCGACTCTCCCTTCAACACCGCGGCCGACGTCGTGAAAGCGGCCAAGGAAAAGCCCGGCGAGATCAGCTATGGCTCGTCGGGCAACGGCGGCTCGGCGCATCTCGCCGGCGCCCTGGTCGAAGCCCTCACGGGAACGAAGATGCTGCACGTCCCGTTCAAGGGCAACGCGCCGGCGCTCACCGAAGTCATGGCCGGCCGCGTGAGCTTCATGTTCTATCCGATGGTCGGCATTGCCGAGCAAGTGCAGCAGAAGCGCCTCAAGGTACTCGCCGTAAGCACCGAGAAGCGCCACCCCGACTATCCGAACGTGCCGACGATGTCGCAGAGCGGCTTCCCCGGATTCGAGCAATACACGCAAGGCCTCGGCGTCGTCGGCCCAGCCGGCCTCCCGACGTCGGTCGTCGGCCTGCTGAACGAAGCAGTCCGCGCATCGCTCGCCAAGCGGGAAACGCGGGAGAAGCTCAACAAGCTTGGCGCGATCACCGAAGGCGGCACCACGCCCGCCGAGTTCCGCGCCTGGCTCGCGAAGGACCTCGAGCGCTGGGAGCGCGTCATCAAGGCGGCCGGCGTCAAGCCGGAATAAGGCTCGTAGACGTCACCGAGGTCGCGAAGCCAGGTACGCCGCGATCGACGCCATGTCTTCGACGGTCAGATTTGCCACCGTGGCTTGCATGAGCTGCGCTGCGGTACCGGCACGTGCGCCGCTCTGGATGTCGTAGAGCTGACGCACGACATAGCTGGGCGAACGTCCGGCGATCGAGGGCACGTTGCCGAGGCCTTTCAAGTCCTGGCCATGGCAGATCGCGCATTGCAGTGTCTTGCCCGCGCCGCCGCTGCTGACCAGATCCGCGCCCCGTGCGACGCTGCCGACGGGCACATACGCGATGAACTGCGATCTCGGGTCGCGGTTTTCGAATTGTTCGACATCTTCGGGCACTTCGATGATGCGTTGACCGATCGGCTCCTTCTCGCGGGTATCGGCGGGGGCGAGAAACCATCCGGCGACGACCGTCTTCGGGACGGTCGGGGTTTCGACAACCCGGACGTTCGATCTTGGTTTCAGCGCGGAAAAATAGGCGGCGGCCGCCTGCACCTCGGCGTCCGTGATGTCCTTGGATAGCGAGATCATCAAGTCGATGTTTCTTTTCTGTACCGACGTCCTCCTGGCACCGCTCTTGTAGTCGGCCATTTGCTGGACGATGTAAGCCGCGGGAAGGCCGGCGAGGCTCGCGTTCTCCGGTCCACCCGTCCCCTCTGCGCGATGACAGAAACCGCAGGCAAACACATTGGGCTTCCTGCCCTCCGCAACGACCGACGGCAGGGGCGGATGATCGGCGGGATGCCAGACGGGCGCGATGAAGCGGTCGCGCAGTTGAGTCACGGTGTACGTGGCGCTGCTGGCCGGCACGCGCCTCGCGATGCCGTCTTCGGCGCGGGGTTTCAAACCCGGAGGATTTACGGGGTACGCCCACGCCGGCGGGCTCTCGGCACCGAGTGCCGTTGAGGAAAAGAAACACGCCACCCAAACCGCAACGGTCGAAGTTAGCTTCCTCATGCCGCCTCCCTTCGTAGGGAGCCTAACTCAGGAGGCGGTGCAGCGGTAAACGGCGAGGGAGCCGAGGACGTTCGGGAGCACGGTGACGGCTTTGCCGTCGTGCATCACCAGCTTCTCGCGGATGCGGATGCCGATGCGCCGGCAGAGGTCCTCGAAGTCGGTGATGGTGCAGTGGTGGACGTTGGGGGTCTCGTACCACTCGTAAGGGAGCGACTTGGATACGGGCATGTGGCCGAGGACGACCTGCAGGCGCGCGTACCAATGCCCGAAGTTCGGGAAGCTGACGATCGCCTCGCGCCCCACGCGCAGCATTTCGCGCAGGATCCCTTCGGTGTGGTGCACCGCCTGGAGGGTCTGGGAGAGGATCACGTACTCGAAGGACTGGTCGGCGAAGAGCGAGAGGCCGCTCTCGAGGTCGACCTGGAGCACGTTGACGTCGTTCGCCACGCAGGCGAGCACGCTGTCGTCGTCGATCTCGACCCCGTAGCCCGGCGCCTTGTTTGCCTCCCACAGGTAGCGCAGGAGCGAGCCGTCGCCGCAGCCGAGGTCGAGCACGCGCGAGCCCGACTTGACCCAGTGCGCGATCGCGCCGAAGTCCGGACGGGCGGCGAGCAGAGCCTGTTCGGCCGAGGTCATAGGTCGATGTTGGCGAAGTAGGCGCGCAGCGCGCCGTGGTAGCGCGGGTCCTCGAGGAGGAAGGCGTCGTGGCCGCCGGGGGCGTCGATCTCGAGATAGGAGACGATGCGCCGGTTGTCGAGCAGGGCACGCACGATTTCCCGCGAGCGCGGCGGCGGAAAGCGCCAGTCGGAGTTGAACGACACCACGAGAAAGGCCGCCTTGGCGCGCGCCAGGGCCGCAGAAAGATTGCCGCCGAAGTCGCCCGCGGGATCGAAGTAATCGAGCGCCTTGGTGATGCGGAGATACGTGTTGGCGTCGAAGTAGCTCGAGAACTTGTCGCCCTGGTAGCGAAGGTAGGACTCGATCTCGAAATCGATGTCGAAATCGAACCCCAGGCTCGCCCGGCGCAGCACGCGCCCGAACTTCTCCGACATCGCCTCGCCCGAGAGGTAGGTGATGTGGCCGATCATGCGCGCGATGCGCAGGCCGCGAGTCGGCACCACGCCCTTCTCGTAATAGTGCCCGCCGTGGAAGTCGGGGTCGGTCATGATCGCCTGGCGCGCCACCTCGTTGAAGGCGATGTTCTGCGGCGTGAGGCGCGCGGCGGCCGCGATGACGAGCGAGTGGCGGATGCGATCGGGATACGACAGCGTCCATTGCAGCGCCTGCATCGCTCCGAGGGAGCCGCCGATCACCGCGGCGAAGCGCTCGATGCCGAGGCGGTCGGCGAGGCGCGCCTGCGCCTCGACCCAGTCTTCGACCGTCACGACCGGGAAGTCGGCGCCCCAGGGCTTGCCGGTGGCGGGATTGACCGAAGCCGGCCCGGTGGAGCCGAAACAGCTCCCCAGGTAATTCGAGCCGACGACGAAGAAGCGCCGCGTATCGAGCGGCTTGCCCGGCCCGACCAGGTTGTCCCACCAGCCGATATTGTTTCTTTCATCCGAATAGAACCCAGCCACGTGGTGCGAGGCATTCAGCGCGTGGCACACCAGCACCGCGTTGGAGCGAGCCGCGTTCAGCGTGCCGTAGGTCTCGTACGCGATGTCGTAGGAGGGCAGCTCGGCGCCGCCGCGCAGGCCGATCGGCGCGTCGAAATGCGCCTTCTGCGCGAAGACCTGGCCTACGGAGGATGGATCGTGCGGAGCGTTCATGTCTCTTTAGCGGAATTTGTTGTGCGCCCGCAAGCTGACGCAAATCGGCGCAAAGCCGCGCGAAGTTAACCGGAGGTTACGGTAGTGTCAAGAAACGGCCGGTTTGGAGAATAATCTGCCTTCATGGATACGGATACCCGACCCATCGTCGGGCTGATGCTCGGCGACGTGACCGGCATCGGCGCCGAGATCGCGAGCAAGATGCTGGCGACCGAGGACGTGAAGGCCCGCGCTCGCATGGTGCTGGTAGGAGATGCGCGCCACGTGGAGCTCGGTTGTCGAGACGCTGGCACCGAGGTCGCCTTCCATGGCGTTTCTTCCGTGGAAGCCATCGACTGGTCGCGCTCCGGCTACCCTCTGCTCGATCTCGGCAACCTCGATCCGGAGCGCTTTCGGCGGGGCGAGGTCTCGCCCGAGGCCGGGCGGGTCGCCGGCGAGACGCTGAAGGCGATGACCGATCTCGCGCTCGCGGGCAAGCTCGACGCGGTGTGCTTCGCGCCGCTCAACAAGGCAGCGCTCCACCGCGGCGGCTGGAATTATCACGACGAGCACCAGATGTTCGCGGACTGGACGCGGCACAGCGGCTATTACAGCGAGATGAACGTGATTCCTGAGTTCTCAACCTTCCGCGTCACCTCGCACGTGAGCCTGCGCAAGGCGCTCGACCTTGTCACGCCCGAGCGCGTCGAGGCGGCGATCCGCCTCGCGGATCGCACCATGCGCTCCACCGGCCTCCAGGCGCCGCGCATCGGGGTGGCGGCGCTCAATCCGCACGGCGGCGAGAACGGCCTCTTCGGCGACGAGGAGATCCGGATCATCCGCCCAGCCGTCGAGGGCGTGCGCGCTTCCGGCGTCGACTGCGCGGGCCCGCTCCCTTCCGACACCATCTTTCTGCGCGCGCGCGCTGGGCACTTCGACGCCGTCGTCATGATGTACCACGACCAAGGGCAGATCGCGACCAAGCTGCTCGGCTTTCAGAAGGGCGTCACGGTCAGCGCGGGAATGAAAACCGTCTATGCCACCCCGGCGCACGGCACCGCGTTCGACATCGTCGGCAAGGGCCGCGCCGACCCGGGCGCCATGACGGCGGCCTTCGGCATGGCGGTGAAGCTCGGCGCCGCGAAGAGGAGCGCAGGAAGCCGGCCCGAATAAGTCTCAGTTACCCGTCAGCCGGGCGGTGACCCTGAGCAATTCCTCCTGCGGATCGAGCTTGTTCAGCACCTCGCGCACCCCGAGCTCGCGCGCTTTCCGCTGCAATTCGACGTCGATACGGCCGGACAAAATAACGACGGGCAGATCCGGCCGGATGCGAGCCACCTCGCGCGCGACATCCAACCCCGACAACCCCGGCATGAAGCAGTCGCTCACCACCAGATCGTAGGCCTGCGGCGCGGCGCGCACGGCTTCGAGCGCTTGTTCGGCCAGCGTATGGCCGCTCACGCGGTAGCCGCGGCGCGACAGCATGCGCACCATTGCAGAAACCAGCGCCTCGCTGTCGTCCAGAAAAAGCACGTGGCAGTGCCGTTCGGCCGGCGGCTGCGCCGCAGGCAGCACGATGTGAAAAGTCGTTCCCGTCCCAGGCTCGCTTTGCACCTCGATCGCACCCTCGTGCGCCTGCACGATGCCGTGCACCACTGCGAGGCCGAGACCGGTACCTTCGCCGACCGATTTCGTGCTGAAGAAGGGCTCGAATATGCGCTCCCGGATTCGGGGATCGATCCCGGTTCCGGAATCTGACACCGACAAGCGGGCGAATCCGCGTGGCTGAACACCGTCAACCGCGTGCATGTCTGCGGCCTCTGGCGTGATCCCGGACAGCTTGACGGCGATGCGGCCGGAGCGGCCCTGCATGGCCTGCCACGCGTTCGTGCACAGATTGACCAGGAGCTGGTGGATTTGCGTGGGGTCGGCAAGGACCGCCGGTGTCCCGGGATTGCATTCGACAACCAGCTCGGTCCCGGCCGGCAGCGTGACACGCAGCAACCTGGCGGCGTCCTGCACGACCTCGTCCAGCGCCAGCCGACGCCGCTGCGGCGTCTGCGGACGCGCAAACGCAAGAATCCGCTGAACGATCTCGGTGGCGCGCCGGCTGGCCTTGTCGATTTGCTCGATGCTCTCCCGCGCCGCATGCTCCGGGCCGACGTCCATGCGCGCGAGCTCGACGTTGGCGAGAATGGCGCGAAGGGCGTTGTTGAACTCGTGCGCTATGCCGGTCGCAAGCGTGCCCATGGCCTTCATTTTCTGCGCTTGCCGCAGCTGTTCCTCGAGGACCCGGCGCTGCTCGTCCGCCTGCCTGCGCTGCAGGAACTGCCCGATCTGGCCCCCGATCACCGCGATCGCCTGCAGCAGCTGCGGTTCCGGTTCGCGTGCCTGGCGGCTTGCGAAGTTAAGCACGCCGATCGTCCTTCCGTCCGAGGCGATCGGGAACACGAAGGCGCCATGGAGGCCGACCTCGCGCAGCCCGATTTTGGCCGCGCCTTGGGAGGAGCGCGGATCGTTGCCCACGTCGGTCGCCCACAGCGGCTCGCCCGTCTGCCAGGCGAGGCCCGACAGGCCGACCCCGGGCCGGTAGACGATCTCGCGGGACAGCGCGACAAAGCGCTCGAACGCCGGGTCCAGCACGCTCCAGCCATCGGTAAAGCGCAACACGCCGGCTGGCTCGTCCACGCGAAAATAGCGGCCGCAATCCCAGCCTTCCGTCTCGCAAACGGCCCGGATGACCTTCTGCAGCGTCGCCGGCGTGCTGTCCGACTCAGCCAGGATGCGGGTCACGGCGTGCTCGAGCTCGCGCAACTCTTCGGCGCGCCTGCGCTCGGTGATGTTGCGCGTGATTCCGCGATAGCCCTTGAAGACCCCCGCCGCATTGAATATCGGCTCGCCGCTCACCCTCACCCAGACCTTGCGGCCCGCGGCATCGAAGCGGCACAGCTCCAGGTCGCGAAACGGCTGGCGCGCCTCGAGCAGCGCGCGGTGCGCCGCCCAGTCCGCTTCGCTCAGGTTGATGTGCTCGAGCTCCCAGCGCTTCTTGCCCAGAAGCTGTTCTGCACGTCGCGGCTCGATTTCCCGCGAAGAGGTGTTCCAGAACGCCCTGAATCGAAGCTGCTCGTCCTGCTCCCAGTACCCGTCGGCGGAGAGCTCGGTCAGGCTGCGAAACCGCTCTTCGCTCTCGTGCAGGTCGCTCAGGTGCTTGTCCTGCGGGTGCGTCATCGCACCCTAGGATAACTCCAGAGTGTCAGTCTGCGGCGCGCGCCGCGCCGGCGGCGATCAGCGCCTCGATCGCTTTATCTTGGAGTCCGACTTCGCGCAGCACCTCGCGCGTGTGCTCGCCCAGCCGCGGCGCGTGGCGGCGGTATTCCGGTTGCGACTCCGACCATTCGGAAGGCACCGCGAGGGTGCGGATGCGGCCTTCGCTCGGGTGCTCGCGCACGCTGAAGTAGCCGGTCGCGGCGAGGTGCGGGTCGGCGAGGATGTCCTCGATGGTGTTCATGCGCTGCACCGGGATGTCGGCGCGCTCGAGGACCTCG
>Ga0075426_10000977_pt1 | contig 20123 bp, 13 predicted proteins | sample SoiMethybrSBSTD5_FD_75304 | JGI IMG/M metagenome (GOLD analysis project Ga0075426, IMG submission 75304) | Bulk soil microbial communities from a Populus tree surrounding site in Tennessee, USA - Soil MetaG P. TD hybrid SBSTD5 | ecosystem: Environmental > Terrestrial > Soil > Tree plantation...
CGCGGCACCCTCGAGAAGGGGTTCGTCACCAACTACGACCTCGTCCTGCGCTCGAAGAGCGGTCTCGAGACGGCCGTCTCGTGCAACGCGTCGGTGTTCAAGGACATCGAGGGCCGCGTCAAGGGGATCTTCGCCTCCGCGCGCGACATCTCCGAGCAGCGCAAGCTCGACGGCCAGCTGCGCGAATCGCAGAACTACAACCGCGGCCTGATCGAGTCGTCGGTCGACGCGCTCCTCACCACCGACGTCCTCGGGGCGATCACCGACGTCAACCGGCAGATGGAGGTCCTCACGGGCGTCCCGCGGGACCAGTTGATCGGGTCGCCGCTCAAGGCGTTCTTCACCGACCCGGCGCGCGCCGAGGAGGCCGTTCGTCGCGTGCTCGAGCAGAACAAGCTCACGAACTACGAGCTGATGCTCACGTCCAAATCCGGCGTGAAGTGGCCGGTGTCGTTCAACGCGACGACGTTCCGCGGCGCCGACGGCGCGCTCAAGGGGATCTTCGCGGCGGCGCGCGACGTCACGGAGCAGAAGAAGCTCGAGGCGGAGATCCGCGAGTCCCAGAACTACAACCGCAGCCTCATCGAGGCGTCGGCCGACGCCCTCGTGACCGTCGACCCGAGCCTCACGATCACGGACGTCAACGAGCAGTTCGTCAAGGTGACGGGGTACCGGCGCGTCGAGCTCATCGGGTCGTTGTTCCCCGACTACTTCACCGACGCCACGCGCGCGGCGGCCGGCGTCCGCCAGACCCTCGAGGCCGGGATCGTCACCAACTACGAGCTCGCGTTGCGCAGCCGGCACGGCCGGATCGTCCAGGTGTCGTTCAACGCGTCGGTCTTCAAGGACACCGAGGGGCGCGTCAAGGGGATCTTCGCCTCGGCGCGCGACATCACCGAGCAGCAGCGCCTTCAGGAGCAGCTCCGCGAGTCGCAGATGTACAACCGCAGCCTGATCGAGGCGTCGCCCGACGCCCTCGTGATGGTCGACCCGGACCTGATCATCACCGACGTCAACGAGCAGCTGGTCAAGCTCACGGGCGCCCCGCGCGAGACGCTCATCGGGAGCTCGTTCAAGGAGTACTTCACCGACCCCGACCGCGCCGCCGTCGGGGTCCGTCGGACCCTGCGCGAAGGGTTCGTCGCGAACTACGAGCTCGTCCTCAAGTCGCGGACGGCCCGCCACACCCTCGTGTCGTTCAACGCCGCGGTGTTCAAGGACATCGAGGGGAAGATCGCGGGCATCTTCGCCTCGGCCCGCGACATCACCGAGCAGAAGAAGACGGAGGAGAAGTTCCGCGAGTCGCAGAACTACAACCGGGGCCTCATCGAGGCGTCGCCCGACGCCCTCGTCACCGTCGACCCGGACCTCGTCGTGACGGACGTCAACGAGCAGATGCTGAGGTTGAGCGGGAACAGCCGTAAGCGCCTGATCGGCGGTCGGTTCCCCGAGCTGTTCACCGACCCGGTCCGCGCCGAGGAGGCCGTCCGCAAGGCGCTCGAGAGCGGGCTCGTGTCGAACTACGAGCTACTGCTCCGCAAGCGCAACGGCCAGAAGATCCCCGTCTCGTTCAACGCGGGGACGTTCCGCGACACGTCGGGGGGCGTGCGCGGGGTCCTGGCCGCCGCGCGCGACATCACCGAGCAGAAGAAGCTCGAATCGCAGATCCGCGAGTCGCAGAACTACAACCGCGGCCTCGTCGAGTCGAACCTGGACGGCCTCATGACGACGGACCTCCTAGGGTCGATCACCGACGTCAACAAGCAGATGGAGCGGCTCACGGGCCTCTCCCGCGAGCAGCTGATCGGCACGCCGTTCAAGAACTACTTCACCGACCCGCCCAAGGCCGAGGATGCCATCCGTCGGGTGCTCACCGATAGCCGCGTGCTCGAGTACGAGCTCCGGATGCGCTCGCCGAACGGTGGCGAGACCGACGTGTCGTACAACGCGACCACGTTCAAGGACCCCGAGGGCCACCTCCACGGCGTCATCGCCGCCGCGCGCGACGTCACCGAGCAGAAGCGCTTGCGCGAGCAGCTCGAGGAGCGTAACCGCGAGCTCGAGATCCAGAACCGGCGCGTCCAGGAGGCGAACCGCCTCAAGAGCGAGTTCCTCGCCAACATGTCCCACGAGCTTCGGACGCCGCTCAACAGCATCATCGGGTTCTCGGAGTTCCTGCTCACCCAGGAGGGCGCCGACCTCCACGCGAAGCAGAAGGAGTACCTCGGGGACATCCTCAACAGCGGGAACCACCTCCTCCAGCTGATCAACGACGTCCTCGACCTCGCGAAGGTCGAGTCGGGCAAGATGGAGCTCTCGGCGCAGCGGTTCGCGCCGCGGAAGGCGGTCGAGGAGGTCTGCTCCGTCGTGAAGTCGCTCGCGGCCGAGAAGCACATCGAGCTGCGGACCCACCTCTCCTCGACCGTCGAGACCGTCTGGATCGACCCGCTGCGGTTCAAGCAGGTGCTCTACAACCTCCTCTCGAACGCCGTCAAGTTCACCGACGAGGGCGGCCACGTCGACGTCTCGATCGCCTCCCACGGCGAGAAGTTCTTCGAGCTCAAGGTCCGTGACACGGGGATCGGGATCGCGCCGGCCGACATCCCGCGGCTCTTCCGCGAGTTCGAGCAGCTCGAGGCGGGCCCCGGCCGACGCTACCAGGGCTCGGGGCTGGGCCTCTCGCTGACGAAGAAGCTGGTCGAGCTCCACGGTGGCTCGATCGACGTCGAGAGCGAGCCGGGGAAGGGCACGACGTTCTCGATCCTCCTCCCGTACGCGACCGGGCCCCCGATCGAGACCTCGACCGACTCGACGAAGGTGACGGCGTGATGGCCCACATCCTCATCGTCGAGGACAACCCGACGAACCTGAAGCTCGCGTCGCTGATCCTGCGCGACGGCGGGCACGAGACCGAGGGGGCGGCCGACGCCGAGGAGGCAACGCTCGCGATCGCGCGCCGTGTCCCCGACCTCATCCTGATGGACATCGGGCTCCCCGGCAAGGACGGCTACGAGCTCACGCGGGACCTCCGCGAGCGGCCCGAGACCCAGGACGTGCCGATCCTCGCGGTGACCTCGTTCGCGATGAAGGGGGACCGCGCCAAGGCGATGGAGGCGGGCTGCAACGGCCACCTGACGAAGCCGATCGACCGCGTGTCGCTGTTGAGCGAGATCCGGAGGCTCGTGCCGACGGACGGGGCCTCCTGATGGGCGACGGCTGGCCCTCCCGCGGCGCCGCCACCGCGACCGCCCCGAAGCTCCGGCACCTCGAAGGAACGCGCATCCTCGTCGTCGAGGACTCGCCGTCCGCGCGCAAGCTGCTGCAGGAGGTCCTCCTGCGTCTCGGCGTCCCGCTCGCGAACCTGCGCCTCGCCGCGACGGTCTCCGAGGCGCTGCAGGTCTTCGCCCAGTGGCGCCCGGAGATCGTCTTCGTCGACCTCGAGCTCCGTCAGCCGCCCGACGTGCCCGCGGCCCAGCTCGCCGCCCAGCCGGTACCCGCGAACGCCCCCAAGAACGGCGCGGAGCTCGCGGTGCTGTTCTCAAGCCGCGAGCCGGGCCTCAAGGTCGTCGTCTGCTCGGCGAGCGACCCGGCGGGGACGGTCATCGCGGACCGGGTCCGCCAGGGGAAGGTCAAGGCGATCATCAAGCCCGTCCTGGCCGGCAAGGTCCAGGACGTCCTCGCGGCGTTCGCCGAGCCCGCGGGGCCCTCGGACCGCCGTCGGTAATCGGGGCCCCGGGCCGTCGGCCCGTGCCGTTCGGGTAACCTCCTCCACGGAACGATAGGCTCGGTCTATAACCCGACGCTCGGTCGAAAGTACGATGTCCGGCCACGGACCGGACGGGCCGCCCCACGACCCACCGAACGGACGATTGCCGCGAGCCCGGGGCCGCGCCCTCGAGGGCGCGTTGCTCGCCGTCGCCGTGCTCGCCGGCGCCGGGTTCCTCTACGCGATCGCGGGCGGGCAGCTCGAGCCCGCACCGAGCTCCTCGAACGGTGGGCCCGCGCCGCTCGCCTGCGCGGCGAGCAGTTCCCCGGCCCCGAGCTCGCTGCAGATCCCGGCGTCCTCGCCGTCGGGCTCCCATCCCGCCGGCTCGGTGCTCGGGGTCAGCTACCAGGTCCGCGCCCTCGCGGCGTCGGGGGCCCCGGCCCAGGTCGTCGTCCAGATGCCCAGCGTCCTCACGCTGTTCCCCCTCGCGCCGGCGGGCACGGCCTCGGTCTTCGTTCCCGCGACGAGCCTTACGGTGAACACCTCGGCCTGGGCGGCCGGGCCGAGCACGACGCGCTCCCACCCGATCGACCAGACGACAACGTTCGACCCGGCGGGCGGCACGGTCCTATCGACCCAGCTGATCGCCGTCATGGCGTCCGGGCCCGCCGGCAGCGTGCGCCTCGAGGTCCGGTGGAGCTGGAACCTCACGGACCCAACGGGGTCGGTCGAGAACGGTGGTTGGACGATCCCGACCGACCAGGGCCCGTTCCCGAGCCTGTTCAGCCCGCAGCCCTTCGCGCAATTGGTCGCTACCTCGGGCTCGCCCGAACCGGCCGGAGCGACGTTCACCGTCACCCTCGCCGCCGACCCGGCGCCCTCGAGCTACCTGCTCAAGCTGGAGAACGCGACGACCGGCGCGACCCTCAACACGGCGACGTTCGCCCCCGCGGGCTCTGCCTCGACGTTCTCCGGGTCGATCGACCTTACGGGCCCCTCCGGGGGCCTCGCACCGGGACCGTACCTGGTCCACGTGCACGGGCCGTGCGGGGGGATCCTCTACTCCGTACCGGTCCAGGTGACCCCCGGGACGGCCCCCGCCGCGGCCCGTCCGTAGGCCGGTGGACGGATGACCGGCCGCGGGACCGAGCGAGCGAGGGTAGTGCGGACCTACCCGGGGGAGCCGACCGCGACCACCTGCGATCGCTCGGCCCCGCCGCTTGGCCGGTCCTCGCTCCGGGCGGCGATCGCCGTCGCTCTCACCTCGCTCTTCGTCGTCGGTCTCCTTCTACCGGCCGGGGTGGTTCCCAGCGGGACCTCGGGCGCTCAACCCGCGCCGCGGTCGACCCCCGGCCCGAGCGTCGGCGTGCCGGCGAGCTCCTTTCCGACCCCGATCCAGCACGTCTTCGTCGTCGTCCTCGAGAACGCGGCGCGCAGCACCGTCGAGCAGAAGGGACCGTACATGGTCTCCCTCGCCCAGCGGTACGCCCAGGCGACCGAGTACTACGCGATCTGCCACCCCTCCGCCCCGAACTACCTCGCGATGACGGGGGGCGTCGGCCACCAGTGCGGGAGCGACGCGTGGAACGTCTACAACACGACGAGCATCGCCGACCTGCTCGAATCGGGTGGCCGAACCTGGGCGGCGTACGACGAGAGCATGCCGACGGCATGCGATACGACGGACGCTTACCCGTACGCCGTCAAGCACAACCCGTTCGTCTACTACGCCGATATCGTCGACAACGCGAGCCGGTGCGCCGCCCACGACGGCAACTTCACGGCGTGGTCGACCGCCCTCGCGTCGGGCCAGGTGCCGAACTTCGCGCTGTTCACGCCGAACCTCACCGACGACGGGCACGACACGAGCGTCGGGACCGCCGACACGTGGCTCCACGGGTGGCTCTCGCCCCTGCTCAACGAATCGTTCTTCGCCTCCTCCGTCTTCTTCGTCACGTACGACGAGAGCGTCAACGACAACACCGGCTACAACGGCACGATGGGCGGCCACGTCTTCTTCGCCGCCGTGAGCCCGTACGCCAAGACCGGGTACAACCTCACGGCGAACGCCTCCCACTACAGCCTCCTCTCCACCGTCGAGTGGCTTCTCGGCGTCGGCAACACGGGGCAGCATGATGGGACCTCGAGCTTCCCACCGCTCCGCGACCTGTTCGCGTTCCCGACGGAGTACACGGTCGGGGGCGTCGTACGGGCGGCGGACACGTTGGCCCCGATCGCGGGAGCGCGCGTCGGCCTCTCGGGGGTGGGGAACGCAACGACCGGCGCGACGGGGACGTTCTCGTTCGCCGCTACGAACGGCTCGTACCGACTGACCGTCGCGGCCGATGGGTTCCTCCCGAACACGACGCCGCTCCAGGTCGCGGGCGCCCCGGTCGAGCTCAACGTCACGCTCGCGCGCGCCCCGACGCCGACCTACGCGATCACCGGCACGGTCACGGACCGCGCGACCGGCGAGTGGATCACCGGCGCGCTCGTCAGCCTCAACGCGACGGTGAGCAACCGGTCGAACCGTACAGGGGCGTACGACCTCGCCGCGCCGAACGGAACGTACACGCTCGACGCCAGCGCACCCGGGTTCGCGGCGGCCGAGGCCGTCGTCACCGTCGCGGGGGCACCCGCAGGCGTCGACTTCGCGCTCGACCGGCTCCCCTCGGCCGTCTACAGCCTCTCCGGTCGCGTCACCGCGGCGTCCTCCGGTGTCCCCATCGAAGGGGCGGAGGTCACCACGTCGTCGGGGGACCTCGCGGTCACGAACGCGAGCGGCGGGTTCCTCCTAGCGATACCCAACGGCAGCTACCGCGTGACCGCCGCCGCCGCCGGGTTCGTCCCCCAGAACGCCTCCGTCGACGTCGCGGGCTCCGACCGGACGCTCGATTTCGCGCTCGTCACCCTCTCGAACGGATCGGGGGAGAACTCGACCCCCCTCTCGCTGAACCTGACCGCGGCCCCGACGGACCCCTCGGTCGGCGAGTCCTCCCACCTCACCGCCGCGGTCTCCGGCGGCACACCGCCGTACGAGACCCGGTGGGATTTCGGTGACGGCACGAACGCCAGCGGCGGCGCGGTCGCCCACGCCTACGCGCAACCCGGCCGCTACCAGGTCACGGTCGTCGTCACCGACGCCGGCGGCCAGGTGGCGCGGGCCTCCACCGTGATCTCCGTCGACGCCCCCGAGAGCCCCGCCCCGCCGCCGCCGTCGTCCGCGGCGGGGCCGTCGGCGGGCGCGTTCTCCCCGATCGCCGCGGCGCTCCTCGCCGCGGCGGCGATCGCTCTCGGGATCGCCGACGTGGGCCTCGTTCGGTCGCTCCGCCGGTCCCGCGCCCGCGCGTCCCGCGCGACGGCTCGCTCGCCCGGGAGCACCCGAGGCTAGCCGTCGCGCCCTGGGCGGCGCAGCGCCGTAGCTAGGTGTACGTCACCGTGAAACTGCCGTCCGAACTGACGCGCAGCCAGCCGGACGAGACGATGTGGACGCCCCCGCCACCGTTCCAGCTCTTGAACGCGTGACCGGAGCACGCGGGGATGGTGAAGGCGTACGAGGCGCTCCGAGGCACGATCGAGAACGACGTCCCCGACGTGTGCGCGGTCCCATCGATCGTCACCGACCCGCACGAGCTAGGGTTGACGGTCACGGCCACCGACGCCGAGGAGGCGTACGACGCGGTCTCGGGGAGGCTGTAGAGCATCGCCCCGCACCCGTCGTGGAAGTGGAGCAGGTACTTGCCCGGATCGAGATAGTGGTTGTAGTTCAGCATCACGATCGAGGCCGTGAACTGCTTCGCCCCCGATGGGGCGGTCTGGCCGGCGCTCTGGAACACCTTGCCGGTCGAGCTGTTCTCGAGCTCCTGGAAGAAGTAACGGGACGCGACCGACCCGCCGAGGACGGTCGTGATGTTCGCGCCGATCGTGACCTGCGGACCGGTCGTCGAGACGATAGAGACGTACGGCGCGGGGTAGAAGATGCTCGCGACCGAGGTGGGCCAGTTCGACGAGCGCGTCGGGGTGCTCCACGCGCCGGTCGTCGTCGTGCCCCCGCCCGTCGTCTCGCTCCAGTGCCAATGGAACTCGAGGGTCACCGTGCCGTAGTTGCCCACCGCCATCACTGCGAGCTTCTGGGTCGAGAGCGTCGCCGAGGAGCTCGAGAACGTGGCGCTCGACCCGGTGCCGTACGTCTTCGTCACCGTCGTGCTGTTCGTCCAGCCGCTCGTCGTGACCGTCACCGTCCGAGGGGCGAAGTAGAGCTGCGCCGAGCCGCTCGGAGTGAGAGGGAACGTCGCGAAGACGCTCGGCAGGTAGACCGACGTGCCGTAGTTCGCGCTCGTGTAGTTCACGACCGCGAGCTCGTACGTCGCGCTGACCGAGCCGCCCGCGGTGAGCGCGGTCGTCGGGTTCGGGATCGGTACGAGGAGGGACGATGGCGTGGGGGTCGACGGGTTGCACGGGCCGGCGGAGGTGGTCGGGAGGCTCGTTCCACCGCCGGTCGACGGGCCCGCGCTGTCGACCGGGGCCGGGGCGAGCAGTCCCGCGACGAGGGCGAGGCTCGCGACGCTGAGCGCGATCGCGATCGCGGCGATCCCTAGCGCGAACTGGACCGCGACGCCCCTCGGCGACCCGGACCGCTCGGTAGGACGTGAGGGCCCGCGGTGGTTCGGGGGCGCGGCGGGTGGCCGGGGGGCGGCGGCGCGCCGAGCGTCACCGCCCGGCGCTCGAGGCCATGTCGCGTGCGACTCGTCGCTCATCCGGTGGGGCCTCCCGCGATCGCGGCCGGGCGGGCGACGACGTAGGACGACCCGGCCGACCACGCCCCCGCGCTCCCTCCCAGCGGCATCGGCGCGGCGCCGGTCGAGACCTTGAGCGTGAGGCTCCGGAGGATCGCTTGGCAGCGGTCGTGGACGTGGAGGAGGTACGTTCCTGAACGGAGGGGGGTGGAGTCCGCGTACGAGGTCGGCGCCGTCGCGTTGAACAGCGTCGTCCCCGGAGGAGCGTTCTCCCAGTTCGAGGTGATCTCCGTCCCGTTGTTCGCGTGCTCCACGACGACCCGGAACGACGTGTTCGCGACGGCGCCCGTGAGCCCGACCGTGTAGTTCGATCCGGGAGCCGCCGGCTGGGGATCCGTGTGCGCGACGGCCACGTACGGCGCCGGGGCGAAGATCGTCGCGCGCCACGGCGAGGTCGCGGTCGATGAGGGCACCGACCACGCGCTCGACGTCGCGTTGCCCGACGGGGCGGGCACGACGGTCCACTGCCAGCGGAACTCGACCTGGACGGTCCCGTAGGGGACCGACGTCATCACCGCCAGCTGGGCGGTCGAGAGGAACGCGTTCGCGTTCGGGGAGAAGGTCGCGCCCGACGGGAACACTTTCGTCTTCGACTCGGAAGCGGCCGTCGACCACGACGCCCCCGCCAGGGTGAGGGTCTTCGGGGGGAGGGAGAGCGTGGCACTCCCGCTCGGCGTGAGCGGGAACCCTGCGACGATCGTCGGCAGGTAGATCGAGGTGCCGTTCAACGACGCCGTATAGTTGACCGCGGCCACCTGCACGGTGACCGAGACCGACCCGTTCGCGCGCAGCGACGTCGTCGGGTTCGGTAGGGGGGTGTACAGGGAGGAGGGGGCCGAGTTCGGTGGGTTGCAACTGCCCCCCACGACCGCGGGAGCCAGGGCGGCAGCGATCGGCGCATCGCCCGCTACCGGACCCGACCCGAGCGCGCCGACCGCGAGGAGGACCAGGAGCGCCACGGGGCCCGCAGCGGGCCATAGGCCGGGTCCGTTTCCGCGTCGGCGGGCCCAACGGTCGGTCGTAGGATTTCGAGTCATCGCGGGGCTCCCCCGAGGGCGCACGCTCGAACGACGGAAGGGCGCGTTATAGACCGACCCTAAGGAACTGGGAACCTTGAGCGGGCGAGGTTAGCTCCTCTACGCCCGCCGGGAGGTCGGGGGCGCGGTCGGGTCGACGGCGCCGTCGGAACCCGCGGTCGGACCAACTCGTGCCAATATGGTGGTAATTAGGTCTAAACGAATCGATATGGCATGAAATTCGACATATCTCCTATCCATGACGTTAGCTTTGGTCAAAAAGTGTTGACACTGAGCTGCTTGTTACTAAATACCCCAGCGCGGCATTAGACGACCGACGGTGACGCCGTGCAGAGGGCTCGTTCGGATCGGTCGCACCCGCGGTCGCGTCATGCGTCCCCCGCGCGAACCGGGCGGACCATCGTTGCCCGAGCGCCCGCGCTCGGGTCGTCGCGGCGGCCGAGGCTCGGCCAGGTGGCCTTCGTGGCCCTCGCGATCCTGTGCCTGGGCCTCGCGACCGTCGCCGCGCTCCAGCCCGGCGGCCCGCTCTTCGCCTCGGCCCTGCGCACCGTAGCCCCGACCGCCCCGATCGAGCCGGCGGCCACCCACGCGTTCCCCACCCCGATCCAGCACGTGTTCGTCGTCGTGCTCGAGAACGCGAAGCGGTCCACGGTCCTCGCCAACGGCCCGTTCGAGAAGAGCCTCCAGTCGAAGTACGCCTACGCGAGCCACTACTACGCCGCGTGTCACCCGTCGGCCCCCAACTACCTCGCCATGACGTCGGGCTCGACCTTCCAGTGCGGGAGCGACGCGTACAAGACCTACTCCGCGAAGAACCTCGGCGACGTCGTCGGGAGCGCGGCGCTCTCGTGGGCCGGCTTCATGGAGAGCATGCCGTCGGCGTGCGACACGTCGAACGCCTACCCGTACGCGATCAAGCACAACCCGTTCCCCTACTACACCGACATCGGGACCAACGCGACCCGGTGCGCGGCCCACGACCTGCCGTTCTCCGCCTGGAGCGGCGACGTGAAGAACGGGACGATCCCCAACTACGCCCTCTTCACCCCCAACCTCAAGGACGACGGGCACGACACGAGCGTCGCGACCGCCGACGCGTGGCTCAAGGGGTGGCTCTCCCCCCTCCTCAACGCCTCGTTCTTCAACTCCTCGGTCTTCTTCATCACCTACGACGAGAGCGTCAACGACAACTCGGGCTACAACGGCACCACCGGGGGCAACGTCTTCTTCGCCGCGGTGAGCCCGTACGCGAAGACGGCGTTCAACCTCACCGCGAACGCCTCCCACTACAGCCTCCTGTCGACCGTCGAGTGGCTCCTCGGCGTCGGCGGGACCGGCCACAACGACTCGACGAGCAAGTTCCCGGCGTTGAAGCAGCTGTTCAAGTTCCCCAAGGTGAATTCCAGCCTCGCGTCGACCCTCACGGCCACCGCGTCGAACGGCGTCGCCCCCCTCCAGGTGACGTTCACGACCACCGTGAGCGGCGGCACCGCCCCGTACACCTACGCGTGGGGGTTCGGGGACGGCGGCAACGACGCGACCGCCTCCCCGACGCACACGTTCCGCAGCGCCGGGAGCTACAACACGACGCTCACGGTGCGCGACGCCGCGGGCGCGTCGACGGTCCAGACCTACCCGGTCACCGTCTCGCCGACGGTGAGCGGGGTGGCCGGGTCGCTGACCGCGGGATCGCTCGTCGCGACGACGCCGGGCACGTTCTGGTCCCTCGGGGCCCAGACCAACTGCGCGTCGTGCATCTCCACCAACGCGACGATCACGTCGTTCCTCAAGGCGACGCCGTTCGACTGGGTCCGTTACGGCTCCGGGACCGATTCGTGCAACATCACGACGAACACGATGTACAGCTCGAGCGGGACGTCGACCGGGGGATGCGCGTTCAACCTGACCGCCCTCAAGACCTGGTGCAACGCCCAAACGCCCCACTGCCACGCGATCCTCTCGCTCCCCGGGGAGAACAACAACTCGGCCGAGGACGCGGCGATCGCGTACTGGATCGTCCACACCGTCGGGTTCCAGCCCGACTACTGGTCGATCGGCAACGAACCCACGGGCTGGACCCACTACGGGATCCCCTGGACGAAGTGGAGGAGCACCGACGCGTCGACCCCGACCCCGATCGCCTACGCGTACGACGTGAAGGCCGCGATCGCGGCGGTGAAGGCCGTCGACCCGGCCGCGAAGTTCATCGGGATCGAGGCGGCGTGCCAGTGCAACACGCAGTGGTTCCAGGACGTCGTCCAGGTGAACGGGCCCAACCTCGCGGCCCTCGGCTACCACAACTACCCGTCGACCGGCAGCACGACCGTCACGCTCGCGCAGTTCTACTCGCCGTTGAGCGGGACGAGCAACGTCAGTTCGACGTTCACCACCGTCCGCGCAGCGATCAAGGGGTACTGCACCCAGTGCGCCACCCTACCGATCTTCGTCAACGAGTTCAACGCCGGCCCGGGTTGGGCCCCGTCGAACTTCGGCGGCACGTACGCGAACGCCGTGTTCCTCGCGGCGTCGGTGACCCAGGCGCTCCGCGCGAACGTGACGCAGCTCACGACGTTCAACCTCCAGACGAGCTCGACGACGACGTACGGGTTCTCGATGATCAACGGCAAGGGGGTCGTCGGACCGACGGGGACGCTGTTCTCGAAGCTCCTCTCCCATCTCTCCACCGGCCAGGTCTATACCGCGGGCGTCGCGACGACGGTCCCGAACGTCTGGTCGGTCCGCACGCAGAACGCGACGACGGCGAGCCTGCTCGTCGTGAACGCGAACCTCACCCACGCGGTCGCTCTCGCCCTCGGCACGGCGTTCCCGGTCGCGGTCACCGGCACCGCCTACGCGTGGTCGACGGGCACGACCAACCCGGTCGTCACCGGCGGACTGCTCGCGGCCGCCTACTCGATCCCGGCGCAAGGGATCCTCCTGCTCACCGTGAAGCTCGTCAACGGGATCCTGCCGGGGGTCGTCGCGGGCACGCTCGTCAGCGTCGGCCCGGTCCCCGCGGCCGCGGTCGGTGGTGCCGGGTTCACCGTCGCCCTCGTTCCCTTCTCGACCGGCGTCGGTGCAGGGTTGGTCTTGATCCCCGCTCCACTCGCGGCCCTCGTTCGACGGGCCGATCTCGGGGGTGCGTAGGGCCTTCCCTCTCCCGTGAGCGTCGGTCTCCCGGAAGACGTAACGTCCTTTCGGCAAGGTATATCTGGCGACTGCTGGCCTTGCTCCGACATGGCCGCAGGCGCGGCCAAGTACGCCCACTGTCAGGTGCGCACCCCGGTCGCGTATCGTCCGAGGTCTCCGTTCCGTCCGGAGATCGCCGCGCCCCTCGACTTCGCGGTGCGGTGCTCCGAGGTCTACGCCATGGACCGGGAGCTCGACCGGGCGGTGCTTGGCCTCGAGGACCTCGAAGCCCTGGTGCTGGAGTACGTGCTGGGGCAGCCCGGACCCGCCGGGATCTTCCTGACCGACCACGAGGGCCGCCCGGGGGCGCTGCCGCCCGACCGGCGCCGGCGGTCCCCAGTGCCCGGCCTCGGCCCCCGCCGCCGTCAGTTCCTCGTCAACGCGCTGCGCTTCGCCCAGGAGACCGCCCGGTTCCGGCCGCCGTGGAACGCCGCGCTGGTCCAGGACCTGCACGCGGTCGTCCTCGCCAACCTCAACCTCGACCCCGCCCCAGGCGAGTTCCGGACCGAGCCGTACACGGCGACCGGTCCGAGGGGCGTTCCGCTGTTCGAGACGTGCCCGCCCGAGCGGATCTCCGCCGAGCTCCAGGCCATGCTCGACTGGGTCGACCGGTACGGTGCGACGCTGATGCCGGCGATCCCGGCGGCGGTCCTATTGCACGGGTTCCAGACGATCCGACCGTTCGGCGCCGGCAGCACGACCGTCGGCCGCATGATGGCCCTCATCTACCTCCAGTCGTTCGGGCTCCCGAACGCGGGGCTCGCCCCGGTCGGCGAGGCCGTCGTCGAGTCGCCGGAGCTCCTCCTCCGCCTGATGCTCTGGACGCAATCGACCGGGTCGTACACAGAGCTCGTCGATTTCCTGCTCGATCGGCTCATGCTCGCCTATCGGAGGGCGACGGTCCGGTGGATCGGTCGCGAGGACCCCGAGGACCGCCTCGACGAGGTCGCGCTGCGGCTCCTCTCGCGCGCCCGTCGGTCGCCGGGATGGTTCTCGACCCAGGAGGCGGTCGGCTGGATCGGCGGCCGCAGCGGCCCGACGGTGCTCCGGCGGCTCAACGAGCTCGTTCGCGACGGCTTTCTCGAGTCGCTCGGCCACACCCGCGCGAAACGGTACCGGCTCGTCTCCCCGATCACCGCGGTCCCGATCCTGTTGAAGCGGTTCGGCGCCGCGGAGCACGAGCCGGCGGCCGCTCCGTCACGGACCCACGAACCGGTAGCGCCGGACGGCGACCGCTGACGCCCGCGTGACGCTCCGTCGCGCGCGCTACGTCCGCTTCGGACCCTCGACGCGCACCGCGCCGGTCTGCGGGTCGACGATCCAGACCACCTCGTCGCCCGGGTGCAGGCCTAGGGTCGACGCGACGACCTGGGGGACGGTCACGCGGATCGACGCGGACCCTTTCGTCGCCTGAACGGCTCGGCTCACGAAGGGCGTCGGGGCGGCGGCCATCGACCGTCAGTGGCCGTTCGCCCGCATAACCGCGACCGAAAGGGTCCGACAAGGTGGAAAGTCCGTTACCGGGTCCGCTCTCGGCCCGCATCGGACCGGCCGAGGAGCGATCGAACGGACGGTGGTCCGGCGGCCCTCCGGACCCCCGTCGCGCGACGCCGGAACGGGTTACACCGTCACTTTCGGGTCGTGCCGGGACTATCTACCATGGCCGACTAGTATCGCCGGCTCCGACGCGAGCCGCGGAGGGTCGATCATGGCGTACGGCGTACCGCAACGTCCGGAGCTGGAGGGTCCGCCCGGCGCCGCCGCTCGCACGGTCCCTCTCACCGGTCTCCGGATCGTCGCGGGGGCCCCACCGGAGCAGCGGTGGATCCTTGACGGCGACGCCCTCGCGTACCTGGTCCGCCTGACGCGGCGGTTCGCGGCCGATCGCGAGCGGATCCTCCGCGACCGGGCATTGGCCCGGTCCCACCACCGCGAGGGCGCGCCCCGGCGGGCCCCGCCGGCCGAGCGCGAGCTGCGCGACCCCGGATGGACGGTGGCGCGGCTGCCGTCCGAGCTGGAAGGTCACGGGGTCGAGCTCACGGGCGGGGTCGACCGGTGGAGCGTCCTTCGCGGCCTCAACGCCCGCGCCGGGCTCTTCGTCGCGGACTTTGAGGACCTCCACTCGCCGACGTGGGCCGCGACCCTGCAGGGCCACATCAACCTCGCCGACGCGGTCCACCGGTCGTTGGAGGTACACGACGACGAGGGCCAGCGGTTCCGCCTGGTGAGCCGCCCGGCGGCCCTGATGGTCCGACCCCGCGGCTGGCACCTCGTCGAGGGCCACCTGCTCCTGGACGGGCGCGCGGTCCCGGCGAGCTTCTTCGACTTCGCGGTCTACGTCTCCCACAACGCGCGCGAGCTGCGGCGGCGCGGGTCGGGGCTCTACTTCCAGCTCGCGGGGCTCGAGCACGCCGCCGAGGCGCGGCTCTGGAGCGACGTCTTTCGGTTCACGGAGGAGGATCTCGGGGTCCCGCGCGGGTCGATCCGCGCGAGCGTCACCGTCGACACGGTCCCGGCCGCCCTCGAGCTCGACGGGATCCTCCACGCCCTGCGGTTCCACAGCGCCGGTCTCGTCGCGCACCGTTGGGCGTACCTGTTCAGTTTCATCAAGTGGTTCCAGGAGCGACCGGAGGCGGTCCTGCCGGAGCGCCGAGCGCTAACGACGGACACGCCGATCCTCGCCTCCTACTACCGTCGGATCGTGACCGCGTGCCAGCGACGTAGAGCGTGGGCGATCGGCGAGATCGCCGTGGACCCGCCGCCCGCGAACGGCGCCTCGCGCGAGGTCGCCGAGGCGGCGGGCGTCGAACGCGAGGCGCTCGCGATGCGTCGGCTCGGGTTCGACGCGATCTCGGCGTCGCAACCGTGCCTCGTCCCGCTGCTCGAAGAGTGGTTCGTGCCGGCCCCGATGGGGGAGGGGCCGGTCCCCGAGGACCCGGACGAGGACCTCCTCGCGGCGCCGATCGCACCGATGGCGGAACCGGCGTCGGTCTCGGACGTCCAGGCGAACGTCCGCCGGACGCTCGCGTACCTGACGAACTGGTTCCAGGGGGTCGGGAACGTCGCGGTGGACGGGCGGCCCGAGGACACGTCCAGCGTCGAGCTCGCGCGGGCCCAGTTGTGGCAGTGGGTCCACCACCCGACGCCCGACCGCCCGGGGGCGTGGGTGACGTCGGAGCTCGTCCGAAGGACGGTCCGCGAGGAGACCCACCGCCTGGTCGGCGACGACGAGGCCCCGACCTCCGCGGGGCGGGCGGCGGTCCGGTCCGCCCAGCTCCTCGACGAGCTCGTCAACGACCCCGAACCCGTCGAGCAGTTCGCCTTGCGGGCGTACAACGACCTCGAGCGGACGTACCTGAGCGGCGGGATCGCCCCGCACCCGCGCCGGCCCGCGTAGGGCGGACCCGGCGCCCGCCGTCGCGTCGAAGGCTCCTCGCGGCCCCGCCCACCCGCGGGCCACTGTGCGTTCGGCAACGCCGTATGCGACGGGTTAGCGACCGTATGTAAGTCGAGCGACGCTCAAATCGTCTGGAGGGCCGATGCACCCCACTTCGCGAGGAGACCCCCACGCACCCTCGCCCCCGGCCCTCCACCCCATCGCCGTGCTCGCGCTGATCCTCGTGGCGGTGCTGCCGATGCTCCTGACATGGGCGGCCCCGACGGCCGCGGCGACCGGGGCGGCTCCGCCGACGGCGGCGATCACCCCCGCGAACAGTACGTTCCACCTGTCGGCCAGCGGAACCTCGCCGGCGGCCCTCGGCCTCTCGTGGACCGCGGCGACGGACCTTCTGTTCACGGGCTACGCTCTTTACGTCTCGACGAGCGGCGCGATGGGGCCGTGGTCGCACGTCGCCAGCGTCGCGGACCAGTTGACCGTCACGTACTACGTCGACGGACTGTCGCCGGGCTCGACGTACTGGTGGGAGGCGACGTACAACGACTCCCTCCTCGGCACGACGTACTCGAACGTCCTCACGGTCAAGCTCCCGGCCGTTGCGACGCTGACCGCGAGCCTCGTCACCCCCGCGATGGCGCGGCTCCGCTGGACGGACTCCGCCGACTACTCCGGGTTCGTCGCGTTCCGCTCGTACCGGGTTCTCCAACTCTCCGACACCGGTGCGACCACCGCCCTCGGCACGGTCTACAACGTCTCGATGCACAGCTTCGACGTCGGCCCGCTCGGGAACAACACCACCTACCAGTTCCGCGTCGACACGACCGACGGCTGTTCGGGGGCGTCAAACTGCGGGAGTAGCGACGCCAACTCGACGACCGCGTCGTCGGTCGCCCGACTCACGACCCTGACGACCCTCGTCGCGTCGGTGAGCGCGAACGTGACCAGCTTCGTCGAGGGCTCGAACGTCTCCTTGCTGTGCGCGGCGACCGGGGGCCGCCCGCCGTACTTCTTCGTCTGGAACTTCGGGGACGGCCGGACCGGATCCGGGGCGCTCGTCTCGCACAAGTACGACCGCAACGGCTCGTACACCGCGGGTTGCACGGTCACGGACAGCTTCGCCAGCAGCGCGTTCGGCGCCACGACGCTGACGGTGACCCCTCGCTCGACCTCCGGCGGTGGTGGGAACGGCTCCGGGTCGGGCAACGGCACGGGGAACGGCAGCGGCTCGGGTTCCGGCTCGGGCAACGGGTCGGGCAGCGGCAGTGGAACGCCGCCCGGCAATTCGAGCTCCGGCACGTCGCCGACCCCCGGCCCGAAGGGCCCCGGGGGCCTCGCGTTCTCTTCGCCCCTCCTGGGCCCGATCGCCGCCGTCGTGCTCTTCGCGTCGTTCATCGCGGCCGTGGCGTGGCTGGCCCTGCTCGCTCGACGGCGCAACCGCGAGAGCGCCGCGGGGGATCCATCGACGGGACCGGCACCGCCGGTCGATCCTTCGGTGCCGACGGCCGCGGCGTCCGGGCCGACCGAAGCGGCCCCGGTCGCGCCCGCTCCCGCTCCCCCGCCCCCGTCCTCCGACCTCGACCGCCTGATGGACGAACTCGAGAACGCCTCGACGGATCGGGCCTAAGACCTCGCGACCCCGGGCCGGCCCGTGCCTCGGAACGAGCCTTGAGTCGCGTGGCCGCCGGGCCTACGAAGGATCGAGCCGTCGACGCAGCACTCCTCGGGGGGAACCGACCCAGCCCAAGGTCAGGCGGGGTTGCGGGGCGAACCGGTCGGGCGGCTGGGTCGCCGGGAGGCGCCTCAGGCGTACCCGAACGGGCGACGCGCCGAGGGCGCGACGAGGTCGGGCAGCGGGAACTCGATCGGGGGCACGGGGACGAACCCCGTGAACGGGGGCAACAGCAGGCGGAAGCGTCGCGCCACCGAGGACCGACCGCGGGCGTCCGAGGGGTTACGGAACAGCTCCATCGAGCATTCCATCGTCCCGGCGTTGAAGAGGCGCCGCATTAGTTCCTCACTGACTCCCCACGGTCCGACGATCGGAGGGCAGGGCCGTCCGTCCCTCGCCCCCGAGGAAGGGCGGGCGGGCTCAGGTCCGGCCGCCGAGGAACCCGCGAAGCCCCGGGAGTTCGGGCGCCATCGAGCCCAGGCCCGGGATCCGGTACCGCCGCTCGACGTAGGAGACCGAGCGGCTGATCGTGACGTTGACCGCGAGGTAGAACAGCGCGACGATCACGAACGCCTCGATCGGCCGGGCCAGTTGGTAGGCGATGTCCGAGCGCGCCCAGAAGTACAGCTCGACGACGCTGATGTAGCTCAGGATCGTGCTCGTCTTGAACGTGCTGATCCACTCGTTGCTCAGCGGGAGGGTCACGAGCCGGAGGCTCTGGGGTAGCGTGATGTGGACGAACGTCGCCCACGCCCCGAACCCGAGCGCCCGGGCGGCCTCGATCTGCGACCGCTCGACGGACTGGAACCCGCCGCGCAGCGCCTCGGCCTGGTACGCCGTCGTGTTGATCGCGAGCGCGATCAGGCCGGCCCAGAACGGCACGGCGATCCCGAGGAACTGGAACCGCGGGTACGCGAAGATGATCGCGTAGTAGACGATGAACATCTGGACCAGGAACGGCGTCCCCCGGATCGCGGTCACGTACCCCGTCGCGAACCCGTAGAACGGCCACCGGAGGACCGACCCGACGTCGCGCGCGTCGGCCGACGCGCCGGACCTCCGGGCCGAGAGAGGGACGCGAGACGTCGGGGTCGCCTCGGTGGCCGCGGCGGTCGGTCGGGGGAGGCGCGCCCGAGCCCGCACGACGCGGGCGAGGAGGACGGCACCTAGACCGACCGCGGCGGCCAGCCCAGCGAGTGTGACGCTAGTTCCGGCGACCTCGCCCGGGTGCCCGACGAGTCGCTCTAGCGGATCGATCGGATAGAGCCCCAGCAGACCGAACGCGAGGACCGCGGCGACCACGAACTCGAGGAAGCCGACCGCGGCGACGGCCTGGACCAAGAACGGCCAAGGGCGATCGGTCCGCCGGGGCCACGCCCCGGGTCCGTACGCCCGGACGAGCCCGAGCGGCATCGCCAGGACGAAGCCGATCGCGAAGGCGATGGTCGTGAGCTCGAGCGAGACCAGGGCGGGTCCGAACCCTTCGGGAAAGTGGGCGAGGACGAACGGCAGGTTGAACACCCGGAGGGTTCCGAGGACCAGGAACACCGCCACGGCGACGACGAGCACGCCGGCCTGGGCCAACCACCGCCCCCACGGGCGCGGGGGCGACCGTGGGGCGCCCTCCGGGATCTTCGGTCGCCCTACCGGCGGGTTGGGTCGAGGGCGTGCGACCGGCGCGTCCGTGGATGCCACCTCCTTTCACCTTAGGATCTTGCCCACGAACGCCTGCGTACGCTCGTGGCCGGGTCGTTCGAGGATCTCCGCGGGCGCGCCCTGCTCGACGATCAGCCCGCGGTCCATGAACGCGATCTCGTCGGCGACCTCGCGGGCGAACCCCATCTCGTGGGTGACGACGACCATCGTCATCCCGTCCTCCGCGAGGCGCGCCATCACGTCGAGGACCTCGTGGATGAACTCGGGGTCGAGGGCCGAGGTGGGCTCGTCGAACAGCATCACCGTCGGGTCCATCGCGAGCGCTCGGGCGATCGCGACGCGCTGCTGCTGCCCACCGGAGAGCTGCGCCGGGTAGGCGTCGACCTTGTCCGCAAGGCCGACCCGCTGGAGCTCGACGAGCGCCCGGGCCTGCGCCTCGGGGCGCTTCATCTTCTTGACGTGGACGAGACCGAGCGCGACGTTGCGCCACGCCGTGAGGTGCGCGAAGAGGTTGAACGACTGGAAGACCATCCCGATCTGCTGCCGGACCCACTCGGGGCGGATGCGTGGGTCGTTGACGCGCACGCCGTTCAGGAGGATGTCGCCCGCGTCCGGCGGAACCAGCAAGTTGGTGCACCGCAGGAGCGTCGACTTGCCCGACCCCGACGCGCCG
>Ga0075426_10000981_pt1 | contig 20086 bp, 18 predicted proteins | sample SoiMethybrSBSTD5_FD_75304 | JGI IMG/M metagenome (GOLD analysis project Ga0075426, IMG submission 75304) | Bulk soil microbial communities from a Populus tree surrounding site in Tennessee, USA - Soil MetaG P. TD hybrid SBSTD5 | ecosystem: Environmental > Terrestrial > Soil > Tree plantation...
GTTGAAGGACCCGGCAAAAATTTACGACGAAGCAAAGGCTATGGCCGATGCCACGAAGGCGAACACGTTCGCGATGGTGCCCATGGTGGAGCAGGGGTTGAAGATTAGTTTGCGGGACGACGTGTTGGCGCAACTGAGCGGAGAAATCACCGCGGAACTGGATACCCTCGCGCCAGGCCAGTTGAAATGGCGGACGATCTTGAAATTGAATGACGTGGCGCGCCTACAGAAGACGTTGAGCGGCTTGCTGGAAGCGACTCAGACGGAAGCGACGAAAGACGAGTCGAATGGGGTCACGACATACAGTTTTCGTGCGCCGGGCGGGCCGGGTGGGACGCCGATCAGTTACGCGATCGTGGATGGATATTTAATCGTCGGGCCAACTCGCGAAGCGGTGGCGGAGTCGGCAGCGATGCACCGGTCGGGCGAGTCGCTGGCAAAGTCGAAGAAATTCCTGGCTTCACTGCCCCCGGGACGCACACGGGAGGCGTCCGGAATGTTTTATGAAGATCCGGTGGCGATGGCTTCGATGCAAGTCGGACGGCTTATACCCGGTTTTGCGGAATCGCTGTCGCATGGCGCAAAGGGTACAGTGGCGCAAACGATGTGGGTGTACGGCGACGAATCGGCGATACGGGAAGAGAGCGTAAGCAGCGGATTGGACGTTGCCGGTGTGCTTGTAGTGGCGGCGGTGGCGATACCGAATTTGCTGCGGTCGAAGATAGCCGCGAATGAAGCGAGCGCGGTGGGAAGTTTGCGCACGGTGGTGACCGCGCAAGTGACGTACGCATCGATGTATCCGATGCGAGGATTTGCGGCGAACCTAACCACGCTGGGGCCGAATCCAGACGGCAGTACTGCCGAGACAGCGCAACACGCGAACCTTGTTGATGCATCGCTGGCCGGAACGAACTGCACAGCGAGTGAATGGTGCGTGAAGTCGGGATACCGATTCCGGATGACGGCGAGCTGCAAGCTGAGGAAGTGCTCGGACTTCGTGGCGCTGGCAACGCCCGACACAAATAGTTCGGGGACGAGAAGCTTCTGCGTGATGTCAGACGGGATGATTCGATATAAGGTGGGAGAGCCGATGCAGGAGATGGTAACCGGGCCGGCATGTAAAGGATGGCAAGCGCTGCAATAGTTCTTTCCGCGACTATGACCTACGAGGCTATGCAGCGGCGCTCACCGAGGGCCCATCGGGCCACCCCAGTCCAAAAAAGGAAGGGCGGACCAAAGGCCCGCCCCGTGCAAACTGAATTGCGACTCGACTTACCGTGATGGCGGTTTTGGTGCAGGCGGCGGTTGAGGCGTTGGCTGTGCAGGAGCAGCCTGGGGCGCTGGCTGAGTAGCCGGTTTCGGCGCGTCTTTTGGATCGGCCGCCGCGTCGGGCTTTGGCGTTTCTTTCTTGGGCTGAATGGAGACGACCTCTACTTCAAAGATGAGGGTCGAGTTGGGGCCGATGTCCGGGCCGGCCTGGCGTGGGCCGTAGGCGAGTTCCGCAGGAACGTATAGCTCCCACTTGGAACCAGTCGGCATCAGCTGTAGCGCTTCGGTCCAGCCCTTGATGACGCCGCCGACGGGAATTTCCGTGGGGCCGCCGTGTTTGGCGGAATTGTCAAATTCGGTGCCGTTGATAAGCGTGCCGCGATAGTTGCACAGGACGGTATCTTCCGCGGTCGGCTTCGGCCCGGTGCCGGCGGAGATGACTTTGTATTGAAGGCCGCTGGGAAGAGTGACGACGCCGGGTTTGGCTTTGTTGGCTGCGAGAAAGCCTTGGCCGTCCTTCAGATTGACGGCGGCGGCAGCGGCTAAGGCTGCTTCCTGCTTCTTTTTCATCGAGCCGGAGAAGGCGACCAGCGCGGCTTGAGCTTGTTCGTCGGTCAGAAGGAGCTTGCCGCCGGAGAATCCGTCCTTGATGCCGCGCGCGATGACGGCAGGGTCGAGATCGACGCCTTCCTTTTTCATACTTTTTCCAATATTTGCGCCGATGGCGTAGCTGGCTTTTTCGCGATCGGTTTTCAGGGCGGGAGCAGCGGCGGCTGTGCCGGGCTTGGCGGCCGTGGCACCGGGTTTCTTGGCGGCGCCCGTGGCCGACTGGGGCTTAGCCGCGGCTGCGCCGGAAGAGGCTGGCGGCTTGGCGGCAGGAGTTTGGGTTGAGCCGGAGGTTGGTGAAGTTTGCGCGAACGCGTTCGAGGCGAGAAGTGCGCTCGAAGTAAGAAGAATCAACGATAAAGTTTGTGATTTTTTCATCTCATAATTGTCTCAAAGACAGGAATAGCACGCAAACACCCTGTGTAAATCCATTGCGCGGCGCGAGATGCGTCAGTGAGCAAATGGATGATGTCTACGAAATGCCGTTGCGCGAGCCGCTGTCAGAGGAGGAAGAAACGGCGTAGGATAAAATTTGGGTAGACCTACCGTGAAGACCAGCATATTTGAAATTTTCAAAGTAGGAATTGGGCCATCGAGTTCGCACACGATGGGGCCGATGCGTGCGGCGGCGGATTTCGCGCGCGGGCTGGAGACGCGTGCCGAAATGGCTCGCGTGGCGCGAGTGTTGGCGGAGTTGTATGGGTCGCTGGCGCTCACGGGGCATGGGCACGGGACGGACCGCGCGATTTTGTTGGGATTGAGCGGCGAGCAGCCAGACTTGATTGAGCCGGAAACGATTGAGCCGAAACTGGCGGCGGTTCGCGGCGCGAAAAAGCTTCAATTGGCGGGCGTGAAGGAGATTGCGTTCGACGAGCCGGCGGATTTGTTGTGGCATAAGGATAAGACGCTGGCGGCACACTCGAATGGGATGAGATTTACGGCGTTTGATGCAAGCGGCGCGATGATTGCGACGCAGGTTTATTTTTCGATTGGTGGCGGATTTATTTTGCGCGAAGGGGAGAGCGCGGGGGCGAAAGTTGTGAAGCCAGTTCCCTTTTTGTTTTCGAGCGCGGATGAATTGTTGAAAATCGGGGATGAGCGTGGGCTGGCGATTTGGGAGATTGCGCTGGAGAACGAAAAGGCTTGGCATACGGAGCCGGAAATTCGCGCGCATGTGGCACGGATTTGGAATGTCATGCAGGAGTGCGTGAAGCGCGGCTTGATGACCGAAGGAATTTTGCCGGGTGGATTGAATGTGAAGCGGCGTGCGCCGCGCTCGGCGAAGAAATTGGCGACGGGCAGTAAGGATGACTCGTTGGCGCCGATGGATTGGGTGAATACATTTGCAATGGCCGTGAATGAGGAGAATGCGGCAGGCGGGCGCGTGGTGACCGCGCCGACAAATGGAGCAGCGGGAATTATTCCGGCAGTAGCGCACTACTACATGCGATTCGTTCCGGAGGCGACAGACGAAGGATTGTTTCGTTATTTTTTGACTGCGAGCGTGATTGGAGTTTTGTACAAAGAAAATGCATCGATTTCCGGAGCGGAAGTGGGCTGCCAGGGCGAAGTGGGAGTGGCGTGTTCGATGGCGGCGGGCGGACTTGTGGCAGCGATGGGCGGAGGAAATCATCAAGTCGAGTACGCGGCGGAAATTGGGATGGAACATAATTTGGGAATGACATGCGACCCGATTGGCGGGCTGGTGCAGATTCCATGCATCGAAAGAAACGCGATCGGCGCAGTCAAAGCGATCAACGCTTGCCGGATTGCGATGCGCGAGGGTGGCGAACATAAAGTTTCTCTCGATCAAGTAATCAAAACCATGTACGAAACCGGAATGGATATGCAGTCTCGGTACAAAGAGACGTCGCTGGGCGGTCTGGCGTTGAATGTAATTGAGTGTTGAGAAAAACGGTTCTGAGTTGTAAGTGATAAGTTTTAAGTTCCGGAAAAATAGACACCGACCGAGTTCGGTTAGCTCCACGCACTGGGTTCATGAGCGTGCTTGCAGCGGAAACCGTAAAAGCGGCGTCCAGCCGCCGCAGTCAAAATTTGAGTCGAGATGTTGAGCATGATGGGGTGAGTGAGGACGATGAAAAGTGTGGCGATCATTGGTGCATTTATGTTGGTGGCGATTGGCGTAGCCGCGCAGAGCCTTATACCTCCGGTTGTTCCCGACAATTTAAAGGTGCCTGCGGGAGAGAAAGTGATTCTGCGGGCGCATGCGAAGGGTGTGCAGATTTATTCCTGCGCGGCGGGGACGGATGGGAAGTATGCGTGGGTGCTGAACGCACCGAAGGCGAAGCTGTTCGATAAGCGAGGGAAATTGATTGGGGAGCATTTTGCCGGGCCGACTTGGAGGTTGAAGGATGGAAGTGAAGTGACCGGAAGGAAGATTGAGGAGCACGCTGCGCCGAAAGCTGGGGCGATTCCGTGGCTGTTGATAACGGTGACGGGGCACAAGGGCACCGGGAAGCTGGCAAAAGTGACGACGATCCAGCGCGTGAACACGGAAGGCGGCATGGCTGATCCGGCGAAGACCTGCGATGCGTCAAAGGTCGGGACAGACAGTGAGAGCGCATATTCCGCGGATTATTATTTTTCTGCGCCGAAGAAATAAAAATGCCCCCCGTCGCTGACATCGAAGAGAGATTTCTCTCTCCACAAGCTGGCCAATTCATCCGAATGAATCGGAAAACAAAAACGCCGGCTTGTTCCGCTCGAAATGACAGTCCGCCTCGTTTGGGTGAACTGGCTGACGAATTACGGGATGGCTTACGCGGCAAAAGCGGCGTCGAGCCGCCGCACTCCAAAGCGCCCGCCTCGGAAGGCGGCCGCTACAAGTTCAAAGGCAAGCGTGCGGACTAAAATCTAAAATGTTCGTTGTCACTCGTAGCGGAGGGCTTCGACGGGGTCGAGTTTGGCGGCTTGCATGGCGGGGAGCCAGCCGCTGAGCACTCCGACGACGATCAGAATCAAAGAAGACAAGAACATCGTCATCATCGAAAGATTCAAGTGGATGTCCACTTTGCCGGATTCATCTTCGTAGGCGGGCCCGAGGAACGGCAGCGTGCCAATAGCAGTGGTTAGGCCCCAGGAAAGAAGCATGCCGATAGCGCCCGCGGCGAGGGTCATGACGAGCGATTCCAATAAAAATTGCCAGCGAATGTGTTTTTTGCGCGCGCCCAATGCGCGGCGAAGGCCGATTTCGCGCACGCGTTCTTCGACGGAGACCAGCATGATGTTCATGACGCCGACGCCGCCGATGCCAAGCGTCATGGCGCCGATCAAGAAGAGGAGAGCTTCGATGCCGATGCCAATGCCTTCCATGATGGGCTTGAATTCTTCGCGGCCGAACATGGTGATGGCACGCTTGTCATTCGGGGAGAAGTGCTGGCGATTGGCGATGGCGGTGCGGAACTGCACCATCGCGGGCGCTTCAAAGACCGGGGCGATCGGCTCCCAGACCATGACGCTGGAATATTTCGTATCCCAGAGATCGTTGGCGGAAGTGTATGGGATGAAAGCGGACTCGTCGTCACAGTTGAAATAACAACTGTCCGAGAATTTCATGTCCATGGAGCCGATGACGGTGAATGGGACGCCTTTGATGCGGACGATTTCGCCGAGAGCGGGTTCGCCGCTGAAAAGTTTTTTGCGAAGGCGGGCACCGAGGAAGATGACGCGGCGGCGTTCGGCGATATCCTCTGGCGAGATCCAGCGGCCGTCGCTTGGGACTTCGTTGCGCATTTCCCCGTATTCGGGATAAACGCCGCGGACCGCGCAGTCGGAGAGACGTTCGCCGTAAGAGACGCCCTGGAAGCGAACGGTTTCGCGCGTGACGCGCTTGACTAGCGGAGACTGGGCTTTGACCCATTCGGCGTCTTCGGCTTCAAAGCGGACAGGTTTGCCGGCGCGTTCGCCGCCAGCTTGTTCGCTGGTGGTGCCGGGCCAGGCGATAACGGCGCCTTTGCCGAAAACTTCGAAGGTGTACATCAGAACACTGCGAAAGCCTGCGCCGTAGCTGAGAAGCAGCGTTACGGCAACGATTCCCCACGAGATTCCCGACATGGTCAGAAAGCTGCGTACGGGATTACGGCCGAGTGCGGTCCAGGCTTGTTTGAAGATTTCTTTAAACATTTAACCACCAGCCTCGAAGCGGAGGGCTTCGATGGGATCGACGGAAGCGGCGCGGTTGGCCGGGTAAAGAGCGGAGAGGATGGAGATGAGGCCGAGGAGGGCGATGGAGCCTACGGCAATTTTCCAACTGGTGAGCATGCCAGTGAAAAAGGGCGGCATGGGAGCGAGATTGACGAGGGCGCAAAAACCGTAAGAGACGACGAGGCCGACGCCGCCGCTAATGACGACGACAAAAATGGTTTCGATGAAAAATTGGCGGAGGATGGATTGGCGAGTGGCGCCGAGAGCCATACGCACTCCGATTTCGCGTGTGCGTTCGCGAACGCTGACGAGCATTACGTTCATGACGCTGAGGCCACCGAGAAAGAGGGTGGCGACGCCGACGCAGCCCATGAAGATTTCCATGCCGACGATAATCATGCGATTGGCTTGCGCGTTTTTGACAGTGTCCCAAATACTGGCGGCTTCTTCGTCACGCGGATCGAAATTGTGCAACCGGCCAAGTGTGCGGCGAATCTGGCGGACGCAATCTTTGTGCGTTTCGAGACTCCACGGCGCGACGAGGAGACGGTCGACGGAATGCTCGATGGCCGGCGGCTTGTTGGGAAAATCGCGGCGCATAGCGTTGAAGGGGATAAAGATTTTGCGAGTGTCGAAGCCGTCGTAGCTGGAGTTCTGATCTTTGGGCTTCATCGTTCCGATGACGGTGTAAGGGATGCCATTCATCCAGACGTTCTGACCGAGCGCTTGCCTATCGGCGAAGAGTTGTTTTTTGACGTCACTGCCGAGGAACGCGACGTTGCGGGCTTCTTCGTTGTCCTGATCGTTGTAGAAACGACCTTCTAGTGTGGCAACGCTGCGGATTTCCTGAAATGGCGGGAGCGAACCGACGATTGGAATCGTTCCGCTGTTGAACAGGCTGCGGACCTGCGCGTCGTTGCCGAGTTCGGGCATGACATATTTGCAGGCGGGAGATTCCTTGGCGACTTGAATGTAATCGTCTTCCAGCCAACGAATGAGGCGGCCGGAGCGAGTGCCGCCGGCTTGCATGCTGGTACGGCCCGCGAAAACGATCATCACGTCTTTGCCGAAGGTTTCCTGATTTTTCTGGATGCCGTCACCAAGGCCTTCGCCGGCAGCCACCATGATGGTGATGGAGATAATGCCCCAGGCGATGCCGAACATGGTGAGAAGCGTGCGGCGCTTTTGCGCCCAGAGAGTCACCAGCGTATCGCGAAGAAGGTCACGAAAAGACACAAGCGGTCTCCGATTATTGCAGAACGATCTTTTGCTTTTCGGTCAGGCCCGAGAGGATTTCGGTTTTGACGCCGTTGGAAATACCGAGCTTGACGTTAATTTTCTTTTTGCCGTTGGGGCCTTTGGGATCGGGAATTTCGACTTGAGCGTTGCGGTCTTTGTCGTAGATCATGGCGGCTTCGGGAGCCATGATGACGTTCTTCTTTTCTTCGAGAAGAATTTCGGCGTTGGCGCTCATGTTGGCTTTGAGTTCACCACCAGGATTGGAAATGGAGACGCGGACCTCGAAGGTTGTGACGTTGTCCTTTTCTTTTCCTAGTGGCGAGATTTTGGTGACTTTGCCGGTGAATTTTTTGTCCTTGAAGGATTCGACGACGATGCGCGCCGGTTGATTCAGATAGACCTTGCCGATGTCGGACTCGTCGACTTTGCCCTGGACATAGACTTCGCTGACATCGCCGAGGGTCATGATAGGCGTGGCTTGCGAGCCGAGAATGAGGATGGAGCTGACCGCGTCGCCGATATTTACGTCGCGCGAAAGAACAAGACCGTCGATGGGGCTGACGATGGTGGAATTGCGAAGATCTTCGGCGGCGTTATCCGCAGCGGCCTTTGCCTGGGAAACTTGCGCGTCGGCTTTGGCGATTTCCGCCTTGGAGACGACCAGGTTGCGCACTGCGCTGTTTTGTTTGTTCAACGCGAGCTGATAATTTTTTTCGGCGTCCTCGACGAGACTCTTGGACATGACGCCATCTTTGAACATCTGGCGGGCGCGCTCCATGTTGAGCTTGAGGAACGGAACGTCGGGACCTTCGGCGTCCACTTTATTGCGTTCGAGCGCGGCTTTCGCGGAATCGCAAGCAGCCTCGGCGGCCTGAAGATTGGCTTGTGCGGCGCGAAGAGCGGCTTCGAGTTGAACCTTGTCGAGCTCCGCGAGAATTTGGCCAGATTTGACGCGATCGCCGTAGTCTACGTAAATCTTTTTGACAATGCCGCTAGCCTTGGATTTGATTTCGGCTTTGGAGAGCGGTTGAATTTTTCCGGTGGCGACGACGACGCGGGCGAGGTCGCCGCGTTCGACATCGGCGAGTTTGGAGGGGTCGATTTCGTGATTCGGGCTGAGGGCGGCCTTGACTCCGTAGCCTCCACCCAAGAGAACGACAAGGGCTATGCTGCCCCAGATGATGCGACGACGGCGCTTTTTGCCATTCTTCCCGTTTGTTAGAGCGCTGCCATTACTTGCCATATCGAGACCCCCGCCTGCTGTGTGAGCTGGCACCTATTGACAATACGACCACCATGTACGAAATGTTCCGTCGTACAGAAGCATAGACGAAGGGCGATGGGAGTTGGTCTGCGAGGGGATGCGAGGCCGCTTGCAGAGAGATTTTAGGACGGGAGCTGCGCGCTTGGGTACCCCCTCCCGCCATTTTTTATGTAAGTATTGATTCTAATGGAGTTAGAGAGAGTGGTTTTTGTAGGCATTGAATCTAAAGGAGTTACGGAATGCCCGTCGACGCGCGCTGATTATGAAGGAGATAGCGCGACAAGCAGGAGAAGAAGCGAAGGGCGCAGCTCTAGCTAGAGGGTATATTAGCATATCTATAAACAAAGTCAAGGACGACTGTGCGGCGAAAACGACGGGGACCGTTGCTGAGGCGGCGGATAGTGACAGGCGGCGGATAGTGACGATTGACCGCGCAAGAGGTTTCGGGAGAACATCTTGCGCCTGGCCGGGGGATAAAGAATGGACTTGGGGCTCAAGGGGCGCGTGGCGATAGTGGCGGCGGCAAGCACTGGACTGGGCCGGGCGGTGGCGCGGGAATTGTCCAAAGAAGGGGCGAAGGTGGCGATTTGCGCGAGAACGGCGCAAGTGCTGGCGAAGACCGCTGACGAGATCAAGGGCGAGACGGGGGGCGAGATCCTGCACCAAGCTGTGGACGTCCGGAATGAGGCTGAGGTAAACCATTTTGTGTCAGCAGTGGAGGCTCGGTTTGGGAAGATAGACATATGCGTCACCAATTCGGGCGGCCCTCCGTCTAAATTGTTTGCCGAAACGCGAACCGAAGAGTGGCGGGACGCGGTTGACCTATTGTTGTTGAGCACCGTCCATTTTGCGCGGGAGACCCTGCCGAGGATGCAAAAAAACGGCTGGGGGAGATTCATTACGATTACTTCGACGACCGTAAAGCAGCCGGTGGATGGATTGTTGCTGTCGAACTCGATTCGATCAGCGGTGACCGGGCTCGGGAAGACACTGGCGAGCGAGTACGCGCGATACGGAATTACGGTGAACAACGTTTGCCCGGGATATACGGCGACGGACCGATTGAGCGAACTTTCGGAGGCGGTGGCGGCGCGGAACAAAGTGAGCGTCGAGGAAGTTGTGCAGGGATGGAAAAAACAAATTCCGGCGGGAAGATTGGGGACACCGGAGGAATTTGCGGCGGTAGTGACGTTTCTGGCGTCGGAACGAGCGGCTTACGTGAACGGGACATCGATTGCGATTGACGGCGGGATTGTGCGGAGCTTGCTTTAGGAGACGGGATGAGGGGCAACAGTATGGCTTCGCGAAATAAATTAGAATGAGTCATCAACTGACGATCACGGTGCATCCGGAGCTGTACGCGATTTGCCGGTTAGGATCGAATGACGCGGTGCCCGCGTGGGCTACGGGCGAACAGTTTGTAACGATAAGCAGAACGAAGAGCGAGCTTTCTATTGTTTGCGAAGATGCAGCGGTTCCTGAAGGAGCGCACGCGGAGCGAAAGCGCCGATTAATGCAGGTGGAGGGAACGCTGGCATTCAGTTTGACAGGAATACTGGCGGCGATTGCGGCGCCACTGGCGGAAGCGCAAGTGAGCATTTTTGCGGTGTCAACATACGACACGGATTATCTGCTGGTTTCAGAGGGCGAACTGGAGAAAGCAGTCAGCGCGCTCGAAGCGGCGGGGCATGTAGTGCGAAGAAAGAATTAAGAACACAGCTTAAACTTCGGCGATTACGAGGAGACGGAATGTCGAAAATGTGGATGAGTGTGGTCAGGGCAGCGGTGATGTGTACGGCGCTGTTGGCGATGGCAGGCGGGATGCGAGCGGATGAGCCGTTCGCCCGGAGCAAGGACTACGATCTGCAACATTCGAAGATCGCGCTGAAATTCGATTTGGAACAGAAGAAAGTGATTGGAGATGTGACGCACACGCTGAGCATTTTGAAAGAAGGTACAGAAAAAATCTGGTTTGACTCGGTGGGATTGACGATTCAGAGCGTGACGGTGAATAAGGCGGCGGCGAAATTCGAATCGAAGGATGGGCGGCTGACCGTGCCGCTAGCGAACGCGGCAAAGATGGGACAGAAGTTCGACATAGAGATTAAGTATGAAGGCAAGCCTACGAAGGGTTTGTATTTCATTTTGCCCGACAAAGATTATCCGAACAGGCCGAAACAGGTTTGGACACAGGGCGAATCGGAAGATACGCGGTATTACCTGCCGACCTACGACTATCCGAACGACAGACTGACGACGGAAACGATTTTGACGGTACCAGCGGCGTGGATCACGGTGGCGAATGGAAAGTTAATGGGAGTGACCGACGCGGGGAACGGCAATAAGACCTGGACGTGGCGGGAAAATCTGCCGAGCTCGACGTATTTGATTACGGTTGTGGCGGGAGAATTCGATGAAGTGAAAGAGACGTGGCGTGGAATACCGGTGACGTACTATGCGCCGAAGGGGCGGGGCGACCGCTTGAAAGTGAATTATGCGCGCACGCCACAGATGCTGGAATTTTTCAGCAAGCGGATGGGCGTGGACTATCCATGGGAAAAATACGCGCAATCGATGGTGGATGATTTTGTTGCGGGCGGAATGGAAAATTCCAGTGCGACGACGAATACGAGCACCTCGCTGACGCACGAAAAGCTGGCGCATGAATTTGCGACGGGTGAAGATCCGCTGATTTCGCATGAGTTGGGGCATCAATGGTTCGGCGACCTGGTGACTTGCAAGGATTGGGGAAACATCTGGCTGAACGAGGGATTCGCGACGTTCATGGAAAGGCTTTGGGTTGAACATAATTTTCCGAAGGATCAAATTGAATACGAACTGTGGAATGACTCGCGCGACTGGTTTGAGAATGCGGATTTGTATCAAAAACCGATTGTGCGGCACGACTTTGACGATTCGAGCGAGTTCGACGGGAATGCGTACAACAAAGGTGGCTGGGTGCTGATGATGCTGCGGCACGAGATTGGCGAAGAAGCCTTTTACGGCGGATTGAAACACTACCTGGAGGCGAATCGCGGCAAAAACGCGGTGACGGCGGATTTAACGAGGGCGATCGAAGAAGCAGCACATATAAATGTCGATCAGTTCTTTTCCCAATGGGTTTATGGAGCGGGGGCGCCGAAATTTGACGTGAGTTATAGCTACGACGATGGGAAGCACAAGATTTTGTTGAAAGTGAAACAGACACAGAAGGTGGAGGGCAAGGTCGGGATTTTCCGCGTGCCGGTGGACGTAGAGGTTGCGACCGCGGCGGGCGCGAAGACTTACCCGATCGTAGTGGCGAAAGCGGAGGAAACGTTCGAATTGGCGGCAGACAGCGCGCCGGCGATGGTGCTGTTCGACAAGGGCGGGCGCGTACTTAAGTCAGCGGAATTTCATAAAGAGAAGAAAGAATGGCTGTATCAGGTGAAGAGTGCGACGGAGACGGCGGATCGATTGGATGCGGTGGTTGAGCTCGGCAAATTGAAAGAGGACGGCGAAGCGATTGCGGCGGTTGGCGATGCGCTAAAGAACGACAAGGCGTGGGGCGTACGCGCGACGGCTGCGGATACGCTGGGGGCCACGAAAAATCCGGCTGCGGCAAAGTTGCTGCTTGAGGCGTTGGGCAGCGCGAAAGAGCCGTGGGTGCGAAACCGGATTGTCGCGGCGCTAGGGAACTTCAAAGACAACAACGACGTGCTGGCGAAAGTGAATTCGATTGCAAAGGAAGACGATTCGTACCGAGCGCGGGCGTCTGCTTTGCAGGCGATTGGAAAGTTGAAAGCACCAAGCGCGCTGGAGACTTTGATGGACGCCGCAAAGGGAGATTCACCGGATGACTTTTTGCGGCACGCGGCGCTGCGCTCGATGGGTGAACTAGGGGACGACAAGGCCGTGCCAATGTTGCGGGAATGGGCCGCCGTTGGAAAGGAAATCGAAACGAGACAGGCGGCGATCAACAGCCTGGCGAAACTCGACAAGAACAATAAGGAGATCACACAGCAGATCGCGGGCTATTTGACGGAATCGCACGCGCCAGTAAGATTTTCGGCGATTTTTGCACTGGGAACGCGAGGCGACGCGAGCGCGATTCCAGCTCTCGAGGCTTTGCTGAAGAGCGAAGACTTGAGCATCGAAATGGCGCCGATGATCAAAGGACAGATCGCGCGACTGAAGAAAGAGCCGGGCAAGGGGCCGGGTGGCCCTGGTGACGGCGAAAAGGCGGAAGGCGATTCGGCGGCGATGGCGAAGCGGCTCGAGCGATTGGAGCATATGCTGCAAGAGATGAGCGACCGACTGAAGGCGATTGAAGAGAAGTTGCTGGCGAAGAAGTGAGTTTTGAGTTGTAGGTTGTAAATTTTAACTGGAAAGGAGGGCGGGCGAGAACCCGCCCTTTGTTTTGCGTTTCGAGACGATAACAGCGGCGAGTTGGCAATCGGTCGGCGCATGAATCATAAATCGAGAGATTTCTCCCTCCACAAGCCGACCGATTCCTCAGAAGGAATCGGAAAAGCAAAAGCATCGGCTTGTTCCAGTCGAAATGACGGTTAGCCTCGTTTGGGCGAACTGGCTGACGATTCCGGATGGCGTACACGGCAAAAGCACCGTCAAGCCGCCGCACTCCAAAGCGCCCGCCTCAGAAGGCGGCCCCTACAGGTTCAAAGGCCACCGTGCGGACTAAAACTCGCAGTCACTCGCAGCGGAGGGGATAAGCGAGAAGGATGCGGAGATCGCGGAGATTGTTGCCGGTGGGGCCGGTAAGAAGGGTGTCGCCGAGGTGAGTGAAGAAAGAAAAAGCGTCGCTGTGACGAAAGAAATCCTGAGGCGCGAGGCGGAGAGCATGGGCACGGGCCAGCGTTGTGCCATCGGCGACAGCGCCAGCGGCGGGTGAATTACCGTCGATGCCGTCGGTTCCGCCGCTCAAGACCGTGATGGACTTGCCGGCGATTTTCTCCACGCAGGCGAGAGCGAATGCCGAATTCCGGCCGCCGATTCCCTGCCCTGTAACCGGGCTGCTGATTTCGCCGTCAGAAATTAGCGCGACGGGCCGACCGGGATTCGCGCGACGGAGCTCTTCAAGTTGAGCGAGAAGATATTCGACGGCGCGATCGAGCGGCCAATCGTCCGTCGTGTTATCGCAGCACGTGATGAAGCCGTGAGATTCGGCTGCATGATGAGCGGCGTGAAACAGATCGTGTGACGTCAGAAGAAGAGAAAAACAGGAATTTGCGAAAGCGGGATGGTCACGCTTGGGAGTTTCCGGAATGTTTGGCGAGGAGAACCATTCTCGGACTCTCGGAGAAAATTTTTCGTTGAGATGGTAAGTGTCGATGACGCGGCGGACGTCGGCGATGGTAGTCGGATCAGGAATGGTGGGGCCAGAGGCGAGGGCAGATTCCTTGCCGTCTGGAACATCGGAAATGGCGAGCGTAAGTTTGGCGGAGCTTGCGGCGGCGACGGCGAGGCGGCCGCCTTTTACGGCCGAGGCGTGTTTGCGAATCGTGTTGATTTCGTCGATGGAAGCGCCGCAAGTGACGAGGAGTTGATTGAGCCGGCGGATGTCATCGAGAGATAGATCGGGGCTCAGTGGGGATTCCATTAAGGCGGAGCCACCGCCGGAAATCAAGAACACGACCAGGGAATTCTGCGAAGCGGTTTTCAGCAGAGTGAGAGCGGCTTGCGCCGCTCGAATGCTGTCTTCGTTCGGGAGCGGGTGGCCGCCTAAAAAATAGGCGACGCCCGAGACTGGATTGGGCGAAGGGGTCGGCGCCGCGACAACACCGGTGATCGCGACGTCGGCGAAAAGTTGGACGAAACCAGAAAGCATGCAATGAGCCGCCTTCCCCATCGCAATAACTTTCACATCAGAGATTCCAGCCAGGTCACAGGACCAATCATTGATGCAAATACGCTGGTCGACGCGGTTGATGCGACGCTCCACAGCGAGGGGAATGTCGATGGAAGCGAGCGTCTCGTGAAAAATGCGGCGAGCGATCTGCTTGGGATCGGACATGAACGTTTATGGCGCCTGAAATACTTCAGGGTTGAGCATGTTCGGCGGGCGCTGACCGCGAAAAAGAGCGGCGACGTTGTGCGCGGCCATGGCGGCCATTTTCGAACGAGTTTCAATACTCGCGGAGCCCATGTGCGGAGCCATGACGACGTTGGCGCGCTTGAGGCCGGGATGGATGAAGGGTTCCTGTTCGAATACGTCGAGACCGGCGCCGGCAATTTTTCCGGCTTCCAGGGCGTGCACGAGGGCCGCTTCGTCGATGACAGGACCGCGTGCGGTGTTGATTACGAACGCGGTGGGTTTCATGCGGAAGAATTTTGGTGCGTCCAGGAGCCCGCGGGTCTCGGAAGTGAGCGGAACGTGCAGGGTGACGAAATCGGACTCGGCGAGTAGCGCATTTAAATCGCGATATTCGGCGCCGAATTCTTTTTCGATTTCGACGGTAGCGCGCTTCGTGGCGGTGTAAAGGACGCGCATTTTGAAGCCTGCCGCGCGGCGAGCGACGGCGCGGCCAATGCGGCCAAAGCCGACGATTCCAAGCGTTTTGCCCCACACGTCAGCACCGCACATCTGATCCAGATTCCAGCCCTTCCAGTTGCCGGAGCGCGCGTAGGTGTCCGCTTCGACGAGGCGGCGGGCGACGGCCATCAGCAAAGTCCAGGCAAAATCGGCAGTAGTTTCGTCAAGGACGCCGGGCGTATTCGTGGCAATGACTTTGCGTTTCGTGCAGGCGGGAATATCGAGGTTGTCGTAGCCGACGGCAACGTTGGCGACGATACGGAGCTTTGGTGCGACACGAAGTAAATCCTCGTTGATTCGGTCGGTGAGCAGACACACGAGGCCATCTTTGTCTTTTATGCGACTGGCAATTTCATCGCGCGAGGGACGCTCCGGCTTTGCCCAGTATTCGGCGTCACAGTCGCCGTTGAGGATCACCCTGGCTTCGTCAAAAAGGGGATGTGTAGAAAAAATCCTTGGCCTGGCCATCGGTCGGGGCGCTCCTGAAATAGCGGAATTACGTTAACACAGCGCGGAGCGCCGTTTATGAACGAACGGGAGAAGCGGATGGGTAAATCAATGAGCCGCAGTACGCTCACCGACAATGTAACGACAACCGAGACGGCCCATTACCGCGGAATGCGGGACGCCAGCCGGAACGTCACAACGGTCGCCGGCGCGATAGAGATGTGGTTCACCGTTAATGGTAAGGGTCATCTCTCCGCTGAGAATGATATGAGCGGTTTCGGAAATATGTGTGTGATCAGGATACTTCGTATTTGGCCCATCGGCCCAGACGTAGGTGTGAGAAAAACCTTCGCCCTGCAACTGCGATGCGAGCCGTCGTTCGTCGTGCATTTGGTTCAAACCTTTCATTAGAGTGTCCCAAGCAAAACAGCTACGCCCTCTTATCTCCCTCAACTGGCGGTGAGGGACAAAGAGGGCGCGCTGTCTTCTTCAGGAGAGAAGATCGTTACAAACCAGGAGCAGGCGGAGCATCCGCCGAAGGTGGAGCCATCGGTGGATGTTTCATCCCTCTCATGCCCTTGTGGAGAGCGCCCTCTTTCACGGTGAAATCCGACGGAACCGTGAAAAGACTGGCAGCGGGCTCCGTACGTTGGATGTTCGTCAGAGAATAAACGGTATCGCCAAAACGCGGATCGCTGTGTTTGCTCTGCACCACCATTTGCAAATCCGGGGAATACCAGACTTCGCGCGTGATGGTGATGGCCTTGTCGTTGCCGATTTTACCGGCAGGAATCAAACGAGTGAACCGCGTGCCTTGCGCGCTGATGCCACTAATCGTTTGTGTGCCCAGCGATTCCTTGGTGACATTGGGATTAGGCGTTTCGGCGGAATCGATTGCGTCCGGTGCCACGTCTGCGCCCATTCCTTTGGCCGCCCTGCCACCTCTCGGGCCATGATTTGGCAGCGCCATGACATGAGCAACTTTCTTATCGGGATTCAGGAGGAAGCCCTTGCCAGCCACGGGATCGTGAATCACAACGAAGGAATGCGGCTGATCGACGGCCATCTCGCCCACGGGGGGCATGCTGCCTTCCTTGCGGAAGCGACCCTGGCTATCGCGATACAAACTCACTTGATGGGTGTTGGAGATTTTGTTGCCGTCGGCCAAAGTATGGCTGAACGTCGTGACGGCAACGGCGCTGAACGGCGCGCCGGTAACAACTTTGCCTCCGTGTGCGCCGATGCCTAGCAGCTCCATGTGATGAAATGGCGGAGCGCCCGGAGCACCAGGTCCAGAACCCATTGGGGCTTCCTGCGCCATCAAATCGGGCGGCGGTGGTGGCGCTTCCTGGCCAAACGCGGCGACAGCAAGAACGGCCGATGCTGCGAGAGGAATCATTGTTCGGTACAAACTTCTCATCGTGTTTTCTCCTCTTCTCTCCTGTGCAATCTAAGACCTGAAATCATTCGGCTGTAAGCGACTGAGTCGCGTCCTGATGAAGGCGCACACCTTGCGGCGTACCATCATCTGCGACGAGTAAATCCACGCTAATCCAATCGGAAGCGCCTTCTTCGTTGACGGGAAGGCCGAGTGCTCCGAGCGAGGCGCGCTGCATGCGAACTTCGTAAACCGCGCCGTCGTCCGACGAGAGCGGGAGCGCACCGGGCAAGGGCGTGAACGCTCCACCGTCTTCATCGGCAATGAGCACCGTGTCCACGGCAGGGGGCGACTGCGATTGATCGCTAACCGCCGGAACTATTCTGTTATTCAGAACTTTGTTATTCACAACGCTCGCGTGATCGGCCCGCCAGTTCTGCCAACTGACGACTGCTACGATCGCCGCCGCCGCAGCCAATCCCCATGCGGCGATGATACCGGTGCGGCGATAAAGCTGATGCGGACGCTTTTGCGCGCGAAGTTCCTGCAAGAGCCGCATCTGAACTCGGGCGGGAGCTTCGGCTTGCCCGGTGGCATCGGCGAAAACGGACAGCTCCAAGCGAGCCGATTCCCATGAATCGGCGAGAGCGGCGCAACGCGAACAAGTGGCTGCGTGTTCGGCAGCCGCTGCTTCTTCGACGGAACTGATACGTCCAGTGCCGGCGTCCAGACCTATCGCTTGAAATTCTTCACAGTTCATACGTAACAATCCTTTGCTAATTCCACTTCAACTGCCTGCCGAAGCGCGGCGCGGAACGTCGCGCAAGAGTTCGAGCCGTGCCATCAAGAGAGCGCGCCCGCGATGAAGCCGCGAACGAATCGTGCCTATTGGACAACCGCTCCTTTGCGCCGCTTCCTCGTAAGTGAGTTCTTCCAATTCGCAGAGAACGACAGCCTCACGAAATTCCGGCGGCAGGCTCAGCACTGCATCGCGAACCTGCGTGACTCGTTCACGGTGCTCAGCCCAAAATGCGGGCGTCAGAAGATCCACCGGCATCCTGGAAGAACCGGACTCTGTTTCCTGATCTAGCGAGAATTCGCGCGGAGAACGTTCAAGATGCTTCAGCACGCGATTGCGAGTAATGCCGAAGAGAAATGCGCCAACTTCGCCCTTATCGGCGTCGTACTTTTTGGGCTGGCGAATCAGCGTCATGAAAACGTCCTGAACAATTTCTTCCGCAGCCCAAGGACTGCCGATCATGCGAAGGGCGTAGCGGTACAACGAGGCTTGATGCCGACGATAAAGTTCCGTGAAGGCAATCTCATCGCCTTTGGCAGCACGCCGCAGCAGAACGTCGTCGCGTTCCCCTAAAACGTTCATCTCTCCTGCTAGAAGGTCGACCGGAAACTCTTGCCGGTCAAGAAGTTAGTGAGCCTTCCAGTTAGACGTTCTGACTGCTTTCATAGGTACTTCCCGGGAAGGCTCAAAAAGGTTCCCGGTGCATGGGACTCACTTTTGGGGGCGGAATAGGCTGGCGGCGATGCGGGTGACGAAACGGCGGGGTACGAGGCGTTCGCCATGGGCGCCGAGGTAGTTGCCAAGGCCCGAAATCACGTAGCTCTTACCAGCGGCGAGGGCTCGGAGGCCTGTTTTGGCTACTTTTTCGGCGGTTTCCTGGCGGCCTTTAGAGTAAGAGGGGTGGCCGGCGACTTCGTGGAATTCGGATTCCGTCGTGCCCGGGCATAGAGCACAAACGCGGATGCCGTGGGGCTTCATTTCCTCGGCAAGACCTTCTGCGAGATAAAGGTCAAAGACCTTCGTTGCGGCGTAAGTAGAGATGTATGGAACGGCCTGGAAGGAAGCGGTGGAGGCGACGATGAGGACGTCACCGCGGCGACGGGCGATCATGGAGGGCAGGAACAGGCGGGTCAAGTGAAGGACGGCGGTACAGTTGACTTGAACCATGTCGAGAAGGCGCTGCGTGTCGACCGTGGTTAGCTCGCCGAATTGACCGAAGCCCGCGTTGTTAATGAGAAGGTCTACGGCGATTCCCTTTTCCTGGGTGAAGTTGAAAATTTCTTGCGTGGCGGATGGTTTAGACAGATCCGCTTCGAAGATTTCGGCTTGAATTTGAAACTTGGAGCGGAGACGCTTGGCAAGTTCTTCGAGACGATCGCGACGGCGGGCGGTGAGTATTAGATGAGTGCCGCCGGCGGCGAGTTCCTCCGCTAAAGCTTTGCCGATTCCGGCGCTGGCGCCGGTGACGAGCGCCCATTTCCCTTTCCATTCCGAAGTCATGGAGTTTCTGGTGTCTCCTTATTGGCAGTGTCTTGCGGTTGCGACATCGGTTGAGAATTTTGGCGCAGCACGGCGTCTTTGATGCGGCCACCTTCGTGTTTGATACGGTTCATTAGGCGACGCGCCCAAACGAATTCAGCCGCGAGCAAACTCAAGCCAAGAAAAATTGTGAGCCACCCAGGGCCTGGCGTGACAAGCATGATTACGCCAACGAGAAGAAGCGTAAAACCTGAGACGATGCGAAAGCCGCGGCGCACTTGATCGAGTGTAGGTTGGAACATGAGCACGAACCGGCACTTTGAAGATGGCATAAGGGACGACAAGAGGCAAACGGCGCGATTCCAATTGATTTGCGCGAGGCGCAGAACTAAGATGCGGGGAAATTCCCACCACACAATGGCGAGTAACTGACGGGAGGCTGGAATGCGAATAATGCTTGGAAAAATGGTGATTGGCTTGATGATCGCGGCGGGATTTTGCGGAGCAGCGAGCGCGCAACACCTCGGAAAGAATGTTCCCATCGCAGCAGGTTCCGATGCGGACCACGCGATGCAAGAAATTAACGCGGCGACAGACCCGGCGCAGAAGCTGGCGCTAATCGATAAGTTTGCGAGCGGGCTGGGCCAAGGAGATATGGCGATCGTGGCCAACGAGCTTTATGTGAATTATTACCTGGCGCAGAAGAATTATGCGAAGGCCTACGAATATGGAGACAAGCTTTTTGCTGTCGACCCGGACAATTTAACGAACGCGGTGAATCTGGTGCGGGGCGCTTCGGAGGCGGGCGATGCGGACAAGTTGATGGCGTACGGCGAAGTCACGTCTGGAATCTTGAAGCGATTTAACGCTTCGAGCGCTCCAGCGGGAACTTCCGAAGAACAATGGAAG
>Ga0075426_10000983_pt1 | contig 20077 bp, 20 predicted proteins | sample SoiMethybrSBSTD5_FD_75304 | JGI IMG/M metagenome (GOLD analysis project Ga0075426, IMG submission 75304) | Bulk soil microbial communities from a Populus tree surrounding site in Tennessee, USA - Soil MetaG P. TD hybrid SBSTD5 | ecosystem: Environmental > Terrestrial > Soil > Tree plantation...
CGCGCCGCCACTTCGCCGAGCACGACGTGCCGGCGGAGACGCTCGCCGCGATGATCCGCTAGCGGACGACGAACGCGTCGAACACGACGTTCGCCGACGCGGAGGCGCGGTCTTTCGCCCCAAGGGGCATGAGCGTGACGTGGTGTGTCCCGGGGCCGAGGCCGATGAAGGACATGCCCACGCGCCAGTGGTGACGGCGCCGGTAGAGATCCACGGTGTGGCCGACACCGTCGATCACGACCCTGGCCCGGCCGTATGCCGGACCGGTCGCGGTGATCCAGCTGACCCGGCTGCCCCGGAACGCGAAGGTGAGCCGTGCGCGGGGTGACTTGCTCACGTGGTAGGAGCCGCCGCTTGCCGCCCGCGCCACCCCACCTCTCCACGTCCCGTACTTCATGCCGAGCGCGTCCTCCTCACGGCTGGTGTACCGCACGTTGAACGCGTCGACCGCCACCCACCGCCCGCCGGAGACGGCGTCCTTGGTTCCGAGCACCTCGATCGTTACGGCGTGCTTCTTGAGCGGGAGCTTCGTGAACGCGAACGTGCGCACCCCGCCGAGCGGGGCGTAGAGATCGAACGTCCCCCTCGGATGCCCGTCGATGAGGAGTCTCGCCCGGCCCTCCTCGCGGCCGACGTGCGTCACCCAGACGACCTTCCGTGTCCGGGGCGTCGTGAACGTCGCCGTCGCGCCCGCGGACCGGCTGGCCCGGTATGCCCCGCCCACGGCCGACCGGTCGAAGATGGTTCGCCACCCGTCGTAGGTCGGCGACGGGTCGCGATCCTGCGAGACACCGGGCCCGGCGTGTGCGTTGTAGGCCGCCATCGAGTAGCCGCACGCGCTCGGCGAGCACCTGGCCCGCGCCATGGGGAGGACGTGGCTCGAGGTACTCGCCGACGTGAGCGTCGTGAACGTGCCGGCGATGTAGACGTTCGACGCGTTGGGGCTCACCGCCAGCGCCCAGGAGCTGTTGTCCTGATAGTCGGCCACCCAGGCCTCGGCGCCGCTGTCGGCGTGGTACGCGATGAGGGGAGCGTTGACCGGGGTCGTCGTACACCACGGCGGAACGCAGCGCATCTCCTCCTGACCCGTGACGAACACCAGAGAGCTGTCCGCGCTGATGACGACGTCGATCGGATAGTCGGATGCGTCGCTGTCGTAGCTCGACTGCCACAGCCGCGTTCCGTTGGCGGCGTCGTAGGCCGCCGTGAGGAGCGGGGTGTCGGCGCAGCGTGGCACGCAGGGAGGGTTTCCGACGACGACGACCTTGCTTCCGTCCGGGCTGACCGCAAGCTGGGGCATGATGTCCCCGTCGACCGTCATGCCCGGGTTGGTCGCGGCCCAGAGCTGGGCTCCGGTCAAGGCGTTCCAGGCGACGACGTCGAACTCGTGGTTGGACCCGACCATGTAGATCGTCGTGCCGTCCGGGCTCAGCGCCAGGGCCATGTGGCCGTCGTTGTCGCAATCCGGATAGGTCGCGGTCCACAGCGGCGTTCCGTTCGCCGCGTCATACGCAGCGACCTGGTACTGGCACAACGAGTCGTCGTTGTCGGTCGCCACGTACAGCGTGGAGCTGTCGGGGCTGACGGCCAGCGCGTGCCAGGGCACCCTGGAAGCGGCATCCGGGGGGATCACGTACAACTGGCTTCCCGTGGCAGCGTCGTACGCGATCGTGGTGGCGGGATTCGTGTATCCGGGCGCGCCGCCGTTCACGAACACCTTCGAGCCGTCGGGGCTGACCGCGATCGAGTATCCGCCGGGCGCCTGCTGCGCGTACTTCGCCACCCACAGCCGCCTCCCCGTCGCCGCGTCGTAGGCGACCGTCGAGAAGCCGTTGAACCCGGCGGCTCCACAGCTGTTACACAGGCTGTCGCCCGTCACGAACACCTGCGAGCCGTCGGGGCTGACCACGAGGCGCGTGGCGGTGTCGCGCTGATCCCGCTCGCTGCTGCTCTGGTACGCGGCGGACCACTTCGTCTCTCCGGTGAGCGCATCGACGGCGACCGTCGCGAAGTGCCCCGGGTCGGTGGTGTCGTACACGCTCGTCCCGGTCGAGTAGACCGTCGACCCGTCCGGGCTCACCGCCACGTCGTAGGAGTAGGACGGCGTTCCGGCGTCGTATGACGCATCCCAGCGCTGCGTCCCGCCGCCGACGCCTGCCCACGCCCCCGCGGCCGGCGTCAGAAGGCAACAGGCGAGGGTGAGCGCGGCCAGGGCAAGGCGGATCCGCCAACGGTTCATGCGTTTGTCTATCGGCCGTCGGAGACCCCGGCTGTAGCCGGGGAGCCGCCACGATTGCGCAATTTCATGCCAGCGCGCATCGCCGCAGCGGCGATACTGGAGGCATGGCCGCCGCAGCCACCGTCCGCACCTTGCTCGCAACCGACGACGTCACCGTCGGCGAGTTCGTGTGTCCGCCAGCGGACGGGCGATGGGGGCGCGAGAACGACATCGGCGAGGGCTTCCACGTCGTCTTTCCCTGGACTCCGGTGCACATCGCCCGCCGGGCGATGCCGGAGCTCGTCGCCACGCCGAACCACGCCGTGCTCTACCCGCCGCGCCTGCGGTTCCACCGCCGCCACCTGACGAGCGAAGGCGACCACTGCCTGTTCGTCGTGCTGGCGGCGGAGATGTGCGAGCAGCTGGGGCTGCGGCCGGGACCGGCCGCCGACCCGGTGCTGACGCCGACGGTATGGCTGGCGCAGCGGCTGCTCGCCGCCTACCTGTGCCGGCCGGGCTACGACCCGGCGGTCGCGGAGCGGCTGGCGCGCCAGCTCGTGGCGACGACGCTTCGGCCGCCGCCGGCTGCGGCGAGCGGCGCCGGCGGCAGCGCGGTGGAGCACACGAAGGAGCTCATGGCCCGCTCACCCGGACGCCTGCTTCCGCTCGAGCGGATCGCGCGGGAGGCGCACTACTCGCGCTTCCATCTCCTGCGCGCCTTCCACGCCCGCACCGGCTACACGATGCACCAGTACCACCTGCACCTGCGGTTGCGCCGCTCGCTCGGCCCCCTGCTCGCCGGAGTGCCGGTGGCCGACATCGCGCTCGAGCTGGGCTTCCAGGGCCACAGCCACTTCACCTCCCGGTTCCGGCGCGCATTCGGCGAGACGCCGTCAGCGGTGCGGGCGGTCGCGGCCGATCACCCGGCGCTGCCCGACCTGGTCGGGCGCCTGCTGGCCGCCTGAGCGCGAGCCGCAAGAACGTCCTATGTCCCCGCTTCGGGACGTTCGTAGCATCGATCCTCGAGTCCGACGGAGGAGAAATCGATGGTTCGAGCTTTCACACGTGCGGCCGCCATCGCGGCGGTCGTCCTGGCAACGTCCGCGGCCACGGCGGGCGCGTCCGGCACCTTTCTGCAGCCCGTGCACGTGCTGCACACGTTCCACGGCCCGACCACCGGCAAGGGCGCGTTCTTCGGCTGGGCGGTGAGCGAGCTGCGCGACGTGAACGGCGACGGCGTGACGGACGCGATCGTCGGGCAGGTCGACGGCGGAGCGAAGACGCAGGGCCGCGTCTGGGTCTACTCGGGCCGCACCGGCCACCTGCTCTTCCGCCGCAGCGGCCGGCCCGGGGAGCAGGACGGCTACGCGATCGCGGACGCCGGCGACGTCAACGGCGACGGGGTGTCCGACATCGTCAGCGGGGCACCCGGCCAGGGCAGCGACATCGGCCATGCCTACGTCTACTCGGGCGCGGACGGCGGGACGATCGTGCGCCTCCGCGGCCACCGCCACGGCGACATGTTCGGCGCCGCGGTGTCGAGCGCGGGCGACGTGAACGGCGACGGCGTGCCCGACCTGCTGGTGGGCGCCCCCGGCACCGGGGCGGCCTCCGGGCACGCGTACGTGATCTCGGGACGGACGTTCCGGACGATCCGCGTGCTCTCGGCGCACCGTCGCGGCGACGAGTTCGGCGACGGCGTCGCCCACACGGCCGACCTGAACGGCGACGGGATGCCGGACCTGGTCGTCGGCGCCAGCGGCAAGAACCCAGGGCACGGCGCCGCCTACGTCTACTCGGGTCGCACCGGCAGGCTGCTCTTCCGCATCCCCGGCGAGCCCGGGAACGCGGCGTTCGGCCAGTTCTTCGTGGCCGGCGTGGGCGACGTGAACGGGGACGGCGTGCCGGACGTCTACGTCGGCGACTACGCCTCGAACAACGCCGGCCGGGCGGGCGGCTTCGCCGCCGTGTACTCCGGCGTCGACGGCGCGCGCCTGCACGCGTGGCGCGGCGCGGCGGGCGAGGGCATGGGGCCAGGCCGCTCCGCGGGTGACGTCAACGGCGACGGCGTCCCCGACATCATCGTCGGCAACTACACGAGCAGCGACGGGGCGTCCGCGGCCGGAAAGGTGCAGATCTTCTCCGGCGCGACCGGGAAGCGCCTGCGCACGATCACGAGCACCACGGCGAACGAGAACCTCGGCTTCGACGCGGTCGGCATCGGCGACACGAACGGGAACGGCACCCCCGACTTCCTGATCTCCGCTGCCAACCTCGACACCGTCTACATCGTCGACGGCAGCCCCCTCGGCTGAGCCGCGGGAGCGGCCGGGCCCGTACGAGGTGCGGGCCCGGCCGCAAGGACGAGGGTCACTCGCGCCCCGCCGTCCGCGCGGTTCTTCGCGTCCATCGTCCCGTGATGGGCGTCGGCGACGGCGGCCACGATGCTGAGGCCGAGGCCGCTACCCGGGTAGACGGCACCATGCCCGCGATGGAACGCGACGAAGGGGCCGTCGAGCAGCCCCGCGTCGAACCCGGGGCCGTCGTCCTCGACGGCGAACGTGGCCCGCCCGTCCTCCGCGGCCGCATAAACGCGCACGGTACCGCCGTGGGGCGAGTGCCGGATGGCGTTGTCGATCAGGTTGTCGAGCGCCTGCCGCGCCCGAGTCGGATCGAGGCGCACGCCGGCGTCGGCGACGTGTGCCTCGACGCGCACGTCGTGCTGGGAGGCGACGGCCTGCTGCGCCGCCACGCTCCCGTCGACCACCGCCTGGAGCCGGACATCCTCGGGGGCGATGGGGATCTGGCCATCGTGCGCGCGGGCGAGCACGAGCAGGCCCTCGGCGATGCGGATGAGATGCTCGGTCTCCTCCCGGGCGCTCACGAGGGCCTGCTCCAGCCGCTCCCGGCTGCTTCGCTGAGCGAGCGCCGAGTCGATCTCCGCCCGCAGGATCGTGAGGGGCGTGCGCAGCTCGTGGCTCGCTTCGTCGACGAACCGGCGCTCGCGCTCTCGCGCCGTCTGCAGCCGGTCCAGGGTGGCGTTCAGCGTCCGGGCCAGCCGGGCGAGCGTGTCGTTCGTCCTGGGCACGGGCAGCCGCCGCGTGGGATCGGTGACGGTGATCTCGGCCGCCTCGCGGCGCATGCGCTCGACCGGCCGAAGCGCCGCGCCGGCGACGAGCCAGGCGACGATCGTCGACATCACGAGCGCCGCAGGGAGCGCGATCTCGAGCTGCCGGACGAGCGTGCCGAGCGCCTCGCGGGAGTTGCTGAGCGTCGCACCGACGACCGCGTACCCGCGGGTCGGCCCGGCTGCGATCGGCACGACCAGGAGCCGCGCGGGGTCGAGGCCGGGCGGCGTGGCATCGACGAACCTCGCGCTCCGCACCGTTGCCAGCGTCGTCGCCGGCACGAGCGGCGCGCGGCGCACGGCCGGGGTCGACTCGGCGACGCTCCCGCCGGTCGTCAGCACCTGCGCGAACGCCTCGTCGGCGTCGATCAGGTGGTGCCGGCCGGCGCCTCCGCCGATTCGCGCCGCCGGCCGGGCGGCGTTCGCGACGATCACCTGTGCGCGCGAGCGCAGGCCCATGTCCACGGACGAGCGCAGGTCGTCGCGAACCTTGGCGTAGACGAATGCGGCGGCACCCAGCAGCACGACGGTCATCGCCGCGGCGAACACCAGCGTCAGGCGCGCTCTAACCGACAAACCGATACCCCACGCCGCGGACGGTTTCGATGCTGTGACGGGCGAACGGCCGGTCGATCTTCCCGCGGATGCCTCGGATGTTGACGTCGACGATGTTCGAGTCACCCTGGTAGCGGCCGTCCCAGACGTGGGTGATCAACCGGTCGCGGCCGATCGCGACGCCCGGATGGCGCATCAGATACTCGAGCAACGCGAACTCGCGCACGGTCAGGTCGATCCGGTGGCCGGCGCGGAAGACGGTGCGCTCCCCGGGGTCGAGGGCGAGGTCGCCGCTGACGAGCTCGGACGGCCGCTCGGCCACGCCCCGGCGGACGAGGGCGCGGACGCGGGCGAAGAGCTCGGGAAACGCGAACGGCTTCGTCAGGTAGTCGTCGGCGCCGACGTCGAGGCCGCGGACGCGGTCGTCGACCCCGTCGCGCGCAGTCAACATCAGGATCGGCGACCAGCAACCCACCTGGCGCAGCCGTGTGCAGACCTCGACCCCGTCGACGTCGGGCAGACGCAGGTCGAGCACGATCGCGTCGTAGGGGTCCGCGAGCGCCGAGCGCACGGCCTCCATGCCGGTCGCCGCCCCGTCGACCGCGTACCCCTCACCGCGAAGGCGCGACTCCAGGATCAGGCGCAGCTTCGGCGCATCCTCGACGACCAGAACTCTCACGACGACCTCCTGAAAACGATGCTAGGCGCGATCGCCGCAGGCTGCCGGAATCCGACCCGACATTTTCACGGTCGCTTCACGCACCCCACCTACGGTCGCGGCGTCAACGAGGAAGGAGCTCTCTCATGATGCGCCGCACACGCCTCGCAGCTGTTGCCGTCGCCGTGATCGCGACGTGCGCAGCCGTCGGCCTGACTGCGTCCACCGGTCACGCCCAGCCCACTCGCGGCTGGGCGCGGACGATCACCAACCCGTACCTGCCGCTGACACCCGGCTCGGTCTGGGTCTATCAGGGCATGAAGGACGGGGTGAGGCAAACCGACGTCGTACGGGCCACCGCGCGGACGAAGACGATCCTGGGTGTCGCGACCACGGTCGTGAGCGATGTCGCAACCGGCGGCGGCCGTACCCTGGAGGCGACCCGCGACTACTACGCCCAGGATGCTGCCGGCAACGTCTGGTACTTCGGCGAGCAGACGAAGGCCTACGGGCCGAACGGCCAGGTCGACACGTCAGGGTCGTGGCAGGCGGGCCGCGCCGGCGCACGCCCGGGCATCTTCATGACCGCGCATCCCGCGGTGGGCGACGCCCACCGGCAGGAATACGCCCGGGGGAACGCCGAGGATCAGTACTGGCTCGTCGACATGCACGCGCAGGTGTCGGTGCCCTTCGCGTCCTCCGACCGGGCGGCGCTCACCATCGAGTGGTCGCGACTCGAACCCGGCGTGATCGACGAGAAGGCGTACATCCGCGGCATCGGCCCGGTACGCGAGATCGCGGTCCAGGGCCCGCCCGAATCCGCGCGGCTCGTCCACTACCACCGCGCGCTGTGAACGAACGGCCGCCGGGGGCTCCCGCCTCCGGCGGCCGTCGCGCGGCTAGTCCCAGTTCCGCAGCGTGTCGCGCGCGGCGCGGCGCCGGGCCGCGATGATCACGTCACGGGCCGGGCGGGTCGGCTCCGGCTGGGCTCGCAGGTTGAAGATCGGGCGCAGCATCTCGGCGCTCCTTTCCGGTATTGGTTCAGTCGACAAGTTCGATCACCCGCCGGACCGAAACTCATCGCCCGCCGACCGATGAGTTCGCGCGGGCGCCGCGATCTCACCTTGTAGATGAGCACCACAACCACATTCCTCACCCCGGCCGAGGCCGAGCTGCTCGGCCGGGCCTGCGGCGGAGACGACCGCGCCTACGGCGAGCTGGTCGACCCGCACCGCCGCAGCCTCCACGCCCACTGCTACCGCATGCTCGGATCGCTGGAGGACGCGGACGACGCGATGCAGGACGCGCTCCTGCGCGCATGGCGCGGGATCGGCCGCTTCCAGGGCCGGAGCTCGCTGCGCACGTGGCTCTACACGATCGCGACCAACGCCTGCCTGCAGCTCGTGCAGCGACGGCCCGGCCGCCTCCTGCCGCGCGACTACGGGCCGGCGACCGGAACGAGCTCGTCGGACGGCGTCCCGCTGGCCGAGACCGTCTGGATCGAGGCGTATCCCGAGGACGCGGTCGCGACGGCTCCGTCGCCGGGCGCGCGCTACGAGGAGCGCGAGACGCTCGAGCTCGCGTTCGTCGCCGTCCTCCAGCACCTGCCGCCGCGCCAGCGCGCCGTGTTCCTGCTGCGCGACGTGCTCGACTTCTCGGCCCGCGAGTCGGCCACCCTGCTCGAGACGAGCGTCCCGTCCGTGAACAGCGCGCTCCAGCGGGCGCGGGAGACCATCCGTGAGCGCGCCCCGGAGCGCAGCCAGCAGGCGACGCTGCGCGAGCTCGGCGATGAGCGCAGCCGCGCGCTCGTGGCCGCGTACATCGAGGCGATCGAGCACGCCGACGTGGACGGGGTCGTCGCCCTCCTGACCGAGGACGCCGCCTGGTCGATGCCGCCGACGAGCAACTGGCTCGACGGCCTGGACGAGATCGCCGCCTGGCTCACGAGGTCGCCCTTCAAGCTGCGCTGGCGCCACCTGCCGACCCGGGCCAACGGGCAGCTGGCGGTCGGCTGCTATATCTGGGACGCGGAGCGGGGCGACTTCGAGGCGGGCGTGATCGACGTGCTCACACTCCGCGGCGAGCGGATCGCCGAGGTGACCGCCTTCCCCGGCGACGGGCGCTTCGCCCGGTTCGGCCTGCCGGAGCGGCTGCCCGCCTGATCCACCGGCCACGCGGCCATGCTCCGGTACGGTGTAGCCCGTGCGCATCGCGACCTGGAACGTCAACTCCATCAAGCAGCGCATGCCCCGGCTCGTGCCGTGGCTGGACGAGCGCCGGCCCGACGTGGTGTGCCTGCAGGAAACAAAGCTCGCCGACGACGCGCTGAGCGACCTGCTCGGCGACGAGCTCGCCGCCCGCGGCTACGAGTTCGCGGCCCACGGCGAGACCGCGTGGAACGGGGTTGCGATCCTCTCGCGGGTGGGCCTGGCCGACGTGACGACCGGCCTGGCCGACGCCCCCGGGTTCCCGCACCCGGAGGCGCGGGCGATCGCCGCCACCTGCGACGGCGTCCGCGTCCACTCGGTCTACGTGCCGAACGGCCGCGTGCCCGAGTCGGACCACTACGAGTACAAGCTCGCGTGGCTGACGGCCCTCCGCGCCGTGGTCGCGGCCGCAGGCCCGGCGACGGTCGTCTGCGGCGACATGAACATCGCCCCCACCGACGCGGACGTGTTCGACCCGGACGCCTACATCGGCCAGACGCACGTGACGCCGCGCGAGCGCGAGGCGCTGGCCGAGCTGATGGCCGTCGGGCTGCACGACGTCGTTCGCGACCGCTGGCCCGGCGAGCGCGTCTTCAGCTACTGGGACTACCGCGCCGGGATGTTCCACCAGGACCTCGGCATGCGCATCGACCTCGTCCTGGCAGGCGACCCGGTCGCCGCCCGCGTCAAGGCGGCGTGGATCGACCGTCAGGCGCGCAAGGGCAAGGGGCCGAGCGACCACGCGCCCGTGATCGTCGACCTCGACGAGGCGCCCGACGGCGACATCGGGCCGGTGGTGCCGCCGCCGTCGAACCCCGTCACGAAGCGTGGCGCCAAGAAGCTGCCGCAGGCCTAGTCGGCCGGCGGGTCGAACAGGGCCGCCAGCCGCCGCACGTCCTTCGTGCCCAGGCCGCTGAAGAGCAGCTCGCGCACGCACGCGTGGTGCGTCTCCTGCGCCTTGCGCAGACGCCGCACGCCACGCGGGGTGAGCGTCACGAGGAAGCTGCGCCGGTCGCCCGTGTCCTGTGTCCGCTCGACCAGACCGTCGCCGGCCAGCTTCGCCACCGCGCGGGTCATGCCGCTCGGGCTGACAAGCACCCGCTCGGCGACGTCGGTCATGCGCATCCGCCGCTCCGGCACGGTGATCAGTGTGATCAGGACGCCATAGTGGAGCAGCGGCAGGTCGTGCTCCGCGAGCAGCCGTCGGTTGAGCTCGTCGGTGATGGTGCGATGGAGGCGCAGGAAGCCTCGCCAGGCCCGGAACTCGTCGTCGGTGAAGGGGGCCGGCTCGGGAGGCTCCGATCGTTCGGACGGCATCCTTGACAAGAGATCCTTTCATGTGGTAATACTTATTTGCTTTTAGAAGGAAGCATCTTACCCGGAGGCTCCGGATGACTCCCCTGCCGCACAAGGTGCTCGGCCCTGACGACGGCCTACGGCTCCAGTCCGGACCGGGGCGCGACCTGGTGTTCAAGCTCACGGGAGACGAGACCGGAGGCGCGTTCGACTACTTCATCGTCGAGGTGGCGCCGCACGGCGGGCCGCCCCTGCACGTGCACCACCGCCAGGAGGAGGCGATCCACGTCCTGTCCGGCCGCTTCAAGGTGCGGATCGGCGACGAGACGTTCACCTGCGAGCCGGGCGGGTTCGCGTACCTGCCCTCCGGCGTCCCGCACGCGTTCCTGAACCTTACGGCTGAGCCGGCGCAGATCGTGGTCGTCTACACCCCCGGCGGAGGACACCGGTTCTACGAGGAGCTCGGGCCGCTCGCGCGCAACGGCGCGCCCGACCGCGCGACAGTGGCCGCGTGCTTCGAGCGGCACGACATGACGCTGCTCGGCCCGCCCCTCTCGCCGGACTGACCGCTAGGCGTAGCTGCGTTCGACGAAGCGTCCGCGACCGGGCGCGACCTGCAGCTCTCCGTCGGCCACCAGCACCTCGCCGCGTCCGATCGTGACGGCCGGATAGCCGACGACCTCGACGCCCTCGTACGTCGAGTGGTCGATGTTCGAGTGCAGGTTGGCGGGGGACAGCGTCACCCGCCGCTCGGGGTCGAAGACGACCAGGTCGGCGTTGTAGCCCGGCAGGATGCGGCCCTTCCGCGTGAGCCCGAAGACCTCGGCGGGGCGGGTGCAGCAGACCTCGACCCACCGGTTCGGCGAGAAGTACCCGGCGCGGACGCCGAAGGTGTAGGCGAGCGCCAGACGCACCTCGACCCCCGAGGTGCCCGGCGGCGTCGTGACCGTCCCGTCCGGAGCGTGGACGCGCCGGCGCGGGCCGTGGTCGGTCGAGATGATGTCGAGCGCGCCGCTGGCGAGGCCCTCCCAGAGCGAGCGGCGGTGCATCTCGTCGCGCAGCGGCGGGCCGATGTCGAGCGCGGTGCCGCTGACCGGCTCGTCGGCCGCGTCGATCGTCAGCATCAGGTAGGGCAGGACGGCCTCCCCGAAGACGGCCTGCCCGCGCGCCTTCGCCGCTGCGATCTCACGCACGGCCTCGGCCGCAGTGACGTGGAAGATCAGCGTGCGCGCGCCCGCCACCTGGGCCATCGCCAGGCACCGGTAGACCGCCTCCGCCTCGAGCTCGGGCGGCCGCGCCGCCGCGTTCGCCCGCGCGCCGGCCCGGCCGGCGGCCGCGTTCTGGCGCTCGAGCTCGGCGATCATGACGTCGTTCTCGGCGTGCACGATCGCAAGGCCACCGAGCCGCGCGACCTCCTGCATGCCGGCGAAGAGCACGTCGTCGGGCACCTTGTAGGTGTCGTAGGTCATGTAGAACTTGAAGCTCGGCATCCCCCGCGCCGCCAGCGCCGCGAACTCGGAGACGCGCTCGATGTTCGGCTCGCGCAGGTTGACGTGCAGGCCGTAGTCGATCACCGCCTTTCCGGCGGCCGCCGCCAGCCGCGCCTCGACCCCATCCGCCAGCGTCAGTCCCGGTTCGACCTGGGCCTGGTCGACGATTGCGGTGACGCCGCCGAACGCCGCGGCGATCGTGCCGCTGTCCCAGTCGTCGTCGTAGACCGAGACCGGCCGCTCGGTGCGCATGTGCACGTGCCCGTCGATCGCCCCGGGGATCACGAGCTTGCCGGCGGCATCGATCTCGCGGGCGCCGCGCAGGCCGGACCCGATCGCAGCGATCGCCTCGCCGGCCACGCCGACGTCGGCGACGTAGTCCTCGTGCGCGGTCACGACCCGGCCGCCGCGGACGACGAGGTCAAGCACCGGCGGGCGGGATCTCGGCGTTCGAATAGTGCGGCGCCTGGAACGGGAACTCGGCCGACACCCAGTGGCGCAGCGCCCGGTAGAGCGTCGCGTACTCGCCGCGCGCGTACGCGTCGGGTGTCACCCACCAGCTGACGTCGACGTCGTTGCCGAGCAGCGCCTCGGAGAGCGGCGTGCGCCGTCCCATCGGATACAGGTAGGCACAGCCGAGATAGGCGCCGTCTCGGTCGTACACGGCGTACGAGAACGACGTCCCTTCGCGGAACTCCTGCTCGTGCCAGACGAGGTCGACGAAGTTGAAGTCCTCGGTCACGGGCCCCTCCGGCCAGCCGCCCCCGCGGGTGCGCTGGATCAGCGCGATGCTCGCGTTGATCCCGCGGACGTCCTCGGCGAGGTCCGCACGGGTCAGCGCCCGTGCGACCAGGTTCTCGTAGACGAGCTCGGCCGGCGCCGCGTACCCGGCCGGCAGCTCGAGCTTCCGGATGAACCCCGCGTAGTCCATCAGGCAGGCTCCTCTCCGAGGAACGTCTGCTGGAGTGTGCCGGACTCGTGCACCGACACCACCAGGAGCGGCCCGTCGCCGGTGTTGCGGAAGCCGTGCGGCGTCTCCGGCGGCACGACCAGCATCTGATTCGGGCGCAGCTCGACGACGTCGTCGCCCGCCGTCCAGCGGCCCTCGCCCTCGAGCATCAGGAAGGTCTCGTGGTACGGGTGCACGTGCAGGTCGACGCCGCCCCCGGGCGGGGTGCGGACGATGAACATCGAGACGCCGGCGCCGCCGCGCTTCGCGCCCTCGAAGAGCCAGGCGGTGGGGCTGAACTGCATGTCGTCGAGATCGAAGACCGGGGCCGGGGAGCTCATGCGATGCCTCCATGGTCGGGTGTCGGCCTAGAGTGTGGCATGCCCGAGAACTACTTCGGTGAGGACGTCGCGGCTCGCTACGACGACCCCTCCGACAGCATGTTCGCCGCCTCGGCGATCGTGCCGGTCGTCGACCTGCTGGCCGAGCTGGCAGGCGGCGGCGCCGCCCTCGAGCTCGGCATCGGCACGGGCCGCATCGCCGTGCCGCTGGCCCAGCGCGGCGTCCGCGTGCACGGCATCGACCTGTCCGAGGCGATGGTCGCCCGGCTGCGGGCAAAGCCCGGCGGAGAGTCGATCGGCGTCACGATCGGCGACTTCGCGACGACGCGCGTCGAGGGCGCGTTCACGGTCGCCTACCTCGTCTACAACACGATCAACAACCTGACCACACAGGACGCCCAGGTCGCGTGCTTCCAGAACGTCGGCGCGCACCTGCCGCGGGGCGGGCACTTCGTGATCGAGGTCGGCGTCCCGGACCTGCGCCGGCTCCCGCCCGGCCAGACTGCCGTCCCCTTCACGGTCACGCCCGACCGCCTGGGCTTCGACGAGTACGACGTGGTCGGCCAGGGCATGGTCTCGCACCACTACTGGCGCAACGAGGACGGCGGCTTCGACTCGCTCTCGGTGCCGTTCCGCTACGTGTGGCCGTCCGAGCTCGACCTGATGGCCCGCCTCGGCGGGATGTCACTGCGCGACCGCTGGAGCGACTGGGAGCGGAGTCCCTTCACCGCCGAGAGCACGAGCCACGTGTCGGTGTGGCAGAAGGACGGGAGCGGCTAGTACAGGGTCAGGAAGTTCTCGTCGACGAAGACCCCCTGGTCCGCCCCAGCATGTGCACGTACGGGGCTCGGACCCTGAGGGGGATCGTCCGGCCGAGCTGGATGGTGAGCATGTAGCCGCGCCGCGCCACGGCCGGATCGCGGGCGTTCGTCGCGCCGGCGGCGATGTGCGCCCGGCCGGCAGAAGGCTGGCGAAGCCTGCTACGGCGACGCCTGGGCGGCGCTCGGGCCGGCCCTGCTCGACGGCCGGCGCATGCCGGTACCGTCTGCGGGATGCCCGTCGGATACCTGATCGGCGTCGTCATCGCGGCGGTGCCGATGCTCCTCTCGGTGCGGCCGTTGGCGCGATCCGGCCGGCTGGGACGGCTGAGCTGGATCGTGACCTGCGTCATCAACGAGTGGCCGCTGCTCGCGGTCTACTGGGTGGTCGCCGATACGGCCCTCGCCGTCGGGCAGGGCGACGTGGGCTCGGCCGGGTCGTGGGCCGGCGTCGCGATCGCCCTCGTCTCACCGTGCGCGGCGGTCGTGCTCGTCCGGCGCAGCCTGGGTGCGGGCCGGGCCGTGGCCGCAGCGGTCGACGCGCCCGTCGGGGCGCACCCGGCCCGGATCCTGTGGGCGCCGCTGCCGTTCCTCCATCACGACGTCGAGCGGATCTCGAACATCTCCTACGGCGACGCGGGCAGGCGCACCACGCTCGACGTCTACCGGCGCCGGGCCGGCCTCGCCGACAGCGCCCCGATCCTGATCCATTTTCACGGCGGCGGGTACACGGGCGGCGGCAAGAGCAGGGAGGGACGACCGCTCCTCCTGCGCTTCGCCCGGCGGGGGTGGCTGTGCATCTCGGCGAACTACCGCGTCCGCCCCGCCGCGACGTTCCCCGACTTCGTGATCGACGCGAAACGCGTCGTCGCCTGGGCGCGCGCACATGCCGACGAGCACGGGGCCGACCCCGGCCGGGTGATCCTCGCCGGGAGCAGCGCGGGGGCGCACCTGGGCGCAATCGCGGCGCTGACGGCCAACGATCCCGCGTTCCAGCCCGGGTTCGAGGACGCCGACACCTCCGTCTCGGCATACGTGGGCCTGTACGGCTACTACGGGCCGGTGCGCGCGCGGCCGGCCGGGCCGCCCTCCTCGCCGGCGGAGTACGTGCACCCCGACGCGCCTCCCTTCCTGATCGCGCACGGATCCCAGGACACGCTCGTGCCGACGGCGCGGGCGGCGGCGCTGGCGGAGCGATTGGGCGAGGTGTCCCACCGGCCGGTGGTGTGGATCGAGCTCCCCGGGGCGCAGCATTCGTTCGATCTCCTGCGCTCGGCCCGGTTCGAGACGCTGATCGACGGGATCGAGGCGTTCGCGGCGCGAGCGCTCGATTGACCAGCGTCAGGCGGCCCGGCGGATGGGGGCGCGACCGTCGCCCGCGAGCAGGCGGTCGAATGCGCAGGGATCCACCGGCTTGCTGTAGAGGAACCCTTGACCCAGCGCACAGCCGTTGTCGCGCAGAAACGCCAGCTGGGCGTTTGTCTCGATCCCCTCCGCCAGGCAGGTGATCCCCAGCTTCATCGCCATCGTGACCATGGTCTGCACGAGCACCGCCGCATCCCGGTCGTCCGGGAGATCGGAGATGAACGAGCGGTCGATCTTGATCAGGGTCGGCCGGATCCGGCGCAACCGGCCGAGGGACGAGTAGCCGGTGCCGAAGTCGTCGATCGCGAGGCCCAGGCCGCGGGAGTGCACGAGCGTCAGCGTCGTCTCGTCCTCGGCGGCGTCGCCCATGGCCGCCTGCTCGGTGATCTCGAGGGTCAGCCGATTCGCGTCGAGCCCGAACCGATCGATCGTGGCCAGGGTCTGGCGGATGGCCTGCGGTTCCCAGTACGCCGCCGGCAGGTTGACCGACACGCGCAGATCGCGCCCGTCGCTTCGCCACCTGCGAGCCTGGTCGCACGCGCGCCCGACGACCCACGTCGTCATCGGCCGGATGAGGCCGCTGCGCTCGGCCACCGGAAGGAACTGCCCTGGCGCGATCAGCCCGCGGGCGGGGTGGTTCCACCGCAAGAGCGCCTCCGCCCCGACGATCCGCCCGTCCTCCAGCTCGACGAGGGGCTGGTAGTGCAGGGTGAGCTCGTCGCGCCTGATGGCGTCTCGAAGCTCCGTCGCGATCGTCAGGTCGTATCCGGAGTCCCGCTCCGGCCGGCGGTAGTAGCGGTGGCTGTCGCGACCGGCGTTCTTGGCCGCATACAGCGCAATGTCCGCCTTCTTCAGGAGCTCCTCGGCGGTGGCCCCGTCCTCCGGGAACAGGCTCACGCCGATGCTGGGCGTGATGTAAGCGCTCACACCGGCGACGAGGAAATCGCGGCTCAGCGTCTCGCGCACCGACACGGCGACCGTCTCGGCCGCGCGCCGCGCGTGCTCGTCGCTGTCCGAATCGCGTACGAGGATGAGGAACTCGTCGCCGCCCTGGCGGGCGACCAGGTCGCCCCGGCGGCAGGCCGCGCGCAGCCGCTCCGCGCAGTGCACGAGCAGCTCGTCGCCGACGGCGTGCCCGAATCCGTCGTTCACGAGCTTGAAGTCGTCGAGGTCGATGTAGAGCACCGCCAGGCTGCGGCCGGCACGGCCGGCGTCCGCGATCGCCGTCACCAGCTGCTCGTGGAACGCGGCGCGGTTGGGCAGGTCGGTCAGGCTGTCGTGATAGGCCAGGTGTTCGAGGCGCGCTCGCGCCTCCTGGAGCTCGTCGGCCGCACGGCGGCGCTCGGTGACGTCGGCGACGACGCCATCCACCCAGACCACACCGTCCTGGACGCGCGGCCGGGCTCGCTCCCACACCCACCGGGTCACGCCGTCGAACCCGACGAGCCGGTACTCGATCTCCGACGACTCGCCGCGACGGAGCGCCTCGCCGAACGCGCGGTAGGACGGGGCGTCCTCGGGGTGGACGGCCTCCTCCCACGCCGCCTCCTCGTCCACACCATCGGGGATCGGGCCGAGCAGGCTTGCCAGTCCTTCGCCGATGAAGGCGGTGCACTCGTACGACCCGTCCTTCGCATACCGCAGCTCGTACAGGTGGATCGACGCCGTCCCGGCGATGCGGCGCAGGACGTCGCTGGTCGCGAGCGTCGCTGCCACAGCCGGGTCGAGCGGCGGGTGAGTCTCGTCGGATTCCATGTGACCGGCTAATCGTCGGACGAGCGTGAATTCTGAGCCGGTCCATGCATGCGCCCCCGCCCCTCTCACAAGAGGGACGGGGGCACGTGTCACCTACGCCGGGCGGTTACTCCTGGAACCGCGCGAAGTGGTTGACGTTCACGCCGGAGATCCGCGTGAACTCACCGCCGACCGCGACGCGACCAAGGTCGGCGCCGACCGCCTCGATGCCGAGAGCGGTGTTGACGGTGGGCGCCCACGGCTCCAGCGCACCGGTGGCCTCATCGAAGGCCGCGAGCTTCGACCGCGCGGCCGACCCAGGCCGACCGACGCAGAAGAAGTTGTTGCCGGGGACCGGCCCGCAGTAGTCGCTGTAGTGGCCGCCTGCGTAGACGACCCCGTCGGTGACACCGATGCCGACGACGTTGCCGTTGAAGCCGGCCTGCCAGTTCAGCGTTCCGTCCTCCATGTTGAGGCTGAGGGCGGTGCCGCCGTTGCCCGTGCCCGACGCGAACAGGGTGTTCCCGTCCTGCGTCATCTGGATCACCTGGAACGGGCGATACGGGAAGCCCGGGGGCGGGATGAACGTCGGCGGGCCGCTGTAGGCGAACGGCACGAACGAGCCGTCCGTCGTGTTGACCGCGCCGATGCCGATGCGGCCGTCACAGCCGGAACCCGTCGGGCACTGCTGGAAGCCGCCCTCCACGATCCGGGTCTGGCTGGTGTCGGTCGCGAGCGCACGCACCTCGGCGTCGACGACCGGTGCCCACGTCGGGATGTAGGTGTTGTTGGTGGCGTTGACCTCCATCAGGAACGACCGCGGGCTGGTGAACGCCCCGCCGACGTAGAGGTTGCCGTTTGCGATGACCAGCGCGCGCACGGCCTTGTTCGGCCGCGACGTGTTGGCGAACGCGGTCACGACCGCCCCGTTCGTGTTGTTCACCTCGGCGATGTTCTTGTGCGTCGCCCCGCCCACCGTCGTGAAGGAGCCGCCGAGGTACACGTTGTTCCCTGCGGGAAGGATCGTGTACACGGTGCCGTTCACGTTCGGGTTCCACGGCAGCACGTTGCCCGTGGTCATGTCGATCGCCGCGACGTGATTCCGCGTGACCGTCGTCGCCCCGTTCGCCGAGGTCAGCGCGGTGAAGCTCCCACCGATGTACGCCGTGTTCCCCACCACGATCATGTCGCGGACCGTGTTGTTGGGCTGGTAGCCAACCAGCGGGGTCTGCGTCACGACCGCCGCCTCCGCTGTCGGCGCAACCAACATCGCACCTGCCACAGCGAGCGCAGCGGCAACAGCAACGCGCGTCTTGCCTAGCCGTCTCACTTGCCCTCCTCTTGCAACCGAACGTCTCAGCCGAACGGGTACCCGCCGGCCACACTCACTCCGTTATCCACGCAAGTTGCGAAGAAGGCAACAAGAGAAGAACAAGTCAAACCGGCCGGGGTGCCGAGTTCCAGACCGCGCCGATGCTCGCGACGACGACGGCCCCCATGCCGAGGAGCTGCACGGGGGTCGGGGTCTGCCCGAGCGCCGCGAACCCGACCAGGCCGGCGATCGCCGGATCGAGGCTGTAGATCACGGCGACGACCCGCGGCTCGAGCCGGCGCAGCCCCTCGAGCTCGAGCGCAAACGGGAGGATCAGGCCGCCGACGGCGATCACCACGCCGAGGCCGAGTGCGTGTGCGTCGATCGCCCCGAACCGGAAGACGCCGAACGGCAGCGTGACGGCAGCGGCGATCGGCAACGCGAGGGCCAGCCCATCGAGCCTGGACGTACGCGCACCGACCGTGCGCCCTGCATAGGCGACGCTCGCCCAGGCACCGCCGGCCGCGATCGCGAAGGCGATCCCTAGACCCGACCCCGGCCGGCCGATACCGCTCAGCAGGAGCACGCCGGCACCGGCGAGCAGCGCAAACGCGACGTCCTCGTGACGCCGCGACCCTGCCAGGGCCATGCCGAGCGGGGCCAGGAACGCGAACGTCACCGCGATCCCCATGGGCAGCCGCTGGATGGCCTCGAAGAAGGTCAGGTTGAGCGCGGCCAGCGAGACGCCGTAGCGTGCGATCGCCCACCACGTCTCCCAGTCCCGGCCGCGGATCCCGGGCCGGACGACGGCGAAGAGGATCGCAGCCCCGAGGGTGAACCGGAGGGCCGACGTCCCCGCCGGCCCGAGGGTCGCGAACAGGCCGTGGGCGAGCGCAGCCGCGACCTGGATGCTCGCGCTCGTGCCCACGATCATGGCCGCGCCCGCGAGCGAATCCGGGACGCCCCGCCGCGCCTGCCGATCAGCCGTCGTCGACGACGACGTGCTCACGGCCGCTCGCCGGCGAGCCCGATCGCCGCGGCGTGTGCGAGCTCCCGCCAGGTGCCGGCCTCCGTTTCGGCCGGGGCGACACCGGCAAGCATCCGCTCGATCGCGGCCGGGCCGGTCGTGATCCCGGCGCCGCGGTCGTCTACGGCGACGAGCGGATGCGTCCGCACGAGCTCGAGCGCGGATGCGAGCGGGTCCGCCCCACCGGTGCGGTGCCGAATATCGGCGTCGCGGTAGACGCAGACGTTCGCCACGGGCTCGACGCCGAGCGCGCGCCGGCAGGCGCCCGCAACGTCGGCCTCCCACGTCGCCTCGGCGGCGATGAGCGACGGGAGGTCGCGACGACGTGGCCGCAGGCCCGCGCCGAAGATCAGGCCCAGGCGTCCCGCGCCCGCGGCCGGTCGATGCTCGGCGAGGAGCGCCTCGAGCTCCGCCAGCGCGCGATCCGGGGCAGACGGGCGCCCGACTTCGACCCACCGGTCGACCGCGTCGCCGAACAGCAGGCGTGCCGCCTCTCCCGGAGAACGGGGCCCCGACCCGGTCTGGTAGAGCAAGGCGTGCGGCGAGTGCGACGGCGGCGCCGCCAGCTCGAGCAGGGCCGAGCGGCCGATGCCCAGCACGCGTCCGAGCGCCGCGAGCACGGGCGGCGAGGGCATCGGGGGCCTGCCGGTGGTCGGGTTGCGCCCGTGCTCGAGCGCCACCAGGTAGCTCGGCGAGATGTCCGCGGCCCGGGCGACGTGCCGCAGCGAGAGCCCCAGCGCAAGCCGCCGGGTTCTGAGCAGGTCGCCAACCGAGCCGTCCATCTGTTCAGTATACTGAACATCAAGCCATGCGAGTATCGTGGCCCCGGGGTGCCTGGTTGACGGCTCATCTCGCTGCATTCGTCGCCGTGTCGGTGCTCGTGATCGTCGTGCCCGGGCCCGACACCGCGCTCACGATCCGAAACGCCCTCGTCCGCGGCCGCCGCGCCGGCGTCCTCACCGCTGCGGGAGTCGCCAGCG